>WNFU01001717.1_pt1 | contig 31414 bp, 35 predicted proteins | sample 5400121 | NCBI WGS metagenome assembly WNFU01 (sample SAMN13153360, study PRJNA577476) | soil metagenome | isolation source: 100 cm soil or saprolite under grassland replicate 1 | place: USA:California | collected 2016-06-15
GCGATGTGGACGTCGCCCACGATGTGCGAGGCCTCGTCGACGTCGCCCTCGATGCATCGATCCTGATCGTTCAGGACGAACCGGTTTGCCTCCAGGAGGTCCTCGACCTTGCCGGTGTCCTTCCACCAGTCGCTGATCAGCTCGGCCCGAACCGAGTACTCGTGATCCACCAGGTACTGGATGGCGTCGGTGATCTCAAGCTCGCCGCGCCACGACGGACGGATCGACGACGCGGCCTCGAAGATGGCCGGAGTGAAGATGTACACGCCGGACATGGCCATGTCCGAGATGTGCTCGGTCGGCTTCTCGACCAGCCGGATGACCCGACCGGCCTCGACCACCGCGACGCCGAACCGCTCCGGATCGGGGACCTTCACCAGGAAGATCTGGGCGTCCGGCTGGTGCTCCTCGAACGTCCGGACGAACGACCCCAGCCCCTCACGGACGAGGTTGTCGCCCAGATACATGAGGAATGGACTCCCCGCGAGGTGCTCTCGCGCGGTGAGCACTGCGTGGGCCAGCCCGAGCGGGGCATCCTGACGAACGTACGTGACGTCGAGACCCCACGTGGAGCCGTCCCCAACAGCCACCCGGATCTCTTCCTCGGTATCGCCGACGACGACGACGACCTCACGAATTCCCGCGTCGGCCAGCGCCTCGAGGCCGTAGAAGAGGATGGGCTTGTTCGCCACCGGGATGAGCTGCTTGGACTGCGTGTGCGTTAGGGGTCGCAGCCGGGTGCCGTGGCCACCGGCTAGCATCAGGGCCTTCATCTGACACGCGCACCTCCTTCTGCGGGCTGGGGAAGCCGTGGAGCGGACGCGTCCCGATCGGACAGGATCGGGTCGTTCCGCGCCCACGGGACGCGTAAAGCGGGGTCATCCCAGGCGACGCCGAACTCGTCGGAGGCGTCGTAGGGGTGGGTGACCCAGTAGATGAGATCGATGTCGGTGAGCGCCAGGAAGCCGTGCGCGACCCCGGGGGGGATCAGCAGGGTGGCCGGCTGCCCACCGGTGAGCTCCAGGGTTGCAACCACCGGAGGCGATCCGGGATCGCGGAGGTCGGCCAGGGCCACCTGGGCGGTTCCGGAGACCATGTACCACGCATCGGCCTGCCGGCGGTGGTAGTGAAGGCCCCGAAGCACGCCGGCCTCGGAGTGCGAATGGTTGGCCTGGACGAACCGCATCCCGAGATCGCCCTCCCGGAACACCTCGGTGAAGAATCCCCTCCGGTCGGCGTTCACCACTCCGGGCGAGAGACGAACGCCGGGGATACGGGCCACGGACGACATCATGGTTAGGCAGTTCGGTCGTGGTAGGCCCGGTCTTGATAGATGGATTCGGCTTCCCCGCGCCGGGCGAACCACCACGCGCGGTTTCGCCGATACCAGCGGAGGGTTCGCGCGAAGGACTCCCAGACGTTCGAGGCATGCCAACCGAGGGCCTCGATGCGACTGGGGTCGACCGAATACCGCACGTCATGATCCGGGCGGTCGTACGCCGTGAGCACGAGCCGGTCGGGCGGTAGCTCGAGATGCGACAGGATCCATCGAGCCAGCTCGACGTTTCGGATCTCGGGCTCGTGGCGCGGGCCGATGTTGTAGACGGGCTCCGGTTCCGATGTGCTGGCCATGAGTGCGATCGCCGCCGCGAGGTCCTCCGCATACAGCCACTGGCGGACCTGCGCGCCGCCGCCCCACACCGGCAGTGATTCGCCCAACAGCGCGCTGGTGATCCAGCGTGGGAATGCCTTCTCCGGATGCTGCCACGACCCGAAGCAGTTGGTCGGTCGGGCGACGACGACTCGCATCGAGCCTGCGAACCCACGGGCGAGATCGTCGCCGACCGCCTTGCTTCGAGCATAGGCGCTCGTCGCCGATCCCGGCCCCGGGCGCTTGTCACCTTCGCGAACGAAACCCTCGACGATGGGGCCATACACCTCGTCCGTCGAGATGTGGACGAACCGGGTCGTGCCCACGCGGTCGGACTCCTCGAGCATGACCCTCGTCCCAATGACGTTCGTCCTATGGAAGACGTCCGGATCGCGCTCGCCGCGCGTGACATGGGATTCCGCAGCGAAATGGGCCACAGCGTCGGGACGGACCTCACGCAGGAGTCGGCGAACCGCGGCCCGGTCGGTGATGTCCCCGCGAATCAGCCGGAACCTGCTCCGGTCGAGGTCCCGCAGCCGGGTCTCGTCGCCGGCGTAGGTCAGCGCGTCGAACCCCGCGACGTCCCATCCGCCCCGCACCAGCGCGCGAGCGGTGTGGCTCCCGAGAAAGCCCGCCGCACCGGTGACCAAGATCCTGGCGCTCATGCGTTTCCCTTGCCATGGCCGGAGTGGTCGCCGGAATGCCCCTTCTTGGGAGGCGCCGGCGGCGGCGTGGTGTTTCCCTGGCCATCGCCGTTGCCATTCCCATTCCCGTTCCCGCCGGCGTGGCTGTGGGAGTGACCATACGCCCGGCCATGTCCATGCCCGTTCCCGAGTGTGGAACCACCGGTTCCGCCACCGGTTCCTCCGCCACCGGTTACTCCCCCAGTTCCGCCGCCACCGTTTCCTCCGCCAGCACCACCGGTTCCGCCGCCACCGGTTCCGCCGCCACCGCCGTTGCCGCCGGAGCCGCCCTTGCCGGAACTCCCACCGCCGGACGCCCCCCCGCCCTGAGAGCCGCCAGCCCCATAGGTTCCCTGCGAGCCGCCTCCTTGAGAGCTCTCGGCGCCATGAGTGGACGCCTGCCTGGCGCCGCCGGCCTCCCCAACCGACACCTTCGTCCGGTGGGCGGACCCCGACCGGCTCCCTCGAGTCGTCCGCGACGAGCGACCTGTGTCGGGCGTGGAAACGGCCGGCGATCGGCGATGCCCGGGATCCTCGACGCTCCACGATGAACCGCTCCCGGCCGGCACCCGGTCCACGAGGCTGCCCGACACCGTTTCGAATCTGGTGCGCTGGGCTGGAGCGGGCACGTGGCTCGACACGACGACAACACCTGACACGAGGATCGACGCCGCGAGCAGGGCCGAGCGTCGGGATACCCGTCGGGGACGTGGCGGGCCCTTGCGGCGCGGGGGGAACGACGCCGTGGCCTCGCCGGGCTCCATCACCGGGACGCCAGGAGCGAACCACTGCCCAACGACGCGACCCGCTGTCACGGGAACCAGCGCGTCGATCGACGCGATGATGGCCGCACGCCGCGCTACGACGGGATCTCCCCATCCACCCTCGGCCGCTTCGAGCAGCCTCTGCTGGAGGATGCCGGCGTCCTTGATCGTCACCGGCTTCGAGGCATCACCTGACCCGATGCTCTCGACGATGGCGATGAGATCCGGGTCGGCGAACTCCCGCCGGAGCTCGGGAAGCGATTCGACGGCCCGGGGGCTCCCGACTCCGACGAACAGGACCACGTCTCCCTCCGAACGGCGAACGCCCTCACGCATCGCCGTCGCCGGTCCATACCCCTCCGCGAGATCAACCGCCCCGAAGTTGGGGTCGACGCTCTTCGCAGCGGCGATGCATCGCCACGTGCCGTCGGCGGACCCGTCATTCACGACCACGAGGTCAAGAGCATCTGCGCGTGCGGCGAGACAGGAGCCCAGGAACGCACCGGCGCGCTGATCGTCGTCGGCGAGGAGGGCCACGATCGAGATCGTCGGGTCCGATCGGGCATTCACTCGGACCTGTGCTCTCATTGCTCAGCCAATCGCGCGGACGCGAAACGAGCAGAGCGCCCGGGGAAGAAGGGCCGCGCTTGCATATGGTGCGATACCTTGCGGAAATAGCTGTCCGCTGCCTAGTCCCACGTGCGAGCGGGGGGAGAATGGGGTTTCATCGGCGGTAGCAGGTGGTGGATTGCGTTGGCTCAGGGGATGCCGAACAGCCCATTTGGCCTCCACGTCACCGCTCCCCCGGTCACTGCCCGACGCTACTGACCAGGGCCCGCTCCGGGGTGTCGGCGGGTTCAAGAACAGCGGAATGGCGCCGACTCCCAATTTGATGGATGGGTTGGCCCACGCCCCCGAGGGGTTCGACGCGTCCGAGCTGGTTCGCCGGGTGCCGGAAGGGATCACGCACGGATTCGTGGCTACCCTGCCTGCTCCTTCAGCCATTTGAGCATGCCACCGGCCAGCAACTGGGCGCGCTCGTGCTCCTCGAGGTCGTTCGACACCGTGGCGGTCCGTTCGGGCGTCTCCAGCGTGACCTCGCGGGAGCCGGAGGCCACCGCATCGCGGATCCCGGGAAGGCGCCATTCGGCGCCGACCTCGGCCAGCCCGTACACCTCGTCGTCGATCAGCAGCGGCACGATGCCGTTGTTGACGAGGTTCCTGCGGTGGATCCGGTGGAATCCCTTGGCGAACACGGCACGGACCCCCAGCTGCAGCGGCGCCAGGGCCGCGTGCTCGCGCGAGGACCCCTGCCCGTAATTGTCGCCGGCCACGATGAAGCCGCCGCCCCACTCCTTGGCCCGCGACACGAACTCGGGATCCTCCTTGCGGAACGTGTACTCGGCGATCGCGGGGATGTTCGAACGCTCGCTCATCACCAGGACGCCGTCCGGGGACATCGAACCCGTCGAGATGTCGTCGGGCAGGACGATCAGCACGCGCCCCTCGAGCGAGTCGGGCAACTCCGGCGGGATCGGGGGCGGCTGGATGTTCGGGCCTCGCATGACGGTGACCGAGCGGGCCTCCTCCGGCGGCGGCGGAGGGATGAGCATCGCGTCGTCGGCGACCGGCGGCGGTGGGGTGATCGACGGCGGGTCCCACCCCAGGTCCCGGGGATCGGTGATCACGCCCCGCAGGGCGGTCGCCCCGGCCACCTCCGGCGAGGCCAGGTACACCTCGTCGTCGTCGGTGCCGGAGCGACCGCGGAAGTTCCGGTTCATGGTCCGGACGCTGGGCCGCTTCGACGGCGGGGCCTGGCCCATGCCGACGCACGGGCCGCAGGCCGGCTCCAGCAACCTCGCGCCGGCGGCCAGGTAATCGGCCAGCACACCGGAGGAGGCGATCGCGTTCAGGATCTGCCTGGACCCCGGCGAGACCGTCATGTCGACCCACCGGTCCACTCCCCCACCCCGCTTCACGATGTCGGCCGGGACGGCCAGGTCCTCGAACGAGGAGTTGACCGACGAGCCGACGCACACCTGGGCCACCGCCGTTCCGGCCACCTCGCGCACCGGGACCACGTTGTCGGGGTTGTGCGGCTTGGCGATCAGCGGCTCCAGCGCGGCGAGGTCGATCACCATCTCTTCGTCGTAGGCGGCGCCGTCGTCGGGTTGCAGCTCCCGGAACCCGTCCGCCCGGCCCTGGCCCTCCATCCACTCCCGCGTGCGGATGTCGGCGGGGAACATGCCGAACGTCGCGCCGAGCTCCACGATCATGTTGCAGATCGTGGCCCTCTGCGTGAGCGAGAGCCCGGGCACACCGTCGCCGCCGAACAGGAAGGCCGTGTTGATCCCGCCCTTCACGGTGAGGCGGCGGAGCATCTCGAGGATCACGTCCTTGGCGCTCACCCACGGCCGAAGCTGGTTCTCCAGCACGACCCGGACCGTGCGCGGGTAGCGCAGCTCGAAGGGGTATCCCGCCATGGCCACGGCCGCGTCCATCCCGCCGATCCCGAGCGCGGCCATGCCCACCGCGCCGGCCGTGCACGTGTGGGAGTCCGACCCCACGAGCGTGCCGTACGGCACGTCGAAGCGCTCCAGGTGCACGTAGTGGGAGATGCCATTGCCGGGCCTGCTGAATACGGCGCCGTACCTCGCCGCCGCCGTCTGCAGGAAGAAGTGGTCGTCAGGGTTCTTGTGGTCGAGCTGGATCATGTTGTGGTCCACGTACTGCACGACGAGGGGGACCTCGACCCGGTCCTTCTCCAGCTGCTCGAACTCCATCCAGGCCATCGTGCCGGTGGCGTCCTGGAGCAGGACCTGGTCGACGCGATACGCGATGGTCTCGCCGGGGCGAAGCTCGCCGTGCACGAGGTGCTCGCTCAGGACCTTCTCGAGGATGTTCCACGCCATTACTGGACCACCCTTGCTGTGTGAGGTTCCAGGGTTCGACCGTCCTGAGGGTGCATGCTCTGGGGATCTCGGTGACCGGCGGGGGGAAGGCCAGGTGCCATCGCCCCTCGAGGGCCAGTCTGATACCGCCTCCCCCGCCGGCCTCCGGGAGCGCAGAGCGGCCATGGGAAGACGCGCCTCGAGCGCCAGTCAGTAATGAACCGCCGCGCGCTTCCGCCACCGGGACGGCCCCCCGACAGAAGGGAGGTCTGATGTTCGTCGGCATCGACTGGGCGGCGGAGTCCCACGACGTCTGCGTGGTGGACCCCACCGGCAAGATCGGGGGTCGGGCCTCGGTGGCCCACTCCAAGGAGGGGTTCGACGAGCTCGTGAAGCACTTGGGCCGGTGGGCCCGCCAGGGCGAGGTGCTCGTCGGCATCGAGCGCCCGGAGGGTCGGCTGGTGGACCGGATCCTCGAGGCCGGCTACACCATCGTGTTGATCCCCACCTACGCCATGAAGGACCTCCGGCGTCGCTATGCAGTAGGGGGAGCGAAGTCCGATCCCGGCGACGCCTACGTCATCGCCGATGTCGTTCGGACCGACGGCCACCGCCTCCGGCGCCTGGAGCCCCTCTCCGAGCAGACCAGAGCCCTGCGATCGGTGGTCCGAGCCCGAGGTGACCTGGTCGACCAGCGGGTCGGCCTCGCCAACCAGCTCCGGGCGTGCCTGGAGGCGTACTGGCCGGGAGCTGCGGTGATCTTCTCCGACGTGGCCTCGGAGATCTGTCTGGCGTTCTTGGAGCGCTACCCCACCCCGGAGGCCGCGGCCCGCCTGGGGGAACTCCGGCTCCAGAGCTTCCTGAAGAAGGCGGGGTACTGCGGGAGGAGACCCCCGGCCGAGCTCCTCGGGCGCCTGCACGGCGCACCGGATGGCGTCAACGGGGTGGAGGCCGAGGCCAGGGCGGACGCCGTGCGGGCCATGGTCCGGGTCATGCGCTCGTTGCTCCGGTCGATCAAGGACCTCGACCGGGCGGTGGTCGCCCACCTCGGTGAGCACCCGGACGCCGAGGTCTTCACGTCGCTGCCACGCTCCGGTCAGATCAACGCTGCCCAGATGCTCGCCGAGTGGGGCGACTGCCGGGAAGCCTACCCCGACCCCGACTCGGTAGCGATGCTCGGCGGTCTGTGTCCGGTCACCCACGCCTCCGGCAAGCACCGGGACGTGAGCTTCCGGTGGGCCTGCAACAAGCGCCTGCGTCTGGCCATCACGACGTTCGCCGACAACTCCCGGCACGCCTCGCCGTGGGCGGCCGACATCTACCGGCGGGCCATCGCTCGGGGCTGCGATCACCCCCACGCCGTCCGGATCCTGGCTCGGGCGTGGGCGCGCGTCATCTGGCGATGCTGGCAGGATCGCACCGCGTACAACCCAGTCCTTCATGGGTCCGCTGCCCGACTCGAAGCCGCGTGAGGTTGACATGGGAAGTGTCAGAGCTCCACCCGCGGCAGCGACGCTATCACCGCAACCAGAAGGCCTGTCCCTCCCGTGGGAACTCGCCGAAGGGGGGTCGCTCCCCCGCCTCGATGGCTCGGATCGTCGGACGGCCGATGTGGGCGAACACCAGACGCCGCACCCCATGCCGGCGGGCCTCGCGCGCCACGGCGAGCGCGTCGAGGTGCCCACCGACGCCGCCCACGAACCGGATCGGGCGATTCCACCCCGCCGCCTCGGCGAACATGATGTCGGCTCCTCCCGCCCACGCCGGGAACTCGAGGAACTCCGGCGCCCAGACGGCCCGCCGCGATCCAGTCCGGATCAGGTAGCCGAAGGTCGGGTGGTTGGTGTGGACCACCGGTCTGGGCCGTACGCTGAGCCCGTTCCCGCCGACCGGCTCGGCGCGCGGCTCCAAGCCCCGTTCGCGGGCCAGCGCCCGAAGCTTCCCGATCAGTTCCGCGCGCTCGTCGGTGACCAGCCACGCGTCGACGCGTCCAGGAGGAACCGCGCCCGGACCTCCGTCGATCATCACCCGCACCCCCCGGTGGGCGACGAGGAGCCCGGCGGGCGCATAGCGAGGCGAGTTCTGGGCTCCAACCCCGACAGTCACGAACCGCACAAGGGCCCGACCTCAGGCCGGCGAGGCTTCAGGCTGGTCGTGGTCGTGGATGTGCGCCTCGCGCTCGTGTTCCTTGTCGGGGTCCTCGTGCTGCTCGTGGGCGTGAACGATCGAGGCGTGGTTGTGCTCGTGGCCGTGGCGAGCCGTCAGATGGACCCAGTCCTCGTCCGGCCGCAGATAGTGCGTCACGTGCACGTGCTCATGCTGGTGGACCACCGGCTGATGCTCGTGTTGCTCGTCCATGGAACGCTCCCGACTCGCGACTCACTCCACTGATACCGCCGCGGCAGGAGCCCAAACCCGGACGCGCTCGGTCTTCAGCGCTCGGATGGGGCACCTGGTCGTGAGAGCCGAGGTGATCAGTGCCCGGGGCTACGCGTTGCCGGAGCCGGCAGCGCTGTACCCCTGGCTGGCGGAATCCGCGGTGGTCGTCCCGGTGTCGCTGGCGCCGCCGCTCGCCGTGCCGGCGGTGTCGGTGCCGCCATCGTTCGGTGCCGGGACGGGGGCGCCCGCCTGGGAGGAGCCGCCGTTCTGTCCGGCCTGGCTCTTGCCTTCGCTCGCGGCCGCGGAGATCTCGGCGCCCTTGTCCACGCCCGTCGCGGTGGTGGTGCGGGCGATGTCCGAGATCACGCTGCCCTTGGCCGAATCCGATGCCCCCTGCGCGCCGGCCTGGCTCGCGCCGCCGCTGGCGATGTTCGAGATCAGGGCGCCCTTGTCCACCCCGGAGATACCGCTTCCCGTGGTGGATGACGAGCTCCCGCGGGTGTCGGGGTGGGCGCCGGCGTGGCTGTTCGCGCCTGGCACGGAGATGCCGACCTGCGCCAGCATGTCGTGGGCCACGTCCTGCGCGGCGCCGGGGAGGGTGCCCGCGGCAGCGAGCCCCGTCATCGCGACGAACGCGCCGGAGAGGACCAGAACGGTCACCTTCGCCTTTCGAAGGATGGAGTGCACGGATGACCTCCTCACGGAACGGCGGACGGACGGGACCGGATGGGATCTGACCGACGCCGCGACCGTGGCCACGGCCTCACGCTCCCCTGCGAGCTCCTCCGGCGTGGGCGCGGCGGCGGCGGGCGGCGGGCGATGCGGGCGACCGCCGCTTCGGTGCCGAGCGCGTCCAGGGCATCGCCCTCGACGTCACCCGCGGCCCCGTAGCCGACCAGCCGCTCCACGGGCACGGGTTCCGTGCGCCTCCTCCGGCGAGCCCGGCGGAGGTCCAGGACCCGGTGCCGGGCGACGGTGAACGCCCAGGCCCGCAGGTCCGCCTCGCCGCCCTCGAACCGGGAGAGGTGCCGGCTGTCGAGCCACACCTCCGAGGCCAGGTCCTCCGCGTCCCCGGGCTCCTGCGCCCGCAGGTATCTGAGGAGTCGCGGGTGGAGGGCCCGGTACAGCGAGGCGATCGCCCATTCCTCGCCGCGGCGCGCCGCCGGGAGCACCGACTCGAAGGATTCAACGGGGTCGGGGACTTGCAACCTCCGGGGTCGGGGGGCGCCCGGGGGCCTGGCTGATCAGCGAACCACTGGAGCGGACGACGGGATTCGAACCAACGCTGCACCCTAGCAATTCGCTGGACTTGTCTCATGCGCCTTTCGGGACTCCGCCGCCGCCCATCGAGTCCGTCGGCGGGGAACCCGGCGGCCTGGAGGAGCCGAACCGGTCTCAGCTGCTCTCGGACTGCTCCCGCAGGAACAGCTCGGAACCCTCCGGAGTCTCCCGTGCATCGAGAATGGCCGAGTCGAGCGGAGCGATCACCTCGGGCGCGATGAACACGTCGAGGTCCGCGGCCTCCGTTGCCGCATCGCCCGCGACTGGACCGCGGACCGGCTGGATGGACAGGGCCTGTTGCCCGTCGGACGTCGCGGCCGTGTGCAGCCGGACCGCGGCCGCGGACTGAACTTCGCGAAGAGGGTCGCCCTCGTGCAGGACCTCCCTCTTCAGCACCGACGCTGCGGCATCGCTGACCTGGAGCATGGCAATCTCCCTTCCAGGATCGGGGACGGATGCCTCTTTTCGCCCTACCCGCCGCACGCAACGTTCGACAGGCGGAGCCTCTGGCCGCTCGAGGACCGGGGTGCCGAACGAGACGGCCTGGCGGAGAGAGGGGAATTCTCGGGGCGCGGGCTGTCCCATGTCGATTCGGGGGGAAGCCGTTTGTATACAGGGTGAGGAGCCGGCAACCACCCAACGGCAGGAGGTGACTTCCACGAGCAGAGTCGTCGTGAACATCAGCCTGACGCTCGATGGCGTGATGCAGGCGCCGGCCCGGCCCGACGAGGACACGCGCGGCGGCTTCCAGCACGGCGGCTGGGCGACGCCTTACTTCGACTCGGTCATGGCCAACGCGGCGACCGAAGCATTTCCCAGATCAGGAGCCCTGTTGTTCGGGCGACGGACCTACGAGGACTTCTACGCCGTCTGGCCCAACCGAACCGACAACCCGTTCACGGACGTCCTGAACAACAGCCAGAAGTACGTTGCGTCGACGACGCTGAAGGAGCCGCTCGCGTGGGACAACTCCACGCTCCTCGCGGGTGACGCCGCTGAGGCCGTGGCCGGGCTCAAGGAGCAGCCGGGCAAGGACATCGTGGTGCTCGGAGCGGAGAGCTGATCAAGTCGCTGCTGCGGCGCGACCTCGTCGACGAGTACGTACTCCTCATCCACCCGCTGGTGCTGGGATCGGGGCGCCGGCTGTTCGCCGACGGCGTTCCCTACGCCGCCTTCCGGCTCGTCGACACCAAGACGACGACCACGGGCGTGGTGATCGCGACCTACCAGCCCGCCGACCGGTCCAGACAGCAATAGGGACGGCGCGAACGTCAAGGAAGGAGGGACTCGAGATGAAGCAGTACCTGCTCAGCATCTACCAGCCCGACGGAGCTCCCCCGCCGACCGTGGACCTGGAGAAGGTCGCGCGGGACGTCGACGCCTTGATCCAGGAGACGAAGGCCGCCGGCGCGTGGGTCTTCAACGGGGGGCTGCACCCCGCGAGCTCCGCCACCGTGGTTCACCTCAAGGACGGTGAAGCGCTCACGACCGACGGCCTCTACGCCGAGGGCAAGGAGCACATCGGCGGGCTCTTGATCATCAAGGCGCCCGATCTCGACGCCGCGCTCGAGTGGGGACGTAAGGCCACCGAGGCGATCACGCTGCCGATCGAGGTGCGGCCGTTCCAGGACGAGGCCGAGCACTGATACCCGGCGTGCCGGCCGTCAGCGCCTCGGAGATCGAACGTGTATTCCGCGAGGAGTACGGCCGCGCGGTGGCCGTCCTCGTCCGCCACCTCGGTGACATCGACACGGCCGAGGAGGCGGTCCAGGACGCGTTCGCCGTGGCGGTTGAACGGTGGCCGTCAACCGGACTGCCCCCGAGCCCGGCGGGATGGATCATCACCACGGCCCGCAACCGCGCGATCAACCGCCTGCGGCGGGAGGCGTCACGCGAGGACCGGCACGCCCAGGCCGCTCTGCTGCACGCCCGGGGCGAACCGGCCGAGGAGGGCCCCGTGCGCGACGACCGGCTGCGCCTGATCTTCACCTGCTGCCACCCCTCGCTCGCCACCGGCGCCCGGGTCGCGCTGACGCTCCGGCTCCTGGGGGGGCTGACCACCGCGGAGATCGCTCGAGCCTTCCTGGTCCCCGAGCCGACCATGGCCCAGCGGCTGGTCCGGGCCAAGGGCAAGATCCGCGACGCGAGGATCCCGTACCGGATCCCGAACGAGGCCGATCTCCCGGACCGCCTCCGGGCGGTACTGGCTGTTGTGTACCTAATCTTCAACGAGGGCTACACGGCGAGCTCGGGCGACCGGCTCGTTCGCGAGGACCTCTGCGCCGAGGCCATCCGCCTCGGACGGCTCCTGGCCGAGCTCATGCCCGACGAACCGGAGGTCATGGGGTTGCTCGCGCTCATGCTGCTCGTCGAGTCGCGCCGGGCCGCCCGCACGACCCCGGACGGCGCGCTGGTGCTGCTGGCGGACCAGGACCGCGGCCTGTGGGACCGCGGCCTCGTCGCCGAAGGCCAGGCCATCGTCCGGGAATGCCTCCGGCGCAACCAGCCCGGCCCGTATCAGATCCAGGCGGCGATCAACGCCGTCCACAGCGACGCGCCGGCCGCGGTCGCGACGGACTGGTGGCAGGTCCTGCAGCTGTACGACCAGCTCCAGTCACTCGCCCCGAGCCCGGTCGTGGCCCTCAACCGCGCGGTCGCGGTGGCCGAGGTCGAGGGACCGGATGCGGCGCTCACCCTCGTCGACGGCCTCGACCTCGAGGGCTACCACCTGTTCCACGCCATCCGCGCCGACCTGCTCCGCCGCCTGGGCCGGGGCGGCGAGGCGGCGGTGGCGTACGAGGCGGCGATCGCCCGCACCGAGAACGCCGCCGAGCGCGACTTCCTGCAGCGCAAGCTCGAGGCGCTGACTCCAACTTGAAGAGGCGGATGAGTCAGGTCGCCCTGGATCCTCCCACGGCTCCCAGAGCGGCCTCGATGTCGTCGAGATGCTCGCCACGGTGGGAGGCGCGGACGGCATTCAGGGGGCTGTCGGCGTCGTTGGGGAACATCCGGTCGGGGGGAAGGGATGCGACGCGCCGGTCGGTCTCTTCGGCCAGGCGCACAGCGAGCCGGGCCACATCACGTGGCTCGATGGCATCGATCAGGGCGAGCGTCGCGTCGTTGATCGTATCCACGTCCTCCGGCTCGGCGTCGGACGATGAGAACGGCAAACCGCGCTCCACCTTGCCTGCGAGCACCAGGGCCCAGGCGTCCCAGAAGGCGATGTGGCCAAGCGCACCGGCCACCGTCCATTGTTCGTTCACCGGGCTGCGCAACTCATCGTCGCCGAGGCGCGCGACCAGGGCGCGCAAGCGCTCGCGCTCTCGGGTGTTCTGCTCGACGTAGGTACGGTCTGAGGACATCGCTACCTCCCAGGATCCACCGGCTCGCCCCGCTCCATGGCCCGCAGCCACGCCGGCTTCATCCACTCCGGTGCCCGTCGCAGAACCCACCACAACCCGACGACGAACAGGGCCAAGCCGATGAAGATGAGCAGCTGCCCCGGACCCCTGAGGCCGTGGTCCTCGAGGAGGACTCCGACTGCGCCCAGGATGAATCCAGTCCCCGGGGGATGGCGACGAAGGGCCGGTTCTTGAGCATCCCCGAGGCCGAGTCGAGCTTGTACCACTTGGACCCCGCGCGGAATCCGAGCCTGGTGGCGATTCCCAGAGCGACCGAGGCCGTTCCCATGGCGAGGGCCACCCACTCCCATTCAGCCAACGACGCGACTCCTGCCGATTCCTAACTGACCTTCCCGGTCGGCAGATGCGAAAACCCCGGCCTCACCGACTCCTAGCGACCTCCCGGCGAGCCGCTCGAACGCTGCATCCACGTCGGAGGGCCCATTGTTCGGGATCGAGGGCATGAAGACCCGATCGCCGATCTCCCACGAGATAATCTCGGCACCCTGTTCGCAGCCTCGAAGAGGCATGGCTCCTCCGAGTCGTTCCAGGCGTCGAGGCCTCGGAACCGAAGGAAGCGCGACCTCAGCCCGGCCGGGACGTTGGCATCGAGCCAGATGTGGCGGAGTGGTGGGGAGCCCCTTGCATGCGACGCCGCACCACGGGCCGAGGCACCGTAGTTTGCGCCCCGGGGCTGGAAGGCAACCCCAAGTGTCGGATTGACATCCCAGGGAAGTCCCCGGGAACTGCGGTGTCGCCCTTGTCCTTCGGAGGCCCCCCACCAAGCGGGATTGTCCCCTGAACGGGGGGACTCAGCATCCGCCAATCGGCCTATTCCTCTCAGCCGACAGAGACCGTACCCCTAGGAGGGTTCTAACCGCAGAAGCAGGCTATCGAAAGATCCTCTCTAGATCACGTGGCCAAGTAACGGGCCAGGGCGAACTTCGGGTTGGACCCACCGAGGCCAGACCCACCTGCTGCAACAATGTTTCCGTCAGGCTGGATCTCCACGCCCTCCCCGAAATCCTCCTTCGACGTGAAGTCCGTTGTCACCTTGCCGTCGACGCTGAACGATCCGTCCAGTGAACCGTTCAGGTTGTACCGAGCGAGAGCGAACTTGGGATTGGAACCCAGAAATCCTGCCTCCCCGACCGCCACAATCTTCCCTCCGGCTCCGACGGCGACGCCAAAGGCGTAATCCCACTTCGAGGTGAAATCGGTGTTCAGCTTGCCATCACCGCTGAACGTCGTGTCCGGGGAACCGTTGGTGTTGTACCGGGCCAGAGCGAAGTGGCCGTTCGTCCTCGCGTAGTTCGAACCTCCGGCAGCAACGATCCTCTGATCGGCTTGGATGACCACCCGGTTGGCTCCGTCGGCGCCGGCGGTGAAGTCCGTGGTGACCTTGCCGTCCCCGCTGAACGTGGCGTCCAGGGAGCCGTTGGTGTTGTACCGGAGAGGGCGAACTTGGAGTTGGAGCCACCCGCTCCTGCCTCCCCGGCCGCCACGATCTTCCCGACCCCTTGGAGCGCGACCCCATAGCTTTCGTCGTCCCCGTTGGTGAAGTCCGTGAATACCTTGCCGTCGCCGCTGAACGTGGCGTCCAGGGAGCCGTTCGTGTTGTACCGGGCGAGGGCGAACTTGGGGTTGGAGCCGTCCATCCCCGCAGCCCCGGCCGCCACGATCTTCCCGTCCGCCTTGATGGCGAGGTCGCGTCCGCTGTCGCGCTTCGGGGTCAAGTCCGTGGTGACCTTGCCGTCGCCGCCGAACGTGGCGTCCAGGGAGCCGTTGGTGTTGTACCGGGCGAGGGCGAACTTCGCATTGGATCCGCCAAACCCTGCCACGCCGGCCGCCACGATCTTCCCTCCCGGCTGGATGGCGACGGAGTTTGCGGCGTCAAGCTTTGGCGTGAAGTCCGTGGTGACCTTACCGTCGCCGCTGAACTTGGCGTCCAGGGAGCCATTGGTGTTGTACCGGGCGAGGGCGAACTTCGCATTGGATCCGCCAAACCCTGCCACGCCGGCCGCCACGATCTTCCCGTCCGCCTGGATGGCGAGGTCGATCGCCCATTCCGCCTTCGGGGTGAAGTTGGTCGTCACCTTGCCGTCCCCGCTGAACGTGGTATCGAGGTCGCCGGGGGCGGCCGATGCCGGTCCGGCGACGGCCAATGACAGCGCCACCAAAGCAGCGACGAAGGGCAGCGCGCCTGGGGTGGACGCGACTTCGTTCGAACCGCCTGGCCAGGGTGAAGCGCGGCATTCCCATGACAGAGACTCCTCACGGACGACGCACCTCAGTATCTACGCATGAACTTGAGAGGGTCAAGGAGGCCGGCGCCGGAAGATGCGCTCGAGAGTCGCTGAGGGCCAAGCACCCCGTCGAGGACGAACTCGTTGCCTACGTGCTCGACCGCGAGCGCTGCGGCCGACGGGGTCCATTGGTTCCCGGCGAGGGGTGCGAGCTCGGGCGGTGGGCCTACTCGCTCAGGCGGCCGACCATCCGCCGCGCCTGCCCTAAGATCTGCCGTGACGTAACTTTCGCCCCTTCGGTCCGGTTTACGGGTAAGCGGGCTGGGAAGGAACCAAGAGCCAGGCGGCTGGCGGCTTTCACCATCGTGGAACGGCGAGGAGCTACCTCATGACTTGGTTCTTGATCTCAAAGGGCGAGTATCCGGACTCCAGGCCCTGGGTTCTCGCCGAGACGGTTGCGGAATGGTGGGCGAGGGAGACTGCCGCGGCGTGGCCGGGGATGGTCGCCATTCCCGAGACGGAGGCCCTCCTCCACCCGGAGTTCCGCCAAGCGGTCGAGGACTGGCGGCGTCGGGACGACTCGGCGTTTGCCGCCGACGAGACCAGCCATGAAGCCACCTGGGCCATCTCCACTGCCGCCGAGGACGCGGGCCCGGAGACAGCACACGATGCCCCCGATCAGACCCCTGAACGGGAGTCCTTCCGCCGGTTGGCCTGAGTGCTGTTCGCGAGGACTCTGGCACACGGGTCCATGCAGTGCCGGTCTCAGGGTCGATCCCTGGAGACCCGGTGAGGCCACTCTCCCGAATCTTCTCGGTCTGGCGGGTTCCACCGCTGGAACGGACTGGCGATCGGCGTCATCCCCTCGCGCAAGCACTCGCGCCTGACCCGGCAGCCGGCGCAGATCAGCAGGGCGAGGAGGATCGACGGAGAGCCGGGCTGATTGTGCAGCAACGTCTGTCGGACAGGAACAGTGTGTCGTCGGGCTCGTCCCGGCAAGCTGCCTGCCGGCGCCACCTGGAATCGACGACGACGAGGACGTCCCGGACGTCTGGGAGCCGTTCGGGTTCCACCGCTGTCGAGGTTCATGACCCCGACCAGGAATCCGACGAGCCATCCTCCGCAGGCCCATCCTCCGCAGGCCAGCCCGAAAACGGCTCTCCGTCGCTTCAGCGTCCGGATGCAGGGTTACAGCGCTGTGATTCGCCGCCGGGGCGGGGGCTCCCACCGGTCAACCTTGTAACGGCCTGGCCTCCCGGGCTAGGGTCGTTCCCCACGAGCCGCGCCATGATCATCCGCCGGGGGGACAGAGTATGCCGACTGGACGTGTGATCCTCCAAGCCGAGCAAGAAGGCCGCACCTTCGCTTGGCTGCTCAGCTCCGAGTTGGCGGATCGACTCGGGGACGAGCTCCGGGAGAAGGGGTGGACCGTAACGATCCGTCCTGACCCGCAAGAGCCGGATGCTGAACAACCGACAGAGGACTAGGTTGGTGCAGCGGGGGGCAAGGTACGTGCAAGAGACTCGCCCAGGGGGAAGCCTTGGCTTCGCTCCGTAGTTCCCGCAAGCAGGACGGAGAGGGGATCGTTCACCTCGAGGGTGAACTGACGGACGAGGCCTCCGCCGCGAGCCTGGAGGAGTGGCTGGAGGAGCACTTCGTCGACGACGGAGTGCGGACCATCCGGGTGGACCTCTCGGGCATCACCCGCATCGACCTGGAGGGCGCCGCCGCTCTCGGCCTCCTCGCCGCCGAGGCCATGAAGAAGCACAAAGTCCTGGTCGCGGAGGGCGCAACCGGACAGGTACGGAGCAAGCTCGAGGAGACCGGGCTGCTTCGCTACCTTCACGCGGAGGAAAGCGAATCCAAGGAATAGGTCCCCGTTCGCCGCTCCCACAGGGCAGCCGGCCCACCGGCGTCGAGGGGTCGACGCGCGGCGCGGACTTTCCCGTCATCACGTTCCCTTCCGGATCGGAGGCCTCGGATCAGCTGCCTTCAGGATCCGCCGGACGGCCCGGCCTCCGAGGACCTCGGCCTCCAGCAGAGCCGCAGGCGAGCTCCGCTGGTGCGGTGGAGCTTGGCGGATGTTCCCTCATGACCCAGGCCACGAAAGGGCTGAGCCCCATCCGCGGTGCACTCCGGTTCTACCGAGGCGAAATCCAGCCTGCGCGACGAAGGCCAAATGGACTGGTGGGTCGTACTTCTCATGTGACTACTTGCCGGGCAGGAGGTGATGCGCGTTGCCTTGGGAGGTGATGCCCCTGGTCTCACGCGGTTGACTCCGCGGCCGCCCGGCCTGGAGTCCACGATCAGCCACCGAAGGAGACCGACGGGAGGGAGGAAGTCATGGCGGAGCCGACCTTGTATGAACGCCTCGGCGGCATCTACGCCATCGCCGCTGTCGTGGACCACTTCAGCGACCAACTGCTCAAGAACCCCAAGGTGGTCGAGGCCAACCCCGAGTTGAAGGAATGGCACACCGTGACGTTCGCAGGGCGATTGCCGGGTCTCAAGTTCCTGAGGACATTGTGGGTCGCCTCGTTGGCGGGTGGACCCTTTCAGTACACAGCCAGAGAGCTGCGCGACGCCCATTTCGACTTGAAGATCCCGCCGGATGTGTTCGACGAGGTCGATGCGGAGCTTGGCCGCACCCTTGATCACTTCAATGTGCCCGATCGTGAGAAGGAAGAAGTGTTGGCCGCGTTCGGCGGATGGAAGGAAGAAGTGACGGCTGGTTCCAACGAAGGGGCCGTCAATTGGCGTCGCTGGCGCTGAGCCGCTGAGAATCGGGCTCACCCTCCGGCGTCAAGCGGCATCCGACGAGGCCGACCTCCCTCGAGCCCGGCGTACGTGGAGCTCTGCGAGGAGTGGACGACGGGATTCGAACCCGCGACCCCCACACTGGCAAGGTGGTGCGAGCTTCGGTCATCACGCCGGGATCCGACCTGCTGGCCTGGCGTCCCCCCGTTGCTCCATTCATCGTCGCTCGGCCGCGAGCATCGGGCCCACGCTAGGCCCGGCCCCGCCCGGCGACCAAGTGCCAGAAGACCCCCCACGGAGGGTCGAGCGAGAACTCTCTCGTCGGGCTTGACTCGCGTCGGAGCGACCCTTCAGCCGGGAACGGCTCCTGACCGGTTCGGCGGCGGACGCCCGCCAGGCGGGCGCCGATCCGGGCGGCGCTTCCCACGCGGACCGGCCGGATCGTCCCCGTGGCTCATGATGAGCTCTCGGTCGACGATCGGAAGGAGAGGACCATGGCTGCCATCGCCGTCATCGGCTCCGGGAACATCGGGGGCACCCTGGCCACGAAGTGGGCGGCAGCGGGTCACGCGGTCACGCTTGGAGCGAGGGATCCAGACAAGCCCGCGATCCGCGACCTGGCGGGAGTGATCGGCGCCCGGAGGGCTCCGATCGCCCAAGCGGTGGAGGGAGCCGACATCGTGGTCTTCGCCGTCCCGGGCTCCGCCATGGCCGCCATGGTCTCGGCGCTCGGAGCCCGCCTCGACGGCAAGCTCGTCATCGACACCACGAACAACGTCGCCGGCGAATCCATGAACAGCAGGAACGCGATCGAGGCGGCAGCCCCGGGAGCCTCCTACTGCCGGGCCTTCAACAGCCTGGGGTGGGAGCAGTTCGACCGTCCCGTCGTCGGAGGCGTGCAGGCCGATCTGTTCTTCTGCAGCCCTGACGGGGACGATCGAGGCACCGCCGAACGGCTGATCGCCGATGTCGGCCTCCGGCCGGTGTGGGTCGGCGGCCCCGAGGACGTGGAGGTGGTCGACGGGGTGCTCAGCCTGTGGTTCACCCTCGTGAGGAAGCGGGGGCACGGCCGGCGCCTGGCATTCAAGATGATCCAGGAGTGAGCCGGTCGAGTAGAGCTGAGAGCCTCACCCGTGCGCTGACCCGCGCGTCTGTGTCCGCACTTGCCTCATGCGTCTCGCCGGTCGCTGGAGACGGCTCCATTCGTCCGATGAACTCGTCCGCGTCGAGGCCGTCCTCCTGAGCGTCAGACGGCGCGGGGTGCGACCTCCCGCGCGATGCGATCCCCGACACGATCGTGTTCCACGTCGAGGTCGTACTGGGCCTGAAGGTTCAGCCAGAACCGCTCAGAGGTCCCAAAGTACCGGGCCAACCGAAGCGCGGTGTCCGCAGAAACTGCCCGCGTGCCGTGGACGATCTCGTTGATCCGACGAGGAGGAACAGCGATGTCCTTGGCCAGCCGGTACTGACTGATCCCCATGGGCTCGAGGAACTCCTCAGCCAGTACCTCGCCTGGATGGACCGGTGGAAGTCGCTTGGCCATCATCTCCTCCTAGTGGTAGTCCACGATCTCGACGTCGAACGCATCCGCGCCCCGCCACCGGAAGCAGATCCGCCACCGGTCGTTGATCCGGATGCTGTGCTGGCCCGAGCGATCACCTCGTAGGCGTCCCAATCGGTTCCCGGGCGGCACTCGAAGATCGTTCAAGTTCTCGGCAGCATCCAACATCCGGAGCTTTCGCAGGGCCACCTTCTGGACCTCCGGACCGAATCGCCTCGTCGGTCGCCGATCGAACAGCCGCTCGGCGTCCCGGTCGCGGAAGCTCTTGATCACGCCGTATGATAACGCGTCGCGTTAACACTCGGCAAGTCGTCGAGGTGCTGCTGGCTCGAGAGCGGGAAGCGTTCGAGCGCGCGATCGTGCGAGCGAGATCGGTCACGCCTCCGAGCGCACGCTGCTCGCTACCAGGCGAGGTCCGAGAACCCCTCGGCGATCGGCTGCGGGTCGCTACCGTCACGCGAGACGTAGACGCGGTCCCGGAAGTCGAGGAGGAGCAGATCCCGACCGGACGCGTCCGGGTGTACTTGCCACCAGCCGCCGCGGACCACGGTCGCCAGTACCTCCCCGGTGTCGGGATCGACCGACACGTATCTCACCGGTCCCCCGGGCGAAGGGCCTTCCCCCTGGATGAACTGTCCCACGATGGCTCCGGCGGTGGGCGCGTGGTAGCCATAGAGGCCAATCTCGCCTGTGTTGGGGGGATTGGGCAGCGACGGCGCGTCGACCAGGTCGGGCGGAGCCCGGGCGGGATCGATCACGCGGTACGGCGAGCCGTACGAGTAATCCATCGGTGGCAGGAGCTCGACCACCAGTCTCCCGTCCGGCAGCCACACGGTCTTGCCGACCTGCAGATCGACATCGCCCGATCCGACGCGAGTCTCCTCTCCCGTGCGGAGGTCCAGGACCACGAGCTCCTGGCCGCATCCGCTCTCGGTGCACGCACGGTAGGCGAGGCGGTCGCCGCCGGGGCTCACCGCAGGATCGGCGCCCCATCCGAGGTCCTCGGGCTCGCCGCCTTCTAGTGGGATGCGAACGAGCCGCCGCCCCTCGACGCCCGGCCGGAACGTCGAGAAGTAGACGGCCGAGCCGTCCGGGCTGAGCGACGGGCCCTGCGGAATGGCAAACTTGGAGTCCTGCCCATTCATTTCGTCAGGGACCGGATGGGAGCTCACTGTCATCTGGGACCGGCCCAATAACGAGGAGCGGCGGGAGTTGTTGCTGTACGCCTGGACCTCCTTCGACGCTCCCCGCCCGACCGGGGACGGCGCCACCGGTCTCCCCGCCCCCAGCCGGTAGGGGTGGCGGATGAGCACGCCCCGGCCCCTCGGCGGGCAGGTCACCCCGCTCCAGGCGCTCCGCCAGGCGGCCGGCTTCCTGACGCCCCCGTACGAGGTGGCCGCCTCCGGACCCCATCACGTCGCCCTTCGGGCCCCCGGCGACGCACTCCCCGCCGTGACGCTCCGCCTGGAGAAGGAACGCCGGCTGTTCTCGCGAACCTTCGCCCTCCTGGTGGAGGCCTCGGCCCCGGGGCGAGGACCGGGAGCCGACGTCTCGGCCACCCTCGAGTGGACCGGCCTGCGCCGCCGCCGGACGCTCGCCGGCGGCGGCGCGCCGGGCGAGGGCGAGGCCTGGGCCAGCCGCCTCCAGGACGCCGGCCTGCTGGACGGCGTTGGGACCATGACGAACGTCGTGTCGCTGGAGGCGCGGTGGGACGCCTCCCGGGCCACGGCCCGCCTTCGGCTGACCACGCTGGCGGGTGCGCTGATCGGGACCACCCCCACCTCTTCCGTGGCAGTCCCGCTGGAGCCCGAGGACGTGCGAGGGCTGCTCCGGATCCTCCGCGCCCTGGCCCGCGCCGCCGTTCCTCCCGGGACATGAGCCCTCGGCGGCCGTCGGCCGCCACGGCTCACCCGGCGAACAGCGTGTCCTCGTTCAGCGGGTAATCGAACCGGACCGCCTCGCAGTTGCGTTCGAACACCCATCTGCTGAACGCCTGGTGCAGCGGGTGCTCGTAGTAGGCTCGGTGCGTCTCGTCGTCTTCGAACTCCGTCACCAGCAGGTACTGCCAGCCGCCGGCCCGCCCGCCGACGTCGGCTCCGAAACGCACCCCGACCAGGCCCGGTACGGTCCCGGCCCACGCCCGGACCTGCGCCGCCATGTCGCGCTGGTCGTCCTCCGAGAGCGGAGCCGGGAACCGGAACAGCACGATGTGCTGGAACGCGCCCGCCATCGTCGCCTCCCTTCCTGGTCCCAGTCCTAGTAGAACTCGAAGTACTCCCGCATCTCCCAGTCCGTGACCTCGGACAGGAACCGTCCGATCTCGCTCTTCTTGACCATGAGGATGAAGTCGATGAACGGGTCGCCGAACTCCGTGCGGAAGAAGCTGTCCTTCTCCAGGTGCTCCACCGCCTCCCACAGCGACGTGGGAAGCATCGGCGATTCCGACTCGTACGGGTTCTCCTCGATGATGGCGGGCGGCGTCGTGGCGTTCCGGATGCCGTCCAGCCCGGCCGCGATGTTCGCCGCCATGTACAGGTAGGGGTTCGCGGCCGGCTCGCCCATCCGGTTCTCGATGTGGGCCGACTTGTCGCCCGGGGCGCCCTGCACCCGGACCATGGCCCCGCGGTTCTCCACCGCCCAGTTCACCCGGTCCGGGGCGAACGAGTACGGCTTGAACCGCTTGTACCCGGTGATGGTGGGCGTCGTGAACACCGTCATGGGGAGGGCGTGTTCCAGAATGCCGGCCACGAACTGCCGCCCCGGCTCCGACAGCGCCTGCGAGGGGTCGGTGAACGCGTTCGTGCCGTCCTTGGCGTTCACGAGGGACTCGTGGAGGTGCCAGCCGCTGGAGAAGAAGTTGGGGAAGGCGGGCCGGCACATGAACGACGCGTGGTAGCCGTTGTGGTAGCAGACCTGCTTGGCGGCCGTCCGGAACAGCAGCATGGCATCCGCCGCCTCCACCCCCGTCAGCGGGTCGAACGTGAACTCGGTCTGTCCGGGCCCCCATTCGTCCTCCATGGAACGCAGCGGCAGGCCGATCCCCTCGAGGTTCTCCCGCAGCAGCTGCAGGATGGGGTCGATCTCCGCCAGCCGGCCCTCCGAGAGGTACTGGTAGCCCTGCGCGACCACGGAGACCTCCGGCGGCGCGGGGGGCCACCCGGTCTCGTTGACCCCGATGTTGGTATTGGCCCGCCGGGTGATGTAGAACTCGACCTCCAGCCCGGCCGCGTACTCGTAGCCGAGCTCGGCGGCCGCCTCGACCTGCCTGCGCATGATCTGCCGGGACGAGAACGGCACCGGCTTGCCGTTCGAGAAGTACATGTCCGACACGATCCACGCCGTGTCGGGCGACCATGGGATCTTCCGGTAGGTCGTCGGGTCGGGCACCAGCACGACGTCGGGGAACCCCGTGAACTCGGGGACGCCGAACCCGCCGCCCTCCACGAACAGCGGCGTGAACACGTGGTTGCCCGTGTCCATGACCAACGTGGCGCCCTGGAAGTCCATGCCGTTGCGCAGCGTGGCGACGGCGTCGTGGACCGTGATGAACTTGCCGCGGGCGATCCCGTGCTGGTCGGCCCACAGGAAGCGCACGATCTTGATCCCGTCGGCCTCCATCCTGGCCGGGAGGTCCTTGGCCGCCTCCTGCTGGTCGTCCGTGTGGAGGCCGTATTCCTTGATGAAGCCGATCTTGCCGACGCTCTCGATCTCCGGATTGCTCCGTGCCATCCCCTCGCCCTCCTCCTCAGCTCGCCGCCCGGACCCGAGTCTCGGGCCCCGGCCCTCCCACCACCGCCACCTCGCCCGGAGGGAGCTTCCGCCGATCCGCCGCGTCGGTGAACAGCAGGTCGAACACCGATTCGTCGGCGCTGTGCAGCGCCGTGGCCGCCACCGTGGCCGACCCGTCGGCGCGGAACCGCCACACGTTGTTGGCGGGATGGCCCGCCATCATCAGCAGCGTCCCGTCGGCTCCCAGGTACCCGAGGTTGCCGCTGCCGGCCAGGTCCTGGAGCGTCCGGGGCAGCGCGTCCGCCGGCCGTACGCCCTCGTCCAGCAGGTCCTGCAGGAAGCAGAATCCCACCTCGCTGTCGGCCCGGCCGTGCAGCCGGTCCGCATAGCGCCCGCGCAGGTCCTCCGCTCGGGCGAACAGGCCGTTGTGGCAGAACGCACAGTTGTGCCGCTCGTCGAGGAACGGCTGGGTGTCGGCGAGCTGCACGGTGGAGAGCCTCGACGGCCGCCGCAGGTGGACCAGGAACCGGCTCGACCGGACGTCGCCCAGTGCCGCCGCTCCGTCGGAGTCCTCTGCCAGGCTCGCCGTGTTCCGGTACCCGCGAACCCTGCCCTCCTCGTCCTCCAGCCACGCCACTCCCCAGCCGAACCCGGCCACGCCGAGGCGCTCCAGCCCGGCCGCCCACGGGAGGATCGTGCGGAAGGGCTCCGCCCGCTCCCACGCCACCGCCAGCAGCTCACACATCCCGTCACCTCCCCCGGTCGGGCCGGGCATCCGGCGGCTGATCCCGCCGCTCGGCCAGCATCAGGTCGAGCAGCCCGGCGTCGAAGTCCTTCGGCTCCATGTGGGCGAGGCTGATGTAGGTCTCGGTCCGGTCGACGCCCGGCAGGCTCCACAGCCGGTCGAACAGGACCTCGCGGAGATGGTCGTGGTCGCGCACCCGGAGGCGTACCAGCAGATCCTTCGGCCCCGTCACGACGTGCACGTCCTCCACCTCCGGGAACGACCGCAGGGAGGCCACGAGCTCGGGCTGGGCGCCGCCCTGCACGGCCACCACGCCGATGTAGACGACCAGATCGTGGCCGAGCGCGGCCCGGTCGAGGTCGGCCCGGTATCCCCGGATCACGCCCGTCCGCTCCAGCCGGGACACCCGGTCGGCCACCGCGGGGGCGGACATGCCGACCTCGCGGGCCAGCCGGCGCCGGGAGATCCTGGCGTCCCCGACCAGGAGCCGGAGGATCGCCAGGTCCTGCTCGTCGAGGGCCACGGCGGGGGTGCGAGCCGGCCGCGGCGTCCGGCGGGGCCCCGAATGCGAAACCTGGGCATACACTAATCGGTAGCCTACTCTCCCCACTTCCTGTGCGCGTGAACGGTCGAGGCGCCGACCCACCTTCCGTCTGACCGCCGCGCGGCGCGTGGATGTTACACTCGGCCGAAGCCCCGGGCAAACTCCGGCTCCGCCCCGACGGTTCCCGGTCGATCGGGGCCATCGGGCCGTCCGGGGCCGGTCGTGGAACGGTGCGAGGGCGCCGAGGAAGCGAGGCGATGCGGATGGCGAGCCAGCAACTGGCCGGCCGGTGGGAGGCGGCGTTCGCAGGGCGGACCCGGGTCGACGTGGGTGGGGGGCTGGCGGCGATCCTCGCCCTGGCGAACGTCACCGACATCATCTCGTTCTCCGGTGGCTTCCCCGACCCGAAGACGTTCCCCGCCGACGTCGTGGCCCGGCTGATGGCCGACCTGGCCGCGGCCGGCGACGCCTCGGCCATGCAGTACGCGCCGACCGAGGGCCTCCCCGGCCCGCGGGCGTTCATGGCCGACCGCCTGCAGGAGCGGGAGGGCCGCCGCCCGGCCCCGCAGGAGCTGCTCATCACGAGCGGCGGCATCGAGGCGCTCGATCTCGTGTCGAAGAGCCTCCTCGACCCGGGCGACCTGGCGCTGGTCGAGGGCCCGACCTACCTCGGCGCGATCATGGCGTTCCGGGGCTTCCAGGCGGAGGTCCGGGCCGTCCCCGTGGACGATGAGGGACTGCAGGTCGACCGACTGGCCGACGAGCTGGAGCGAGCCTCCCGGGACCGGCGCGTCCCCAAGCTGCTCTACACCATCCCCGATCACCAGAACCCCGCCGGCGTCACCATGTCGAGCGACCGCCGGGAGGCGCTGGTGGAGCTGGCCGCGCGGTACGGCTTCCTCGTGGTCGAGGACGTGGCCTACCGCGAGCTCGGCTTCGACGGCGACCGGGGGCGGTTGCCCAGCCTGTGGTCGCTCGACCCCGAGGTCGTGGTCCAGGCGGGCACCTTCTCGAAGACGTTCTTCCCCGGCGTCCGGCTGGGATGGGCGGCCGGTCCCGCTCCCGTGATCGCCCAGATGACGAGCGCCAAGCAGAACACCGATCAGTGCGCCGGGGCCCTCGGCCAGCGGCTGCTCGAGGAGTACGGCCGGCAGGGCCACCTCGACGCCGGGATCCGCCGCTCGGTGGAGCTGTACGCGCGCCGGTGCGGGCTGCTGCTCGGCGCGCTCGATCGCCACATGCCGAAGGACGACGTGACGTGGACGCGGCCCCGGGGCGGGTTCTTCTCCTGGATGACCCTGCCTTCCGGCCTCGACACGGTCGAGCTAGCCAAGGAGGCGATGGCCGAGCGGGTGGCGTTCGTCCCCGGAGCGCCGTTCCACCCGGACGGGTCCGGTTCGAACACGCTGCGGCTGGCGTTCAGCCGCGTGGAGGACGACCAGATCGACGAGGGCATCCGCCGGCTGGCCGGCGTGGTGAAGGGGGCGCTGCGATGAGCGAGACGCCGGGCGGCGAGGCGTCCGAGCAGCCGGGGAGCTGGCGCGGGCAGCGGATCGGCGGCATGACGACCGAGGAGATGAACGAGTTCCTGCAGGGGCCGTGGATCGCCCGAGTGGCGTGCCTGAAGCCGGACGGCTGGCCCTACGTCGTGCCGAGCTGGTACCACTGGGACGGCGTGGCCTTCTACGTCGTGCCGAGGGCCCGCTCGGCGTGGGCCCACTACATCGCCCGCGACCCCCGGGTGTCGCTCGTCGTGGACGAGCCCGTCGCCCCCATCCGCAAGGTCATCTGCGAGGGAACCGGCGTGGTCGTCGAGGCCGCCGTCGGCCCGTACCTGGAGAACGGCGAGAAGTCCCTGTGGAACCTGATCGGCGAGCGCTACACGGGCCCGCGGTACCTCGGCCCGCGGGCCCAGGAGTACCGGGGCTCGGTCAACGTGGAGCCGTGCTGGACGATCAAGATCGTCCCCCGGAAGCTGACCACCTGGCAGGGATTCGACTGGCATCCCCGGTACAAGCACCCGGAGCTGTACCCGGAGACGGCCGAGGGGAGCCCGTCGTGACCGACCCGACCGGCTCCCCCGCGGGGCCGAGCGGAGGTCGCGCCGATCATCCGGATGCCGGGCGCTACTTCGCCCTCGATCCGTCGCTCGCCGCGGCGGGCGAGGGGGCCTACGTCGACTACGAGCGTGACGTCGAGGCCGTCGAGATGGTCTCGGGCCTGGCCTTCCGGCCGGTGGTCGGGGAGCGCTTCATGGTGAACTTCGTGCGCTACGAGCCGAACACCGACGCGCCCCGCCACGCCCACGAGGAGGAGCAGATCACGTTCGTCATCGACGGGGAGTTCGAGTTCGACCTCGACGGCGACGTGCGGACGATGCGCCGAGGCACGGCGGTCGTCGTCCCCCCCGGCGTGCCACACGGAGCGCGAACGCTCGACACGACGTGCTTCGAGATCGACGTGTTCGACCCGCCCCGCCGGGTGCTGCTCGAGATGATGCGGGCCCGCTCCGAAGGCGGGCCGGAGGAGGCGACCTAGCGGGTGGAGCTCGGGCTTCGCGGCAGGAAGGCCATCGTCACGGGAGGATCGAAGGGCCTCGGGCGGGCCATCGCCGACGAGCTGGCCCGGGAGGGGTGCGACGTCGCCATCTGTGCCCGCAACGCCGAGGAGGTGGCGGAGGCCGCGGAGGCGCTGCGGTCACACGGCACCACCGTGTTCGGCGAGGCCTGCGACGTCACGGAGCCCGACCAGGTGCGCTCCTTCGTCGCCCGGTGCGCCCAGGAGCTCGGCGCGATCGACATCCTCGTGAACAACGCGGGGCGGGCCCACCCGGGGTCGTTCGAGACGCTCACGGACGAGGACTGGCAGGACGACCTCGACGTGAAGCTGTTCTCGATGATCCGGTGCTCCCGGGAGACGCTTCCGCACATGCGTGCCCGGGGGGGCGGCCGCATCGTGAACATCAACGCGGTGTACGGGAAGTATCCCGACCCGAAGTTCTTCGCCACGTCCACCATCCGCGCGGCCTGCCTCGCGTTCACCAAGGCGCTGTCGATGGAGCTGGGGAAGGACGGCATCCTGGTGAACACGGTGAACATCGGCTTCGTGGTGACGCCGCAGTGGAAGAACGTCCACCAGCGCCTCGGTCCGGAGCTGTCCGAGGACGACTTCTTCGCTCAGATGGCCGAGGCGGAGGTCCCGCTGGGGCGGTTCGGCCGCGACGACGAGGTGGGTGGCGTCGTGGCGTTCCTGTGCAGCGACCGCGCGGGGTACGTGACCGGCGCCAGCGTCGACGTCGCCGGTGGCATGGGCCGCTACCTGTAACGCGCTGTTTCAGGTCAGGCCGGCTCCGACGGGGGCTCCGCCGTTGCCGGGGAGCCCGGCGGGTCGTCCCGCGGCGGCCCGGCCCCCTCGTACACCGGGGTCAGCCAGGTCCGGTACTCCTGCACCTCGCCGTGGACCGCGGCGAGGTACCGGTCCTGGATCTGGCGGGTCAGCTCGCCCATCTTGCCCGCCCCGACGACGCGGGCGTCCACGTTCGTCACCGGCGCCACCTGGACCCCGGTCCCGCACAGGAACACCTCGTCGCTCACGTAGAGCTCGGTGCGGTCGACCGTGCGCTCTTCCACCGGCACCCCCAGCGCCGCGGCCAGCTCGATCACGCACCCCCTGGTGATCCCGACCAGGATGTCGTCGCTGACGGCCGGGGTGACCAGCACGCCGTCCTGCACGAGGAACAGGTTCGCCGAGCTGCCCTCGCTGACCGTACCGGCCTGGGTGAGCATGATGGCCTCGTCGAACCCGGCGTTCTCGGCGTCGGCGATGGCGAGCGCCGCGTTCAGGTAGCCGCCCGTGGCCTTGGCCCGGGCCGGGATGGCGTTGTCGTCGTTGCGCCGCCACCCGCTCACCGTGACCGACAGCCCGCGTTCGATGTCGAAGTAGGCCCCCATCGGTGCGGTGAAGCAGCAGAACCCGTCCTGAAGGTTGGCGAGCCCGACGCGGATGGCCAGGCTCGCCTTGTACACGATGGGCCGGATGTAGGTGTCGGTGCGGAACCCGCCGCGGCGCGCGCACTCCACGGCGATCCCGGCGAGGTCCCCCGCGCTCTTGCCGGGATCCATGCGAAACAGGCGGGACGAGCGGAGGAGCCGCCGGAAGTGCTCGAGCAGCTTGACGACGTAGAGCTCCTCGTGATCCGCGTTCCAGTAGCCGCGGATCCCCTCGAAGCAGCCGGTGCCGTAGTTGAAGGCGTGGGTGGCGATGGAGATCTTCGCCTCCTCCACCGGGACGAACTCCCCCTCGAGGTACGCCCATCCCTGCGGTCCGAAGCCGGGGGCGTCCTTGGTCATGGCGCGTCCGCCCCGGCCGGGCCGTCCTGCCGGTCGCCGTCTCCGCGGAGGGGCGGCAGCGTCCAGACCTCGCCGGCCCCGTCGCATCCGAGCTCCTCCACGGCCTGCTTCATGATCTCGTCGAACGCCTCGCGGGGCGGCGAGAACACGTCGAGGACCAGGCACCCCTCGTCGTGGGTCATCGCGCCGTGGGGCACGTTCGGCGGAACGACGTAGACGTCGCCCCTGCGGACCACCCGCTTCTCCCCCGCCAGCTCGAATTCGTAGGACCCTTCGATCACGGTCCCGATCTGTTCCTGGGGATGCTGGTGGACGGGGGCCACGCGGTGCGGCTCCATCGAGACGAACGACATCGTCAGGTTGCGGCCGAACACCGGCCGCAGGACCAGGTCGCGTTCGACCTCCAGCCCCAGGACGTCGCGGAACACGTTGAGGTAGCGCGGCTCCCCCTCTCCGAGCTCTGCGTCGTCCCGCGTGCGGAAGTACTCGATGCTCTCGCTCATCCCTTCTCCTTTCCCTCGCCGCGGGCCCGGACCGTCCCGTCGCCGTCCAGCTCGACCCATCTGACCACGCGGGACCGGACCCGTTCCTCGTCCACCCGATATCCGAGGCCCGATCCGGACGGAACCTCGATGCATCCATCGGGCTCGACGTCGAACGTAGGATCGATGAGGTCGTCCTCGTACAGCACCGACGCCGGCGACATGTCGGCCGGGTCGGTGAACCCCCCCAGCGAGCACAGCGCGATGTTCGGCGCCCGCCCGATCCCCGATTCGAGCATCCCGCCGCACCACAGCGGCACGCCCCGTTCCCGGCACAGCCGCTCGATGTCGAGCGACGCCGCGATCCCTCCCACGCGACCGGGCTTGAGGTTGACGTTGCGGCACGCATCGGCGTCCAGCGCTGTGCGCACGAGGGCCGGCGAGCGCAGCGACTCGTCGAGACAGATCGGCGTGGCCAGCCGCCGCTGCAGCTCCGCGTGGCCGAGAAGGTCGTCGAACTCCAGCGGCTGCTCGATGCAGGCCAGGCCGAACGCGTCCAGCTCCGCCAGGCGGTCGGCGTCGGACAGCGTGTAGGCGGCGTTCGCGTCGACCTGCAGCATCACGTCGTCGCCGACGCCCCGGCGGACCTCGCGGACGACCTCGACGTCCCACCCCGGCGCGATCTTCAGCTTGATGCGCCGGTAGCCCTGGCGGAGCCGCAGCTCGGCCTCCTCCACAACCTCGCCGACCGTCGGCTTGATCGAGAGGCTCTCGCCCACCGGGATGCGCGACGCTTCCCCGCCGAACAGCGCGCGCAGCGAGCATCCCTCCCGCTCGGCGAACAGCGTCCAGTACGCCGCCTCGACGCCCGTGCGGCCGAACGTGTTCCCGCGGATCGCCGCCATCGTCCGGGCGGCGTCCCGGGGGTAGCGGACGTCCGCGCGCAGACAGAGCGGCAGCGCCCAGTCGGCCACCAGGTCGAACGTCCCGGCCACGAAGTCGGGCAGGTAGAACGGGTGGTCCAGCGGGGCGGCCTCCCCCCACCCGGCGCGGCCGTCGCCGTCCTCGAGCCGGACCAGGACGACGTGGCGGGACGCCGTGGGACCGAAGCTCGTGACGAACGGCTCGAGCAGCGGCAGGCGGACCAGCAGCACCTCGGCCCGGGCCACGTCGATCGGCGGGACGTCGGCCGGCGGCGGGTGAGCCGGAAGGCCGGCCCGGCCAGCGACAGGGCGGCCCGGACGAGGTGGCCGGTGGTGGCGAACACGGAGACCGCCACGCACCGCACGCCCTCCATGAACTCCTCGTCGTCCACCGCGTACCCGCGGTCCCGGACGGCGTCGAGCTCGGCGAGGAGCGCCCGCCGGTCCGTGATCGTGTTCGGCGTGATGCGTCGCAGCCGGCGGGGCAGGTGCTCCGCGACCTCGGCCTCGGGGAGCGAGGCCAGGATGGCCTTCCCCAGCGCGGAGCAGTGCACCGGCACCCGGCTCCCCACGCCGAGCTGCCACCGCAGCGCCTGCGACGAGTCGGCCCGGTCCACGTACAGCACCTCCCGGCCGACCAGGGCGCCCAGGTTCGCCGTCTCGCCAGACCGCGTGGCCAGCCCCTCCAGCACCTCCCGGATCTCCGGGCCCGCCCCCACCGGGGCCACGTGCTTCAGGCCCAGCCGGTACGCGCCCGTCTCCGGGTCCTGAGCCACGAACCCCCGGATCTCGAGCGTCGAGAGGAGGCGGTGGGTGGTCGACTTCGGCAGCCCCGCCCGGGCCGCCACCTCGCCGAGCGGAAGGTCGCGGTGGGAGAACCGCAGCACGTCCAGGATCGACAGCGCCCGGTCGAGCGACTGCACGACGGCCCGGTCAGATGCCATACAGCTCCCTGGCGTTGCCCTCGAACATCCGGGTCTCGGCGTCGTCGAGCCAGCCGTCCCGGGCCCCGGCCTCGCGCAACCGCG
>WNFU01001638.1_pt1 | contig 31375 bp, 29 predicted proteins | sample 5400121 | NCBI WGS metagenome assembly WNFU01 (sample SAMN13153360, study PRJNA577476) | soil metagenome | isolation source: 100 cm soil or saprolite under grassland replicate 1 | place: USA:California | collected 2016-06-15
CTCGACTTCCTCCTCGAGGCCGACTGCGGCCCGGGCGACGAGCTCGTTCCGGTCGTCGTCATGGAGGAGGATCGCTGCTGTGTCCGCCGCGAGGGCTTCGCGGATTCGCGCCAGCAGTTCGCCGAGCAGCTCGTCGAGCTCGAGGTGCGCGAGCGCGGCATCGGTAACCAGCTGAAGTCGCCGAAGACGCTCGGCGTCACCGTAGAGGGGCACACCCGAAGAATAGGGTGAGGAGGGGCCGTCGCTTGACGGCCCCTCCTGCCGGATGGAGCTAGTCATAGGGCTAGTTCAACTCGAGCAACCAGGCTCCGAGCCCGTGTGTGGCGGCGTAGAGCTTGCCGCGCCTGTGGTGGCTATGGCCTGTGCTCTGCACGAGCGTGAGCCCCGCGACCTCGACGTTCGGCATCCCCGTGCCGGCAGTCGTCCACGTGGACGAGCCCGCCGTGTGCTTGAGGACTCCGAAGTCGGACGAGACGTAGATGGTGTCCGATTTGACGTCGCGAACGACGTCCGTGAGCGGCAGGTCGCCGAGCGAGCCGTCGAGGCTCGTCCAGGTCGCCGTGCCGGCGCCCGGGTTGTAGCTGACCAGGAAGATGTGGCCGGGTGTCGTCGGCGTTGTCGCATTGAAGCCGCTGTAGGACACCAATGCGCGATTCGGATTGGTCGGATTGACGAAGATCCCGGTCACGAACCGCGCCGGATCGGCCGTCGAGAGCGAGTCCAGCCGCGTGAACGTGACTGCGCTCGCGGGGTCGGCGTCGGCGTTGGCCGAGATGAAGACGCGGCCCGTCGTGGTCGCGGCCCACAGCGTCGACGTGTTCGAGGTCGCACGCTCGACCGCCGCAACGGCTCCGCCGGGGCGGTCATCCCAGGCGGCGTCGGTGAGCGGTGTGGGGCCGAGCGACGCCCAGTCACCGCACGTGACCGCGAAGTCGCCGGTGAACTCGTTGCAGTGCGACCGGAACTCGTCCAGCGTCATCGCGCCCATCCCGTGCGTCTTCGTGCGGAGGGCCGTGGCCGTGCCGACGAACATCGTCCCGCTCACGACCGGGTCGCTGATGATCGGCACGTAGAAGAGGCCGCCAGTCGCGAAGATCGGGTCGGCGATCCAGTTCCAGTCGGCGGTCTCGCCGTCCGAGAAGTTCACGTCGGGCGAGGCGTCGAAATAGGTGTGGAACCGGAAGTGGGGGTTGTCGGCGTCGAAGCCGGACTGGCCGCCGTCGCCCCACATCGTCTGCAGCCAGGTGTGCTTGCTGCCGAAGTTCTCCCACGTTCCGTTGTCCTGCGTCCCGCCCTGGAGCTCGTCGCTATCGAACGGGCTCACGGACAGGCTCTGGAACTGGAGCGTCGGGAGGTTCCTGTTCATGCTCTCGAGCCGTGTCGGGATTGCCGAGAGCAGCTCGTGGCAGCGGTCCAGCCAGGGCGATATCAGCCCGCGGCTGTCGCAGTCCGACGAGCGGTCGGCGAACTCGCCGCTCGAGCGCATGAGCCCACCGTCCGAGGCCTCGAAGAACTGATCCGGGTTTGTCGGGTTCGTGACGAGCCTGTGCTCGTCCGGGTGGAGCCCATTCGGGTGGACGACGTCCGTCGCGTCGTAGGTCATGTCCGTGAACGTCGCTCCGGCGTTCGTGGAGCGGAGCACGGCCCGGTGGTTCGCAACGAACGGGAGGTGCCCCAGGATCGGGGCGCCGTCCTCGTTGTACTGGTACGAGCCACCCACATAAAGCACGTCCGGATGGCCCGGCGGGGTGTAGACGAAGTTGTCGTACCAGCACTGGCCGGTGCAGAAGTTGAACGAGTGCCACTGCGGCGTCGCAGGATTGTCGCTCGTCAGGTCCGTGAAGCCCCCCAGTCCGCCCGTCGCGACGCTGTCCCTCCGGAAGAGGCGGCTATACGGTGTTCCCTGGGCGCCCTCGCCGACGTACATGCGGGTGTCGCCGTTGGGAAGCCGCGTGACCGCAATGTCCGGCCGCGTCGTCGGGTTGCCAGAGTTGAGCGACGTCTTGATCTGCGTCCATGTCGTGCCGCCGTCGTTCGACCGCCAGATGCCGCGGGCATACGAGGCCGCATAGACGATGTTCGGATCGCTCGGGTCGATCTCGACCCGGCGGACGCCGCGAGGTGAGCAAGGCGTCGCGTTGTTGGCGATCAAGGCGATGTCGGGGCCGCATTCCGCCGTGGTCGCTGCGCCGTTGTGGACGAGCGTCCAGTTCGCGCCCCCGTCCGTGGAGCGGTAGAGGCCCCACTGCGGTGCGCCCGGGATCAGCGCCCGGTACGGGCTGACGGCGCCGTAACAGCACGACGACGCGTGGCCGCGGACGCCGAAGCTCGAGCCGGCGTAGATGACGTCCGAGTTGCCGGGCTTGATCGCAATCGTGCCGACTCCTCGGGCGTTGAACGCGGACTGGCCGATCGGGCCTGCCCAGTGATCCCCACCGTCCGTCGACTTGTAGAGGCCGACTCCGGCCACGCACCCGCTGCCGCAGGTGTTGCCCTCACCGGTTCCGACCCAGAGCGTGTTGCTGGATGGGTCGTTCGGGTCGATCGTGATCGATCCGATCGAGTTGATCCCGAAGCTGCCCGACAGGTACTCCCAGTGCGGCTGAGGGGCCAGCGCGTCCTCGGTCCGCCACACGCCTCCGCCGGCGGGGGTGATCCATATGCGGCAGCGGTTCCCGTCTTGACCGCAGTGCGGGTCGATCGCGACGTCGGTCGTGCGGCCGCCGGCCGCGTACTCGTTCGGCACGTAGCTGTGAGCTTCGCGCAGCTCGGTAAACTGGTAGATGGCCGTGTCTGGGCCGACCATGTTCCACCTGCTGAAGTGACCATGGCCGGGACCGTGGCTCTGCGTCCTCATTCTCTTCCTCGCCTTTGCAACCGCAGCGCGGGCCCGCTTGATCTTGGCGAGCGAGACGTCCCTCCCCGGATAGGCGAGCTCGAAGAAGTCCTGGAGGCCGGCCGTGCTCGGCCCGCTTCCGCCGGGCTCGCCGCCCTTACCCGGGATCGATTCCTGTAGCTGCTCGAGGTGGCGGCCGAGAGCTGCGGGCATGTCGCCCTCGCCTGTCGCAGCAGCCGAGGAGCTGAGCGGTGCGACGCGCTTCGAGGTCGTCGACGCATGTAGTGCAGCGGCCCCGATCAGGACCATTGCCAGTGCGGCGACCCCGAGGCGCCAAGAACGGTGTCTCATTCGTCTCTCCCCTTTGGTTCGACGATATGACTGGGCCTTGTGCGGCCCCGAAGAGGCTGCACAGCGCGGGAATCCTGCTACGGATCCCTTCCAGCGTCAACTACTGCGCGAAACTGGCATTCGTCGTGAACGAGCTCGAGCAGCCGAAAGCCCGATGGGAAGCGCCCTCGCGGGCGTTCGCGCGCTTCTTCCGGCTGATCTGGGGAGACGACGTCGACTCAGCCCTGAGGCCTGTACTGCTTGTCTCGGTTTGCGGCTCGGTCGCCTTCTCGGCGATCTGGACCTTCGTCGGCATCTGGGCGATCAAGGCGCTGGGTGCGAGCGGGAGCGAGCTCGGCGTCGCCTTCTTGGCGGCGGCACTCGGCTCGATGGTCGCGGGCTACGCGGGCGGTGCACTCTCGGACCGGATCGGCAGGAAGCCCGTGATCATGGTCGGCTTCGGCATCGAGGCGGCGTTCCTGATCAGCCTGGCAGGTGTCGGTGACCGCACCTTGCTGGGCCTCGCGCTGGTTGCCGCCGGCTCGTCGTTCGGCTCGGTCGGTAGCGGGGCCAGCCAGGCGATGGTCGCGGACCTCGTCCCGCCTGAGCGGCACGAGCGCGCCTACGCGGCCATGCGCGTCGGGAACAACCTCGGCGTCACGATCGGCCCCCCGCTGGGCGGTTTGCTGCTGCTCGGCGGTCAATGGTCGCACCTGTTCCTCGGCGCCGGGATTCTCCTGTCCGGAGTGATCGCCCTGGCCGCGCGCTTTCTGCCCAGGCGCGGTGCGTACTCGCCTGAGGAGCCACCGACTCGCGGCTCGTTCGGGGTCATCCGCAACGATTTCCCGTTCCTGCTCTTCTTTCTCTCCGGTGGGCTCGCCTTCCTCGTCTACATCGCTTACGAGACTCTCTTGCCGATCTCGCTCGTCTCGGGTCACGGGCTCGCGCCTTCGACCTGGGGCTTCCTCGTGATCGTGAACCCGATCGCGGTGACGTTCTTCCAGCTGCGCTTGACGCGGCGCGTCGAGCGCTACCCGGCGGCGCCACGGCTGGTACTCGCGATGCTCCTGATGGGGTGGCCGTTCCTGTTGCTCTCTGTCAGCTCGAGCATCCCCGTCGTCGTGCTGCTGATCTTGATCTTCGTGCTCGGCGAGATGCTCTGGGTGCCCACCTCACAGGCGATCGTGGCCGGGCTGGCGCCACCCGACCTGCGCGGGGCGTACATGGGCGCGTTCGGGAGCACCTCTGCGGTTGGCTTCGCGCTCGGGCCGCTGCTCGGCCTCTCGGTGCGGAGCGCTGCCGGCGACGCCGCCATGTGGTCGACGTTCGGGCTCATCTCCGTCGTGGCTGCTTTCACCGGCGCGGTCGCCTGCCGGTTCGCCCTCGGCCGGCGGCCGGTCGGCGTTCCCGAGGCCGCCTAGAGGCTCCAACATAATGACGCTTCGTCGCCGGGGTGCGATGGTCGTTCCGAGGCAAGGACGCAGGGAGCACCCAGGCTAGTCAGCCTGGGTGCGACGGAGGACGCCGCCTCGGGGCGAGCAGCGCGGCCCGGCGGCACAAGGCTCATTGTGTTGGAGTCTCTTAGCCCCGCGTCAGCTCACGCGCAAAGCTGCCGCCGCCGATCACCCGCTCGGCGCGACTGCCTGCCCGGCCCCGCAGCTCGCGGTCGGAGGTGACGAGCCAGAAGGGCTCGCCGGCCTCGGCCAGGCGCGCGGCCTCGCGGGTCAGCCAGTCGTCTGCGCTCTCGCGGCCCGTGCCGACGACGTCTGCGCTTGGACGGCCACGCGGGCCGAGCCCGCATGGCCTCTTGGCGGCACCGCAAGCGGTGCCTTGGGGGCCGCGGCCATCGAAGACGATCACCGGCTGGTATCCGCGCTCGACGGCCCAGCGCCGCGCAAGCTCGACGAGCTCGGCCTCGGGAATGTTCGGCCACTTCGAGCGCAGCACGTTGCGCGCGTCGATCAGTACGGTCAGCGGCGGGGTCATCGGCAGGTCGAGCTCGCATTGTTACGCTCTTTTCGATGGCCCGGTCCGTGATCGTCTCCGCTGTCCGCACCCCGTTCGGGAGGCTCGGCGGCGGCCTCGCCGAGTACCAGGCGACCGAGCTCGGCTCGATCGCGATCAAGGAAGCACTTAACCGGATAGGTCTCGAGCCGGCCGAGGTCGAGTACGTGATCATGGGCCAGGTGCTCCAGGCCGGGACGGGTCAGGCCCCGGCTCGCCAGGCTGCGATCGGCGCCGGGATTCCAATCGAGGTCGGAGCCGACACCGTCAACAAGGTCTGCGCCTCCTCGATCCGTGCGGTCGAGATCGCCGACTCGATGATTCGCGCGGGCGACCAGGAGGTCATCGTCACCGGCGGCATGGAGTCGATGTCGAATGCGCCGTATCTCCTCAAGAAGGCCCGCTTCGGTTACCGGCTCGGAGACGGGACGCTGATCGACTCGATGGTCCACGACGGGCTGACCTCGACCTTCGACGAGCGCCACATGGTCGAGCAGGCCTCCTTCGTCAGCCGCGAGCTCGGAATCCCGCGGGAGGACCAGGACCGCTGGGCACTCCGCTCGCACGAGCTGGCCGTGAGGGCGATCGACGAGGGCCGCTTTGCCGACGAGATCGTCGCGGTTGGCGATGTCGAGACCGACGAGGGGCCGCGGCGCGACACCACTCTCGAGAAGCTGGCGCAGCTGAAGCCGGTCTTCGACCCGGAGGGAACGACGACCGCGGGGAATGCGCCGGGGGTCAACGACGGGGCCGGGGCGGTGATCGTGACCAGCGAGGAGTTCGCGCGCAGGCGGGGCCTCGAGATCCTGGCGACGATCATCTCGCAGGGCTACGTCGCCGACGATTTCGCCTATCTCGCGCGAACGCCGGCGAAGGCGGGCGCGATCGCGCTCGAGAAGGCCGGGAAGACGATCGACGACGTCGAGCGCGTGGAGCTGAACGAGGCGTTCTCGTCGGTCGTCCTGAACTCGGCGAAGATGCTCGGCGCCGACGAGGACAAGGTGAACGTGAACGGCGGGGCGGTGGCCCTCGGCCATCCGATCGGCGCTTCGGGCGCCCGCATCGTCGGGACGATGGTGCACGAGCTGCGGCGAAACGGCGGCGGCCTCGGGCTCGCGGCGATCTGCTCCGGCGGCGGCCAGGGCGACGCGCTCCTGATCGAAGTCTGACTTTTCGGCCTTGTCCGGGTGCCTGGCACCGGGACATGGCGATTTCGGAAAGGGCTCCCTCGAACGAGTGAACTTGCGCCAAGTCGCCAACACGCGGCGCTTAGATCGGTCCTACTTGGTTGACATGATCTGTGGCTCCCCCGTGCGACCGCCGCCGCGCCGGCCGGTGGTGGCGGCCGGGCGGCTGGCGAGCATCGTCTGCCTGCTTCTGCTGGCGACGGCCCTCTGGGCCGGACCGGCCGGGGCGTCGTACGCCTGCGAGGGCGACACGCGTTCGGGACACGTCACGGGAACCGGAGCCGAGAGCTGCGTCCCGCGCCGGCGCGCGCACCGCAATGCCGACCCGATGTCATTCGTGTTCTTCATCGGGATCGTGATCGCGGTCGTGCTCTTTCCGGTGGCCTTGAGCAAGCGAGAAGAGACACCGCCCGAGTAGCCTCCGCCCGTGCGCTTCGGGCATGTCCTCGTGGTCGGCGCGGGCCAGATGGGCGGCGGCATCGCGCAGGTCGTCGCGGCCTCCGGCCGGCGGGTCTTGCTCTACGACGCGGCGCCCGGCGCGGTCGAGCAGGGGCTCGAGACGATGCGGCGCAGTCTCAGCAAGCTTGCTGCAAAGGGCGGGGCCGACCCCGATCATGTGCTCGGCCGCGTCGAGCCGGTCGACGCGATCGCGCCCGCCGAGCTGATGGTCGAGGCGGTCGTCGAGGACGCCGGCGTCAAGGAAGACGTCTTCCGGCGAGCCGACGAGACCCTTCCGGCCGAGGCCGTGCTGGCCTCGAACACGTCCTCGATCCCGATCTCGACGCTCGCGGCCGCGACCGGGCGGCCCGACCGCGTGATCGGCATGCACTTCTTCAATCCGGTCCCGGTGATGACGCTCGTCGAGGTCGTCCGCGGCCGCGAGACCTCGGACGAGACGGCCGAGGCGATCACGGAGCTCGCGCGCGACCTCGGCAAGACCCCAGCGGTAGCGAACGACTTCCCCGGCTTCGTCTCGAATCGGATCCTGATGCCCTTCATCAACGAGGCCGTCTGGGCGCTGCACGAGGGTGTCGCCGAAGCTGACGCGATCGACACGATCGCCAAGCTCGGGTTCAACCACCCGCTCGGCCCGCTTGCGCTCGCGGACTTGATCGGCCTCGACACGTGCGTCGCGATCATGGAGGTGCTCCGCGACGGCCTCGGCGACGCGCGCTATGAGCCGTGCCCGCTCCTCCGCGAGCACGTCAATGCCGGGCGTCTCGGCCGCAAGTCCGGGCGCGGCTTCTACGATTACTCGTAGCCGTGAACTTCGAGCTCAGCGACGACCAGCGCGAGATCCAGGCGGTCACGCGCGAGTTCGCGCAGGCCGAGATCGAGCCGAACGCCGCCGACTGGGACCGCGCGCATCACTTTCCCAAGGACCTCTACGTCAAGCTCGCCGAGCTCGGCCTCATGGGTGCCTGCATCCCGGAGGAATACGGCGGGGCTGGCGCCGACTTCCTCTCGTACATCCTGGTGCTCGAGGAGCTCTCGCGTGCGGACGCGGGGGTCGGAGTCACCGTCGCCGTGCACACGAGCGCGGTCACGCTGCCGATCCTGACCTTCGGCACCGACGAGCAGAAGTCACGATTCGTGCCGCCGCTCGCGCGCGGCGAGGCGCTCGGCGCCTTTGCGCTCACCGAGCCGGAAGCAGGCTCGGACGCGGGCTCGCTCCGCACCTCTGCGACGGCCGGTGACGACGGCTGGACGATCTCGGGCGCCAAGCAATGGATCACGAACGCCGAGCACTCCGGCACCATCCTCCTCTTCGCGCGGACCGATCCCGAGACGCCCGGGGCCAAGGGGGTCTCGGCCTTCATCCTCGATCGCGAGCATGTCCGCGTCACGCGGGAAGAGGAGAAGCTCGGCCTCAACTCGTCGATCACGAACGACCTCGTCGTCGAGAACGTGAAGATCGGCCGCGACCGGCTATTGCACGAGGAGGGCAAGGGCTTCAGGGTGGCGATGGCGACGCTGGACGGCGGTCGGATCGGCGTCGGCGCACAGGCCCTGGGCATCGCGCAGGCCGCATACGACTTCGCCCGTGGCTATGCGCTCGAGCGCAAGCAGTTCGGCCGGCGCATCGCCGACTTTCAGGCCATCCAGTGGAAGCTCGCCGACATGGCAACGGAGATCGACGCCGCACGCCTGCTCGTCTATCGCGCAGCCTGGCGCAAGCAGCAAGGCCTCTCGCACACCGAGGAGGGCGCCAAGGCGAAGCTCTTCGCCTCGGAGACGGCCCGCCGTCAGACCGGAGAGGCGATCCAGATCCTCGGCGGCTACGGCTACACGAAGGAGTTTCCGGTCGAGCGCTACTACCGCGACGCCAAGATCACGGAGATCTACGAAGGCACAAGCGAGATCCAACGGCTTGTGATCGCGCGTTCAATCCTCGGCCTGACGGAGCGCGCGTTGGCGCAGGGCTGACTAGGGCCACCGATAGAGAGCGTCCGGTTCCTGTTCCATGTTGTCGGCGCCGTCGGTGAGCTCGACGAGGCGGAAGCCGTGCCGCTCGTAGAAGCGCCTGGCGCCCTCGTTCTTCTGGAAGACCCAGAGGACAAAGCCCTCGGGTCGTAGCGCCTTCGCCTGGTCGAGCAGCGCCGCGCCCACGCCGCGGTTCTGCGCCTCGGGATCGACATAGAGTTTCTCGAGCACCTCCCGGCCGTTTTGCTGGGAGCGGCGAATCGCGAGGAAACCGAGCGGACGGCCGTCTTCCTCGGCGAGCCAGACTTCCTCGTGTCGCTCGAAGAGGTCGGCGGCGATCCGCGGCAGCGTCTCGTCGGGGACTGGTGGGACGAAGGTCCAGCCGTTGCGGGCGCGCTGAAAGAGCCGCGCGAGCACGTCTTTCTCCTCTGGACGTGCCGGTCTGAGGTCCATGCGCCGTAATCTATGGCGATGCCCCGTAAGCGTGACGAACCGGTCCGCCTGACGCGGATCTACACGGGCGGCGGCGACCGTGGCGAGACGAGCCTCGGGGATGGGTCGCGTGTGCCCAAGGTGGACTGCCGGATCGCGGCTTTCGGCGCCGTCGACGAGTTGAACTCGCACATCGGGCTCGCGCTCGCTGCCGAGCTTCCCCCCGAGCTGCGCGAGACCCTCCGGCGCGTCCAAAACGAGCTCTTCGATCTAGGAGCCGACCTCTCGGTGCCGTTCGGCGTCGCCGATCGACTGCGCATCTCCGAGGACCACATCGAGCGGCTCGAGCACGACTGCGACCTTTTCAACGCAGACCTGTCGGAGCTGAAGAGCTTCGTGCTGCCCGGCGGCTCCGAGGCCGCGGCCAGGCTGCACGTCGCCAGATCCGTCTGCCGCCGCGCCGAGCGAGAGGCGCTCGCCGCGGCCGAGGAGCTCGACATCAGCCGGCTCGCGCTCGTGTACCTGAACCGGCTCTCCGACCTGCTCTTCATTCTCGCCCGGACGGCGAATGCCGGTGGCGAGGAACCGCTCTGGAAGCCCGGCGGCTCCGACTAGGCCCGCGCCGCAGAGCGGACTTTGTGTTGCAACATCCGTGATCCTCCCCTCGTGCTTCGAGCGTGCGATCACGGGGTTGAGCAACGGAACATTGCTTGTGCAGTGCAACACAAGGATGCACTGAGGACGTGCTCGGGCTCCTCCTAGCCTTCGCCGCCTCGTTCGTCGCCGGGTACCTCGGCTCGGCAGTGGGGCTCGTCCTCGGGACCCTGCGCTTGCCGGCGATGTTGCTTGCGGCCGGGGACGCCAGCTCGGCAGCGGGGACGAACATCGCGATCAGCGCGGCCGCGGCCGCCTCGGGCGGTCTGCGACATGCGCGCGAGGGCCGCGTCGACCGGCGCGTCGTCGCCTGGATGGCGCCTCCTTCGATCATTGGCGCGCTCGTCGGGGGCTTCACCGGTCATCTCGTCCCGACTCGGGCGCTCCTCGCCGGGATTGCCGCCGTCCTCGCCTGGAACGGCGTCGATCTGCTCGTCGCGCCCTTTCGAGCCCGGCCTGTCGCGGAGCCGCGGCTCGCTCCCGCGGTCGTCTTCGGCTTCGTCATCGGCCTCGTCGGCGGAGCGCTCGGAGTCATCCTCGGCACCCTGCGGATGCCGGCGCTCCTGCGCTCGGTCGGCCTGGACGCTCGCAGCGCCGTGGGCACGAACCTCGTCGTCGGCTTTCTGCTCGGGATCGCCGGATTCGCGGCGCACGCGCTCCGCCTCGAAGTCGATTGGGGACTGCTCGCGGCCGGCCTTGCCGGAGCACTCCCAGGGGCCTGGTTCGGTGCACGGATCACGGGCCGGATCTCCGAGCGGCAACTGCGGCGCGCGATCGGAGCGGCCCTGGTCGCGATCGCGGCGGTCTTTGTCGTGGAGGCCGTGCTGGGCTAGACACACTTAATGTTCCCGCGCGCGCGAGGACCGTCTCGCAGCGACGAGGCCTAGAATTGGAGCGATGGCCACCACCGAGGACCGGCCGGAGATCGGCGGTGGCGCCGAGGAATGGCGCCGCGACCTCTACGACGCGACGCCGGAACGAGAAGGCGAGCTTTCCTCGACGATCTCCGGGCTCCCGAACGAGCCGCTCTACAGCCCCGAGAACGTCGACCTCGACTACGACCGCGACCTGGGCTATCCGGGCGTCTATCCGTACACGCGCGGCGTCTACCCGTCGATGTACCGCGGGAAGCTCTGGACGATGCGCCAGTTCGCCGGCTTCGGCACCGCCGAGGAGACGAACGAGCGCTTCCGCTACCTGCTCGAGCACGGACAGACGGGCCTCTCGACTGCCTTCGACATGCCGAGCCTGATGGGTTACGACTCCGACCATCCGCGCTCGCTCGGCGAGGTGGGGCGCGAGGGAGTCGCCATCGACTCGCTCGCCGACATGGAGACGCTCTTCGCAGGCATCCCGCTCGGGGAGGTCTCGACCTCGATGACGATCAACTCCCCGGCCGCGATGCTGCTCGCGTTCTACCTCTGCGTCGGCGAGCAGCAGGGCGTTCCCCGCTCAGAGCTCCGCGGCACGATCCAGACGGACATCCTCAAGGAGTACATCGCGCAGAAGGAGTGGATCTTCCCGCCCGAGCCTTCGATGCGGCTCGTCGTCGACATGATCGAGTTCTGCGCGGAGGAGATGCCCCGCTGGCATCCGATCTCGATCTCGGGCTACCACATCCGCGAAGCCGGCTCGAACGCTCCCCAGGAGCTCGCGTTCACGCTCGCGAACGGGTTCGCATACGTCGAGGCCGCGCTGGAGCGCGGGCTCAATGTCGATGAGTTCGCTCCCCGCCTCAGCTTCTTCTTCAATGCCCACCTCGATTTCTTCGAGGAGATCGCGAAGTACCGTGCCGCCCGGCGCATCTGGGCACGCGAGCTGCGAGAGCGCTATGGGGCGCGCAACCCGCGCTCGTGGTTGATGCGGTTCCACACGCAGACGGCCGGCGTCTCGCTGACGGCTCAGCAGCCGGAGGTCAACATCGTGCGCACGGCGCTCGAGGCGCTCGGGGCAGTGCTCGGCGGCACCCAGTCGCTGCACACGAACTCCTTCGACGAAGCGCTCGCACTGCCGACGGAGAACGCAGTCCGGATCGCCCTGCGCACCCAGCAGGTGATCGCACACGAGACCGGCGTCGTGAACACGATCGATCCCCTCGGCGGCTCCTGGTACGTCGAAGACCTGACGAATCGTCTCGAGGCCGAGGCCTACGACTACTTCGAGCGGATCCGGAAGCTCGGCGGCGTCATCCCTGCGATCGAGGAGAATTTCTTCCAGCGCGAGATCGCGGACGCCTCGTTCCGCTACCAGTCCGAGGTGGAGGCGAAGCAGCGCGTCATCGTCGGCGTCAACCGGTACGAGCTCGACGAGGAAGCTCCGATCGAGCTCCTGCAGGTCGATCCCGCGCTCGAGCGCAAGCAGGTCGAGCGGGTGCAGGCGCTGCGCGCCCGTCGGGACTCGGCCGCCGTCGAGGAGGCGCTCGCGCGGCTGAAGGAGGCCTCACTCCACGACGGCGTCAATCTCATGCCGCTAATCGTCGATGCCGCCCGCGTCTACACGACGATGGGCGAGATGTGCGATGCGCTGCGCGAGACGTGGGGCGTCTGGCGCGAGACGCCGGTCTTCTAACTCCTTTCGGTTGCTAGCGTCTATTACAACGATGACCGTGCTCGAAGGCCCGAAGCGACTCGTCAGCTCGAGGCGGTTCAAGACGTTGCTGCCCTGGATTTCCGGCCTCGTCCTGCTGGCCGGGATCGCCGCCGTCCTCGGCGCGTACTTCTCGAACACGGCCACGGTTGAGAACAAGAACCCTACGGGTCCATTCATTCCCGCCGAGGTGCCCCAGAAGGACATCCCGTTCCCCCCCGCAGCGTGGCGCGTCGCCCGTGAGTTCGTGTTCACGGCCGTCGCACGGAAGCACCTGGCCGAGTCCTACGCGATCACGCACCCCGATTTGAGGGGCGGACTGACCCTGAAGCAGTGGGAGACCGGAGAGTTACCGGTGGTGTACATGCCGGTCGCTCAGATCCTGAAGTTCAACTGGAAGAACACGAACTACGCGCATCCGAGGGACGCTCAGATCAATGTGATCATGATCCCGACGAAGGCCTCGAAGCTGAAACCGGGTTATGCCCAGATGGGCCTGACCAAGGTCGGGAAGGGCTCGCACGCGCGGTGGCTCGTCAGCTATTTCCAGCCGCTCGGCGGCCCTCCCGTCCCCGCCCCCTGAGGATGGAGCCGCTCTTCGAGCGGGGTGAGATCAGAGCTATCCTTCGATGGTGAGACGCCTTCTCGCGTCGTACCGCTGGCGGCGACGACTCATGTGGCTGGCAGTCACGGCGGCCGCCGTCGCCGGTGCAGTCACAGTCGCGCTGGCATGGCCGAACACCGCCCCGAAACCGCCCGGGCCGTCGAATGTCCGCGTGCACGTCGACAACACGCCGCCCAAGCCGGTTCGGCTGAACCTCCACAACAAGGCGGCGTCGCTTGCGGTCGCGTCGAGATTCATCGACACCGCGGTCGCGCGCAAGGACATCGAGGAGTCGTGGAACCTCGTCGCGCCCGAGTTCCGTGCCGGTTTCACGCGCGAGCAGTGGAATACGGGGGAGCTGCCTGTCGTCCCATTTCCCGTCCAGCAATCGAGATGGAAGCTCCAGTATTCGGATGTCGAAGGCGTGGGCTACACCATCGCGCTCCTCCCGACGAAAGCCTCCCATCAGCAGGCGCAGGTCTTCATGATCGGGCTCCACCTCCTCGGCTCCGGAACGAAGCGGCACTGGGTCGTCGATACCTGGCAGCCCGCGCCGACTACCGTAATCCAGTCAATCGCCGGCGGAGGGGGTGGCGCTGGCGGGAACGTGCTCGGGCAGGCGACCCCGCGACTGAGCCCTCTCAGCGAGTCGCGCGAAAGCGCAGCCTGGCTGCTCCTTCCCGTCGGGCTGCTCAGCCTGATCGTGCTCGTCCCGCTGTCGATCGCAATCGTGAACTGGTACCGCGGGCGACGCGCAGAGCGCGCCCTGCTCCGCACGTAGCGGGATGAGAGGCATTCTCGCCTCGTATCGCTGGCGACGACGCCTTGCCTGGCTCACGGCCACGGTGGTCCTCGTCGCCGGCGCGATCGCGGCGGGACTGGCGACTGGGCTGACGTGGAACAGGGTTCCGCAGACGCACGGCCCCTCGAACGTCCCGGCGCGCATCGACAACACCGCGCCGAAACCGGTTCGGCTGAAGCGGCACGACGAGAGGCAGATGCTCGCGGTCGCCTCCAAGTTCATCGACACCGCCGTCGCTCGCAAGCACATCGACCGCTCCTGGGAGCTCGCATCGTCCGAACTCCGTTCCGGGCTCACGCGCAAGAAATGGGACACGGGCGACATGCCCGTCGCCCCGTACCCCGTCGGGCAAGCGAAATTGAGGCTCGACTACGCAGACAGCGACGGCGTAGGTTTTTCGGTCGTGCTCCTCCCGGCCAAGGGCTCTCGGGAGCCGCCGCGGGATTTCCTGATGGGCCTGCACCCACTCGGATCCGGGAAGAATCGGCACTGGGTCGTCGATTACTGGCAGTCCGCTCCGACGGGAGCAGCTGTGGGGTCGGTCAATCAAGGGCCGCCGAGCGGAACCAGCCCTCCTGTGGGCACGGCCAAGGAGAGCAAAGCCTGGCTCTTTTTGCCGGCCGGTCTGCTCAGCCTGATCGTGCTGCTCCCGATCTCGGTCCTAATCGTGAACTGGTATCGCACGCGGCGCGCCGAACGCGCGCTGCTCCGTTCCTAGTACACCCTAGACGTAGACCTCCAGGCCGTCGTGTGCCTGCTCAAGCCCGTCGTCGAGTGCGAGCTCGCGCGGTCGGTGCGTGAGGAGCAGCCGGCTCGCGCCTGAAGCCTCGAAGGCTTCGACAGCCTCCTCCGCGGAGAGGTGGCCCCGAGGCTCGCCGTCGAGCTCGCCGCGCTCGAGGGTCGCTTCGCAGAGGAAGAGGTCGACGCCCTCGGCCAGCCGCGCGAGTCGCTCGCTGGGACCGGAGTCACCCGAGTAGGCGAGCGTCCGATCGCTATTCGAGACGCGGAACCCATAGGTCTGAACCGTGTAGTGGGGCAGACGAAGGGCCGTGAGCTCGAGCCCGGCGGCCTCGAACGGCTCGCCCTCCGCGTACTCCTTCGGCTCGAAGACACGGACGAACATGTCGGGCGTTCCGAACCGCGTGCCGAAAGCCGCCAGCTCCTCGCGGCCGCCGGGCGGGAGCCAGAGCTCGGGCTTCTCGTACTCGCGGCCAAGGCCCCACATGCTGCCCCAGACCCACGGGACGAGGTCACCCCAGTGGTCGAGGTGGAAATGACTGATCACGATCGCGTCCACCTGCGGCCACCCATTCGGTCCGTTCGTGCGCAGGCGCGCCAGCACGCCCGGGCCGCAATCCAGGAGCACGCATCCGGGTCCTTCCAGCAGGTAGCCCGACTGTGCGCCGCCAGGGTTTGGCCACGCGGGCGAGCACCCGACGACGGTCAGCTTCATGGACACGGTTTCCCCATCAATTGGACGTTCTACCCGGGCGGAATCTTCCTTGGTTCGAGGCTCCTATACTGGCGGCGTGGCCGGAAAGATACGTGTCGTGATCGCCAAGCCGGGGCTGGACGGTCACGACCGAGGCGCGAAGATCATCGCACGTGCTCTTCGCGATGCGGGCATGGAGGTCATCTACACAGGTCTTCACCAGACGCCGGAGCAGATCGTCGAGACGGCGATCCAGGAGGATGCGGACGCCGTCGGCATCTCGATCCTCTCGGGCGCGCACATGACGCTCGTGCCGCGGATCCTCGAAGGGCTCAGGGAGAATGGGGCCGAGGACGTGCTCGTCGTCCTCGGCGGCACGATTCCGGACGGGGACGCCGCCGAGCTGAAGGAGCAGGGAGTGGCGGAGGTCTTCACGCCCGGCGCACCGACGAGCGAGATCGTGGACTTCCTGAAGCAGAAGGTTCCAGCCTGAATTTTTTGAGAGTTGCACTCGAGGACGGCATCGCCGTGCTCACGATCGACCGGCCGGAGGCCCTGAACGCGCTCGACGTCGCCACGCTCACCGAGCTGCGCGACCGCTTGCTCAAGCTGCGCGAGGAGGACGAGGTGCGCGTGATCGTCCTCACCGGGGCAGGCGACAGGGCCTTTGCTGCCGGAGCCGACATCAAGTACATGAGCGGCCTCAGTGTCGAGCAGGCGAAGCAGTGGGGAGAACTCGGCCAGAACGTCGGCCGGCTGCTCGAGACGATCCCGAAGCCGACGATCGCGGCCGTAAACGGGTTCGCGCTCGGCGGCGGCTGCGAGCTCGCGCTCGCGTGCGACCTCCGGTACGCGGCCTCGACGGCCAAGCTCGGCCAGCCGGAGGTGAACCTCGGGATCATCCCGGGCTGGGGCGGCACCCAGCGGCTCGCGCGGGTCTGCGGGGTCGGCGTCGCCAAGGACCTGATCCTCACCGGCCGCGTCGTGAGCGCCGACGAGGCTCTCCGCATCGACCTCGTGAATGCAGTCTTCGAGCCGGCTGAGTTGATCGAGAAGGTGCTGGAGACCGCGCGCACGCTGGCGGCGAAGGGCCCACTCGCGCTCGCCGCCGCGAAGGCCGCGACAAACCACGCGCTTCAGGGCGACCATGTCGAGAACCTCAGGTCGGAGGGCGAGCGGTTCGGCGACCTCTTCGCGAGCGAAGACACGAAAGAGGGCCTGACCGCGTTTACCGAGAAACGGGAAGCGCACTTCAAGGGCCGCTAGCGTTTGAAGAGCGCCACCTGTGAAAAGAGACGACCGTGAGGGCCTGGCTCGCACTGCTCGGGACCCTGCCGCTCCTGCTTGTCGGCTCGGGCGCCGGCGCGGGCACCTCACCGGCGCCCCGCAACGGGTTGATCGCCGCCAGTGGCCCGGGAGGTATCTCCCTGATCGATCCGCAAACCTCCGCACAGCGGCTCATCGCAAAGACCGAGGACGCAGAGGAACCGACCTGGTCGCCGGACGGGCGGCAGCTCGCCTTCGAGCTCTGGGACGAATCCGGCACGAGCGTGTACTCGGTCCGGGCCGACGGAACCGACCTCCGGCTGGTCCTGAAGAACGCGTGGTCGCCGTCGTGGTCGCCGGACAGCAAGCAACTCGTGGTCGCTCGGGAGACGTGCTATCAGGCTCCGTGTAGCGCGGACGACTTTGCTACAAGCAATCTCTTCCTGGTCGATGCCGACGGCGGCGATCCACGGCAGCTGACGTTCGTCGCCGACGGCGCCGACACGCCCGAGTGGTCTCCCGACGGCGAGTGGATCGCGTTCATGGGCGCTGACGGGATCGACCTCGTGCAGCCGGAGGAGATGGCTGAGCCGGAACACATCCGGAGCCGGTGGCTGCTGGGAGTCGACGACACGGCGTACGACTTCGCCTGGTCGCCCGACGGAGCTTGGATCGCCTTCGCCGGGGACAAGGGGATCTACCGCGTGCGTCCTCCGTTTGGCGACCCGGAGCGCCTCAGTGGCGATGAGGGCGCCGAGGGGCTCGCCTGGTCTCCGGACGGCGCCAAGCTCGCGTTCGATCGCGGCGAAGAGCCTTCGCGCGGGGTGGAAATCGTTCTGCTCGACGTCGTGACCCGAAAGCAGACCGTGCTGACGCAGCGCGCTCATGCCGGCTTCTCGGCGACCTGGTCGCCCGACGGTCAGCAGCTCGCATTCCTGCACGCCGCCGGTGAGCTGTGGACGATGAATGGCGACGGGACGTACCCGCGGCGGCTCGCGAAGGATGAGTTCGCGTCATTGTCCTGGGGCCGCGAGGTCCCGGGCCTGAAGCGGGGCGGCTAGGCGGGAGGGAGCAGGATTCGTTCGGCGCTGATGACGCCCGCCTTGCCGGCCTGAGCTTGGGGCGTCACGAGGGCGGGCTCCGTCCAGACGGTTACGCGCTCGCCGCGCCTCGCGCCGGTCAAGGCGGCGGTCGAGCCGCTCGTCCCGCGCTCGATCGTCGCATACTCGGGAACGGTCACTGTCACGGGCCGGTCGAGCCGGCGCAGCGTGAGCGCCTGCGGGAAGGCGCGGAGGGTGTTCACCCGCAAGCGCAAGGATCCGTCCGCCACGGCGACGACAGAGCCGGACAGCGCAAGCGTGAACATCGCGGCCGGGGGCTGGTAGAAGAGCAGCCGGCGGGCGGCGAGCAGGTAGCGATAGGGATTCGTCGCGCGGCCTCCGTGTGGATGCCGCTCGAAGTGGAGGTGAGGATGAACCCCGTTCGCGTCGCCCGAGTCGCCGACGAAGCCGATCGGCTGCGCCGCGGCGACGCGCGCTCCGGACTTCAAGCCTCGCGCGAAGGCGACGCCGTTCACGCAGCTGCCGCGGTTGTCGTTCTGATCCGTGAGGTCGTTGTTCAGGTGGATATACAGATAGGTCGTTCCGCTCGCGCCGTCGAGGTAGAGCATGCAGCCGGCGCGCGAGGAGCCCGTGTAGAAGCGGACGCGCCCCGGCTCCGCCGCCAGCGCCAGCGCGTGGCGCGGGGCGAGGATGTCGACCCCCTGATGCGATCCGTGACCTCGCGGTGCGCCGAAGTCGTTTGAGAACTCCGCGCTGCCGAGCACGGGGAACACGATCCGCATGAGCGGCGGCGGCTTGTGCTTCGTCGGCGGCTTCGGCGGGCCTGGATCCGGGCTCGCGACAGCCGTCCCCACGCCGAGGCCGAAAAGGGCGAGAACGAGAAGTACTCGGGCTGTCGTCCGGGTGCTAACCATGGGGGCCGGCGGAGCTCGAAGCGCCGGAGCCTAACAGACATGTCCGCGATCTTTGACCTTCGTGACCATGGTTAGAGTCCCTGCTCGCCGAGGCATCGCTTTGCGATGCCGACGAGAGCCTATGCCGGCTTTGCCGGCGTAGGCGTCTTATCGCGTTGGCCACGACGTGCCGATCCGAAGTTAGAGTCCGGGCCGAATGAAGATCGCTGTCTGTGTCAAAGAAGTCCCCGATGCGGCTGTCCACAAGCGCATCGACCCCGAGACGAAGCGACTTGACCGCTCCGGCGAGGGGGCGCTCAACCACTTCGACACCCAGGCTGTCGAAGAGGCGCTTCGGCTCAAGGAGGCACAGGGCGAGGGTGAGGTCGTGCTGGTCTCCTTCGGCCCGCCGAGCGCGCTCGACTCGCTGCGCAAGGCCCTGGCGATGGGCGCCGACCGCGCCGTGCTCGTCAGCGACGCGAGTGGGGCAGGCTCCGATCTGGTGGCCACCTCGCGGGCCCTCGGCGCCGCCTTGCAGCGCGAGGAGGCTGACATCGTCCTCTTCGGCCAGCAGGGGAGCGACTCCGACGGCGCAGTGCTCTGGGCCGCCGTCGCGGAGCGGCTGCGAGTAGCGGTGATCTCGCAGGTCGCTGAGCTCGAGGTCGCCGAGGGCAAGCTCAAGGGCAAGCGGCAGACCGAGTTCGGCTACGACGTGATCGAAGCGCCGCTGCCGGCCGTGGTCGCCGTCTCCGACGCGATCAACGAGCCGCGCTACCCCTCGCTGAAGGGGATCATGGGTGCGAAGAAGAAGCCGCAGGAGACCCTGTCGCTGGCCGATCTGGGCGTGGATGAGGCCAGCGTGGGGGACGCCGGATCCCGGACGACCGTGCTCGCACTCGCCGATCCGCCTGCGCGCGGCGACTCGCAGAAGATCGAGGACGACGGGTCCGCGGCGGAGCAGATCGTCGAGTTCCTGGCCGGGAAGAAACTCCTGTGATCGCAGTCTTCGTCGAGCACCACGAGGGACAGCTGCAAAAAGGGTCGCTCGGCGTGCTCTCGAAGGCGGCAACGCTCGGCGAGGAGGTCGCCGCCGTTCTCCTCGGCCCGGGCACGAAGGAGCTGGCCGGGGAAGCGGGTCGGTTCGGGGCGCAGAGGGTGTTCGTCGCCGAGGCACCCGAGCTCGAGGCCCCGCTGCCCCAGCCGCGCGTCGACGCGCTCGCACAGCTCGTCGGCGAGCAGGACATCGACACGGTGCTCTTCGGCGCCTCCGTGCTTGCCTCCGACGTCGCGGCCGGGCTCGCCGCCCGGCTGGATGCCGGCCTCAACTGGGATCTCGTCGAGCTCGAGGCGAGCGACGGGCAGCTCGTCGGCAAGCGGCCTGCGCTCGAGGACTCGGTGTACGTCGACGTTGGCTGGACGAGCGAGCCGCGACTGGCGCTCTTTCGACCCGGCACGTTCGACCCGGCCGAAAGCGGCGGCGAGGCCCAGGTCGAGGAGCTCACGCCGAGCTTCGAGGAGTTCTCCACGGCGGCGACGATGGTCGAGCAGGCGCACGAGGAGTCGTCCGGCCCGTCGATCGAAGACGCCGACGTGATCGTTGCCGGGGGCCGCGGCCTGGGCGGCCCGGAGAACTTCTCGCTCGTCGAAGGGCTCGCAAAAGCCCTCGGCGGAGCTGTGGCCGCGACGCGCGCCGTCGTCGACGCTGGCTGGTATCCGTACGCGACCCAGGTCGGCCAGACGGGGAAGACGGTCTCGCCGAAGCTCTACATCGCCTGCGGCATCTCCGGCGCGATCCAGCACAAGGTCGGCATGCAGGGCTCGGGCACCGTCGTCGCGATCAACAAGGACCCGAACGCTCCGATCTTCGAGTTCTGCGACCTCGGCGTGGTCGGCGATCTGCACGAGATCGTCCCCAGGCTGACCGAGCTCGTCCAGCAGCGCAGGGCGGGCTAGCGGTGCGGCCCGTCGACCACCCCGCCCCGTTCTCGGCGCGGGAGTTCGTGGCCGAGCCGACCGACCCGCCCGACGAGCGGATCGAAGTCGGAATCCTGATCGTGGGCGCCGGGCCCGCCGGCCTCGCGTGTTCGATTCGTCTCGGCCAGCTCGTCCAGGAGTCGCCCGAGCTCGCCCAGCGGCTCGGCGACGTTCCGGTCGCCGTGCTCGAGAAAGGGAAGCAGCCGGGCTCGCACATCGTGTCTGGCGCGGTCGTCAATCCACGCGGCCTGCGGCGGCTCTTCCGCGGGCAGAAGCAGATCGCCGACATGCCGTTCTACGGGGAGGTCGAGGCCGAGTCGGTCTATTTCCTGCGCGCCAAGACCGCTCTGCGCATCCCGACTCCGCCGACGATGAAAAACCACGGCAACTACGTCGCCTCGCTCTCGCAGCTCGTCCGCTGGCTCGGTGAGCAGGCCGAGGAGGCCGGAGCAACGATCCTGCCCGAGAGCTCGGCCGAGCGACTGCTCGTCCAGGACGGACGGGTGCTCGGCGTCCGCACCGGCGACAAGGGCCGCGGCCGGAACGGTCAGCCGCTGCCCAACTTCGAGCCGGGCTCGGACATCCTCGCGCATGTGACCATCCTCTGCGAGGGCACGCAGGGTCACCTGACCGGCATCGCGCTCGACACCTTCGGGCTCGAGGGCGAGAGCCCGCAGGTCTGGGCGCTTGGAGTCAAGGAGGTGTGGAAGGTCGAGCGGCCGCTGCGCCGTGTCGTGCACACGATGGGCTGGCCGCTGCGCGCAGGCGCCAAGTACCGGGAGTTCGGCGGCTCCTTCATCTACCCGATGGGCGAGGACATGCTCACGCTGGGCATGGTCGTCGGGCTCGACTACCGGGACGCCGAACTATCGGTACACGATCTCCTTCAGGAGCTGAAGACGAACCCGCTCGTGCGGCGCATGCTCGATGGCGGAGAGCGGATCGGATGGGGCGCGAAGACGATCCCCGAGGGAGGCTTCGTCGCGCTCCCGCGCCGCCTGCATGCCCCGGGCCTGCTGCTCTGCGGCGACGGCGCCGGCATGGTCAACGTCCCGGCGCTGAAGGGCATCCACTACGCCGTCGAGTCGGGCCGCCTGGCCGCCGAGGCCGCCGTCGACGCGCTGCGGCCGGGGCGGACGCCGTGGGCGCCCGGAGCGCTCGGGACCTACGACGAGGCCGTGCGTCAGAGCTTCATCTGGAGCGACCTGAAGGCCGTTCGCAACATGCGCCAGGCGTTCGGCCGCGGCTTCTATCTCGGCGGCATGCTCGCGGGCGCGATGACGGCGAGCCGCGGCGCCTTTCCGCCGGGGAACATGCGCACCGAGCGCGACGCCGAGCAGCCGATCCTTCGCAGCGGGCGCAGCAGGAGCTATCCCGCGCCCGACGGTAAGCTCACCTTCGACAAGCTCTCGAGCGTGTACCTCTCGGGGAATCGCACCCGCGACGATGCGCCCAATCATCTTCGCGTGCAGACGAGAGTCCCCGAGGAGCTGGCCGTGCTCTGGGAACGCATGTGCCCGGCCCAGGTCTACGAGGCGAGCGACGGCAGTGTCGAGGTCACACCCTCGAACTGCGTGCAATGCGGTGCGATCACCGCGAAAGGCGGCCGGCTGACTCCGCCCGAGGGCGGCGCCGGGCCCGAGTACACCCTCACGTAGATGCTCCCCGGCCTCGATGAGCTCCGCGAGACCGTGGAGCATCTGGAACAGAGTCTTTCCGCGAGTCCTGAAGCCCGTCGAGCTGTCGTTCCTCGCTAGGTGTGCCCTTAGTGGCAGAAAAGTGCGAAGCATTTTTTGCGAGTCCCGGGCCCGTGGCCCGGGACCATTAGAGTCAAGGCGATGGATGGGAGGGAGCTCTTCGGTGCGCTTCGCGTGCGTCGGTTCAGGCTGCTCTGGCTCGGACAAGCGACTTCGACGCTCGGGGACGGGCTCGTCCCGGTCGCGCTCTCGTTCGCCGTCATCGGGACGCTGAACCGATCCGCGACTGCCCTCGGCGTCGTGCTCGCGGCGCACATCCTCCCGCTCGTCCTCTTCGTGCTCGCAGGCGGAGTCTGGGCCGACCGGCTGCCCCGGCAGCTGGTCATGCTCGTCTCCGATGTCATCCGCGGTGCCGTTCAGGCGACGATGGCCGTTCTGCTGCTCACCGGCGCCGCCGAGCTCTGGCACCTCGTTGTCCTGATTGCCGTCTACGGCACCGCCGAGGCCTTCTTCCAGCCCGCCGCGACCGGGCTCGTGCCGGCGACGATCAGCCCGCAGCGGCTCCAGCAGGCGAACGCTCTCCTCGGGCTCTCTCGCAGCATGGCCTTCGTCGTCGGGCCCGCGGTCGCTGGCGTGATCGCGGCGACCACGAATCCGGGAATCGTCTTCATCGTGGACGCGGCAACGTTCGCCGTCAGCGCGACGTCGCTGGCTCTCCTGCGCTTGCCGCGGTCGCGGCGAGAGGGGGAACGCCACAGCTTTCTCGCCGACCTCAAAGGCGGCTGGCACGAGCTCGTCACCCACACCTGGCTGTGGGTGATCGTCGTCTGGGCCTCGACGTTTCTCTGCCTCGTCATCGCGCCGTTCCTGACGCTCGGCCCGGTGATTGCCAAGGAGTCGCTCGGCGGCGCGGCAGCCTGGGGGATCATCGCCGCAGGCTGGGGCGCAGGGTCACTGGGCGGGGGTCTGCTCGCTTTGCGCTGGAAGCCCGCGCGGCCGATGCTCGCCTGCACCATTTTCACGCTGCCGATAGCTCCCGCCGTCGCACTGCTCGCGCTGCGGGCGCCAGCGCCGGTGATCGCCGTTGCGCAGGCGGTCGGCGGGCTGGGCATGGGTCTCTTCGGCGCCGTCTGGCAGACGACGCTGCAGCAGCATGTGCGCGAGGACGCTCTCTCGCGCGTCAGCGCCTGGGACTGGATGGGCTCGTTCGCCTTCCTGCCGCTTGGGTTCATCCTCGCGGGGCCGGTGTCGCGAGCGATCGGGATCTCGACGACGCTCTGGATCTCGGTCGGCTACCTGATCGTCTCCACCTTGGCGGTGCTGCTGGTGCCGAGCGTGCGCAACCTCCGCCGGCTCGACGAGCCGGAGCGGGAGCCCGAGCCGGAGGCGGTGCTCGCGAGGCTCCCCGGTGAGCCGGCCGAGGCGTTCCATGGCAGCTGAGCTCTCGCGAGAAGACGTCGTCGCAGCCCGGGAGGCGATCGCGGGCCGCCTGCACCGGACGCCGGTCTTCTCGTCGGCGACGCTCGGCGAGCGGGCCGGCGCGCCCGTCTATCTGAAGGCCGAGCTCTTCCAGCGCACGGGCTCCTTCAAGCCGCGCGGGGTGCTAACGAAGCTCGCCTCGCTCTCCGCGGAAGAGAAGAGGAGCGGCGTGATCGGGATCTCGGCCGGCAATCACGCGCAGGCGCTCGCATACTGCGCCGCGCTCGAGGACGTCGACGCGCTCATCGTCATGTGGCAGGGCGCCAGCAGCCAGAAGATCGAGGCCACTCGCGCGTACGGCGCGACGGTCGACCTCGAGGCCGATGGCCCGGCGCGCGCTTTCGACCGACTCGAGGAGCTGATGGGGGAGACCGGCCGCGCGCTCGTGCATCCCTTCGACGACACGCTGACGATCGCGGGCCAGGGAACCGTCGGGCTCGAGGTGCTCGAGGACGTCCCGGACGTGAGCGTGATCGTCGTGCCCGTCGGCGGCGGCGGGCTCGTCTCCGGGATTGCGCTCGCGGCCGAGGGCCGTCGCATCGTCGCTGTCGAGCCCGAGCTCTCGGATGCGCTCCATCGCGGGCTCGAGGCCGGACGCTCCGTTCCGGTTCACCCTCGCTCAATGGCCGATGGGCTCAGCGCGCCGTTCGCGGGCGAGCTCTGCATCGAGATCTGCGGCCGCCTGGGCGTGGAGAGCATCCTGGTCTCGGAGGACGAGCTCGCCGACGGAATGCGCTTCCTGTACCGGCGCGCGAAGCTGGCGTGCGAGCCTGCCGGAGCGGCCGCTGTCGGTGCGCTGCTGGCGGGGAAAGTCCCGCTCGAATCACGGGAAACCGCGGTCGCTGTTGTCTCAGGGGGCAACGTAGCAGCCGAAATTGCCTCTGCTATCCTCAGTGCAAATGAAGGCCGGGATTCATCCTGAGTATGTGCTCGCGACCGTTCGCTGCTCCTGCGGCAACGAGTTCCAGACGCGGTCGACGAAGCCCGAGCTCCACGTCGAGATCTGCTCGGCCTGCCACCCGTTCTACACGGGCAAGCAGAAGCTCGTCGACACGGGCGGCCGCGTCGAGCGGTTCCAGCGCCGGCTCGAGAAGGCCGGCGGCGCCCGCAAGGGCTAACGCCTCGTCATGACTCCTGCCCCCATCGGCGGCCAGGCCGTCCTCGAGGGCGTCATGATGCGGGGCCCGTCGAACTGGGCGCTCGCCGTGCGGAAGCCCGACGGCGAGATCGCCGAGGTCAACCGGCCGATCCAGTCTGTGATGACGCGCCACTGGGTTTTCCGGCTGCCGATCATCCGCGGCATCGTGGCGCTCGGCGAGTCGCTCGCGATCGGCTTCCGCGCGCTTGCGATCTCCGCGAATTACGCCGCCCAGGAGGAGGGTGACGACGGCGAAGTGACGACGGAGCTCTCGCGGGGGAGCCTGATCTTTGCCTTTGCGATCGCGATCGGGTTCGCGCTCATGCTCTTCAAGGTCACGCCGGCGCTGATCACGAACTGGCTGCCGATCGAGACCACCGGCTGGTTCGTGATCGTCGAGGGGATCATCCGCGTGTCGATCTTCGTCGCGTACCTCCTCGTGATCTCATTTCTGCCCGATCTCCGGCGCGTCTTCCAGTACCACGCTGCCGAGCACAAGGTGATCAACGCGTACGAGGCGGGGGAGGAGCTCGTGCCCGAGCGCGTTCAGCGCTTCAGCCTCATCCATCCGCGCTGCGGCACGGCGTTTCTGCTCTGGGTGATGGTGATCGCGATCTTCGTCTTCGCGTTCTTCGGCCGCCCGCACTGGTACTGGTTGGTCGCGAGCCGCATTTTGCTCCTGCCCCTGATTGCCGGGCTCGCATACGAGTTGATCCGCTTCGCGGGCCGCCATACGGGCAACCGCGCGCTGATGGCGCTGCTCGCTCCGGGTCTCTGGCTCCAGCGACTCACGACCCGGCAGCCCTCGCTCGACCAGCTCGAGGTCTCGATCCGCGCCCTGAAGGAAGTGCTCCAGCTCGAGAACCGCAAGCCGACCGAGGAGCCCGTCGAGGTTATGGCCTAAAGGGCACGGGAACCCTTGGTTCCCCCGTGGGCCTCCCTCAGGGTGGAGGCGCGGTTCAGGTGTTTCAGGAGCCGGCTAAGGGCTCGATGGTTCGCGCGTTCTCCTCTCGTTTGTGAGCCTCCCGCCGGGCGAAGCCCGGCTCCGGCGGCAGTTGGTGCTCGCCCTAGTTCGTTGACACTTCTTGTTCTCGCCCAAGCTTTTGGACGAAGAAGCCGGCTAGCAGCAGGACTGCTCCGACTGCCAGGAACGAGAGGGCCCGCGTGATCGAGCTCAGGTACGCGAGGTCGTAGAGGAAGAGCTTCGCGAGCGCGAGTCCGAAGAGGCCGAAGCCGACGAGTCGCAGCCACGTCGGGCCGCGGGTGAGCCCCGCGTAGAGGACTAGAAGGCCGATCAGGCCCCAGAAGGCGCTCACGGCCGAGTGGCCGCGCTCGAAGTTCGTCGTCACGCTCGCGCCGCCGAGGGCTTCGGCCAGGCCGAGGATCGCGAGCGAGATCGCGTACATGCCGAGCACCGCCGCGGCCGCCTCGGCAACTCGGCGCCAGAGAGGCCTGCGCAGGTCGAGGGCGTAGGCGAGCTCGTTGTAGGCGCTTGGCTGCTTAGGAGGCGGTCCCGGCTCGCCGCGAACGGCGAGCGCGCACACGACTGCCGCCCCGAGCACGAAGATCAGGCTCGTGACACCGCTCTCGGGATGACGATTCGCCTGAAAGAGGTCGCCCAGCGGAGCCTCGAACGAAAGGACGTGACCGAGCGAGAGCGCGAGGTACGCGCCCGACGCGAGCTCGAAGCGCTTTTCGCCGAGCCACCAGGCGAGCAACGCGAGGCCGGCTGCAGCGCCGGCCCACGCGAGGACGAGCAAGGCGCTGGTCAGGAGCACGGCGGTGGCATAGCCGGCTACCACGAGCCCAGGTGCCCAGAGGAGGGTTCCGAGGTCGCGGTCTCGCCTCAGGACGAGCGCGGAGAGGAGGCCGTAAAAGGCCGCCACGCCGAGGAGAACGACATGCTCGGCGGTCTCGCCCGGGACGAGCTCGAAGACGCCCGTCACGGCAAAGCCGACGCTGGCGACGACGAACCCGCCTACGAAGAGGAAGGCGGTCCGCTCGGGGGCGCCGAGCCGGTCGAGCAACGCGCCGGCGAGTAGAGCCGCGGCGCCTACGAGCAGAGCGACTCCGCGCGGCTTGCCCAGGAGCTCGGACCTGTCGTAGCCGTACGTCTCGAGGAAGACGGCACCGAGCGAGGCGAGCCCCGCGAGCCGCAGCTCGAGTCGTGAGAGGCGAAGCCCGGCGGCGAGCAGAGCGAGTGCCGCCAAGCCCCAGAGCCCGGTCACTCCGACGTGTCCCCAGTCGAAAGCAACTTCGACGTCCCCGGAAGAGATCCACTCGGCGAGACCGAGCACGCTCAGCGAAGCCGCATAGACGCCCGCGAGCGCACCGATCCAGCCGACGATCGAGCGCCAGAGCCGTTGGTTCTGGGCGAAAGCGATCAGATCGCGCCGAAACGGGGCGAAGATGCCGCCTGAGGCGGGCAGGGTCGGCCACGGCCGGCAGTTCCAGGCAACGACCGCCGCGGCGAGAGCGATGGCGACGGGCGCGAGCGCGCCGTGCGCCGGACTGGGGTCGGCCTCGTAGAGCTGCCGAACCGGGGTGTCGAGAGCAACGGCGTGGACGATCGCCGCGGTGAGGTAGGCAAACGCGGCGAGCTGGTAGCGAAGGTCGTCGACCCGCCGTGCGAGCCAGGCGAGGACGGCCGCCTCGGCCGCCCAGGCGATCGCGAGGGTCGGCCCGGATAGGAGATCGGCGGCGGCGAAGGCCGCGATCGCAAGCGCGACGGCTCCGAGCAGCGCGCTCAGGTCGCGGTGCCGCGGCGCGGGGAAGAGGATGCCGGCGACCAATCCGTAGGTCGCGGCCACTCCGAGGAGGACCCAGCCTTCGGTGCGGCCTGTGAACTGCGCAGCTGCGGCGCCGGCCCCGAAGAGGCCGCTGAGGATGACAAGAGCTGCCGGGAGGCGGGCCAGCGCGAGTGTCCCGAGCCGCTCCTGCCACCCGATCGCGGCGCCGAGGTAGAGCAGCCAGAAAAGCGCGGCGGCCGCGACGACATTCCACTCGGTGGGCTCCGCCTGGGCGACGAGGATGACGACCTGGGGCAGGCTTACCGCGAGCTCGGCGATCAGCAGCGTCTGCCACTGCTTGCGGATCGCGACGCTCGCGGTGCCGGCGAAGACGAGCGCCGCGAAGGCCGTCCCGGCCGAGCTGAGCTCGCCGGTGTCGAGGCCGATCGCCCCCGGAGCGAGCGTCGCGCCGATCAGTCCGAGACCTGCGATCAGCTCAGACGACCAGGCGAGAGCGGTGGCGACTCCCACGGCGGCGATCGCTGCGGCCAGGACGAGCGCGCCCCAATCGGGAACGAGGTCGTAGAGGAGCTTGGCGGCGAGCAGCGTCATGTACCCGCCGGCGATGCCCGTCCCGACGGCGGCGAGCGCCGAGTGGTACAGCTCCTCGAAGCGGCGCTTGATGTAAAGGCCTGCCGAGAAGACGACGGCGGAGGCGATCGAGCCGAGAACAACACGCGTCACGGGCCCGATCCAGCCCCGGTTGACCGCGAGCAGGAAGAAAAAGACAATCCCGAGCAGGGTGACGGCGCCGCCCGCCCAGGCGAGTGCCTTCGCCCCGACCAGCACCGACCAATCGAACTGCCGCGTGGGCTCACGCTCAGCGACCGGTCGTGCGACGCGAGCCGGCGGCGGGCTCGGGGGAGGCCGTGTGTACTCGGGCGCCGGAGGGACGACGGGCGGAGGCAGAATCGGAGGCGTGGCTGCCTCTGGCCTGGCGAGCCGACGCAGCTCGGCGAGCTCGCGCTCGAGGGCGTTGAGGCGACGGGCAAACTCGTCCAGACGGGCGGGAAGCTCTGGCGGCAACTCGGTCATCGTTGTCCTTTCGCCGACTGGTATCGCATGTCTGCTATTTATAGCAAATACGCTATTCATGTCAAGGTCGTGTTAACCCGCCGCTACCCTTGATGCCATGGCCATCCAGGAGCTCGTCGAGGACGTCGAGCGCTCCTATCGTGAGACACAGGAGCGCCTGTCCGACCCTGCCGTCTACAACGACCACCGCGAGGCGGCGGACGTCGGTCGGCGCCTGAAGGAGCTCGAGGGCCCGCATAAGCTCGCGCGGGAGTGGCTCGCAGTCCACGAGGACCTGGAGGCGGCCCGGGCAGACGGGGATCTTCGCGAGCTCGTCCCGGAGCTCGAGGAGCGGCTCGAGCGGCTCGAGGAGGAGTTGAAGCTCGCGCTCGTCGAGACCGACCCCGCCGACCAGAAGGATGTCCTCGTCGAGATCCGGCAGGGCGTCGGCGGCGACGAGGCCGCGCTCTGGGCAGGCGATCTCTACCGCATGCTCACGCGCTACGCCGAGCGGCTCGGCTTCAAGACGGAGGTGCTCTCGTCGAGCCAGAGCGAAGGAGGCGGCTTCAAGGAAGTGACCTTTGCAGTCAAGGGCGACGGCGCCTACTCGAAGTTCAAGTGGGAGGGCGGGACGCACCGCGTCCAGCGCGTGCCGCAGACGGAGTCCCAGGGGCGCATCCATACCTCGACGGCGACGGTGGCCGTCATGCCCGAGGCCGAAGAGGTCGAGGTCGACATCGATCCGAACGAACTCAAGATCGACGTCTATCGCTCCACCGGGCCTGGAGGGCAGAGCGTCAACACGACCGATTCCGCGGTGCGGATCACGCACCTGCCGACCGGCCTCGTCGTCGCCATGCAGGACGAGAAGTCGCAGCTCCAGAACAAGGCCAAAGCAATGCGGGTGCTGCGCGCACGGCTCTTCGAGCTCGAGCGACAGAAGCAGCGCGAGGAGCAGGAGGCGACCCGGCGCTCGCAGATCGGCTCCGGCGAGCGGGCCGAGAAGATCCGCACGTACAACTTCGCCGAGAACCGGCTCACCGATCATCGGATCAAGCTGACGCAGCACCGGCTCGACGCGATCCTCGACGGCGAGCTCGACGACTTCACCGAGGCGCTCGCAGCCGAGGAGCGCAGCCGTGCGCTCGAGGCGTGAGCGCCCGCGAGCTGCTCAGCTCGGCGGCTGAAGAGCTCGCCGTCGCCGGGTGCCCATCGCCGCGCGTCGACGCGGAATGGCTGTTGGCACACGTCCTCGGTGTCACCCGCACCGATCTCTACGCGGACGGCAACAGGCCGCTCGAGCCCGGGGAGGAGCGGAGCTTCCGCGCGCTGGTCGCGCGCCGGGCCCGCCGCGAGCCGCTCGCCTACGTTCTCGGCGAGTGGGGCTTCCGCGGGCTCACGCTGCAGGTCGATCCGAGAGTCCTCGTCCCGCGGCCGGAGACAGAGGCCGTCGTCGAGCGCTGTCTCGCGCTGCTCGCCGGTCTCACGGAGCCGCGGGTGCTGGACGTTGGAGTGGGCTCGGGAGCGATCGCCCTCGCGATCGCGCAGGAACATCCCACCGCGTTCGTGGTCGCGACCGACAACTCGCCGGGCGCGCTCGCCGTGGCCGCGGAGAATCGTGCTCGGGCCGGGCTCGCCGAGCGAGTCGAGCTCGTTCAAGGCGAGCTCTTCGCCTCGCAGGAGGGGCCATTCGACCTGATCGTCTCGAATCCGCCGTACGTCGAGGCGGACGAGCTCGACGGCCTCGAGCCGGAAGTGGCGCAGTACGAGCCGCGCGCAGCGCTCGTCTCTTCGGGAGCGACCGAAGCGATCGCCGAGCAAGCGAGGTCGCGCTTGACCCCCGGCGGCGCCCTCGTGCTCGAAGCCGGCGACGGCAAAGCCGGCCTGGTCGCAGACCTGCTTGCCCGCCTCGGGTATGAGGAGGTCTCGATCGGGGAAGACCTGACGGGACGTGAGCGAATCGTCGATGGACGCGCGCCTAGTTGACGAGGCGGTGGAGGCGATCCGGGCCGGCCGGTCCGTCGTGCTCCCGACTGACACCGTGTACGGCCTGTGCGCGACGCCCTACCACCCGGAGCCCGTCCTCGGCATGTATCGCCTCAAGGGGCGGGACGAGCAGCAGCCGACGGCGCTTCTTGCGTCCGATCTGGACCTGATCTTCGAGTGCGTGCCGGAGCTGCGCGGCCGCGCCGGGGGGCTCGCCAGAGCGTTGCTGCCGGGGCCGATGACGCTCGTCCTGCCGAATCCGGCGCGCCGCTTCCGCTGGCTGACGGGGTCGAGGCCGGAGACGATCGGGGTCCGCGTCCCTGTCCTCGAAGGCTCGGCGCACTGGATCGTCAGCCGCGTCGGGGCTGTCGCGGCCACGAGCGCCAACCTCGCAGGCGGCCCCGATCCACGCCGCCTCCACGACGTGCCAGAGGAGATCCGCTCTGGCTGCGCGGCGCTTGTCGACGGCGGAGAGCTACCCGGGACGCCGTCGACGGTGGTCGACCTCACGGGGCCGGAGCCGAAGATCCTGCGGGAAGGGGCGGTGCCCGCTGCCGACGTGCTCCACCACATCGGGCAACGGGTCTGACCGCATCCGCGAGGGCCAGTAGCATCTCCTCTATGGCCGTCGCGCACGAGACTCTTCAACACCTGCGCAGCGCGGGGCTCGCCGACATCGACCCCGAGATCGCGGAGCTGCTCGGGCGGGAGCTCGAGCGGCAGCGTGGCCAGATCGAGCTCATCGCCTCAGAGAACTTCACCTGGCCGTCGATCCTCGAGACCGTCG
>WNFU01001639.1_pt1 | contig 31367 bp, 21 predicted proteins | sample 5400121 | NCBI WGS metagenome assembly WNFU01 (sample SAMN13153360, study PRJNA577476) | soil metagenome | isolation source: 100 cm soil or saprolite under grassland replicate 1 | place: USA:California | collected 2016-06-15
CTGACGACCTACACCTGGTCGAAGTTTTTGAACGACACCGACGAAGGCGGCAGCGCGCTGGGGAATGAGCCGTCTTACGCGAACTACTACGACCGCGATTCCGATTACGGCCCGTCCGGCAATGACATCCGCCACCGCTTCACGATCGGCTCGGTTTACGAACTGCCGGTCGGGCGCGGCAAACGCTACCTGGCGAAAGGGCCGCTAGGAGTGATTGCGGGCAACTGGTCGGTTGGCGTGTTGGCGCTGATGCAAACCGGGCCGCCGACGACCGTCACTACGCAGACCAACACGACCAACGCCTTTTCCGCCGGCGCCCAGCGCGCCGATATACTGCGCGATCCCAACCTGAAATCGTCCGAACGCACGCTCGCCCGCTGGTTCGACACATCGGCCTTCGCGCAACCCGCCGCGTTCACATTCGGCGCGGGCGGGCGCGGGACGGTGCGCGGCGACGGTGTGGTCAACTTCGACCTCTCGCTGCTCAAGAATTTCTTCTTTGCCGAACAGAAAGGCTTCCAGTTCCGGCTGGAGATGTTCAACGCATTCAATCATCCTGACTTTGGCTTGCCGGGCGCGACGCTCGGCGGGCCGGGCTTCGGCGTGGTGTCGAGCGCGCGCAGCGGACGCAACATCCAGGTGGGCTTGCGTCTTGTTTTCTGAAGCGACAAAGGAACAGAGGCCAAAAATGTCAAAGAGATCATTTCCAGCTTTCATCACGCTCACATTGCTGTTTTGCATGCAGGTTGCGCAGGCGCAGCCGCAACGTCCCAACGTCCTGCTCGTCTTGTCGGATGACCACAGCGCGGCGCACGTCGGCGCATACGGCAACCCGGACATCAAGACGCCGAACCTCGACAAGTTCGCTGCGCAGGGGATGCGCTTCGAGCGCGCCTATGTCGCCGCGCCCCAATGCGTGCCTTCGCGCGCGGCGCTGATGACTGGGCGCTCGCCGGTCGCGCTGCAGATGACTCGCTTTTCCTCGCCGCTGCCGATCGAGCATAAAACGTGGTTGGAATTGTTGCGCGGCGCCGGCTGGTTCACGGGCGTGGCGGGCCGGACATATCACCTGGACGGTTCGGCGTTGCCGCCTGAATCGCAAGTCGTCTTTGACAAACATCAGTTAAAGACGTTTGAACGGCGGCTGGACTTTGTGCGGGCTGGCGGCGGCGGCAGACCGATACACATCGGCGCGGTAGCGCAATTCCGCGAATTCCTCGATCAGGCGAAAGGCAGGCCGTTCGCGCTGCAACTCTGTTTCAGCGACCCCCACCGCCCGCTCGACGCCAACGCGATCCCGGAGCCGCACGACCCGAAGAAGATCAAACTGCCCGCGCACTACCCCGACACGCCCGGCGTGCGCGCGGACTTCGCGCGCTATTACGACGAGATCGCGCGATTCGACAGCAGTTTCGCCGAGGTTCTCGAAGAATTGAACAAGCGCGGCCTGGCCGAAAACACCATCGTGGTTTTCATGGGCGATAACGGCGCGTCGCAGTTTCGCGGCAAAGGCACGCTCTACGAATACGGCGTCCGCGTGCCATTAATTGTGCGCTGGCCGGGCAAGGTCAAAGCCGGATCGGCGACGAGCGAACTCTTCTCCGGCGAGGACCTCGCGCCGACGCTGCTCGAAGCCTGCGGACTGAAACCGTTAAAAGAGATGACCGGGCGCAGCGCGTTAAAACTTCTGCGCGGCGAAGCCTATACGGGCCGCCAGTATGTTTTCGCCGAACGAGGCGCGCACGGTTCGGGTTTGCCGACCGGGACATCGCCCTTCGATCTTGGCCGCGTGGTCATCGGCAAACGTTACAAGCTGATTTACAACGCGCTGTGGCAGTTGCCGTATCAGCCGGTGGATTTCACGGGCGACGCTTTCTGGAAAGAGCTTCAGCAGATGAGCAAGGACGGCAAACTGTCGCCGTTGCTGCAGCGGCTCTATTTTTCACCCACGCGCCCGATGTTCGAACTGTTCGACCTGGAATCCGATCCGAACGAATTCAACAATCTGATCGACGGCGGGGAACACGCCGCCATCGAGCGGGAACTCAAAGCCGCGCTGCAAGAGTGGATGATTCTGGAGCGCGATTACCTTCCGCTGCCGGTTCCGCCGGCCCCGGCGCGCTGAATTCGGTCGAATGGACGCGAGACGCGCAAACAGATCAGCTCCCTTGCAATTGTCAGAACGCAGCAGCCCGACGCGGGCGCGAAACCGAAACAACCATGACTACACGACTCAAACTCATTGCCGTTTTTGCTCTGGCCCTCAGCGCCTGGTGGGCTGTGAACCCGCAACCGCAAAATGTGGGCGCCGATACGCGGTTGCCGCGCTACCCTACGGCTGTGCGCGATTTTTTGGAAGCGAACTGCTTTGCCTGCCATAACAGTCAGGCGAAGAAAGGCGCCCTGGACCTGACCTCACTCAAGTTTGATTTGGCGGATGCCAGGTCATTTGCCGTTTGGGTCAAGGTTCATGACCGCGTGGGCGACGGCGAGATGCCGCCCAAGAACATGCCGCAGCCGGATGAGGCGACGCGCGCATCCTTCCTGAAGGCGCTCGCGCAGCCGATGATCGCGGCGGATGACGCGCGGGCGCGGCGCGAGGGCCGGGCGGCGTGGCGGCGGATGAACCGCTACGAGTACGAGAACACGCTGCGCGACTTGCTCGACGCGCCGTGGTTGCAGGTGAAAGAGATGCTGCCGGAAGACGGCGAGGCGTATCGTTTCAACAAGGTGGGCGAGGCGCTCGGTGTGTCGCACGTGCAGATGAGCCGCTACCTGGCGGCGGCGGAATATGCCCTGCGCGAGGCGCTGGCGCGGGAGACGACACGGCCCGCGACCGCGACGAAGCGGTTCTATGCGCGCGAGCAGCCCGCGTTCTTCAGGAAGGTGGAATTTTCGCAATTCAACCGCGCGCCCGAACGCGCCACGTTCCCAATGCTCGGCAACGCCGCCGATCTTCCTGTGCTGAAACGCGAAGCGCCGATGAGTGTCGGCGCGGCCGACCCGGTGAAGCGCGAACTGGAGGGCATGGGGGTCGTGGCGAGCACCTACGAGCCGCTAGAGATCAGGTTCAATCAGTTCAAGGCTCCGGCTTCGGGGCGTTACAAATTGCGCGTCAACGCGCACTCGTTCTGGGCCGGGCCTGAGAGCGATGAGCGATGGTGGAAACCGAGCCGCGATAACCTGTCCGCCGGGCGCACGCGCGAACCGGTGACGCTTTACGCCGAAATCCCGCCCCGGCAGATGCGCTACCTGGGCAGCTTCGATGTGAAGCCCGAAGCGTCGGTCAACGAGATGGAGGTCTATCTGCTGAAGGACGAAACCATCCGTCCCGATGCGGCGCGCCTGTTCCGCTCGCGCCCGCCCAACTGGCGCAATCCGCTGGCGCAGAAAGACGGCCAGCCCGGCGTCGCCTTCCGCTGGCTGGAAGTCGAAGGGCCGATCCGCGACGGATGGCCGGGCAAAGGGCATCGCCTGATGTTCGGCGACTTGCCGATCAAGAAGAGCGCGAAGGGCGAGGTGGAGATCGTTTCCCAAAATCCCCGCGCCGATGCCGAGCGCTTGCTGCGCGGCTTTCTGCAGCGCGCTTATCGCCGCCCGGTCGTGGAATCCGATGTTCAGCAGTTCGCGAAGCTCGCGGATACGGCGTTGAAGAGCGGCGTTGGCTTTGCGGACGCGATGATTACGGCCTATTCCGCCGTTTTCTGTTCGCCCGCATTCGTCACGCTCGAGGAGAAGCCGGGAAGGCTTGACGACCACGCGCTCGCCTCGCGTTTGGGGTATTTCCTTTGGAATTCGGAGCCGGATGCAGCTTTGCGAGAGCTGGCGAGCCAGGGCGCGCTGCGCAAACCTGCTGTATTGCGGGCGCAAGTTGAGCGCATGCTCGGCGACGCCAAAGCGCAGCGGTTTATAAATGCCTTCCTCGATTACTGGCTCGACCTGCGCAAGGTCAACAACACTTCGCCGGATGAAGTGCTCTACGCCGATTACTATCTGGATGATTTCCTGGTGGAATCCGCCGGTTATCGCACGGGCATTTTCGGCAAATGGCATCTCGGCGATAATTACCCGCTGCGCGCCATGGATCAAGGCTTCCAGGAATCGTTGACGCTCAACGGGGGCGGCATCGGCCAACCGTCCGATCCGGTGGGCGGCGAGAGTTATTTCGACCCGCTGCTGCGGCGCAACGGTCAATGGGTGAAGTTCAAAGGTTACGTCAGCGATGTCATCACCGATGCGGCGTTGAAGTTCATCGGTGAAAATCGCGACCGGCCGTTTTTTACTTACCTCGCCTTCAACGCCCCGCACACGCCGCTCGAAGCGCCCACCGAGAAATACGCGAAGTACAAAGCGATGAACCTCAAAGTCGCGGACTTTGGCGGCGGCAAAGAAAGCGTCGGCCATCCCATCCCGAACAACTTCGACCCCGACACGACTGCGAAAGTTTACGGGATGGTGGAAAACATTGATGACAACGTGGGCCGCTTGCTGCATCGGCTCGATGAACTAAAGCTCGCTGAGAACACCATTGTTATCTTCCTTACCGACAACGGGCCGCAGCAGCCGCGCTACAACGCCGGGATGTTCCAGCGCAAAGGCGCCGTCTACGAAGGCGGCATCCGCGTCCCATTCTTCGTGCGCTGGCCGGGTAAGTTCGCCGCCGGGCGCAAGGCGCTTGAACCCGCCGCGCATATTGACGTAACACCGACGCTGCTCGATTTATGCGGCGTGACGAAGCCCGCGCTGGCGCGTTTCGACGGCGTGAGTTTGTCGCCGCTGCTCAAAGCTGAGCGGGAACAATTGGCTGATCGCACGCTCTTTTTCCAATGGCACAGAGGCGAAGCGCCGGAAGCTTACCGCGCCTTTGCCGCGCGCAGCCGGAGGTACAAGCTCGTGCAAGCGGCGGGACAGAACGACGGCCCGTGGAGTCCGACATTCAAGCTTTACGACTTGCAACACGATCCGTTCGAGACCAAAGACCTGGCCGCCGAAAAGCCGGAGATCGTCGCGCAGCTTAAGCAAGCATACGAGGCGTGGTTCAAGGATGTGACGGGCGGGCGCGATTACACCAATCCCGCGCGCATCTTCCTGGGCGCGCCGCAGGAGAATCCGGTGCGACTGACGCGGCAAAATTGGCGCGGGCCTGGCGCAAGCTGGGATGCGAAGGGCATTGGCCACTGGGAGGTCAACGTCGCGCGTGATGGCAGGTATGAAGTCGTAGCGCGGCTCGCCAGACTCAACGCAGCGGGCGCGGCGCATCTGGTCATCGGACAGGCGCGGCTGCAACAAACATTGCCTGCCGGGGTGACCGAGGCAATCTTCCATGATGTAAGGTTGCCGCGCGGCGTGGCGCGGTTGGAATGCTGGTTGGAGGTAGCGGGCGCAAAGCGCGGCGTGCTCGATGCCACGGTGCGGCGCATAAGGTGATCGAAACGCTATGTGCGGGCTTACGATTACCGGCTGGCTTCTTTCGACCGCACGCATGTTTTCGTGGCCAACTACGTGTGGGATTTGCCGCGCGTGAGCCGCGCATTCAAGGATAGCTTCCTGGCCAAGGCGGCGCTCGACAACTGGCAGCTTTCGGGCATCACGACGATCAGTTCGGGCGAGCCGATCGAAATGGGCATAACGATCCTGGCGGGCAGCTTTATGATCTGAGCCGCGATCCGGGCGAACAGATGAATCTGGCCACCCAGCAGCCGGACAAAACGAAAGAATTGGCGGCGCGGATCGAGCAAATCAAACAAGCGGGCCGGAGCAGGCGTTGAGATTGCCGCAGGAGTTCAGATGTGACGCGCCCTCCAGCCGGCTCAGTGGAAACCGCTTTCTAGCCCGCGCTTCATAGCAACCCCAAGACGATCTTAGCCGCGTTTTAGGCGAATTTTAGGCGATCCTTAAAGACTTTGGCCCAGCGTAATGGTTAAAGTTCACGTTCGGATAGTCCCATCCATGAGGCTTTCCACTCGCAAGGAATTTCACGCAATGAGCGGGCGTTTCAGAACCCGCGACACGACCAACAATGAGGATTAGAGCAAGGAGCGCCGCCTGCCTTTGCAGCAAGCAATGTTGATAACCAGATGTCAGCTCATAGAGGAGGACCTATGCGTAAAATCAGCACATTGATTTTCTGGCCGCTCTTCGTTGTGGCGGGCGTCATTGCCCAGGATTCACAGCAAGCGGCTATCACCGGAATCATCACGGACCAGTCACAGGCTTCCGTCCCGAAAGCCGAGGTCACGGTGACAAACCAGAAGACCGGTTTATCCCGCAAGGCTGCGACCGATACTGAAGGCATCTTCACTATCGTCGCCTTACAGCCCGGCGTCTACAATGTAAAAGTCACTTCACCTGGTTTTAAGGCCGCAGAAGCGGCGGGCATCGTGCTCAACATCGGCGCCGCGGTGCGGCTCAACCTCACGCTCGAACCTGGGCAGGTCACGGAAACAGTGACGGTTCAGGCTGATCCAGGGTTGCAGACAGAAACGGCTGAAGTATCAAACCTGATCTCAGGGATACAGGTCTCCGAGGTCGCGCTCAACGGGCGCAACTTCACACAGTTCCTGACGCTCGGCGCCGGTGTGTCGTCGTCACAGACGGGCCGGCAGATGGGCCTGGGGCAGGAAGGCAACCCATTGATGGCCGTCCACGGCGGCCGGATCTCGATGAACAAGTTCACTTACGACGGCTCGCTGGCAATGGACACCGGAGGCAACCGCGGTCTCAACCTATTTCCTCCGATGGAGGCGATCGCCGAGGTCAAGGTGCAGAAATCGAATTACAGCGCCGATTCCGGAGGCTTCGGTTACAGTGTCGTCAACGTCGTGACCAAGAGTGGCGGGCAGAAGTTCCACGGCGACGTTTACGAATATTTCCGCAACGACAAACTCGATGCGCGGAATTTCTTCGCCAACGAGCGCCAAATAATCCGGTTGAACAATTTCGGCTACACTTTCAGCGGTCCTTTTTACATCCCCGGAAAATACAACGCCTCGCGCACGAAGGATTTCTTCTTCTGGTCGCAGTCGTGGTCGCGTCGCGTCGGGCCGCAGATCGACAGCTTCACTACGCCGCCGCGCGGAGTCTTTTCGGCGCAGGTCCCGACCGAAGCGATGCGGCGAGGCGATTTCCGCGGGGTCTTCGCCATCAGAAACCCCGATAACAACAACCAGCCGTTCCCCAACGCGACGATCCCGGCCAACCGGATCGATCCGAACGCGCTGATCCTCCTCAACAGCTTTTACCCGCTGCCGAACCGCGCGGACGCGCAGAATTACGTCTCCAACACGAGGAGCTTCACCAGGTATCGTGAAGAGTTGCTGCGCTGGGATCACAACTTCAACGAGCGGTGGGCGTGGATGGTCCGATACGCTCAGGACACCTGGTATCAGGACCAGGACATCAAACGGCCCTCGAACACCGTCTTGCCGACTTTCCCCAACCTCTTCGGCAAGCCGGGCAAGAACCTGACAACCAAACTGACGACGATAGTCTCGCCGCGGATGATCAACCAGTTTACTTTCGGATATTCGAACAACGCCATCACCAACCTGCCATTAGGCGGGCAGAAACCACAAGGACTTAGCATCCCCGAAGCTTTCCCTTCCAATCAATTCAACCAGGTCCCCAACATCACGCTCGCGCAAGGATACGCCGGCATCGGCACGGCCGGTAACCTGCAGAACGAGAACCCGATCTTCACGTGGAAGGATGACTTTTCGCTCAACCGTGGGCGGCACAGCTTCAAATTCGGGGCCGAAGTGATACATCACATCAAACAACAGATCGCTTACGAGAACGAGCAGGGCACATTCAATTTCAACGGCGGCGTCACGGGAAACGCCGTGGCGGATTTCCTGCTCGGCCGCGCCTTCACCTACAACGAGAACGACGCCGACATCGATGCCACGGTCACGGCGTGGGACAGCGAGTTTTACGCTCACGATGATTTCAAGGCGACGAACCGGCTGACGCTCAACCTGGGCCTCCGTTGGTATCTGATCCGCGGCGGCAACGGCGGCGCCGAGGTCGAAGACCGCATCTCCACTTTTGCGCCGCAACTCTACAACCCGGCCGCCGCGCCGCGTCTGACCGCGGCCGGACAACTGGTCTCGGGCACGGGCGATCCGCTCAACGGCATCATCACGCCGCAAAACCTGAAAGGACTCGACGACCTGGGGCGCGATCTGAAACGACCGGTCAATGACGCTCTCGGGCCGCGAGCAGGTCTGGCGTGGTCGCTCAACGACCGGACCGTGATCCGCGCAGGTTACGGCATCAATTACTTCTGGGGCACGAACTCCAACATCGCCCGCAAAAACAATCCGCCTTTCAGCAACTCGGTCAATGTTCAGAACACACGGCTGAGCAATCCAACGGGTGGACTCTTTCCGGCGAATGTCGCTGCTCTCGATGTCTACTCGAAACAGCCATCGGCGCAATCGTGGAGCCTGACCATTCAACGCGAGTTGACGAAGAATACGGCGCTCGAGGTCGGATATGTCGGGACGAGAGGGAGCCATTTGCCGCGCTCGATCCAGTTGAACCAGGCCGACCCGTCGCAATCGGGAAACGCCAACCTGCGCCGTCCTTATCTCGGCTACGGTTCGATCCCCTACAACGAGAACAGCGCGGTCGCCAAATATCACGGACTGGAGATCAGTTTGTCGCGGCGTGTCACGAGCGGGTTCTTCTTTGAAGGATCGTACACGTTCTCGAAATCGCTCGGCCATGTGGAAGACAATCCGCTCGATTCGCGCGATAAGGATCTGGATTTCGGCCTCACCGATTTGGACCGCGCGCATATGTTCACGTTCAGTTACGTCTACGAACTGCCTTTCTTCAAAGGCCGTGGCGGCGCGTGGGAGGCGATCTTTGGCGGCTGGCAGCTTTCAGGCATCACGACGTTTCAAAGCGGCACGCCGCTGACTGTCACACAGACTGGCGATGTAGCCAATTTCGGCGGCAATACAGGGGCGCAGCGGCCTGATCTGATCGGCGATCCGAATGAAGGATTGGGCCAGAGCATCGATCGGTGGTTCAACACAGAGGCGTTCCGCGCCGTCACGCAGACGGGGCGGATCGGGACTTCTCCGGTCAACGTCGTGCGCGGCCCCGGCATCAACAACTTCGATCTGAGCCTGTTCAAGAACATCCGCTTCAGCGAATCGGCGCGGTTTCAGTTCGGTATCGAAACCTACAACATTTTCAATCACCCGCAGTTCGACGCCGTGAACGGCAACATCAACAGCGCCACCTTCGGCCGCGTGACATCGGCGCGCGACCCGCGTGTCATGCAGTTGCGGGCGAAACTGTCATTTTGAGAGATGGTCGAAACACAATTCGCTGTTTGAAATCGGAACGCGCGTTCCGTTGATGATCGTCATGCCGGGAGCGAAGGGCAATGGCAAAGCTTCGCCGCGCATAGTCGAAGCGGTCGATCTTTATCCGACTCTGGTGGAGTTGTGCGGCCTGCCGGCGCCGCAAGGACTGGCGGGGCAAAGCTTGAAGCCGCTGCTCGATAACCCGCAGGCGAAATGGAATCACCCGGCTTTCACGGTGACGAAATTCGGCGACAACATCGGCAAAGCGGCGCGCACCGAACGCTGGCGGTATGCCGAATGGCAAGACGGAGAAGCTGGCGCCGCGATGTTGTTCGACCGGGCGAAAGATCCGAACGAGCTGAAGAACCTGGCTGGCGCCCCGGCGTATGCGAAGACAGTGGCGGAGATGAAGAAGTTATTGGAGCAAATACCGAAATGATGAAATGGACTGGCATATTGATTTGCTTGCTCGCGTTACGCGGCAGCGTGGGTTCAAGCCAGGTTGTCACAAGGGCGAAAACAATCCGACCCAATGTCGTTTTCTTCCTCGCGGATGATTTGGGCGTCATGGACATCGGCGCGAACAATCCAAAGACCTTCTATTCCACGCCGAACATTGATGCGCTGGCAAAATCAGGCATGCGGTTTACGTGCGGCTATTCCGCCTGTCCGGTTTGTTCTCCCACACGCGCCAGCATTATGACGGGCAAGTATCCCGCGCGCACCGGCATCACCGATTTCATCGGCGCGCAACAGCCCTGGCCGCGCAACACGAAGCTGGCGCCGGCGCCGTATCGCACGAATCTGGCGCTCGATGAAGTGACCATAGCGGAACGTTTGCGCGACGCCGGTTATGTCACGTTTATGTCGGGTAAATGGCATCTGGGCGACGACGAAGCAAACCCGAACGCGCAGGGCTTCGGGCCGGGGCTGAAGCTGCGAGGCGACCGGCAATTTTACTATCCGGCGTCGGCGCCTCCGTTCGATGATGTCAACGATCCGAAGACGACGGACCTGATTGCCGGTGAGACGATCAAGTTCATCGCGGCCAATAAAGACAGGCCGTTTTTCGCTTACGTGCCGTTCCTCGCAGTTCATACGCCGATCAGGGCGCGCCCCGATCTGGTCGAAAATTGGCAGGCGAAAGCGAAAACCGCGCCGGCTGACGCCTGGGGAACGGAATACGCGCGCAAGGTGCGGCTGACGCAAAACCATGCGGCTTACGCAGCGATGCTGGAACAGATGGATGCCGCCATCGGACGCATTCTGGCAGCGCTGGAACAACACGGTCTGACGGACGACACCATCGTGATATTCACTTCGGACAACGGCGGGCTTTCTACTTCTGAGGGCCATCCGACTTCCAACGAACCCTGGCGCGCGGGCAAAGGCTGGCCATATGAAGGCGGCGTGCGCGTGCCCGTCATCATTCGCGCGCCGGGCGTGGCGAAACCGGGCAGTGTGAATGACACACCGGTGATTTCGACCGATTATTACGCAACGATTCTCGATCTGCTCGGCTTGCCTGCCGCGCCTGAACAACACCGCGACAGCGTCAGTCTGAAACCGTTGCTTAAAGGCGGCAGGATCAAAGCGCGCCCGCTCTTCTGGCATTACCCGCATTATGGCAATCAGGGCGGCGCGCCGATGAGCGCGATACGTGATGGCGATTGGAAGCTCATCGAATGGTTCGAGGATGGCAGGCTGGAACTGTTCAATCTGGCGATTGATCCATACGAAAAGAACGACCTGGCGGCCAAGGAACCCGCGCTCGCCAAGACGCTGCGCGCGAAGCTGAATGCATTGCGCGCGGAAACGGGCGCCATTCTTCCGACGAAAAATCCCAATTTCAATCCTGAGCAAAAGGAAGCGCGGTGATGCGCGCGGAATCGGATCGAGACTGACGTTTTGAGCGGAGCGGCGGAGGCAAATGAGGCAAATAATGAAACTGATGCTTGGCGCAACAATCAAACTTTTGCTGCTCATGTTCTGCGCGCTGACGACATCGGGCGCACAGCCTTTCCCGCGCCCCAACATCGTCTTCATACTGGTTGACGATCTGCGATGGGACGCGCTCGGCGTGGCCGGACACCCCTTTGTCAAGACGCCGAACATTGACCGGATCGCGAAAGAAGGGGTGACCTTCCGCAACACCTTCGTCACCACGCCGCTCTGTTCGCCTTCGCGCGCCAGCTTTCTGGAGATGGTGTGAAGATCGGCGACTTCGATCAGACCTTGCCGACTTTGAAAATAACTATGAAACATTCGCTTACCAAATTGAGCCCGCTGCGTTGTTGCGCGTTATTGCTGTTTTTTGCGCTGCCGGCCATCTCCGATCAGGCGCAGACGGCGCAACGCTCGCTGCAATTGGCGCGCGTCCCGAACGCTAAACCACGCAACATTATTTTCATCCTCACGGACGATCATCGTTATGACGCGCTCGGCTTTCTGAAGGGGCAATCCTTTATCGAAACGCCGCATCTCGATGAGCTGGCGCGCAATGGCGTGTATCTGAAAAACGCTTTTGTGACGACGGCGCTTTGCTCGCCTTCGCGCGCCTCGATCCTGACCGGGATGTATGCGCACCAGCATCGCGTCGTGGATAACAACAACCCGGTCCCGGACGAGTTGGTCTTCTTTTCGCAATACCTGCAAAAGGCCGGGTACGAAACCGCCATGATCGGCAAATGGCATATGGGCGGCGAAAAAGACGACCCGCAACGCGGCTTCGACCATTGGGTCAGTTTCAAGGGACAAGGCTCGTATCTGCCGAATGCCAATGGTCTCAACGTCAACGGGAAGCGCGTCCCGCAAAAGGGTTACATCACCGACGAGCTGACTGATTACGCTCTGGAGTGGCTGAACGGCCGCAGGGACGACAAGCCCTTTATGCTTTATCTGGCGCATAAGGGCGTGCATGCCAATTTCGTTCCGGCCGAGCGACACAAGGGCCGGTACAAGGACAAAACATTTGTCGAACCTCGGACCATGGACCCCGACAACGTGAAAGATGCGCCGATGTGGGCGCACAATCAACGCAACAGTTGGCACGGCGTGGATTTCCCTTATCACAGCGATCTCAACATCGCAGAGTATTACAAGCAATACGCCGAGACCTTGCTTGGCGTGGACGACAGCGTAGGGCGGGTGATGGATTGGCTGAAACAGAAAGGACTATTGGATTCGACCCTCGTGATTTACATGGGCGACAACGGCTTTGCGTTCGGCGAACACGGCTTGATTGACAAACGCACGGCTTACGAAGAATCGATCCGCGTGCCGATGCTGATGCAGTGTCCGCAACTTTTCAAACCCGGCACGATAGTCGAGCAAGTCGTCGCCAATATTGACATCGCGCCGACCATTCTGGAAGCCGCCGGATTGCAGGCTCCAAAATACATGGCGGGAAAAAGCTTCATCGCGCTAGCGCAGGGCAAGACGACCGAATGGCGCGAGGCGTTGTTGTACGAGTATTACTGGGAGCGCAACTTCCCACAGACCCCGACCATGCATGCGTTGCGCGGCGGGCGCTACAAATACATTCGCTACCACGGCGTCTGGGACACGGATGAGCTGTACGATATGCAGAGCGATCCGCTGGAAACAACCAACCTGATCTTCAGCGAAGCGCATCAGGCGACGATCAAACAAATGAATCAGCAACTGTTCGATATGCTCAAAGCCAGCGCGGGAATGTATATCCCGCTCTACGCCGATCGCGGCGGCGTCAATCGCCTGCGGAGCGCTGGCGGAGCCAAAACCGCCGATTTTCCGTCGCAGTTCCTGCGGGATAAAGGCGTGGCAAACCCTCAAAACAAATAGCCGGGGGGTGAGAACAAATGACCATTTTTTCTCGCGCGCTCAAATTGTCTGTCATGATCTGCGGGACGTTAGTTTGTTTGTACGGCCTCCTACCGGGTCGGGCGGCTGGGCGGGCTGAACAGCAGCCGGCCACCGCGCAGGCGGAACGACTCTTCGTCGAGAAGATCGAGCCGGCGCTGGCGGCGAAATGCCAGACTTGTCACGGCGTTGACGCTTTCGTTCTGCAAAAGCTGAACGAGAAAGCGATCAAGCCCGCGCCGGCCGCCGACCGCGCGACGTTGATCCGCCGAGCCACGTTCGACCTGCACGGCTTGCCGCCGACGCCGGAAGAGGTCGTGGCGTTCGCGCGTGACCCCGCGCCGACGGCGAAAGCCTTTGAAAAAGTTGTCGAGCGATTGCTCGGCAGCCCGCGTTACGGCGAACGCTGGGGACGACACTGGCTGGATGTCGTGCGTTACGCCGACACCGCCGGCGGCTCGAACGATTACGAACGTCCGAATGCATGGCGGTACCGTGATTACGTCATCAGCAGTTTCAACGAAGACAAGCCTTACGACCGGTTCATCCTCGAACAGATCGCGGGCGACGAACTCGACTCGAACAACGCTGAGAACTTGATTGCCACGGGCTTTCTGCGGATGGGGCCGTGGGAGCATACCTCGATGAGCGTCGAAGCCGTGACGCGGCAGGAATGGCTCGACGACGTGACGCAGTCGACGGTGACCGCGTTCCTGGGGCTGACGATGGGTTGCGCCAAATGCCACGACCACAAATTCGACCCGATCCCGGCGAAGGATTATTACGGCGTGCAGGCTGTCTTCGCGACGACTTACTTTGAGGAACGACCCGCGCCCTTCCTGCCGTACGAGAACATCAGTCGCGCCGAAGCGAGCCGCGCGCAATTACAACTGAAGCTGGAATGCGCCGAGCGAAAATACGACGAAACGGCCTTGGCGCTGGGCAAAAAGCCCCGACGCAAAGGCGCGGCGCAAACGACGAATAATGCGCCGGTTGAAATGCCGCCACAGGCAGAACTGAAGCGAGCCGATCCGAAGCAGATCGAAAACCTCGAACTCGAACGCGCCTACACAATCCGAAAGGCATGACGATTTGGTTCGCGGGCGGCGACGTGAAGCCGGGCATCGTCGGCGCGACCGACGAGATCGGCGGCGCGGCGGTCGAAGTCGTCCACCCGCTGCGCGATATTCACGTGACGATGCTACGCTTGCTTGGGCTGGATGACGGCCGTTTGCGCTACCTGCACAACGGGCGTCAGATGCAGCTTTCGCAATTCGGCGGACTGGTCATCAAACAGATTGTGAGCTGAGTATTACTTGTTGAGGGAGCCAATGAAACTCATCGCTCTGATAATCCTGCTGACTCTGGTTGCTTATCCGCCTGCCGTCCCTTTCTGCTTTGGACAGACAGCGACGCGCCGGCCGAACGTGCTGTTGATTATCACGGACGATCAAGGCTATGGCGACCTGGGCTTGCACGGCAATGAACAGATCAGAACCCCGCGCCTGGATCAGCTCGGACGCGAAAGCATCAGGTTTGACCGGTTTTTCGTCAGCCCATTGTGCGCGCCGACCCGCGCAAGCTTGCTCACCGGGCGTTATTCGCTGCGCACCGGCGCGAAGGGCGTCGCTCAGGGGCTTGAGACGATGCGCGCCGAAGAGGTGACGATCGCCGAAGCTTTGCGCGCGGCGGGCTACCGCACCGGCCTATTCGGCAAATGGCACAACGGCGAGCATTACCCCTACACGCCGAACGGGCAGGGCTTTGAAGAAGCTTTTGGATTCAACCTCGGCCATTGGAACAACTATTTCGACACGACGCTCGAACGCAACGGGCGACCGGTCAAGACCAAAGGCTTCATCACCGACGTATTGACAGACGCCGCGCTCGATTTCATCAACACCAATCGTCAGCGGCCGTTCTTCTGTTACCTCGCCTACAACGCGCCGCATTCGCCGTTCCAGGTTCCCGATAAATACTTCGATTACTACAAAGCGAAAGGGCTGGATGATTACCTCGCGAGCGTTTACGGGATGGTCGAGAACCTGGACGACAACATCGGTCGCGTGCTTCAGCGGCTTGATGAACTGAAGCTGCGCGAGGACACCATCGTCATCTTTATGACGGACAACGGCCCGAACGGCGCGCGCTTCAACGGAGACATGCGCGGAACGAAGGGCAGTTTGCACGAAGGCGGTTCGCGTGTTCCGTTCTTCCTGCGCTGGCCTGCGCGCTTCAAACAACCTAGGCTGGTGAAAAAGCTCGCCGCTCACATTGACCTCTTTCCGACGCTCGTTGAACTGTGTGGCGTACCGATGCCGCAAACTCTCCCGCAAGACGGGCGCAGCCTGGTTCCTTTGCTGGAGGGCAAAGAAACGGACTGGCCGGATCGAACGCTGTTCACACAGCATCAATTGCCGAACGACCCTAACCGCGTGACCGGCGCAGCGCGAACCGAACGCTACCGTCTGGTCAACGAAGGGCGCGGCTGGGAATTGTTCGATATGGAAAACGACCCCGCGCAGAAGAAGAACATTGCCGCCGAGCAGCCAGACGTAGTTAAAAATCTGACGACCGCCTTCGAGAACTGGCGCCTGGAAATCCTCCCGCAGACTGGCCATCAGGGATTGGCGCGCCCGCCGATACCAGTGGGACATGCCGAAGAAAATCCGGTTGAATTGCCCGTCCCGCAAGCGCAGTTCACAGGCGGCTTGCGGTTCAGCGGCAGGCATCCGAACAACGCCTGGCTGACGGGTTGGACGAGTCTTGAAGCTACGGTCGAATGGGAACTCGATGTGGCGCGGGCTGGGCGCTACGCGGTGAGCCTGCAATACCTCTGTCCGAAAGCCGACGCCGGATCGCGTGTGCAAATCAGCGCCGCCGGAACCGTAACCGAGACGACGGTGCGAGCGACCAGCGGCCAACCAATCAAATCACCCGATCGCGTGCCGCGCACGGAAGTTTACGAGATGGACTGGGCGACGGCGCCAGCCGGAGCGCTGACGCTCCCGCAAGGCAGAGCCAAATTGACGGTACGCGCGTTGACAAAGCCCGGCGACGCCGTCATGGAGTTGAAATCCGTGGTATTGAAACGAATCAATTGATCCTAGAGAAGGGAGACAAATATGAAAAGAATGGCTCTATTTTTCCTGGCGTTATTGTTTTTGACAGGTTGGCAAGCTGACACGCAAGCGCAACGCCGACCGGCGCAAAAGCCCAACATCCTGGTGATCGTAGCCGATGATCTGGGCTATGCCGACATCGGCGTCAATGGTTGTCAGGACGTGCCGACGCCACAGATTGATTCGATCGCCAAAAACGGCGTGCGTTTCACCAACGGTTATGTTTCGGGGCCGTATTGCAGTCCGACTCGCGCCGCCTTGATGACCGGGCGATACCAGCAACGCTTCGGCCACGAGTTCAACCCCGGACCGGCAGGCAATGCCGATCCCGAATTCGGCTTGCCGCTGACGGAAACGCCGTTGCCACAACGACTCAAAGATTTGGGCTATGCGACCGGCATGGTCGGCAAATGGCACCTGGGTTATGAGCCGAAGTTTCATCCGCTGAAACGCGGCTTTGACGAGTATTTCGGCTTTCTCGGCGGCGCGCACAGCTACATTGATAACGGCGACAGCCGCAATCAAATTTTGCGTGGCATGGAACCCGTGAAGGAGGTTTCGTATTTGACCGATATGTTCGGCGACGAAGCGGTCGCGTTTATCGAGCGGCAAAAAGACAAGCCCTGGTTCTTGTATCTGGCGTTCAATGCCGACCACGCGCCGATGCACGCAAAGGAGCAGTATCTGGCGAAGTTTGCGCACATCAAAGACCCGCTGCGGCAGAAGTTCGCCGCCATGCATGCCGCCCTTGACGACAATATTGGACGCGTGCTGGACGGCTTGCGCAAACACAAGCTCGAAGAGAACACGCTGATCTTTTTCGTCAGCGACAACGGCGGCCCGACCAACAACAACGGCTCGCGCAACACGCCGTTGCGCGGCTTCAAGGCGCAGACCTGGGAAGGCGGCATCCGCGTGCCCTTCCTCGCGCAATGGAAAGGCGCGCTGCCCGCGGGAAAGGTCTACGAACAGCCAGTCATTCAACTCGATATTTTGCCGACCGTGCTGGCCGCCGCCGGCGTGGAGTCCAGAGCCGAATGGAAACTCGATGGCGTCAATTTGGCGCCTTACCTGACGGGCAAGCAGAAAGGCGCGCCGCATGCGGCGTTGTACTGGCGCTTCGGGCAACAGATAGCCGTGCGGATGGGCGATTGGAAGCTTGTCAAAGCGCCGGGCGCAAACGCCGCGCAAGGCGAATTTCAGACGAAGGCGACGACCGAAGGCGCGCATCTGTACAACCTGGCCGGCGACGTCGGCGAACAGAACAACCTGGCGGAGAAGGAGCCGGGCAAGCTCAAACAGCTCGCGGCGGCGTGGGACAAATGGAACGCCGAGTTGATCGAAGCGAAATGGATTCCGCAACGCGCCGCGCGGAATCGCAGACGCTAGCAGGCCGCGCGATCCGCCGGATTGATTTCAATCATTGCGATACCTGTAACTGACGCCGGTTTCCGCCGCGTCAGAGGCCGGAGGCAAGGAGCGTCAAATGAAAAACAATCTCGCCATCGCCGCTGTTCTCGCGCTGCTGGTGGCCGCTAATTGCGCATTCCGGGCGCGCGATGCGCAGGCGCAGACGAAACCTGCGCCGCGCAAGCCGAACTTGCTGTTCATTGTGGCGGATGACCTGAACAACGCGCTCGGCTGTTACGGTCATCCGCTGGTCAAATCTCCCAACATTGATCGGCTCGCCCGCCGCGGGGTGCGGTTCGAGCGCGCGTATTGCCAGTTTCCTTTGTGCAATCCCAGCCGCTCTTCATTCATGACGGGGCGGCGGCCTGATACGACGAAGGTTTATGACAACAGCGCGCGGTTCCGCCAGGCGCTCGGAGATGTCGTGACGCTGCCGCAGCATTTCAAGAATCAAGGATATTTTGCCGCGCGCGTCGGCAAGCTCTACCACTACGGCGTGCCGGGTCAGATCGGAACCAGCGGCCTGGATGACGAAGCGTCCTGGCAAGAGGTCATCAATCCGCGCGGACGCGACAAGGACGATGAAGCCGACGTCATCAACCTGACGCCGCGCATCGCCAATATCGGCGGCGCTCTGACGCTGATGGTCGCGCAAGGGACGGACGCCGAGCAGACCGACGGCAAGCTGGCCGATGAAGTGATTCACCTGCTCGAACAAAAAAAGGGAGAGCCGTTTTTTATCGCCGCCGGGTTCTATCGCCCGCACGTGCCGTGCATCGCTCCGCAAAAGTATTTCGATCTTTATCCGCTAGACCAGATCAGCCTGCCCGCCGATTACGCCACGTTGAGCCAGGACGTTCCGCCGGTCGCCTTCGCTGTGAAACCCGCGAATTATGGCGTCGAAGAATCGAAACTGCGCCAGATGGTTCAGGCTTATTACGCTAGCGTGACGTTTATGGATGCGCAGGTCGGGCGCGTGCTCGACGCGCTGGAACGATTGAATCTGGCCGACGACACCATCGTCGTTTTCTTCGGCGATCACGGCTGGCTGCTGGGCGAACACGGGCAGTGGCAGAAGATGAGCTTGTTCGAGGAATCGGCGCGCGTGCCGCTCATCATTACTGTTCCAGGCGCAAAGGGAGGTAAGGTGAGCGGGCGCACGGTCGAGTTGGTTGACCTTTATCCCACGCTGGCCGATCTGTGCGGCCTGCCCGCATCGAATGGCTTGGAAGGGCGCAGCTTGCGTCCGTTGCTCAACAACCCGCGCGCCAGATGGGATAAACCAGCCTTCACGCAGGTCTGGCGCGGTCAGCCGCCCAATCGCGTCACCGGGCGAAGCGTGCGCACAGAACGCTGGCGTTACAACGAATGGGACGAAGGGAGGCAGGGGGCGGAACTGTACGATCACGACCGCGACCCGCGCGAACAACGTAATCTGGCCAAGGATCCGAAATACGCAAAGACCGTCGCCGAGATGAAGCGGTTGCTGCGTTCAGGGCAAACCCAATGAGCGGCATCGGGTCTGGCTTTTGAGGGCGTCGCAAAACCTGTAACCTTTGAAAGGAGGGTACCATGTTGACCGGAACTTTTTGCTTACGCATTGCCGCGAGCGTCCTTTCCTCCCTGGTTGTATTGGCCGGAGTGTCGCTGGCCCAGGGCGCGCGCGGTTCGATTGGCGGAACCATTATGGACGCTTCTGGCAGTGTCCTTGTCGGGGTCAAGGTGACGGTGGCGAACGCCGAGACCGGTTCCTCGTTTGAATCGCTTTCGGACGAACACGGCAAGTATCTCGCGCCGCAATTGTTGCCTGGCTATTACCGCGTGCGGGCGGAATTGGCCGGGTTCAAACAAACACAGGTCGAGCGCGTGCAGGTCAACATTGACCAGGCGGTCGCGCTCGATCTGCGGTTGGAAGTCGGGCAGGTGACCGAATCGGTCACGATCGAGGGCGAGGCGCTCCAGCTCAACACCGAGTCCGGTTCAGTCGGTCACGTTGTCCAGAACCGCCAGATCAACGACCTGCCGCTCAACGGGCGCAACGCCTTTGATCTGGTCAATCTGACGCCGGCTTCTTTCAGGATCGGCGGCGCGGTCTCGGTGGCAGGCGGGCGCACAATGACGGCTTCGGCCTTGTTGGACGGCGCGTTCAACAGCCGCGGCGGCCTTGGTCAGGAAGGCATCGAGATCAGTCCGCCGATTGATTCGATGCAAGAGTTCAAGGTGCAGGCCAACTCGATGTCGTCGGAGTTCGGACGCAGCGCGGGCGGGATCATCAACGCCACGACCAAGAGCGGCACGAACCGATTTCGCGGCTCCCTCTACGAGTTCATGCGCAACGACCTCTTCGATTCCAAAGGCTGGAATGTGGACCAGAAAGCCCCGCTGCGCCGCAACCAGTTCGGCGCGACCTTTGGCGGGCCGATTCGCCGCAACCGAAGTTTCTTCTTCTACAACTACGATGGTTTCCGCGAGAGCCGCGGCGTGGTGCGCACGCGGCGCGTGCCGACCGAGTTGGAACGACAGGGCGATTTTTCCCGGACTACGTTTGAGTCGAGCGCGGGCGTTTCGGGCGGCGTGCTGCCGATTTACGACCCGCAAACCGGTAGACAGTTCGCGGGCAACGTCATCCCAACGAATCGGCTCGATCCGGTAGCGGTCAAGCTGCTGGCCTTCTTGCCGCTGCCGAACCGCCCGCCCGACAACCCGATCACGGGAGCGGGCAACTATCAGGAGAATGCGGTCAATCCGACGACGCGCGATTTCCACATCGTGCGGCTCGATCACGACCTCACCACCAACACGAAAATCTTCGGGCGCTACACGCTGATCGAACCGGACGACGGCCCCGACGGCCCGACGGCGGGCTTCGGCGTGGCCGATCCCGACGCGATAGACATTTTCAACCGGCGGCAGAATCTGGCGCTCAACCTGCAACACATCTTCTCGCCGAAGCTGATTGCGAGTTTGAGCTTCGGCGGCACGCGGCTGAGCATCGTCCGTCAGAGCATCGGCGCCGGGCAGGACATTCCCGGCAAGGTGGGCTTGCGCGGCGTCGAGCCGGACGCCTTCCCGCGTTTCAATTTCAACGCCGGGCGAGTGCCGATGACCAGCTTCGGCACGACCGGCAATCAGAACCGGCTGGCGGCCTTCACCAACACGCAACTGAGCGGTTCGATCAATTGGATCAGGACGAATCACAACCTGAAGTTCGGCGGCGAGTTCTGGCGCTTCAACGGCAACGAGGTCAACCGGCAGTTCGCCTCGGGCCAATTCGCCTTTGCGCCGACGCCGACGCAGGGGCGCAACGCGCAGGGGCAGTTGATCAACAACTCCGGGCTGCCGCTGGCCAGCTTCCTGCTGGGCATCATTGATTCGGTCAACTCGCGCGTGGACGCGGGCATCGGCAAACGCAGCTTCTATCTCGCCGGTTATGTCAACGACGATTGGAAGCTGAGTCAACGTTTCACGCTCAACCTCGGATTGCGCTATGAGGTCGAATCGCCGGTCACCGAAGTGGGCAACCGCATGAACAACTTCGACCCGCGCGTGCCGCATCCGCTGGCCGGCAAAACGGTTGACGGACAGTTGATCCCGGGGGGAACGAGAGGTGTGCTCACGTTTCCGGGACGCAACGGCTACGGCGAACGCCTGTGGGAATGGGACCGAAACAATTTCGCGCCGCGCATCGGATTGGCGTGGCGTCCCTTCAATCACCACCGCACGGTCGTGCGCGCGGGCTTCGGGATCTTCTTCGGCAGCCCGTACAACCGCGAGGTAATCCAACAACAGCGGCTGGGCTTCGGCGGCGTCGCCAATTTCCGCACGCCAGTGCCGTTTACCTTGCGCGAAGGCTTGCCGCCGGGCGCATTGCAATCTCCTTCCGAACAGGACCTGACGCCGGAGTTCGGCGCCATCGGGACGCCCTGGCCGCAGCAGCAGATTCAATTCATCAATCCCGAACGCAGCACGAATTACACGCAGAACTTCAACCTGACCATCGGGCAGCAGGTGAAAGAGATCGCCTTCGAGTTCGGCTATCTGGGCAATCTCGGACGCCACGTGCCGTTCCCGAACATCAACCTCAATCACATTCCGACCGAACTGCTCTCGCGCACTGAAATTCCCGTGCGCTTGCGGCGGCCCTACCCGCAATTCCCCGGCGACACGGCGCAGGTGCAAATCCTCTCGCCCAACTGGGGCCTCTCGAATTATCACGCCTTCGTGCTCAAATCGGAAAAGCGCGCGGCTTCGGGGTTCGGTTGGCTCTTCACCTACACGCTCTCGAAGTGGATTGACAATGTCGTCTTCGTGGGCGGCGACGATGTGACGTTCGGCGACGACGATCAGGCGCAGAACATCTATGACCTGCGCCACGAACGCTCGCTTTCGACCAACGACATCCGGCATCGCCTGGTCATCAGCCCGATCTATGAATTGCCGTTTGGGAAAGGCAAACGCTGGTTCCGAGATGGATTCCTGAACCGGGCCTTCGGCGGCTGGTCGCTTTCGACAATCGCCACGTTGCAGAGCGGCTCACCCTTCGGCGTCACGGCGCTCAACGGGCCGCGCGACATTTTGGGCGACAACGCCGACGGCAAGAATCTGCGGCCCGATATTGTCGGCGACTGGCGGCTGCCCGATACGCAGAAAGGCAAACCGGCGACGGGCGGAGTGCGCGGGATTCAATGGTTCAATCCGGCTGCCTTTGCCGCACCAGCGCGTTTTACTTATGGCAACGCCTCGCGCACGGTGATGACCGGGCCGGGGCGAGTCAATTTCGACACGGCGGTGCTGAAGAACTTCGCGTTCAGCGAACAATACCGCTTACAGTTCCGCTTCGAGATGTTCAATGCGTTCAACACGCCACAATTCGGTTTGCCAGGCAATACGCTGGGCGCGAGTGGGTTCGGCGTCGCGGGCGCAGGCGGGTCGAATCGGGAGTTGCAGTTCGGGCTGAAGCTCTTCTTCTAAAAACTGATGAATGATTGTGATGAACCCAACTCGATTCATTTTTTGGCTGGCTTGCGTTTGCGCCCTGAGCGCAGTGATGGTCCAGGCGCAAACCATCAATAACCCGGGTCGCCCCAACGTCATCATCATTGTCAGCGACGATCAGGGCTACGGCGATTTTTCGGCGCACGGAAATCCGGTGCTGAAAACGCCCAATCTGGACAAGCTGCGTAGCGAGAGTGTGCGCTTCAGTGATTTTCACGTCGCGCCGATGTGCACGCCGACGCGCGGGCAGTTGATGACCGGACAGGATGCCTTGCGCAACGGCGCGACTTCGGTCACGGCGGGGCGCTCGTATATTCGGCGCGGCATTCCACTGATGTCCGAAATCTTTGTCGGCAACCGTTATCGCACGGCGCTATTCGGGAAATGGCATCTGGGCGACAGCTATCCGAACCTGCCGCATCAACGCGGTTTCGAGGAAGCGGTTTATCTCATGGGCTGGGGCATCAACTCGATTGCCGATCACTGGCTGAACGACAATTTCGATGATTGGTATCGCCACAACGGCAAGCTGCAGCAGTACAAAGGCTATTGCACGGACGTGTGGTTCGATCTGGCGATGGAATGGATAAAGGAACGCGCGCAACGAAAAGAGCCGTTCTTTCTGTACTTGCCGACCAACGCGCCGCACGGGCCTTTGTGGGTTCCCGAAAAATACAGCCAGCCATATCAGGGCAAAGGCCCAGCAGCGTTTTTCGGGATGATCGCTAATCTGGATGAAAACATCGGCCGGCTCGAAGCGTTTTTGCAATCTTCAGGCCTACGCGAAAACACCGTCGTGATTTTCTTCAACGACAACGGCGGCACGGCGGGCATCAACACCTTCAATGCCGGGATGCGTGGGCGCAAGACGCAGAATTACGAGGGCGGCCATCGCGCGGCGCTCTTTGTGCGCTGGCCCAACGGCAAGTTGCGTGCGCCCGCGGATGTGGATACGCCGACGCAGGTGCAGGACATTCTGCCAACGCTGATTGATCTGCTGAAGTTGAAGAAGCCTGCTACTGCCAAATTCGACGGGCAAAGTATCACGGGGTTGTTGCGTGGTTCGTCGCAACCATTTCCCGACCGTAAGTTCGTCGTGCAGTACGGGCAAACGCCTGCCAAATGGGATGGCGCGGTGATCTGGAACAAGTGGCGGCTGGTCAATGGCAATGAGTTGTACGACCTAAAGACCGACCCTGCGCAAGCCAACAACGTCGCGGTGCAACACCCGGAAGTCTTCCAGCAAATGCGGCAGCATTACGAGCAATGGTGGGCGGGGGTCGAACCGCTCCTCAAGACCTTTTATCACATCAGCATCGGGGCTCCGCAGGAAAATCCCGTCACGCTGACGGCGGTGGATTGGGCCGATGTCTATTGCGACAACGTCGTGAATTGCCTGCGTCCCGGTCAAAACCAAAACGGCGTGTGGCATCTGATGGTCGAACAGAGCGGCACGTATGAAATCGCTTTGCGGCGCTGGCCGAAAGCAGCCGACGCCGCCATCACGGCGGGCGTGCCGGAATACAGAAACGAGAATCGCATCTTGCCCGCTGGCGTAGCCTTGCCCATCGCCAACGCACGTTTGAAGCTCGCCGAAATGGACGAGACCAAAGCGGTCAGCGCGCAAGACAAAGAAATCATCTTCATTGTCGCGCTCAAGGCTGGCGCGAAATTGCCAATGCAATCGTGGTTTTATGACGCGAATGGGCGCGAATTGTGCGGCGCTTATTATACGTATGTGCGCAGAAAATAGGACGAAACAAAGATAAGTCTCGTTGGCCCACGCACCAGAGAAACGGAAGGAGCCACTTCTTATGATCCAGCGTTCGTCATTTACACGGCGTCAATTCCTAAAAACCTCCGCTGTCGGCCTCACGCTTGCCACGCCTTCTGTGATCAATGCAAACGAAACCATTCATCTGGCGCTGATCGGTTGCAGCGGCCAGGGCGTATTCGATCTGCAGGAATGTCTGAAAGCGCCGAAGACAAAAGCCGTCGCGCTCTGCGATGTAGATCAAACCCAGCTTAACAAAGCCGCGCAACGCATCGGCGGCGGGGTGGAGACGACCGGCGATTTCCGCCGCATCCTCGACCGCAAGGATGTGGACGCTGTTATCATCGCCACCCCCGACCACTGGCACGCGATTCCGGCGATTCAAGCCACGCAGGCGGGCAAAGACGTATATCTGGAAAAACCCATCGGCCACACCATCCGCGAAGGCCAATTGCTCACTCAAGCTGCCCGAGACCCAAACCGCATCGTTTCGGTCGGCTTGCAACAACGCACCGGCACGCTCTTTCTGCAAGCGCAGGAAATTATTCGCTCGGGCCAACTCGGCAAAATCTCGCTCGTGCATTGCTGGAACGCCTGGAACGATAAGGTCAATTACAATGCGGGCTATCGGCAATTGAAGAAAGTCCAAAACTCTCCACCGCCTGCCGGGGTAGATTACGATTTCTGGCTGGGTCCGGCGCCCAAACGCGAGTTCAATCAGAATCGGTACAACGGAACATATCTTTACTATTGGGATTACAGCGGCGGGATGACCATTACCTGGGGTGTGCATCTGATTGACACGGTGATGCAGTTTATGAACGTCAAGGCGCCTTTGAGCGTGACAGCTTCAGGCGGCAAATATGTGTTCGACGATGATCGTGATACGCCGGACACGGTCGAGCAGGTGTTTGATTTTCCTGGCTTCACGCTGACCTATTCCTGTCGCCACGCCAGCGCCTTCCCCAGCGGCAGCGCCGCTTCAGATCACGGCATTCAGTTTTTCGGCACGGCTGGCGCCATGCTGCTCAATCGTGCTGGTTACCAGATCATCACCGAAGAGAAAAAGCCCCAAACGATTCACAGCCCGGCGGGACTTGAGGCAGGCTGGGGCACGCATCAACGCAACTTCATCGAATGTCTGAATTCGCGCCGGGCGCCGAACTGCACAATGATCGAAGGGTACCGTTCGACGACGGCCTGCCAGTTGGCCAATATCGCCTATCGTACCGGACATAAGATTCGCTGGGATGCGGACAAGGAGCAGATCATCGGAGATGCGGAAGCCACTCGGTTGATGACGAAGCAGTACCGCGCGCCCTGGTCTCTGAGGTGAGGTATGAAAAAAGAATTCTTGCTTGCCCTACTGTTGTTATGCTTCACGATGGCAATGATGTAGCGTTCTGCTGCTGTGCAAAACGCCGTCTGGAAGCCGCAGTTGCTGAGAAACGCGATTCAGTGGGCGGCGGGGAAAACAATTTCTGACTGAATGCTGGACGCACAACGCGGGAAGTAAAAGGCGGGCTCATTTCATGACCAAATTAAATCTGCTCTCCAACTCTTACAGACGGATCGGTCAAACGGTTCTGCTCGTTGGGCTGCTGTTTTGCTTGTTGCCTGGCACGGCTATGCATGCACAAACGTCACAGAAGCCGAACATCATCTTCATATTGGTTGACGATCTGCGCTGGGACGCGCTGAGCGCGACAGGGCATCCGTATGTCAAAACGCCAAACATTGATCGCATCACCAGAGAAGGGATGAGCTTCCGTAACGCTTTCGTTACCACGCCGCTCTGCTCGCCGTCACGCAGCAGCTTTCTGACTGGCCAGTACGTTCACAAAACCGGCGTCACGGGCAATGGCGCCAATCTGGAACGTGCGATGCAGTTGCAGACCTTCCCGCGCCTGTTGCAGCAAGCGGGCTACACGACGGGTTATTTCGGCAAATGGCACATGGGAAATCACGATCAACCGAAACCGGGCTTTGATCGCTGGGTCAGCTTCAGAGGGCAGGGGCGCTACATTGATGTGCCGCTCAACGTGGATGGCCAGGCAGTTGATAACAAGGGCTACACGACCGATGTGCTGAGTGATTACACGGTCGAGTTCATTCGGCGAAAACACGACAAGCCTTTTCTGGCCTATCTGGCGCACAAAGCCGTCCACGGGCCGTTTGACGATCCACCGGGCAGAGAAACGCTCTATGCCGATCTAGCGGTCAAACGCAGGCCGAATGCGCAGGATAGTCTCGAAGGCAAACCCGTTTTACAGCGTACGATTGATAATCAACCCGCCGTTCGTCCGGGCGGTGGCAGCGGCGACAAGCTGATCCGCACACAACTGCGCATGCTGACGGTGATTGACGAAGGCGTCGGGCGCATCCTGAAAGCCTTGGAAGAGACCAGTCAGCTCGACAACACGATTATCATCTTCACCTCAGACAATGGCTACTTCTGGGGCGAACACGGGCTGGGCGACAAGCGGTTCGCTTATGAGGAATCCATACGCATCCCGCTGTTGGCGCGTTACCCGAAGCTCATCAAGGCCGGCAGCGAGCGTAAGCAGATGGCGCTGAATATAGACATCGCTCCGACGCTGCTGGAACTTGGCGGGGCGAAGATTCCGGTTGATGTGCACGGGCGTTCGCTCGTGCCACTCTTCAAAGCCGATTCCCAAAAATGGCGTTCATCATTCCTGGCGGAATATTTCGCCGAACCGCAATTTCCACGCTGCCCCACCTGGCAAGCTGTCCGCACCGAGCGTTGGAAATATGTCCGCTACACGGAACTCGACGGAATGGATGAGCTTTATGATTTGAAGAACGACCCTTATGAGCTGAAAAACCAGATCAATGAACGGCGCACCCAATCCACACTGGAGCAAATGAAGAAGATGCTGGGCGATGAATTGCAAAAGACACGTTGAGTGAAATCAATTACCCGCGCTTTGACGGACGGCTGACTGAATGAAGAAAAAAGGAGACGCCTGATGAGCATCCGCCATCGTTTTACCGCCATCTTCTTGATGGTCGTCGCGTGTTTGGCCGGCGCGCCGGAGAGCGGCGGCAGGGCGGCGGGCCGCCCGAACCTGCTCTTCATCGCCGTGGATGATTTGCGTAACGATCTGGGTTGTTACGGCCATCCGCAAGTGAAGACGCCCAACATTGACCGGCTCGCCGCGCGCGGCATACGTTTCGACCGGGCTTACTGCCAGTACCCAGTCTGCAACCCCAGCCGCACCTCACTGCTCACGGGCCTCAGACCTGACTCGACCGGCGTGCTAGACAACAACACCAACTTCCGCGCGAAACTCCCCGACGTTGTGACCCTGCCGCAATTGTTCCGGCGGCACGGTTACTACGCGGCGAGCCTGGGTAAGATTTTTCATCGCGGGCTGACAATGGAAGACCTGCGCGCCGAGATGGACGACTCGCCGTCGTGGGACGTGGCTCGTTACTTTCAGGCGACCGCCCGCGGCAACCAGGGCGAAGGGCGCAACCTGACCGGCGGGCGCTTGGAATGGTGTCGCTGGCTGGCCGCCGAGGGCGAGGACGAAGACCAGCCCGACGGCCAGATCGCGCGTGAAGCCATCAAGCTGATGGAAGAGCGGCGCGATAAACCCTTCTTCCTCGCGCTCGGTTTCCACAAACCGCACGACCCGTTTAATGCGCCGAAGAAGTTGTCTATAGTAAAAACTCCGTCTCTCTTTATTTTCATACACTTACAGACATCCAGTGTTAACAGTTAACTTGCCGTTATTAACGTTCCCTCTACGCTAGGATCAAATTTTGATCTCGAAATTTTTGGTTGGGAGAAAGACAAGCGAAGTTGTTGAAAACGCAGATGAATCGGGTTTTGGCGAAGGACACCTTACGCCCGGAATCAGGAGTCATCAGCGCCGGGCCTTCCCGGAGCGGTTAACGGCGAACTCCATCGCCTGTCATCAGTTGTGAGATGAGCATTCATCCAAGCGGAGGGCGGGTGAAGCCGGGAATTATTGGAATAACCGAAATCGGAGGGTATTTCCGGGAGGGGCGGCGCTCTATAGCCATCCCCATTTCCAGAAGACCCACAATAACAGCGCTCCCACGGCTGTAGTGACCAGCGTGATCGGCGCGCCTGCGCGCAGGAAGTCGCTGAAACGAAGTGATACTTTGGGCTGCGCGCCTTGGGCGACAATCACGTTCGCCACGCTGCCGAACAGTGTGAGATTTCCGGCGAATGTGCTGGTGAGCGCCAGCAGCATCCAGATGAACTGCGGATGGCTCATCTGTTTGACCCAGTGGCTCATTATAAGAACGAAGGGCACATTGGAAAACAGATTGCTTCCGACGAGTGTGGCGAGACTGACTTGCACGACGCTGGCTAACGTCACCTCCGTGCCCAAAGCGCCTATCCACCGCTCCAATAGATAATGGTCCGCTTTCACAAAACCTGCGACGACCACAAATAGCCCGGCAAAGAATAGAAGTAATGACCAATCGACCGCTTCCAATGCCGCTCGAGGCGCCCGGTTCGCCCAAACCAGCAGCGCCGTCGCGGCCGTCACCGCCGCCAAATCCATTGGTGCGCCGACCAAGAACGCGAGGATGAGTCCGGTAAATACACACACGCTTTTGAAGGCAAGGGTGTGGTCTACGGCGACGCTATGAGAGGCGGACTGCCGCCACTGCCCGTTCCACTGCCCGTCCATGGATGCGAGCGATCTCCGGTAAAGCGCTTCGAGCATCAACCAATTGACCGTCAGGCAAAGCGCGACAATCGGCGCCATGCGCAGCGCGAAGGCCGACCAATCCCAGCCGGAAGCATGCCCGATGATGATGTTTTGCGGGTTGCCTGTTAGCGTCATGGCGCTGCCAATGTTGGAGCTTGTAGCCAGCGCCAGCAGAAAGGGGACCGCCGGTATTCTCGCCTGTGTAGTGATCTCCAGCAGCAAGGGCGTGCCCAATAAGCAGACCGTGTCATTCAGCATCACCGCCGAAGCGAGGCCTGAGCTGAAAACAACCAGCGCCAGCAGCGCGTGCGGGCTGTGGCATCGGCTCAGCGCCTTGAGAGCCAACCACGTCGGCAGCCCGCTCTGCATCAGCACTGTCAGGAGGACCATCATGCCGAAGAGAACCGCCAGTGTGCTGAAGTCCAGAGCGGCGGTCGCTTCGGCGCGAGTCAAAGAACCCGTCATGACCATCAACACCGCGCCCAACAGGGCCGCCGTCGGGCGGTCCAACTTGCGCGGGCTGTTTTCTCCTAAAGAGACCAGAACATAAGTTAGCGCAAAAATCGCCGTCGCCAGATTCACACGCAAACTCTCCTTATCACAGTTGGCGCCTCTACTTCGGCAGGGTAGCATGCCGAATGAATCGCATCTATCCGGCGCCTCAAACAATTAAAAGTAGTCAGAAGTCTTACCAAAGCCTTCGACGAAGACGAGAGGAAAAGCCAGGTGTAAACATGAGCTCACAAAATACCAGGCGCGCATTTATACAAGCATCAGCCGCTATCGGAACCGGACTTGTTCTCTCCGCGTGCGGCGGGAGGAATGAAGCGCAATCCGGGAAGCAAACCGGCGGCGAATCCCGTTCCAAAAGCGATGAGCGCGAAAAGGGCGGCGAAGTCACGGCCACTGAGGACCTGATGCGCGAGCACGGGATCTTGCGGCGTGCGCTGCTCGTCTATACGGCGGCGGCCAGCAAGCTCCGCGCCAACCCCGCATCGGTACCGCCTGACGCCTTGCGGAAAACGGCCCGGCTCTTTCGGGCCTTCGGCGAGGACTATCACGAAAAGAAGCTCGAAGAGCCTTACATCTTCCCGGCGGTCAAAAAGGCGGGCGGGGCAGCGGCCAGCTACCCGGACATTCTCGTCGTACAACACGACCGCGGGCGCGAGATTACGGACTACATTCTGTCGGTCACACAGGGCGCAAAACTGGGGGCGGCCAATGCCGAGCCTCTGGCGCGCGCGATGGAGTCTCTGGTCTTAATGTACCGGCATCACGCCGCCAGTGAGGACACCATTGTCTTTCCGGCGTGGAAGAAGGCGCTCTCCGATAAGGAGTATGACGAGATGGGCGAAAAGTTCGAAGAGATCGAGCATCAACAGTTCGGAGAAGACGGCTTTGAAACGGCTGTCAAACAAATCGGCGAGATCGAAGGCGGACTTGGCCTGGCCGACATCTCACGGTTTACCGCGCCGCCACCGCCAAAGGCGTAAGGAGCAGAAGAGAACATTGGCATGACATTTCTGGAAAGAATCTTTACCACGAGCGCGCCCGCTTCGGTAATCCTGATTCGCCTGGTCGTGGGCGCAGTCTTTCTCTCCGAAGGGGTTCAGAAGTTTCTCTTTCCGGGTGAAAACGGCGTCGGGCGGTTCGCCAAGATAGGAATTCCGGCGCCCGAAGTCATGGCTCCGTTTGTGGGCGTAGTTGAGATCGTCTGCGGCGCGCTCGTCCTGTTGGGGCTGCTGACGCGGCTCGCAGCCATTCCGCTGATCATTGATATGCTGGTGGCGATCCTGTCAACCAAGATTCCCATCCTGTTAGGGCACGGCTTCTGGGGCTTCAGCCTTCGCAACCTGCCTTTCTACGGGTTCTGGGGGATGGCCTATGAAGCGCGCACGGACTTCGCGATGTTGCTCGGTTCGATCTTCCTGCTGATCGTCGGGGCGGGCGCATGGTCTCTGGACGCGCGCTTACGCAGACAAGCCGGCAGTTGAGTATGAATGATACGGAGAGGGAGGAAGCCTCCCACGCCGCGACTTCGCAAGCTTCACTTTACCGCAAGCACGATCTCCACAGGAAACCACATCGTTCTTTTGTCTACGCCCTCGATACGGAACCCGGCGTCTTCCAACGCCCGGCGAATGAAGATTGGTCGGCAGTCGAGGAAATTCGGAAAGTGTTTGTGTGTCCA
>WNFU01003340.1_pt1 | contig 31341 bp, 30 predicted proteins | sample 5400121 | NCBI WGS metagenome assembly WNFU01 (sample SAMN13153360, study PRJNA577476) | soil metagenome | isolation source: 100 cm soil or saprolite under grassland replicate 1 | place: USA:California | collected 2016-06-15
TGAGCAGCGCCAGTTGGACACTCTCAGGCGTCTTGGCCCAATCGTCGGGTGAAACGCCCAGTAGGTTGAACGGCTCCTCATGCATCGCGGCAAGGATGCCATACAGTGCCGAATCTGTCAACCCCCTGACCTATTACGCCCGCTTCTGGCTGCCCATATCGCCGGCCAGGCCAATCTTTGATTCCATCGATGTTAGTGCTCCGTTGTACTGCTCGTTGTCCGCATTACGACGCCGGCGAGTCCTGCGCGCTTGCCGCGATCAGCTCGTCAAACGTTCGACCAGGCCGCACCCGCAGCGCCCGCGCGGCCGGGAAGCGGCCCGATAATGTAGGCGCCTTTCGCGGAGTTGGCACATGTCTCGTGTACCGAGCGCGAGTGGCGCGGATGCGCCTGGCAGGTCGGAACACCAGGGGCGGCTTGCGACTGGGCACGGCTCATAACAGTGATACCTCCAGAAATATCATCGAGCGGCACGGAAATTACCAGGCCGGCAGCTTTAGAAAAGGAGGGCGCAAACCCCAGGAGCTTTAGCTACGCCCAGAGGGCACCCGGATAGAAGCCCTTTCCTCGCTTTAGCGGCTTTAGACCGCTGAAATGGTTAGCACAAATGTTGCGTTTTAGGTAGTTGTATGGTATACCTAAAACATGCGAAAAGCCTTCAAATACCGCATCTATCTGACGAACGGCCAGCGGCGTATCCTGAATACTATGCTGGAAGAGTGCCGATGGGTCTACAACCAGACGCTTGCGGCGCGCCGTGATGCGTTCTCGCAGGGTGTCTCGCTCTCCTGGTACGAAACCAAAGCCATGCTGCCGAGCTGGAAAGAAGAAAGACCATCCCTCAAGCTGGTGCATAGCCAGGTGTTGCAGAACGTGACACAGCGCGTTGATCTGGCCTTTCAGTCGTTCTTTCGTCGCGTGAAAGAAGGGGCTGACGATCCTGGTTATCCGCGTTTCAAACAGTTCGGGCGATACGACAGTATCGCCTATCCGCAATACGGGAACGGTGTACGACTGGAAGGCGACCGATTGATTGTGAGCAAGATCGGCGCGCTGCAGGTCGTCCTGCATCGGCCAATCGAAGGAACACCCAAGACGGTCACACTCACTCGCTCGCGTACTGGTAAATGGTACGTGGCGCTGTCGTGCGAAACGGAGGCGCGCCCGCTCCCGCCGACTGAACATATCACGGGTGTGGATGTGGGACTCGTGTCCTTTGCCACGCTCTCGAATGGTGAGCAAATCGAGAACCCGCGCTTTTATCGCAAGGACGAAGCCGACTTGAAGCGGGTTCAGAAGCGCAAGGATGCCGCCAAGAACGCTCAGGATTGGATCGAAAACACTAAACAGAAAGCGCTCCTGGCAAAGATCCACGAACGGATAGCCAACCGCCGCTCGGACTTTGCGCACAAGCGCAGCCGAGAATTGGTCAATCAGTATCAAGTGATCGTGTTTGAAGACCTCGCGCCGTTGGAAATGGGAGTGAGACGCGGGTGCGGAATGCGCAAAAGCATCATGGACGTGGCGTGGAGCCAGTTTGTCAGTATGACCGTCGGCAAAGCGGCAGAAGCTGGCCGAACGGTCATTCTGGTGAATCCCCGCGATACGTCCAAGATGTGCTCCCACTGCGGTGAATTGGTCGAGAAGAAGTTGAGCGAGCGCACCCATACCTGCCCCCATTGCGGGCTGGTGATGGATCGGGATAAGAATGCGGCGCTCAATATCTTGCAACGGGGTCTCCAAACGCTTCGGTTGTAACTGGATGCGTGTGGGGCGGCACACGCTGAAGCCCAAGCCCGAGGGCTTGGGAGCCGTCACACAAACAGAGTGACTCCGCTCGCGCCGAGCGCGAGCGCGACCAGGCTCGCCGCCAGCGCGATGGGCCAGCGGCGGATGCCGTAGCGGATCGGGATGCCGGCGGCGGCTGTCGCGGCGGCGGCCGCCAGTTGCGTAAGCGCGGACGGTGGCTGAGCGATGAGCACGGTTAGGAGCAACAAGCCACTCAGCGCGAACAGTGTGGCGGAGGCGCGATCGCGCACCGACGGCGCCTGGCGTGACCTGATGACGATCGGCATACGATTTCTCCCGTACACACAAAAGAGAATCAAAGACAGGCAGCAACCGATTCGATGATGTCCATGGCATCCTGGTCGGCCGCGTCGCCGGTCCAGAGGGTATGTTCGCGATCCGCACGGCGGTTCCAGCCGCGCCCGCCGGGCTCCGTGGAGACCCAGAGCGGCGTCGCCGGGCTGATGCGCAGCGGCTGCGGCACAAGCGCGACGGCGATCGGTTGCCGGCCGGCCGCTTTGGGGAACGCGACGACGACCCGCGCCCCGTCCGGCCCAAGGGCCAGGGCGATCTGCGCGCGGCGCCCGTGCTCCTGCACAAGCGCGAAACAATCCAGCCGCTGCCGCAGCGCGTGCGCGTAGCGGATCGCCGAAAGGGGGTGGCTGCCGGCCTGGGCCAGATGAAGCGCGGCCTCGGCCAGCGACGTGTCGATGCGCGCGAGAAGGGCGCGCGCGAGTTGGCGACCGATCGCGAGGTCGTGGCAGGCGCTGCACATGTCGGAGGCCGCGAGATATGGCTGGGTGCGGCTGAACCACGGAAGATCGGTCCCGTTGACCGCCAGGCCGCAGTGAGTCACGCTGTTGTCGTGGGCGGGGTCGGTGAGGTGGACCAGGTCCGTGCGCCAGTCCCAGCATGCCTGCGATGGGCTGGCGATGTCCAGGTAAAGGGTATCGCCCGACGGGGCGGCGGGGGCGGCGGTCTGCGCAGCTCGCATAAATGGGAGGTCGTCGGTCGTGCGCGTCCAGACGTAGATCATGGCGCCGTCGGCGCGGCGGGTCTCGGTTTTCGCTAACCGATCGGGGGCCTGCCAATCGTCCCACGTAAAGCCGTGCTCGTGCATTATGTGGGCTTGAAGGTTGTTCAAATCCGACCCGTGATGGAGGTCCGGCACCTGATCAGGCGTCGTGCCGCAGATCAGGCACTCCAGCGCGTACGTGTGGGCCGGAGCGGCAACTTGTACTGTCATCGCGATTACCTGTACGTAGACACGCGCGGTTCCGTGGCAAGCGGTGCAGGCGCGTGACTGCACCGCCGCTCGACCAGACCTACGCCGCACGGCTGTTTGTGGCGCCGGCGATCAGACGGATGAAGATGGCGACACCCCAGACGAACTTAGCCATGCAGCGCTTCCTCCGGCAGCAGCTTGCCGCGGCGATTGCGGATCTGCTCAGCATGCCGCCCGTACCATGGCCGGAACAGCGCCAGCACGGCGGCCCGATTATACAGAAAGCGCCCGCTCGGCTCGAAGCCCACTATGCAGTGCAGCACCATCGCGGCGTAGGTCTGTGCCGTCGGGCGATCGGCGTCGGTGAGGAGAATTTCTTCGCCAGCATGGTCGCCCTCACCCCAGCGCTGCACGACGCGCCAGTTCTCTGCTCCGCCGCCGGCCAGGACATAGAGCGTGTTGCCCGCGAAACTGGCGCGAAGCACGGCCAGGCCATCCACGGCCGGCTCCTCGACCACGGCGACATTGCTACGTTTGTAGACGGCGCGAGTTGCTGCCATACAATCACGCGCAAACGGCGGATCTGGGCGCGTGTCCCAGATCCGCCGTTTGCCAATTTACACATCAACCCATAAAGCCCGGCAGCTTGAGCGCTGGGATAGAAGGGCTTGAGAGGGTTTAGGGACTTTAGCTCATTGGGACACCATAAACGCTTGATTGCGAACGTATTTTCTGGTATACTCTGGATATGCGCACCATCCAAACAACCCACCGGTACCGGTTGGAGCCGACCGACGAACAAGCCACGCAACTGCGTCGGTTTTCGGGGGCGCGGCGATACATTTGGAACTGGGCACTGCGGCGAAAGAAGGATTACTACGCCGCGAATAAGAAGGGACTCCCCCTTTCGGTGCTGTATACCGAGTTGAAAGACCTGAAGCAGCAGCCGGAGACGGCATGGTTGCGCGAGGTGGATAGCCAGGCGCTCCAGCAGGTGTTGCAAGACCTCGATAAAGCGTTTCAGGCGTTCTTCGCCAAGCGATCGGGCTACCCGCAGTTCAAATCGAAGAAGATCGACCGGCCGCGCTTCCGTATCCCCCAGCGGGTGACGATCGCTGGCACGTTCGTGCAGGTGCCGAAGATCGGACGTATTCGCGCACGCATCCACCGTCCGGTGGAAGGCGTCACCAAGGGCGCGACGTTCAAGCAGGAGCCGGACGGCCATTGGTACGTGGCGTTTGTAGTCGAGCAGGCCGCAGCCGAGCGCACCGAGCGGCCCGTCACAACGCACGTCGGCGTGGATCTCGGCCTGAAGACATTCGCCATCCTGAGCGACGGGGGGCATGTTGCCAACCCGCGCTACTATCGAACACAGATGCGCAAGCTCCGGCGCGCACAGCGGATCCTGTCTCGCAGGATAAAGAGCAGCCGCAACCGCACCAAGGCGCGGCAGCGGGTCGCCTACCTGCATCAGAAGGTCAAACAGCAACGCGCCGACTTTCTCCATAAGGTCACTTCCCATCTGGTCAACCACTTTGACCTCGTATCGATCGAAAACCTGTCCGTTCGTGGGCTGGCGAGAACCAAGCTGTCGACGAACGTGCTGGATGCCTCCTGGGGTGCGTTTCGACAGTTCCTTACCTATAAGGCCGAGAGGCGCGGTACCTATCTCATGGTGATCGGGCGCTTCTATCCGTCGAGTCGGTTGTGTCCGGCCTGTGGCGCGATCAACGCTGATCTCACCTTGGCCGACCGCTCCTGGGTTTGTTCCTGCGGTGTCGTTCACGACCGTGATCTCAACGCTGCACGCAACATCGACACTGAAGGGCTACGCCTGTTCGCCCACCACGTCGCCGTCGGGCAGACGGAGACGCAAAACGCTTGTGGAGTCCTGGTAAGACCCGCTACGGCGGGCGCGGGACGATGAAGCAAGAAGTCCACGCGCCTCGGCCGTGGGCGTGTCACGCGGCTTTGTCCATCGGCGCGGCCTCGACCACCTCCAGCCCCTCGCTCTCGAACGTGCAGTCAGCAGGCTGCTTGTCGTTTGCCGGACGGATCGGCGAGCCGTTCGCGCCGCGAGAGGCGGAGGCGCGGATCATCTTGCCGTTGAAGGACAACCCCATGCAGTGCGCCCGGACGACGAAGCGGTGCCGCGCCAGGAAGGTGTCCATATCGCTCTGGCTGACGCCTGCCGCGCCCGCTGCCTGATGGAGGGCTGCCAGATCGGCCCGCGCCGCGTCCCAGCGCGCCTGAAGGTCGCGCCGATCGGCATCCGACCAGCCGCTGCCAAGCTCGCCAAGCGAGCAAAGCACGCCCTGCTCGTTAAACACGCCGACCTCGATCGCGGCGACCATGCCGGTCTGCTTGCCGATCCCGTCGGCAAATCCCCAGGCGCGGCTGGCCGGGTCGTAGATCATCGCGACCACGTCGGCCTCGCGGGCGCGGTCGCGCCAGCGGAGGCAGGTGTTCGGGCGCGCGTTAACATAGGGTGAATCGTTCTTCCGCAGCACAAAGCCCTCGCCGTTCCGCTCCCGCACCTCGCGCAGCATCCGCTGCTTGGCCGCCGCGCCGACCGCGGTCGGAATGATCCGCACCACGTCCTGCTGGCCCAGGCCCTTGACGATCGTGCGCAACGCGTTTAGCCGCGAGTCGTACCAGTGTGTCGGCGTGTTTGGCAGCAGCGGCGTTGCAATCACGTCGAAGACGTAATAGCGCTGGTGAACCGCCGCGCCGCCCGCGTAGAGTCCGGCCCGGCCGTGGTCGTCCTCGGCCAGCAGCTCGCCGTCCAGCCAGGTGCCGGGAGCCAGGTGCGCGAAGACTGCGGCGATCTCCGCCGGAACCTCGACACTCCGCCAAGACTTGGTCTTGCCGACGATTCGGCCGTCCGGCGTCTTACCGGCGAGCAGGCGGTGGCCTTCCTTCTTCTCGGTCCAGACCCACGAGTTGTCGGTGATGGTGGCTCGCAGATCGGCCTCGCTCCGAATATCGTTCGGGTTGATGATCATCAATGGGAACGGGAAGCCGTCGGCAGGGACCGCGGCGACGGGCGCCACTGCCGCGGGCGCCGCGACCGGCGCGGGAGCCGCCGTGGGATTTGGGGTGGTGGCGGCAACCGGCGCGGGGGCAGCCGTCGGAGCAGCCGCCGCAGCCGCGGGTGTCGCAGCCACTGGCGCTGGAGCAGCAACCGGCTGAGCGCTCTGCGCCGCACCAGGGACGATCAGTGCGTCGCGGTGCAGCGCGATGGGCAGGGTGTCGAGGCTGCGGCCCACCTGCCAGACCAGGCGGTGAATCGGCAGATCGCTGCCTGCCATGGGGCCTAACTGGCCGGTCTGCATGGTGCTGGTCGTGCCGGGAAACGGGTTGGTGTAGACCCGCGGGCGGGCCGGCTTGAGCTTGTCGCCGAACTTCTTGTGCGCCGCGCGCAGCACATCGCCCAGCGCGCCGTTCTTGACGACGCCCTGGTCGGTGAACGCCGCGCCCGCGGCCGCGCTGAAGGCGCGGGCCTCGTAGGCGCTGCCGATCTGGCGAACTTCGATCTTGTAGAGCGCGCCGCCGGAAACGGCGACGCCGCCGAGAAAAGCGACCAGATTGCCGCCAGTGGCGGCTGCTGAGGTAGTAGCTGGCTGAGTCATCGATGTACTCCTGCGATGAGTGGTACGTTGTCGCTGTAACTGGCATAATCATATCATGTTATGATACTATTGTCAAGTAACAGAATTGGTATCCTGTGAAATCGGTATCCTGTGAACGTGTGAAACTGCCAGCACGCAGGCAGCGGAGAAAAGCTGCCCCCCGTACGCGGTAAAAAGCGTACGGGGGGCGGGTGCGGGGATGCGGCGGGCGGCCCCTTCTCGGGTACGGCAACGATTCGAGATTTAAACAGCCATATTGCATAAGACGCGGGCACGCCCACCAGCATTACCTCCTGTCGTTTTCCGCGACCCGGCTGGCGGGCACCGAGATCAGCAGATGCCCGCTCTTCCCACTATCTGCCCGGCGAGTGACCTTCATCTTAGCCTCCTTCCATTGATTTTGTATATACAGTACGACTCTCACCTCTTGCGGCGAATGCAGAGCTTTCAATTTCCTGCTATTTGCATGTATATACGATGTGTGGTATAGTGTCTAACTATCCAGGGAAGTACCTCCTAATCCGCCGTCCTCGCTTGTTTGTATCGCGCGTCCCCGCGTGTATCTGTCCCACCTTGCTTCAGCCAGAAGCAGGGTGGACGTGAACTGCCTGCCGCGTCGAACACGGCCTGGCACCGGTTCTATGCACCCGTACCTGCGCTCGTGGCAGGTAGAGCAGGCTGTGCGATCTCCTGCACGGGAGCCTTTGAACCAGGCCGCGTTTGGTGGCTGGGTTCCACTCGCACACGAACACCTATGGTGGTTTGTGCAACATCACACGTGCTGAACGTCGTGATACCTACACAGGAGCATCTCCATGAACGAACAACGCTTGCGCCGGCTGATCGGGCTGGGCTTCATTCTCGGCGCCATTCTGATCAATGTGCCCTATTTCATCCTGATTGCCAGCTTTGACTATCCCGCCATTCTGCGTGAACCGACCGCGGTCATCCTGACGCGCTTCCAGGCTGGTGGTTCGAGCCTGATCCTGACCTGGCTGGCCTTCGCCTGGGTCGGGCTGCCGCTGCTGTTCGCGATCGGCATGTTGCCCCGCATCCTCGCGCGCGCGGATATCCCGTACCTTGGCATCGCCACCGCGCTTGGCATCGCTGGGATGGTGGTGCAGATGGTCGGGCTGCTGCGCTGGGTGTTCGTGGTGCCGGTCTTGGCCCAGATGTATGTCGACCCCAACAGCACCGAGAGCATTCGTGCTGCGGTCAGCGTGGTATTTCAAGCCGTGCATCAGTACGGCGGGGTCGTGCTGGGCGAGCACCTCGGCTACGCGTTTGTGTGCATGTGGATGGCGCTGATCAGCGTGGGACTGCTCCGCGCGCGCCTGTTTCCGCGCTGGGTCGGGGTCTTTGGCCTCGCTGCCGCCGCGGTGTACTCGCTGGCGCATGGCGAGCTGCTGGCGACCGTGATCCCCGGCTTCCCCGCCTGGGGGCTCGCTGGTCTGATCGGTAGTTTGTGCTGGCTGGCGTGGATGATCGTACTGGGGATCTTCCTGCTGCGGGCAGCGCCCGAGCCACGTCCACACACCATCAATCAGCTGGCGCCAACCTCCGCCTGAGGGCATCGTTCGTATCTGCCGCAAGGCATCATGAGAGGAGCTATACAATGACAAGCAATCAGCTATCGACCGGCTGGCGTTTCTGGGGGGCCTGGGGCCTGGCGTTTCTCGGCTTCCCGCTCGGCGGGGGGCTCGCCTATATCCTCATCGGTCCGATAACGACGACGGTGCAGGCGGTCTTGGCGGGTGCAATCACCGGCGCCATCCTTGGTGGTGTGCAATGGCTGGTTCTGAGGACAACCATGCCGCTGCCATTGTGGTGGGTTGTCGCTACGAGCGCGGGCATGGCGCTTGGCCTGCCGCTCAGCGGTGCATTCTTCGGAAGCGAGACCAGTGGTAACGAATTGCTGTGGCGAGCGGCCATTACGGGCTTGAGCATTGGGATTGCTCAATGGATTGTCCTGCGGCAGGTCTTGCCCCAGTCGGCGATCTGGATTGCCGTGGTTGGGCTTGGCTGGGTGCTGGGGTGGTTCATCACGCGCAGCGCAGGCATTGACCTCAGCCTCAAGTGGTCAATATTTGGCATGTTCGGCGCGTGGGCCTTCCAGGCGCTGACCGGCCTCGTGCTGGCATGGCTGCTCGCCCAGCGGGCCGCAACGCCAGAGCCAGCTGAACTGCAACCAGTTTGATCGCGGCTGCGCCTGGAGGTGTGGCGCGTGATGTATATATCGAGAGGAACACGAACAATGCTATCTCCCAATGACGTCCATGTCGTATATGGCAGCGGGCCGGTGGGTACCGCAGTGGTCGAAATGCTGCTGGAGCGGGGCCAGCGGGTGCGCGTGGTTACGCACAGCGGCAAACGTAGGCATCTGCCGCCGCAGGTCGAGGTGGTCGCGGGCGACGCGACCGACCCCACAGACGCACAGCGGGTGTGCGCCGATGCCACTCACGTCTATAACTGCACCAACCCAGTCGACTATCATCGCTGGCCGACGCAGTTTCCACCGCTCCAGCGCGGCGTGCTGGAAGGCGCAGCGGCGAGTGGCGCCAAATTGATTGTGATGGAGAACCTGTATCTGTACGGCCCGCACGGCGGCGTGCCGATGACCGAGGCGATGCCGCAGCGCGGTCAGGGGTCGCGCAGCACCACCCGCATTGCGATGGCGCAGGAGCTGATGGAGGCACACCGTAGTGGGAAGGTGCGGGCAGTGAGCGCGCGGGCCGCTGACCTGTTCGGGCCGCACGTCGCGGAGTCGCTGGTGGGCGCGCGGTTGTTCGGCCCAGCCCTCGCCGGCACGAAGGTGCCGCTGCTGGCCAATCCTGATCTGCCACACAGCCTGACCTACATCCGCGATGTCGGCCGGGCAATGGTGACACTGGGCGAGGACGACCGGGCGCTCGGCCAGGCCTGGCACGTCCCCAACGCGCCGGCGATAACGCTGCGTCAGTTTGTGCAGCTGGTCTGCGCCGAAGCCGGCGTTGCGCCGCGCATCTCGGCCCTGCCGCGCGGACTGGTGCGGTTGCTATTGCCGCTGATGGGTCTGGTTGTGCCGTCGCTGCGTGGGCTGGAGGAGAATCTCTATATCGGCTACGAGCCCTACATCGTCGATCACAGCAAGTACGCGCAGACGTTTGGTGATCACGCGACGCCGCTGCCCGAAGCGATTGGCGAGACGGTGCGCTGGTATCAAGCGCAGGCAGCCAAGCAGCAGGACCGGCACACGGCGCCCAACACCGCCATCGCTCCATGAGACCATACCGCGATCGACGCGGTGAGCAGGTGATCGAGCAGGCACGGAGCCGCTCATCCGATGGTGATACGAGCATCCGCACCGTTTGCCCGCTGGAAGCAATAGATGGAACCAATCTCGGAATAGTCAAAAAGGAAAAACATGACGACCAAAGAAACTATGAATACATACAGAACGACCGCACGAGTCGTGGGGGTGGTGTACCTCGCGGGATTCGTTGTCGGCATTGTGGGGATCGGACTCATCCAATCCATTCTTGGCGCGCCCAATCACCTTTCCACCCTTTCCGCCAACAGCATGCTGCTGGCATTCGGCGCGATCCTCTGGCTGATGGCCGTCGTTGGCGACGCCGCGCACGGGGTGCTGATGTTCCCGGTCCTCAAGCCACACAACGAGCGAATAGCCGTCGGCTATCTCGCTTTCAGGATCATGGACGCCGTCTTTATCGCCATCATGGTGCTCTTCGTACTGCTTCAGATACCACTAGGGAGCGAGTACCTGAAAGCAGCGGCCCCCGACGCTTCCTCTCTTCAAGCCCTGAGCACGGTGTTCGCGCAGGCGCAGCTGTATGCCTACGAGATCGGCATGAGCACGCTTGGGATATCTGGTTTGATGCTGTGCTACACGCTCTACCGGGCAACGTTGGTTCCGCGCTGGCTGGCCGTCTGGGGCCTGCTTGGATACGCGATCATTTTGTGCGGGATGGTCTCGGCAGTCATGGGGTCCGGTCTGGGTGATATTTCCTCGATCGCAGGCGGCCTGTGGGAGGTGGTCGTCGGAGTGTGGCTGATTGTCAAAGGCTTCAACGCATCTGCGTTCGTTTCCCAGGCTCCAAGAACCAGCACCCTGGCAGCACCACTTGTACCATAGCCGGTTCCAGCACATTCGTGAATAAGCCCAAGACAACGTATCACACAAGGCGGATAGTGGCTGAGGTCTCGGAGAACGTGGGGCGGCGTGGGCAGGGGCTGCTTCTGCCGCCCAGGCACCAGAAAATTGACACATTGCCGCTGATTGCGACACAGAATGGCTCATATACGGAAGGATAACCAATGAAAGCGATTGTAAACACAACATATGGATCACCGGATGTTCTTCAGTTCAAAGATGTAGAAAAACCCTCTCCCACAGACGATGAAGTCTTGATAAAAGTTCTTGCGGCATCCGTCAATGCGGCTGACCTCCATTTCCTGAGAGCTGATCCGTTCTTGATCCGCTTCATGTCTGGGCTTCTCAAACCAAAAACCACAATACTCGGCGCTGACATCGCGGGGCGGGTTGAAGCGGTTGGTAAAAACGTGACGCAGTTTAAGCCAGGTGACGAGGTATTCGGAGACATATCCGGGTGTGGTTGGGGCGGTTTTGCCGAGTATGTATGTGCAAGCGAGGATGCCTTGGCGTTAAAACCGACCAATCTATCGTTCGAGGAAGCAGCAGCCGTACCTATGGCGGCAGTCACCGCTCTGCAGGGTCTGCGCAATAAAGGACAGATTCAGCCAGGGCAAAAGGTTTTGATTAATGGTGCGTCTGGTGGTGTGGGTACGTTTGCGGTGCAGATTGCCAAATCGTTCGGGGCTGAAGTCACTGGCGTGAGCAGCACCCGGAATGTGGACATGGCGCGCTCGATTGGGGCAGACCATGTCATTGATTACACGCAAGCAGATTTCACCAAGAATGGCAAGCAGTATGACTTGATTCTCGCCGCCAACGGAGACCGCTCGATCTCAGAGTACAAGCGTGCATTGGCTCCTAAGGGAACGTATGTCACGAGCGGAGGTTCTGGGGCTCAAGCGTTCCAAGCCATGATCTTCGGACCCGGAATATCAATGACCGGGAGTAAGAAAATGGGGAATTTGCTGGCGAGACCAAACAAAAAAGATTTAACTTTTCTGAAAGAGCTGCTTGAAGCCGGCAAAGTAGTCCCTATTATCGATAGACGTTACCCGTTGCGTGAGGTTCCTGAAGCGCTCCGCTATCTCGAAGAAGGACACGCCAAAGGAAAAGTCGTCATCACGATTGGAACAGAACAACCAGGGCTGGCAAGTAGCGGAGAAGAGCGATCAAGGAAGTAGGGACACTCCCGTGAAAGAAACGATGAAACATACGATGAACGGCAAAATCTGCCTGGTGACCGGCGCGACTAACGGCATTGGCAAGGCAACCGCGCTGGCGCTGGCGCAGATGGGCGCAACCGTCGTCATTGTGGGTCGCAACCTAGCCAAGAGTGCGGCAGTGGTGAGCGAGATCAAGTACATCAGCGGTAATGACGCGGTGGAAGCACTCATCGCCGATCTGTCGATCATGGCGCAGGTCCGGCACGTAGCAGAGCAGTTCAAGGCAAAATATCAGCAGTTGCATGTGCTGGTCAATAACGCTGGCGGAACGTTTTTCAAGCGACAGGTCACCGCCGAAGGGTTTGAGAAAACCTTTGCACTCAACCATCTGAACTCCTTCCTGCTGACCAATTTACTTCTGGATACGCTAAAGGCCAGCGCTCCGGCCCGCATTGTCAACGTCGCCTCAGACGCGCATAAGGGCGCGCAGCTGGATTTTGACGACTTGCAATCCGAGAAGAGTCGTTTCAGCCTCACGGCCTATGGTCGTTCCAAGCTCGCCACGGTCGTGTTTAGCTATGAACTGGCGCGACGACTGACAGGTACGGGTGTCACCTGCAACGTGCTGCATCCGGGATTGGTGCGCACCGGATTTGCCAGCAACCTGGGTGCGGTTCCGTCCGCCGTTTTTGGCTTTTTCCTGCGTTTTGTGGGCCTGACGCCTGAGCAAGGCGCACAGACCTCTGTCTACCTCGCCAGCTCACCGGAGGTGGAAAACGTGAGTGGGAAATACTGGGAAAAGAGCACAGTGGTGCGATCGGATCGCGCCGCCTATGACAAGGCCACCTGGACGCGGCTGTGGGAAGTCAGTGACACGATGGTTGCGGCGAGAGCGACAGCAGGCTAAGGAGTTTACTATGGCGACTAACATGAACGTTCTGCACCCACCATCCCGTGCCTGGCGCAGGGGACGGCGGGTGCTGCGCTGGATCGGCCGCAGTCTGGCCGTGGTGGTCGGACTTATCGTCGTGCTCGGACTGGTCGGGGCGATCTACGAATAGGCGGCTGAAGCCGCTGACCTGCGGGCGTATCCCCCTCCCGGTCAGATGGTCGACGTCGGCGGGTATCGTCTCCACATTAACTGCGTTGGCACTGGCAGTCCCACCGTCGTCATAGACGCGGGCTGGGGCGACTGGTCCGGAGGGTGGAGCCGGGTGCAACCGGAGGCCGCGAAGACCACGCGGGTCTGCACCTATGATCGCGCCGGCATGGGCTATAGTGAGGCCGGTCCGCTGCCACGTACTGCCGAGCAATTCGCGAAAGAACTGCACACCTTGCTTCAGCACGCCGCTATTCCAGGCCCGTATGTGCTGGTCGGGCACTCGATGGGCGGCGCGCCGGTGCGAGTGTTCGCGCACACCTATGCGGCAGAAGTCGCGGGCGTGGTGCTGATCGAATCGATGAACCCGGGAGAGGTCGGCACACCCGCGCCCGCCACGACTGCCACGCCTCCGGATCCGGGCGCGGTGTCGATAATCAACAGGCTCCTCACGAATCTGCTCACGCTCCCTGCGCGGGTTGGCCTGGTCCGCTTAGTGACCGGTCCTGTGGCGGGCCTGTCCCCAGACGATGCGAACGCCTATACGGCGCACTCGGTGACCGTGCGCTCGCTTCAGGCGGCGATCGACGAGGGTAGGGGCATGCACGAGAGTCTCGCGCAGGCGCGCCGAGTCACGACCCTGGGCAGCGTACCCCTCATCGTCCTCTCGCGCGGATTGCCGGAGGACGGGGAGCAGAAGTGGCAGCTGGAGCAGACCGAGCTGCTCGAGTTGTCGTCCGATAGCCGTCAGGTGTTCGCCGACCAGAGCCACCACAACATCCAATTCGAGCAGCCGGCGGCCGCTGTTGGGGCCATCGTGCAGATGGTCGAGCAGATTCGCCGACAGTCGATGCCGTAAAGAGCACGCTCAAGATACTGTGTTTTTTGTCAAGCCCCTCTTTCGTCGCGCGGGCGGCGGCGGCCAGTTTACCGCGCCGGTCAAGACCAAGACGAGCGCGCGGCGTCGTGCTGTGGTGTCTTATAGGCACGACACGTCGCCGCGCGGTCTTGACCTGGCGCGGTGGCGCTTCGCCATCCGCCCCACGCTCAAACGGCGCGAGCAGCTTGATGCTCCAGATAGTCCGCGTCAAATGATTGCTTCTTGGTCGCCATTGCCCAAGCGATCCGCAACAGCTTGCGGGCAGCAGCACAGATCGCAACTTTCTTCGCCTTTCCCTTGGCGATCAGACGCTGATAAAATGCCCTGATCAGTGGATTGTGTTGAATGGCACTGAGCGTTGCCATGTAGAGCGCCTCACGGAGACGCGCGTGACCGCTGTGGCCAATGCGCGGACGTCCTCGCACACTGCTTCCCGACTCGCGCAGTTGCGGCACCAATCCGGCATAATTTGCCGCCGCTTCTGGCGTCGCTGTCTGCTTGAAATTGCTTGTGGCGGTGAGCAGCCAGGCAATGGTCAGCGTCCCCAGCCCTTTGATACTGGCAAGATAGGCGGCTGCCTCTGCCCAGGCTGCATCCTGCTCGAGTGCGGTGCTGATCTCCTGCTCGACCTCGGCAATCTGCTCACTCAGGGTTGCAATCAGTTCTTGCAGCCGCGTTTGTACGCTCTCGATGATCACGGGCTGCCGCTCAAGCGCATGGAGTTGGTTGCGGAATTGGGTGCGCGCGTCTACAAGCGCATCGCGATGAACCAGACGCTGCTGCAACTCGTTTTGGACTGGAGGTGGTAGCGTCCAGGGTTGCGGCTGAAGCCGCGCGGCGAATTCGGCCAGGGTTTGCGCGTCAATCGCATCAGTTTTAGAGCGCTTGAGTAAGGCCTTGGCAAAGTCATGGGCCTGCGCTGGATTGACGACCGCAACGGCGATGTGCGCATCACAGAGCGCGAGTGCAAGGCGCATCCAATACGTCCCTGTGGCCTCCATCACGACAAGAATGGCCGTGGGATCAGGCTCCAGCCGCAGGAGCTGACGGTTGAGTTGGTCAAAGTCCACGGAAGTTTGCTCAAGCGTGTGTGCGCGGGAGGGTGTCGTTCCGCTTGGCATTGAGGCAAAGGTAAAGGTGCGGGAGGACACATCAATGCCGACAAAGAGCCGATAGGAACGTGCCTGCTGGAGCATATCACACCTCTACAACAATAAGGACGAAGAGCGGTGGTTCCTGGCACGGCAGTCCGATTTCGTAGCTACGTGGTCAGAGCCACAGGGATACTGTTCTGACTTGAGCGTGCCGCAGGTGGTGGGGGTCAACCCTTGAGAACGCGGTCTGTGCCGCAACAAACGGTCCCGACCTTACCACCACTCCGAACCGACGCCTCTATTATACGAAAACGGTCGTTTTTGAGCGACGAAGAAAGAGCACCAAGACCAGTACAATGACCATTTGACAGTTAGCAAGAGTCACCTCTTATGTCATATGGCTGTTTGAATCTCGAATCGTTGCCGCACCCCCTTCTGACGCGCCTCGCGGGGGAGCGCTACGCGGTACGGCGACCGCGCGAAACAGTCCACACCCACACAGGCCGAGCCTCCAGTGCGATCTGGTCACGCCGTTAGCGGCGTGAGCGCCCTATGCGCGGCTCGGGCGAACGCGATTGTGGCGGGCATATGCTACAGGTGGCCGAATAGCGCCTCGATATGCTGTATCGTTTCCACTCGAACCACCGGGCGCCCGCGCGGGCACGCCCAGGGCTGCTCGCAGCGCGCGAGCTGATCGAGCAGGGCGCGCATCTGCTCGGGCCGGAGCGTCTCCTCGCCGATTGCGCTCGCGTCCGCCAGGGTCGTCAAGAGCGCTTCCTGGACCTCCTCGGGTGTGCGCAGGGCGCGCCCCGACAGGTGATCGGCCACGTCGAGCAGCGCCGCGCCGAGCCGATCCAGGCGAAGGCGCGGTGTGGCCAGCACACGCAGGCTCAGACCGCAATCTTCAAAGCTGAGGCCCAAGCGTGACAGCGGTCCGGCGTGCGCGAGCAGCAGCGCATGCGCCGCGGGCGGCACCACGACGTCGCGAGGGATCTCCAGGACATCGCCTGGAACACCGCCGGCCTGGAGCTGAGCGTGGATCTGCTCATAGCGAATGCGCGCATGAGCCGCCTGCTGATCGATGAGTACGAGGCCGGCACCGGCCTCGGCGATGATATAGCGCTGGTGGAGCTGGCCGATCGGGCGCAGCAGTGTGAGGTCCAGCGTGTCGATCCCGGCCACCCCATCTCGCGGATCATCGTCGCCAGGCGACGCTGGCGCCTGCTCGCTCTCCGGGCGCTCGAACAACCAGGCAGTCTGGCGCGCGGCACCGCTACTCGCCGGAGTTGATGGCCCGCGGCGCTGCCAGCGCGGCCCGGCGACATCCAGCAGCGCGGCGTGGAGCGCGATCCCGATCTGGCGGCCCACGAACGACGGATCGCGGAAGCGCACCCTGGTTTTTGCAGGCTGGCCAGCTACATCAACAGCCCAGGCCGGCGCCGCGATATGCAGCGCAACAATCGGGTAGCGATCGTGCGGCAGCAGCGTCTGGTACGCCTCGCTGAGGATTGCGTTGAGGTGGCGGTCCGGCCGGATCGGGCGCCCGTTGGCCGAGATAAAGATACAGGCGCGCGACTCGCGACTGAGGCCGGGCGGCGAAATAAGACCGGCAATACGCACCCAGTCTGGCTCCTGTGCAGCGTCCGCGTCATCGGCGGGCTGCATGGCATCCGCCGCGACGGTTAGCAGCGCGCGCGCGACATCATCGCCGTAGAGGTCCGTGATTGTGGCGCGCAGCGAGCCCGCGCCGCCAGCAGATACGCGCTTGCGGCCGTCGACGGCAAACGTAAAGTGGACGCCTGGATGCGCGACTGCGTACTGGCCGATTACGGCCGCCAGCTCCGCCGTTTCGGCAAGATCGCTGCGCAGGAAGGCCCGGCGCTCGGGCGTGGTATAGAACAGGTTGCGGACAGTGACCGTCGTGCCATACTCGCGCGCGGCGATGGCTGTCGATTGGACTTCGCCGCCGGCGACGCGCAGCTCCACCGCCTCATCAGCGCCAGCGGCGCGCGTGACACAGATCACCTGCGCGACGGCGGCGATCGCCGCCAGCGCTTCACCGCGGAAGCCGAGTGTGCCTGATCCCGGGTATGCCGCGCCGCCAGCTTTGGTGGTCGTGTAGCGCTCGAACGCCATGGCCACGTCGCCGGCCGCGATTCCGCACCCGTTATCCGCGACCGTCACCTCTCGCAGGCCGCCGCCCGTGATGCTCACGGCAATGCGCGTCGCTCCGGCGTCGAGCGCATTGTCGAGCAGCTCGCGCACGACGCTGGCCGGCCGGTCGGCGATCTCGCCGGCGCGAAGCTGGTCGGCCACACGCTCTTCGAGCCGTTTCATGGTCGGCGAAGTCCTCTCCGGCAGGCGCTGCCGCGCGCTCAGCATGTGACGTGAAGCTGGACAAGCGGCTCGGCCGGGTCGAGCGCGTGCGGCTCCAGCGTTACCGCCAGGCCGAGCGTCTCCAGCACGATCTCCCAGCGCTCGCGCGCGGTGCTGACCATCTGGATCAATTGCTCGTGTCGGCACTCGTTGCCGCACCGCGCCGCGGTGCAGCCGCAGCCAAGTCCGGGGTGAACCAGGTAACAGCGCCGCGCGGTCGACGACGACGCCACATACCAGGCGCCCTGCGGCAGATCCACCGGTGGCCGCCGCATGCCTTTCGGGAGCACAAGCTCCCAGCCCTGCGGCACCTGGTCCATCGGCCGCATCCCGAGGTTAAAGTCGGCCAGCGCGTTCTCGATCGCCCTGGCGCCGCGCATGTCGCCATGCTCGCGTGCCGCGGCCCGCAGCGCGCGGGCCACTTCCTGCATGTAGCTGGCCGGCGGATCGTTGGGATTTGGCGCCGGAATGGCGCCAAACCGGACGTTCAGCATATACAGCGTCTCGGCGATGCTCAGCGACGACAGGTCGTGCCCGAGCGGCGCATTTGCCGCCAGTAGGCGATCGAGGCGCTGTTGAGCGGTCAGGTGCTCCCACGGACGATCGGAGGGTGGCAGAGGACGCGGGCGCAGCGTCCGGCGGCGATGCGCCGGTCGGGACCGCGCACGGGCTGAGTCGGTAGTCATGATGCAGCTCCGTCCCGAATACAAAACGGTGTTTACAGCGTTGGAATGCGGTAAGTCCACGAAGGACTATATCACGTAATTGTGATTATGTCAAGTCCGGCACGAGCATGGCCTGGCACAACGAAGCCCAGCCGGCGCGTCAAACCCTGCCGGCCGGGCTACCGAACATCTTCGACCAGCGCCTGGGTATAGAGCTGGGTGGTCGTACGGGCAGCATGGCCGAGCAGTTTCTGGACATCGCCCAGCTTCGCGCCGTCGCGGAGCAAATGCGCGGCAAAGGTGGTTCGCAGCATGCGCGGCGTCAGCTCGGCGAGGCCCAGCTCCTGCGCATAGCCTTGCAGGATCAGCCAGATGCCCTGGCGGGACAGGCGCTTGCCGCGATGGTTGAGGAACAGCGCGGGACTGGCCGGTGCATTGTGCGCGAGCTGCGACCGGGCATTGTCGAGATACTCCTCGATCGCAGTGCTCACAGCATGGCCGAGCGGAAGGGTTCGGACGCGGCCGCCGCGCCCGCGGCACGTCACCATGCCTTCCTCCAGGTCAACGTCGGCGCGATTGAGATCGATCAGCTCGCTTACCTGCATACCGGTGGCGTAGAGGAGTTCAAGCATCGCCTTGTCGCGCATCCGCTCCGACGTCGGGTTGCGCAGCGGCAGCTCCAGGAGCGCGTCGACCTGCTCGGGAGTCAGCGCCTGCGGAGGTGGATATGTCACCTTGGGCGTGTCGATCTGCTCGGTGGGGTTGGTCGGAATAACGGCCTGCTCGTGAAGAAACGTAAAAAAAGACCGGGCGGCGGCGGTTCGCCGCGCGATCGTCGAGTCAGCGTAGCCGCGCTCCCGAAGGTGGAGCTGGAACGCGAGCAGGTCGTTGTAGCTGACCGCCGGCCAGGATTGCCGGCCGCGATCACGCAAGAACGCAACAAGCTGTCCCAGGTCGGTCTGATAGGCACTGAACGTATTCTCAGCCGTATCACCGACCTGTTTCAAGTGCTGGAAAAATGTGTCAATGTGCTGTTGCATACAGGTCCTTTGCCGCCCACGAATCGCGCTGGGCGCATAGATCGGCGTGTTGTCGACGCCAGTGTACCACACGAGCGACGGCGGCGGCACAAGCTGCCGTCGAGAAACATTGTTCCACAGCTTTTGACCGCCGGGCCTGCCTGGCTACTGCTCAAGACGCGATTGACAATTGGTGGGGTGTGGTGGGCTTTGAACCCACGGGAGTCGGTTGCGCTGCCGGTCTCCTCATCACGCGTCACGTCCGGCTGAACAGTGCCACTGTGGTCAAGTGCGGACTTGGCATGGCTCGCCGCCGCCGTCCCGCATCACGATACTACTGCCCAACCTCGCGTGCGTGTGTGATGATTCCTCCGACCCGCTCACGTTCTCCACCGCCAAGTGGCGGCGCCAACAAACCCGGTCCACCAAAAGAAAGCGAGCCGGGTGCCACGGGGCTTCAGCCCCAGTGGAGGAGGCGAGCGGCGGTGCGCCACATCTTGGGTTGCGTGAGTGCGCACCGCGTCAGACCTTTCTCTCGCCATAGGCGTACCCATCCGCCCGCTGAACCAGTTTGAGATACTTGGGATGGACATCAAACCCGCCCATCTTGAACATCGGGCGGGATCGCACCGTCACGCGCCCAACGTGCGTGCCGGCGTATTTTCCGCCTGGAATAACCGCCTTAACCAGATCGCCCGTACGGAAACCAAAGTAGCGCTTCTGGCGCCGTTTGTGGCGCATAGGGAAGCCATGCTTATCTGTCCCGCACATCTGACGGCTGCCATGCCCCTTGCTGGCGATCAGCAGCACCGAGCCGACCGCCGCGTCCAGATCGTCGGGCGTGGACTGGCCGACGCACGCCGCATCCGCCCAATGGCTCTTTTGTAGCCCCAGGCGCGTGCGGTTCCATTTGGTGCGCCCGCCCGTGCCGGTCTCCAACGGCAGGCTCGTGGCCGAGAGCGCCCGCCAGAGCGCCCAGCGCGTCGTCATCACCCCCGCCACATCCTTCAGCGGGGCTTTCGCCTGCTCCATCAGGTGCGGATAACCGAACTCGGAGGCAGTTTGGTCGCCCTTTTTCTGGTTGCAGTCGCCGCAGGCAAGCGTCAGATTGCTGACGCGGTTCGAGCCTCCGCGCACCTTGGGGATCAGGTGCTCGACTTGCAGCGGCAGATCGCCTTTTTCGCAGTAGGCACACTTCCGGTTCCACTTGGCAAGCAGGTATTCTCTAATCTCGTAGCCCTTGAGCGTCCCTTGCTGGTACTCCACCCCGCTGATTTCGGCATTCTGCATGCGTTGGGTGTCGAAACGCACCAGCTCCACTGACACAGCCGCGATCGGGCAGGCTTTCCGCAGCCGCCCCACCCAGGTCAGGGTGGTCTGGACACGGTGCGCGAGACTGGGGGCCAGCCAGCCCTCCCTCCGGCGCCGATTGAGGAATCGGGGTTTGCGGTAGCGGGTATGGCGCTGACGCCTTCCTCGTCTGATGGCCCGACGAGCGAGTAAAGCGTCACGAATGGCCTGGCCTCGGTGGGTCAGCTCGCCTGCCCAGACCACTCGATCAGTTCCCTCTTGCACGATTGCCAGCCCGGTCGTTTTGCTGCCGGGGTCGATTTTCAGTCGGTGCTCATGCGTCACTGACTCGGCCGCTGTGCGGTTCTTGAGGATGATAGTGAACGGGTAGCGTTTCCAAACGACCGCCCGCCCCGCACTCAGCAGCTTCCTGGCCCTGGCCGCGTGGCACCCATCGAGCGGCTGATTGTCGGATGAAAGAACGAAAACCATGCATGTTCCTTTGCCCCGTAAGGGACACTCCGCTTTCGCGGGTAACGTGCGCCTCGACGATGCGCGGAAGGCTTGTCGTGCCCGCCTGATGCCTGCCTTGCCCCAGCAGGGCGTTCAGACGAGCGACAGAGCCTGGAACTGGCGCTGTCGCATTCCAGGGTGTCGTGACCTTCCGGGCGTAGGACGGTTGCCCGCCCTGGGTCCTGGTCAGTACGGGCTTGTATCCTGCGACACAAGCCGCCGGGTTTTAACCCGTGCGGTTACTGACCCTCTGAGGGCCTGCCGTTGATACCAGCGCGGAGCCTCGCGCTGGCGACTGCGAGTGACGGAACGTGGCCTCGCTCCGTTCCACCAGCGGCCAGATCCCAGAGCAGCGACTGTCTAGGCTTCACTCCCCGGCTTACCGGGTCTCCACAGGCGTTTTGCGTCTCGGCATAGCCTGCCGCGACGATTTGCTCAAACAGGCGCAATCCTTCCCGATCGATGTTGTGCGCGGCGTTCAGGTCGCGATCGTGATGGACGCCACAGGTGCATGTCCAGTCGCGATCGGCAAGGCTGAGATCGGCGTTGACCAATCCGCACGCGCCGCAGGTTTTGGAGGAAGGAAAGAACCGGCCAATCGCGATCAGGTGGCTATCCGCCCGTTCTGCTTTGTACGTGAGCATGGAGCGAAACATGCCCCAGGAAGCGTCCAGAACGCTCTTCGCCAGCTTGGTTTTCGCAAGGCCGTGAACGTTCAAATCTTCAATCGATACGAGGTCGAAGTGACGAATCAGATCAGTACTCAGCTTGTGCAAGAAATCGTTACGCTGGTTACGGGTTTTCTGGTGCAATCGCGCAACTTGGGTACGTGCCTTGCCTCGGTTGCGACTGCCTTTGACTTTGCGCGAAAGCGCCTTTTGTGCGCGCCTGAGCTTGCGTGTTTGGGTGCGATACCAGCGCGGGTTGGCGATTGTTTCGCCCGTCGAAAGTACCGCCAGCGACTTCAAACCCACATCAATGCCGATGTGTGTGCGGGTCGGTCGGTCGGTTCGCGGTGCGATCTGTTGCTCAGTCACCAGGCTGATGTACCAATGCCCACACGCCTCCCGCTTGAACGTCGCGCCTTTGGTTGTACCTTCCAGCGGGCGGTGAACGATGGTCTTGATCAGCCCAATCTTCGGAATCGAGACAAACGCGCCTTGAAGGGCAACCCGTTGCGGGATGCGGAAGCGCGGCGTATCGGTTTTGCGCGACTTGAACTTGGGAAAGCCTTTTTTCTTTTCGCCGTTCCGCACCCGGCGAAAGAAGTGCTGATAGGCGGTTTCGAGATCGCGCAATGCTTGTTGCAACGATTGACTGTCCATCTCGCGCAGCCATGCGGTAGCGGGCTGCTGTTTGAGTCGGGTGAGTTCGGCCGCGAGATCGTTGTACGAAAGCGTCGTGCCGGTTTGCTGGAAGTGTTCGCGCTTCCGATTCAAGGCCCAATTCCAAACGAACCGCCGCGCACCCGCGAACTGATTGAGCAAGCGTTCTTGCTCGGCAGTCGGGTCAAGGCGATAGCGATACGTTGTCTGAATCGTTCGTTGCATGGCGCTAGTATACCAGATCAAACGTTCTATTGCAATACGTTTAGCGCACTAGAAAGCCAAATGTGAAATACAGCAATCGTTCGCGCCGAGCGGCAAGCAGCGTGGTTTCCATCCCTGTGGGCGCTTCAATTCATCCGCGCGGCTAAAGCCGGCGGTTTTCTTGAAGGGTTCTGATAACTTACACCGTCTCGCACGGCGTTCGTCGTGTACGGCGACGTCCGTTGTGGCACGCCTGACGGGGTTTGAACCCGCAGCACCGGCGCCCGTGATTGCCGACTGCGGCGGCATACGCACCCGCTGCTGCATCCACCGCACGGCAGGCGTCGGGGCTCTGAGGCCACACCGCCTCAAAGGGTTTCACCTGATGATACGTTTACAGGTACAGAATCAACACCACCGGTATCGCTTGCGTGTAACTGGCCAAGCGCTCCTTCCAGGCTACACCGATCTGGAACAGGCTGTACTTCCAGCTGCGCGCCGGACCGTCGTCGACCAGCTTGCGGTAGCCGCGCTTGACCACCCACCGCCCAACCGCCACCAGCCACAGGTAGGCAATTACCAGCGGCAGCAGCAGGCGGGCAAAGCGATCCCGGTCGGTCACGCCGCTGTCGTCCAGGTGAAAGCCCCCGCTCTGCCAGTCACGGAAGACTGTCTCGATCCACATGCGGCGACTCCCGCGCCGATAGGTTTGCCAACTCGCCGGCAGATTGGTCATCACCGCATGCACAATCGGCTTGCCATCGTCATCTTTGGCCCACCAGGCCAGAATATTCACCGGCCCCTGGCGTTCCTCGGTGAGATAGACCCCGTTGAGATAGGCGACACTGTCCTGGTTGGGCAGCCAAGTCACCAGCGCCGTGGCGGCGCCGTCCGGCGTGAGCGCCACCAGGGTGCGTCCGGGCACCCCCAGCATGCCATCATGGCCTTGCGCCCGCACCCAGGCGAACAACTCCTGGCTGCGGAATTCACTGTCGCCGTGGATGCTGACCCGTACTCGTTCCGGCAACAACGCCAGCGCTTGGCCCAGCACCATCTGCTGATCAGCCAAACCGCTCTGCCCACGATGATCCAGGGCGATCCAGGCCAGCGGGAGCGAGCGTCGGCGAAAGCCAATGCTCACCACCAGGATATTATGGATATTCCGCAACAGCACGCGGTCGATGAGCAATTGCACCCGCTGACCTTTGAGCCCATGCAACGCGGCTTTGGCCAGCGGCTGATAGTGCTCGGCCTGGGTGAGCCGCTCGTTATCCAGCAAGCGCCGGATGCGCTGCTCTTTGGCGGCCTGGGTCGTGTCCAGCGGCAGCGCACGGGCGATTTTCCCAATCTGGGCCGAGACGCTTTGCCCAATCCCGACCACGATCAGCGCCAACGTCTCGATCTGGCTGGGCAGGGCGTCCGGCAACTGGGCGGTTAGTTGCCGGGAGGTGCTATCATAGAGCAGTGAGGTGGGCATAGATTCCTCCTTAGGTTGATCCGGTCTTGGCACGCTCGATCATACCAAAGGATGGCGTCCTGTCCACCTCCATTTGTCAAGTGAAACCCCTTGAGGCCTTGACCCCCGTGGCAAGGCTGACCTTTCCGATCTTGTTCGACGCGAACCCGGCATACCAGAGGTTGCCGTCGGGACCCAGGGTTATGGCTTGGATACTGCTATTGGCGGTGGGCGCGGTCCACTCGGTGATCGTGCCGTTCGGCTCCAGGCGGCCGAGCCCCGGCGCGCCGTCAGCCGCTTCCGTGAAGTAGATATTGCCGTCCTGGCCGGCGGTAATGCCGGTGGGCTGGACATCTGCTGTCGGGATCGGGAATGAGGTCACTGCTCCGGTTGCCGGGTTGAGGCGCGCGATCAGATTGCTCTGCGTCACCGTGAAGTAGATCATGCCGTTGGCTACCGCGAGCTGGGATGTCCCTCCAAAGTCAGGCAGCGGGTACTCGGTGACCTGCTTGTTCGCGGGATTGAGGCGCGCGATGGCGTCCGTCGCGAAGGAGGTCTCCGTCGCCCAGATCATGCCGTCGGGCCCCAGGACCAGGTCGCGGACATCGACGTTCGTCGTGGTGAGGACGAACGTGCTCGTCACGCCGGCGGTCGTAATCCGCCCCACGGCGTTGTCGTCTGGCAGCGTGACCCAGAGCCAGCCAGGCCCGTTGATGATCGACGACGGTCCCCCGGTCGTCCCGGTCAGCGGAAGCTCGGTGATCTCCCCGGCTGTCGTGGCGCGCCCGATCTTTTTGATGCTCAACTCGGTGAACCACAGCGCCCCGTCCGATCCGGCCGTCACCTCAACCACGTTGGCGTTGGTCGTCGCAGTGATGGGGGGCGTCGCCGCCGCGCGCGCGCCAGTGCCCCACGCGGCGAGACAGGCCAGAACAAGCACCAGCGCTATCCACCGCGCGTGGCGGCCTCCAGGAAGGCGAAGCGAGAGGGCTGTTTGCATCCAATCTCTCCTTGGTCAACAAAACGGAAAGACAAAGGGTTCTATCGAAACGCGCAGGCAACTAGGGGCTGCGAAAGATCGGGGGAAACACCGGGGCCAGATCTGGCTCAACGTGCATGGTGAGATCGAGTGCGTGGGACTGGCGCTCGTCACACGGGCGCTATTCTACCATAGCCTGTCGCACCTCCTGGGACGCCACGTGGCCCGCTGAAGGGAGCCGCTCGCGAGATCGTCGCACCAGGCCAGCGGTGGAACACGTTCCACCGGCCGCCGCCGACGTGCCTGCCGCAGCCCAGGCATGGCCGCCAGACTGACCAGCAGAAACTATTCACTCACTCAGCGCCTGCCGCGCCACCCGGTGCAGGTGCTCCGGCGACCTGTGCCGCCGATATGCCTATGAAATCCCGGCCCGCGCCCGCGAGTCTTGCCACCCGCACCGGTGGAACGCGTTCCCCCGCCGGCCGCCGATATACCCCGTAGGGAGTGCTGTGGCAACCCGACCGTCGCCCTGCCGCCCACCGCGCCCTGCGCTCGGCTCGGTCGCTCCCTGCGGTCGTCGCAGGCTCCTCCCTCCGCTCGCTCCCGTCGCCCGCGCTCCGGCCGCGCGCCTGCCGGCGCGGGGAGCGTCGCGCCGCCGCTACGGCGCGGATCTGCGCACCGCGGTGCGGGGCGCTTGCTGTTCAGCGCGGATCGACGCGGGGCGATGCGACTGGACAGGGGCGACTGAATCGCCGACTGAGGGGCGTGGGGGACACGCGACAGGGAGAGAAGAAGTCGGCGGGCGCGCCTGCATTGGGCTGCCGCAAACGCGCCTGACGGTAACATCATCACGCCTCCATCACGCCCCCATCGCGCCCGCTTCCCGCCACAGGTCTCGCACGTCTCGCACGCCATCGCGTCACCATTCGCGCCAACCTCGCGGGCGCCTACGACCCCCGCCGCGGCTTGCCCGGATGGAGCTTGGGGTTGGCGCGGGCAAACCGCTCCAACTCCCGGCGCGCGATGCCGTACCGCCTTCTCCTGCCCCGCGCGGGCAGATCGATTGCCTTCAAGCCCTTGTGGCGCATGTACAGGTAGATACTGTCCACGCTGAGTGACGGCCGGCCCCACAGCCGTGCCAGCTCGCGGGCGGCGGCGGGCGGGCTCAGCAGGTCGGCGGTGTCCGCGGTCGTTTCTGCCGCCACTTGGTTGTGCTTATTCATCGGTCAGCCCTCAGTGAAGCAGCTTACTAAGCTAAGAGTCTCTCTTGGATACAAAGCGACCGAAGCGCCTGACTGTATTTGAGTCAAAAATCTATCGCAAACACCGAATAAAAGCGAGCCGGTAGCCCCCGCACTCAAGTGCGGGGGGAGGAGGCGAGCCGCGCCGCAAGGATGGGATACACATTCAATCTGGGCGGCGCGAGTGATTGCATTTCATTCATAGTTACCGCTTCCTATTGCGCTAAACACTCGTTTATGGTACACTTGTTCTGTGAGTTGACTGACCAAACGGCGATTGTTCGTATGACACTGGCTTCGGCCTTCGTCTCCCCTGGTGCTTCGGCATTTCAGGTTTTCGCCGCCGCGCAAAAACGAACGGTTTGTCAACGTGCCGGTCAGGGCAAGTGAGAGCGATCTCTGCGGCACGCGACTCTGGCTAGTGCCGTCCCTTCCGGTGGGCCGTTGTCCCGTGCCAGCGGGCTTCATCCGGCCTATCGCGTCCAACCTGTGTCATTGCATCGAAAGTTGAGGCGCAAGCCGCGCGGATTTATCCGCTGCGGTAGATGACAGCGTGGCACATATCCTCCCTCAGTTCAGGCGGCCTGAGCGCGTGTCGAGCGTGGCCGCGCCGCCGCATTCCAATGACCAAAACGTACGATGCTGCGTACGCAGCATCTAAGGGCAGGGGGGGTCGCGTGCGACCCCCCTTCGCTAAGCAGGATTCATGGCGGGAAGGGCCTCGACGCCCACCTCCACAAGCGCGCGGCCGGCTTCGCCGCCGATAAGTGGCGCCAGCGTGATCAGCGCGCGGACCCGCTCCTTCGCGTCGGCGAGGTCTCGCGTGATTGGCAGGATGTCGGCCAGCCATGGGCCTGGGCCGAGCTGCGCCGCGAGCAGCCCGATCAGCTCGACGCAGTGCCGATCGTGGTGCGGCCCGGCCGGGTAGGTCTGAAGCGTGGTCAGGATCTCGATCCAGGCGCGCTGGCCGAGCGCTCCAGCCGCCGCCGCGGCGCCGGCCCGGCCCACCGCCGCCAGCAGCCCGGTCAGCGCGCGCACGCGCGCGTACTCGCCGCCGATCCGCACGGCTCGGGCGATCGCGCGCTCAAGCTGCGCGCCACTAAGGTGCGGGGCCAGCGACCAGAGGATGTCCGCGCGGAGCGCTGGCAGCGCCCCGTCGAGCGCGTCGAGCACCCGATGGGGCGCCAGGGCCGCCAGATCCTGGGCGAAGATACTGAAGACCGCCGGCTCGTCGCTCACAGCGGCCTGCCAGACCGCCTCACGGAGCGTCTCCGTCTCCGCCAGGCGGTACAGCGCCACGAGCGCCGCCGTGCGGTCGCTGATTTCGCGAATCCGGCAGGCGCGAGCGATCGCCTGCTCGAAGGTTAGCTGGGTCATTATTTCCCCCACTGCTCAGTGCTGAGGCCCTGGGCCAGCTCGCCGCCAGGCCGCCGGACCCGCACTGTGAAATTGGCGCCTTTCGGTCCGCGCAGCACGGTTTCCGGCAGTCCTGGACGCTCGACGTCCGCCGCGAGGGCCTGGTCAATCAGCGCCCGCAGCGCGACGAGGCCGGCGCGGTCGGCGACGATGTCCAGCAGCGTCCCGCGAATGGTCTCGCGGGCGTGGATGTAGCCCGGAGCGCCCCCGGCGCGCAGCACGTCGAGCAGCACGGCGTCAAGCGGTCGCCTCTCCAGCGCACAGATCAGGTTGAGCGCCTCAGCGACCCGCACGGCGTGCGTGGCCGTCCCATCACGCAGCGGCAGCGCGATCACCGCTGGCGTGCCACGAGATACGGCATGCGGCGCCTCGAAGACCTGCGTCTGGCTCGTTAGCGCACTCTGGGTCCACTCGCGAACCGTAAAGTAGGCCACGAGATCGGCGACGCGCACGGCCGCGATCCGCGGATCGTTCGGGGCGATCTCATCAAACGGTGGTGTGCTCGACATGGGATTTGCCGCTTTCTGCCGCGCTAAACGGCGTGTGCAGGGACGATCTCTTTGTGCGCATTGCTCCAGGTGCGCTCGTGGTTGACCGGCGCCTCCGGCTCATCGGGTAGACGCTGCGTGTAGGGCCGAACATCGCGCCAGTTGGTCGAATTGTGCGAGTAGTCGAGCAGCTCACCTGGATCGCGCAGGCCAATCTGCAACTCCCGGACGTAGACCTCGATAAAGTCCCCGTCGCCGCGTGCCGCATCGCGCTCGGCAAAGTAGGCCGCGCGCCACTCCGCGATGATCCGCGCGGGGATGGCCCAGCGGCTGCGGTCCGGCAGCGTTGCGACAATGAACTGCTCGGGGATGCCACGCACGGCATCCACTCCGGCAATGTGGGCGCGCAGCCTGCGCTCCAGGGTATCGGTGAGATCCTGGATGATGCGCGCATGGCCGGCGCGGGTCACCGTGGCCCGAATGCCGTAGGGCGCGTCTTGCATGAGCTGGATCGTCACCCGCAGGGTATCACCGCCGTCGTTGTAGTTGACTGCTGCGCTGGCCGCGCCCTCCTGGCGCAGCGCGCGCAGCAGACGCAGCGCGCGGTCGATGTCCAGTTCCATCACTGTATCTCATCACAACAGGCAACAAACGCGAGATACCTGGGCCACAGCGACAACGATCGCGCCGCTCGGCATCCACGAAAGACGACTAGCTATCAGATCAGTCCGGTTGCATCGACCGCCGCGAGATTCTCAGCAAAGGCCACATAGCTCTGGTACGCCTCCTGCATCAGATCCAGGCCAGTGACGCCCGCGCCATCAGGCACATGCTGGGCCAGCGCGCAGAGGGCTTCGGCACGGCCCTCGCCGGGCCCGAGCGCGCGTGCTAACGCAAGCAGCGTCGTGAAGTGGACCGACGGCGCCTCAGCCAGCAGCTCGATCAACTCGCCCTGCTGTGCCGCAGGCGCGTGCGCAAGCGACTCGACCGCATCCCGCCAGGCGTCCGCGATGGCCGGCCCCAGGGTGCGGCGCTCGGCGGCGCTGCGGGCCAGCGACCGCAGCTCCACGGCAAGCGCCACCAGTGTCCGCACGCGGCTTGCAGGGCTGACCAGGCGGCGCGCCATGTCCAGCATGCCGGCGATATGCTCCGGCCGGAGCCGCCCAAGGTGCGGCGCGAGCGCGCGTAGGATAGGCCCGGTGTCGTCGGGGTCACAGTCGCGCTGGAAGAGAAACGCCTGGACAGGATCGAACGGCGCCAGCGCGACGGCGAACAGGCTGTGGTCGGACAGTGGTAGGCGCCGGCGAGCGGCATCGAGAATCGCCGGCCGGTACTCGGCCCCAACATTCAGATATAGCGCCGCGAGATACTCCGCGAGCTGCGACTCCAGTGCGATACCCGCGCCTTCCAGCGCCTCGGGAGAAATGCTCATGCTGCCTCAGCTTTCAGTGCCGCGCGCCGGCGGCTGATACCTCGCGCGAGCCGCGTCTCGAAGACCAGCTCAGGCACGAGTTTTGCGATCAAGTCGGTGTGGTCGCCGTCGGCAATCCAGACGGCGCAGCTTATGTCCGGGCCAAGCACGATTTCGGCCAGCTCGGCGTCCGGGATGCCCTCCGGCCCAATGGCCAGCACCGCGTGCCTGTTTTTATACGCATCGCGGAGCCTGCCCCACGCGGCCGACTCGGGGTGCAGCGCGACGGCGAGCACCGGGTTCCCGCGCTCGCGGCTCTCCAGGAACGCCACGCCGGTCGCCGGAGTGTGCTCGCGGAGATAATACTCCAGAACCTGGCTGGCGGGAAGCAAGAAGCGGTCGACGCGCCGAACGATCCGCCACGCCGCCATCAGCTCGGTCGGCCTCAGCAATCGTGCGCCTGGCCTGCCATCACGCGACCGGCGCAGCAGCCAGGTGGCCGCGCGCGTGTCGAGAGCGTCGAGTTTGTTCTCTGCCAGCAGCGCGCGCAGCGTGCGCGTGACCTGGAGCGGCAGCGGCAGGCCGCCGGCGGCGATCAGGCGGGCAAACCGCTCGGCGTCATGCCCGGCGCGCTCGGGCGTCCAGCGATCGCGCTCGATGAAGTCGACCAGGCGGCCGCTGTCCTGCGCGGCGTCGATCGCGTCGTACTCAACCCGTTTCAGATCCTGGCCGCCGTGGAGGCGGACTGGGAGCGGCGCGCCGGCGTGAAAGCGGTTGACCCACACGGCGAGCGTGACCTGGCCGCGCTTCAGTGTCACCTGATGGAACCAGGCCGGCTGCCGGGCGTCGAGGGCGTCGCGCAGCCTCTCGCCGTAGGCGGTGAGCGCCGCGTCGGAGACGCGGAACTGAAGCGAGAGCTTGACCGACTGCGGCTGCTTGTCCTCAGGCATCTGCTCGAAGTGCGCCTCGCAGTAGGCGACGCCGTCAGTGTCGTGCGCGTAGAAGGTCGGGGTGCCGCAGATCACGCAGCGATCGAGCGGCTCGAACACCATCGCGCCGAGCCCGCATTTCATGCAGTAGCCGTAGCCGTCGCGCCGGCCGCGGCGCTCGAAGACGTGCGCGTCACACGCCAGGATGCGTTGGTACTGCGCCCAACAGCCGGCCTCGGCCGCCTCGACAGTTGCGCCCTCGCCGCGGATGAAGGTGTCAGGCTGGCTGGGGAACGCCTCGAAGAAGGCGGTGTAGTAACGATCCGTGCGCTGGGGCGCGGTATCCGGCGCGGCCGCGTCCACGATCGCGCTGAGCGCGTCGACAATCGGATCAGCGGGCGCATGCGTGAACACGACGCCGCGCTGACCGGCCTGGACGCGGCAGGCGTGTGGCCAGGGGAACGCGCAGACATAGTCGGCGCGCTCACCGGCGCCGATCCCGCGCGAGCAGGGGGCGATGCGAGGGGTTGGTGCGGGCGTCGCGGTCATTGAATGGCTCCGAGCGCTGTGTCAGCGTGTGAGAACCGCTGTGGAGCAGATAATGTGCCGACAGCATCCCCGAACGATTATCGAGATATACGAGAATAATATCACTATATGATACTTTTGTCAAGTCAGTAGGTGATCAGCGGGCGCGGATGAGCGCGGGGAAATAAAAACACCACGCCGGCCTAGTGAGCCGGCGTGGTGTTCGTTCTCGGAGGAGATGTCAGGTCAGGCGTGGCTAGCTCGCACGTGGTTGCCCGCGCGCCGCATGACGGCATTGAGGCGCGCCACCAGCTCGCCCATACTGAACGGCTTGGTGATATAGTCATCGGCCTGGCGCAGCCCGGCGACGATGTAGCCCTCACTGCGCTGGGCGGTGACCATAATCACCGCAATATCGCGGGTCGCGTTACTGTCTTTGAGCGCGTCGAGGACCTCAAACCCGTCGC
>WNFU01001644.1_pt1 | contig 31338 bp, 31 predicted proteins | sample 5400121 | NCBI WGS metagenome assembly WNFU01 (sample SAMN13153360, study PRJNA577476) | soil metagenome | isolation source: 100 cm soil or saprolite under grassland replicate 1 | place: USA:California | collected 2016-06-15
TTGGACAGCCGGTGGGCCTCGTACACCTGCAGGTAGCTGAGCTGACCGACCAGCAACAGCATCAAGACCGTGATTCCGATTCCCACCCGGCGAATCGCGCGATTCACGGTCCGTCAACCCCCACCGCATCCGAGCCGTCCACGCGACCAGCCGGACCACGCCACCCACCCCAGTATCCAGTGCGTAACCCGAGCGGCATCGACACAACAGCCACCTTGGTTGCCCTTCGATCAAACGCTCAAACGGCGGCCTCGACACCCGCTCGTCACGCGCCGGCGAGATCCGCCGAGGCCAACACACGCGGCCCAGGGTGAATCGTCAGTCGCCCTTGCCGTGACCCTTGCCTTTGCCCTCGTGATCTTGGGGAGGCGCTGGCGGTGCGGGAGCGGTCAGGACAGTCGTGGTGGAGGTGGTCGTTGCTGGGATGGCCGCGAGTTGGGTTTCGACGTCCGCGGCGGCTGCGAGGATGTCGTTTGCCTTGGCGGCGGTGAGTTTGCCGTCTCGGCGGAGGGTGGCGACGCTGGTGCGCAACTCCCCGAGGGCGAGGTCGGCGTGGGTCCGATCACGGTTCTCGGCTGCGCTTCGCACCGCTTGGACTTGGGTTTGGAGCTGACGCTCGGCCTCGGAGCTCATCGCTGGCGACCTCGTTCCGCATGCCGGCGCGAGCGATACCACCCCAAGCACCATGACCGCGACGGTGCGCCCGAGGTTGAAGGTCGTCACCGCCGCACCTGGCCTTCGAGGTGTTTGAGCGCCCGGTCCAGCGACGCTGGCAGCTGGCTGCTGCCGGTGGCCGGCGGCACTTGACTCGCGGCAGTCGTGGTAGTGGTCGTCGCAGCCGCCGTGGTGGCGGTGACGGGCTGGTTGGAGCCCGGGTCGCCTGCGACCAGCCGGGCGAGCACGAGCGCGCCAACAACAGCAATGATCCCGATGAGCGCCCAGCGAACCCACCGGGGGCGATGCGGCTGCGGCCCGACGGCGGTCGGCAGCGCGCCCGTCGGCGAAGGTCGGGTCTCGGTCTCATCTCCGCGTCCGAGCGGCGCCCTGACCGCAACCGTTGAAGCCAGCGATCGATCTGCGGGTCCGCGGGCGGTCGCGAGCGCGGCCCGCATCTCGGCGGCCGAGCCGAACCGCTCTGTCGGGTCCTTGTGCATCGCGCGTGCGACGACTTCCACCAGGCCAACATCCGCACTCGGTGCAAGGTCTCGGAGTGGCGGTGCTTCGGCCGTTTGAATCAGGTACGCCAGCGCAACTGGCGTATCGGCCACGAAGGGGCGACGCCCCGACACCGATTCATAGAGCACGACGCCGACCGAGTACTGATCGCTCGCCGGCGTCGCTTCGTGACCCTCGAGGCGCTCCGGCGCCATGTACGCCGGAGTTCCCAGCACCGTGCCCGTTGCGGTGAGCTCGCTCACGGCCTCGCCGCTCTTGGCGATCCCGAAGTCCGCCACTTTCCAGGTGCCGTCGCTGGCCCGCAGCACGTTGCTCGGTTTGACGTCGCGATGCACGAGACGGGCCTCATGAGCGGCCTGCAGGGCCGCGAGCACTTGCATCCCCAACTCGCGAACCGCCTTCATCGACAGCGGCCCCCGCGCGATCTCATCCGCAAGCGAATCCCCGGGCAGGTATTCCATCACCAAAAACGGCACACCGTCGTCTTCGTCGATGTCGAAGACCGCCACCACATTCGGATGCGCCAGCGTCGCCGCAGCCCGCGCCTCGGTCTCGAAACGGCGACGAACCCGATCAACCTCAGCGAGATCACGACGCAGCGTCTTGATTGCCACCGACCGACCCAAACGCACGTCATTGCCGGCCCGCACCTCACCCATCCCGCCTCGCCCCAACAGCCGCCCTACCTCATAGCGACTGCCAAGAAGGTCCCGACCGGTCCCTGCCATAGAACCAAGAATGCCCGATCCGGCGGCCAGCTACCGCCCGGTACCCGCCGGACGATTGCCCACAGCCGACCTCAGGTAGTGGGAACCCTGCCACTCATCCCGTTCGGCCGCGCCCATTGCGTGAGCACGGCACGAGGAGTCCGGGGCAGGGTGGGACTCCTCTATGCCGCACGGTGACTGTACGCCTCGTCTCCAAACTGACCCACTACCCCCTCAACGTATACGGCCATTTCCTCGAGGCCAGCGATCGCCAGGTGGCCGACGTGATCGGCGAGCTTCTGAGCGAGGTAGTGACATCGGAGGCCCCCGGGTGCCCGCTCCTGAGTCCGGCGCTCTCTTCGAGCGGAAGTACGAGGTTGAGGGCTCGGCAATCGAGCTTCTTGCCGAGGTCGAGATCGCTGGGAAGTCGCTCCATTTGCGAGACATCGCAATCTTCCCGACCGGCCCCGAACGCACGGCGGTCGGCGCAGCAGCAGTTCTGAGCGCGTTGCGCAGCGAACTGCTTCCCGAAGTCCGCTCGTGGGGCTTCACCACCCTTCGCATCACCGGAATCCGGCTGTCAGGCGCGCGACCCGGGCGTAGGGTGGATGTGAGGATCGATCTGACGGAGAGCGCATGGTGAAAACAGACGCGATCGAACGGGCGACAGCACTCTGGACTGACGGCAGTCGGTGGTATGCAGTCATGCAGACTCTGCGCGACGAGGGCTACTCCAAGACTGACTGCATTCGGGCAAGCGTCGAAGTTTTTCGCCTCCCGCTTGCCGACGCGAAACGGCTCGTACATGAAAGCGACGTGTGGCGCGACCGTCGGGCGGCAGACGAGGAATGGCATGACGCGCTCATCGCCGAGCTGCGAGCCGAAGCCGGGTCCACCGGTCGGTAGGGCGTCGGCGCCGTCTTAGGCATTCGTCGTCCCCTCGGTCGCGTCGGCGGCTGAGTGCGAGGCCCGCTTCGGCGGGCCTCTGCGAAGCTATTAGGTCGAGTACCGATCGCCGGTTACGTGCGGCCAGTTCGCCCAGCCAATGCTGTTGTTATGAGTGGGCTGCGCTGGATGACGGTGTGAAGTTCTGACGAGTAGGTCACCGGCGGACTGTGGGGGCTTCGAGCATCGCGGTGCGCGTACGCGTCGGCGCGCGCGTCTAAGTACCACCAATTGGAGCGGAAGTGCCTTACCCCGTTAGTCGTGGCTGTGCCGGCACGGCTCCCGCGGGGCCGCAATAGGGGGGTTGTGCAACAGGGGTCACGACGATGGTCATTGAAGCTTCTGCGCCACCTCCGGATGCGACAACGGTCAGACCGGAACGTTGCGTGCACACACCAAATTCAGGGATGACGAACGTGAAGCTGGCCTGACCCGCATCGTCGGTCGCCAGTTGACGAGGACTCGGCCCAAAGGGTGCCGTCACGGTAATCGCCGTGTTCGGCGGGAAGTTCTCGATTGAACAGCTCACCCAGACCCCGCCACCAGTCGAAGGCACGCTCGTTGGACTGCAAGTCAGACTGGGAGCTTGCTGAGCTCCGGTGGTCGGTGTCGCAGAAACAGCAACACCGATCATGAGCCCAACCGTGATGCCCACGAGCTGTCGCATGCGGGTCCATCTCCGCGAGATCGGACGTCGAGCCCACGATAAGCCCAAGGGCAACTCCCGTCATCGGTCAGGCGGTCTCTGGCTGTTGCACTCAGCGTCGCGGTACCCAGGCAGCGGCCACCACGTCTTCGGCGACCTTTCTCGGCTTCATATCGCCGTCGCTCCAGGTATAGAGACGGTCGCCGGTCTCCACCGCAAGGACATGGTTGCCCGAGCGGTCGGTTGCGACCCGCTGGGGGAACCCTCCGTTTGGTAACTCGAAGAGCACGCGCCGACGCTGGCCAGTGGCCGGGTCGAAGACCGCCACGGCATACCGACACGGCGGAGACCCCACCGGGCACTTCTCAAGGAGCTCCGTGGCCAGGAAGGCGTTCGTCGCACCCGCGTATCCATCCAACCTCACACCCGCTTCCGGCCAGGGGACGGAGCTCGTGGCGGTGAGGTCCTGACCCCAGGCGTGGGTATCGAGCACGTGCGGAGCAATGCCTTTTTCGTGGCAAGTGAACAGGCCGAACACGATGTTCCTCGAGTCCGGTGCCCAGGACGGCGCCGAAATGCATTGACGTCCATCGCGCGCCGACCAGCCTTGGACAGACCCGCTGGAGTTCACGTCCTTGATCGCGAGCGACTGGGGCTGCGTACAACCCGCGGGGCCCTGGTAGTTCACGAACGCCAGCTTCTTCCCATCGGGGCTGACTGAGGGTTGTGCCGACGACCCGGCGACAGGGGTGACGCGTCCGACTCGACCGCCGGCGAGCGGCACGCTCACGATCTCGCGCGGCCCGCAGCCACGCTTGGAGGACCTGGGGCGGTCGAAGAGCACGCGTCCAAGGTTCGGCATCACCGTGACCGTCGTCTTCGAGTCGCCGCCCGTCGCCAATGTTCGAAGCTCACGTCCGTTGCGCGATGACAACAGCACGACGCGGCCGTCGGTCTTCACCGCCGCGATCCGCGCCGGCATTCGCGAGCCCGAAGCTTGCGTCGCGACCTCCCGTTCACCACGGTCCGCCCACCCGACGAACACAACAACGAGTGCAACCGCGGTCACGGTCGCCGCTACTGGTGATGACATCCTCCCGTGCCCGCGGTCCTCGACCTTCGCGACAGGGCCGTCGGCCTCGAGGCGAGTGACGCGAGTCCCGAGACGCGAGCGCGGCGTCACCGGAACCGGGGAGATCCCGAAAGTAGAAGCAGAGGCCGGCCGGAGCCGTGTTGCTCCACGGTGAGGGTGTCGAGGATGCGGTACACCTGGTTCCGACGCGGGGTCGAAGCGTCCTCTCCGATTGCGATCATCACGTCGAGGCGGAGGCCGTGATCCGGGAAGCTCAGACTTCGGATCGTGCCGCGCACGTCGTTGGCACACTTCCCCGGCCCTTCCGACCAGGGAAGGTCAGGCCCGAAACGAGCTGGGCGTTCGGTGACAGTGGCGCTCCAGCTCGCGCCGCGAAAGACGTACACGGCGATGAACGCGTCCTTCCGGCCGAGCGCCTGGAGCGCCGGTCCAGGCACGGCGCCGCATCCCTCCGTCGGGAAGTCATACGTGCCGAGCGCCACCGGGATCACCGGGTCCAGAAGGACCGGCGCGACCTTGGATCTCGCCGGCTGCCATGACGGCGGATACGAGATCGAGAGCCCGTGCTCGTACTCGTGGTATGTCAACCACTCCAGGTCAGCGCCGGCGGGAGCGGGAACGCCGAGAGAGACGAGGAAGGAGTCGAGCCGATCGTCGGCGCGCTGCCAGCCGGCGGCGACCTGCTCCCCGCCCAGCGTCTGTCGCCGCGGCGTGTGCACGAGCGGACCCCCGTCCGCAAACGGGTAGAGCTGTTTGCGGATCCTCCTCTCCTCATCCGCTGACGGACCCATGAAGCTGAAAGTCGCGACATAGCGAGGCCCCAGCCGCTCCGTTGGCGCCGCCCCGCTCTGACTGCCGTCGACGCCAAGCATCCCGATCAGCATGGTCGGCAGCTCCGTGGCCGCTGGGCCGGGCAGGCGGATCGGTTCGTCCAGACCCGGCCCGTCCACCACGACCAGCGTCGGGCCCCCCTTCGCGGACGCCGCCGTGGGGACCAACACCGATGCCGCCGCAAGCGCCAGGGAAACCACAACGCGACGCTTCATGCCTCTGGTACACCGTCGTGTTCCCGTCGGTTCCATCGGAACCCGACGACCGCTGGCGGTGTAGTACCGGGCGAGCGCGAGTCCGTGGGGGGCCGTCCACTGGACGACGACGCACAACTGATCGAAAGCGCACGCGGAGGCGACATCGGTGCCTTTGAGCAACTGGTGGAGCGCTACCAGCACATCGCGATCCGGGTCGCCCACCTCATCTGTGGCGCCGACGACGCCGCCGACGTCACCCAGGAAGCATTCGTGAAGGCATGGCAGGCGCTGCCGCGGTTCCGCTCCAAGGCGCCCTTCCGCCCATGGCTGCTGAGCATCGTGGCCAACGAGGCCCGCAACACGCGGCGCGCTGCCGGGCGTCGAGCCCGACTCGCCCTCCGGGTAACCGAGGATCGCCTCCCGGTGGATGCGGCCCCATCCATCGAGGAGGCGGCTCTCGGCGCGGCGCAGAGCCGGAGCGTGCTCGCAGCCGTCGACACCCTCTCGCAGAAACACCGCGACGTGATCTCCTGTCGCTTCCTCGCCGGCCTCAGCGAGGCCGAGACGGCGGCTGCGCTCGGCTGCAGGCCAGGGACCGTGAAATCGCGCCTGTCACGCGCGCTGGCCGCGCTCCGCTCGCACCTCGACGCCCCGGGCACGAACGCGTTCGACGCACGGGCAATCCATGGGTAGCCGGCCCGGCCCCTCCGACGCGCAGCTGCGCCTGGCGCTCGAGAACATGTCAGCGCGACTCGACGATCCGGCCGCCCCCGATCTTGTTGCCCGCGTGCGCGCCCGGCTCGAAACGGAGCCCCGGGCGACGCGACACCGCCGGATCAATCGATACGCGTTCGTCGGCGTCGCGGTGGCAATCGCTATGAGCATGCTGCTCGCGTTCTCTCCCGGCACGCGGCGCGCACTCGCAGACTGGCTCGGTCTCCGTGGCGTCCACATCGAACGGACAGTGCCGCCGCCGACCGCCCTCGGAGGTGAACTCGATCTCGGCGCACCCGTCACCCTCGCCGAGGCCGAGCAGCGGACCGACTTCGACGTACTCCTGCCGCGCCGACTCGGGCCCCCCGACGAGATCTACCTCGCAGACAGCCCAATCGGCGGCCGAGTCGACCTCCTGTACCGCTCTCGCCGTGATCTCCCTCCCGCTGCCGCGAGCGGGGTTGGGATGCTGCTGACCGAGTTCCGCGGCGACACCCGCTTCGGCGTCATCTTCAAACGCGTGGGCGATGACGTCCGCGTGGAGAGCGTGACAGTTGCCGGGAACGAAGGAGTATGGCTCGAGGGCGGGCCCCATACCGTCACTTACACCGACAACCGCGGTCGGACGTTCGACGACCGAACGCGCCTCGCGGGCAACACCCTCATCTGGGAGCACGGGGCGCTCACGCTGCGCCTCGAGTCCGGGCTCTCCAAGGAGGAGGCGATCCGTGTCGCGGCATCCATGTCCAGCGCTAGCGCGTCATAGAACGGATCCGGGTGCGTCGGCTCTTCCCCCACCGGCCGGCGCAACGTACGCGCGAACGACCCGCGTGTCGTGGATCTACCGCGGATCGCTCAGACCTCGCGTGGTTCCTTGCCGCGCGTGAACTGGAACCGCCGCCACTCCGCCGGTCCTGTCGAGCGCGACGGTTCGAACGTCAGGATCCTCTGACACAGCGCAACGCAGTCACTGCAGATCGCCACGCCGCGTGGCCCTACGATTAGTCGACGGCCTTGTGATTCGTCGTGCTGCTCATCGCAGAACGAGCATCGCATCTGCTCACGTGTAGCACGGCGAATTCGACGACGTCGACGCCAACTAGCACAGACCATCTACATCGGCGTGCCAGAACGCGCGCACCGAACGTCGCTCCTCCGCGGGCTGACTCAGGCACCGATCGGCACTTCCGCGTACGCGGACGCGTCCCGACCGGGCATCCTTAGCTGCCCACCTCGTTCGAGGGATTTCCAGCGTGCCGGGCGATTGCCCGCGCGGTACGGGTGTCTGCCAGACCGCGACCGGTCTCGAGCGCGGGCCAGAGGCTCAAACCGCCAAGCGTGCACAGCCGACCGGGAGCACGCCCGTACGGAGTGAGTGTGTCGATGTTGTGAACGATTCGGCCCGCGCATGTACACCAGCCCACATCTAGAGAAGCATCCGTGGCTGGAACCACCGAAGGGGAGGCGATGGGTAGATCTCTGCGCCGGGCTGAGCAGTATGTCGGCATCGACGGTCTTGCTCTGCTCCGGTTGTACCGGTATGAGGACGCGTCGGCGGCTGACGACATCTTGGTCGAGCTGCGCGCGTTGCTCGATGGGATGGAGAGAGACGACGCACCGCGGGAGGTGCATGGCGTCCCTCTTGATGTGGCGACTGGCTACGCGCGCTGGGCCGCCGTCTACGACGAGCCGGGCAATCTGCTGGTATCGCACGAAGAGCCGGTGGTCCATGCGATGTTGGACCGACTTGAGGGGGAGCCGGTCCTTGACGTCGGCTGCGGGACTGGTCGTCACTTGGCCTGGCTGTCCGGCCACGGCCGCCGAGTGATCGGCGTTGACCAGTCACCGCAGATGCTGGCGAGGGCAGCCGAGAAGGTGCCCGGGGCTGACCTGCGGGTTGGTGACGTAGCCGAGCTGCCCGTCGAAACCGCGTCCGGAGCCGGGGTCACGTGCGCTCTGACGCTTGAACATCTTCCCGATCTAGACGTTGTGTTTCGCGAGTTCGCCCGTGTGGTCGCGCCGGGCGGATGGGTCGTGACCTCGTGCCTGCATCCGCTCATGGCCCAGGTGTTGGGCTGGAACCCTTGGTTCCGCGATAACGACGGCCGCGGCGATGTCGAGAGCCACCTGCACTCTGTGTCGGAGTACATCAACGCGGCTGTGAATAGTGGCCTGCGCGTGGAGGAGTGTGTAGAGATCGCCTTCGAGCTGCCCGGACCTCCACCCGTCGAGGTGAAGATAGGTTCCCCCATCGCTCATGACGGGCTTCCGCTCATCCTCGTCATGCGCTTCGCGAAGCCATAACCGCCGAAACGATCGGATCACGACGTTTGGACGGCGATCGTCCGCGATGCGCTCCGGCCCGTGGGAATCGTACGGTCGGGGCGCTAGAGCTGATCGCCCGAGGTGAGGTAGCGGTGGGGATCGAGGACGTTCGGGTCGGTTGACAGGAAGATCTCGGTCTCGGTGATGCGCATTCCCCACTCGAGGAGCGCGTGCAGGGCGGAATGCGGGCCGGGGATGGAGAACCGCACGCTCGGTGCGCGCTGAGCCGTCCATGCGACCACGGCCGCGACGGCATCGCTCGCGCCGTCAGGCTGACGGACACCGACCGGTCCAACGGTGGCCGCGTCCGGATTCGACAACGCGAGCGGGCTGCGCATCCGGGCGTAGGCGTATCCGATGCGCGTAGTCGCCCGGCGGAGCCACAGCGGGACGCCCTGTTCGTGGTTGATCCAATAGGCGTGGGCCTCGGGGCGATGTCTGCCGCTCAGGCTGGCGTCCCATTCCACGATCTCGTCTGGGTCGTTCGCCACCGTGACGGCAACGTTCGACGCCGTAGGCGCGGATATGTCGCCGCTAGCAGCAAACAGCCAGAAGTTCGGCCAACACGGGCGCATACCCCACCGCGCGTACAGCGGTACGGCGCGAGGATCGCTTGAACTCAATGTGCAAACGACATCGTGGCGATCTCGCAGCACCTCGCTGAGAAGTTGGCGTCCAATGCCGAGGGACTGATGGTCGGGATCCACGAAGAGCTCCGAGAGATAGGCCACAGAGCCACGTTCGAGAACGGCGGCGAAGCCCACGACCGCGCCGTCGTGGCAAGCGACGAGCACGTCGCCGCTTGCGAGTTCATGCTGGAAGAGGCTCAATTCGGCTGATCCGCCTGGATGATCTTCCCCTTGGCGACCCTGGTTGCGGCGCCAGACGTTCCAGATTGATGACAAGTCGTCGGGATGCGCAGAGCGCAGGGCGACCACGACATGATTCTGCCGCTGCAATGGATGGCAGACCGGCCGAACCCTCGGAAAGCCTCCTGCCGTCCTGGACGTGGTTCCTTACAGAGCGGAGTACGCGAGAGACCCGGCCGCGAGCGCGGTCATGATCTGGTCGGCGGTGGCTTCAGCCTGGTCGGGTGGATCGATGATCAGGTGCCGCTGGTCGATGCTGGCGCTGGCAAATTGCGCGTGCATGTGTCGTGTGGCGGCTTCGTCCGTGAAGCCGTGGCCGTGACGGGTGGAGACACGAGTCACGCATTGCTCAACGGATGGCAGGAGGACGACGTACTCGAGGCGGTTCAGGCCGGTTGCTACGGCGAAGTCGGGGAGGAACCATGGGCCGACGACGCCGTCGTAGACCGTGGTGAATGCGCCGGCGGCGAACCGTCCTGCAGCCGACGCCGCTGCTTGGGTGACGACGGTGTTTTGGCTGTTGGCTTCCTGTAGCCACGGTGCGATGGCACCGCGGTGCAGGAAGCCGTAGAACGCGTCGCCTTCGATCAGCACACTCGGGTCGAACCGGTCAGCTAGGGCTCCTGCGACGGTTGACTTCCCAGCGCCCCGGTCCCGTCACGATCAGCAGGGGGGCGATTTCGTGATTCTTGCTCAACACTCCGCGCCGAAGGGAGAGAGCGTGTGATCAACGACATGCCGGCCGCCGAAGTCGACGTCAGCGACGACTTGCTGCGCCGCCTTCTGGCATCGCAGTTCCCGGAATGGGCATCACTGCGGCTCCGTCCCATGCCGTCGATTGGCTGGGACAACGTCATCTACCGGCTCGGATCGAGTCTCGCCGTGCGATTGCCGAGAAGGCGCATGGGCGCGGTCAACGTCGAGAAACAGCACCGGTGGCTGCCCGACCTGGCACGACGGCTGCCGCTCCCTGTTCCCGTTCCCGTCGGCCACGGCGTTCCTGATCAGGGATACCCGTGGCCTTGGAGCGTGTGCCAATGGGTCCCCGGCGACCCCGCGGTCGAGACCGTCATCGACGACATGACTGCCTTGGCTGACATGCTCGGCGCGTTCCTCGTCGCGCTCGCGGTCCCCGGTCCCTCGACCGGGCCGCGGTCTGTGTTCCGGGGAGGCGCGCTCGTCACCCGCGACGACCTGACCCGCGAGTTGCTGATCCGACTCGCGGATCTCGTTGATGCTGGTGCAGCGACGCGGCTGTGGGACGACGCGCTCGCGCTCCCCGTCTCACCCGAGCCTGGCGTCTGGATCCATGGCGACCTCCAGCCCGCAACCCTGCTCCTCGAGCACGGTGACCTCAGCGGCGTGATCGACTTCGATCACCTCGGTGTCGGCGATCCCGCCGTCGACCTGATCAGCGCGTGGATGCTCCTACGGGACGGGGCGCGCCAAGCCTTCCGAGCGGCTACGCGCGTCGACGACGCGACCTGGGCACGCGGTCGAGCCTGGGCCCTCCACGTCGGCCTCCTCATGCTCTCCGCGTCAGCCAACCAGCCCATGCTCGCCCGCCTCGGTGATCGCACAATCCACGAGGTACTCAGCGACCAGGACTGAGAGGGACGCCGGAGTACGCCGTCGCTGGGTCAACGGGGTCCGTAGCCAGACGCCACGAGAGTCGGCGAATGTCGGCTGAGCAACCGATGACCGTGGTGAAAGATGTTCACCATGAGCTTCGCGGGTGTCGATGGAGTGGAACTTGGTTCCGTTCAGAACGTTCAGTTGCGCTCGAACCGAGTCGTCGTGCGGGAACTCGCCACCGACGATGTCGAGGCGCTCGTGACTGTCTTCAGCGATCCGGGCGTCGTGCAGTACCTCATGCTGCCGGTGCAGACCCTCGAGTCCGAGCTGGCCTTTCTCGCGAGGGCAAGTGCAGAGGCGCATCGCGTTCCCCGCCGTGAGTACCAGTTGGCCATCATGGTCTGGGCAGGCCGCGAGGCGGTCGGGACCTGCCGCATTGGCATCGAGTCGATCGAGCACCGAGGCGCCACGATCGGCTACGCGATGCGTCGCGACTTGTGGGGGCACGGACTCGGCACCGAGGTGATGCGGCTCCTCGCCCAATTCGCGGTTTGACACCCTGCACGTGCATCGAGTCTGGGCGACTCACCATCCCGACAACCCGGCGTCGGGTCGCGTACTTGCCAAGGCCGGATTCCGACTCGAGGGAACGATCCGCGACCACGTGTTCGTCAAGGGCGACTGGCGAGACGCTGTTTCGTACTCGCTCCTGGAGCACGATTGGAAGCGCCAGGATCCCGACGAAGCAGGACAACAGTGACCGGGTGATCGATCATGGCGGCATGGCAGGCGTTCGCCTCGTCACGCCGGATCTCATTCTCAGCGAGATCGAGCGGAAGGATCTTGCGGACGTCCTCGCGATTCGGCTGTCGAACCCCGATCGCCTGCAACGAACGGAGGGAAGTACGGGCCAGGTTGGCGCGTACGACCTGGCCATGCTGGAGCGAGACCTGACCGTGGCGCTGGCCGACCCAGCACGACACGTGCTGATCGCTCGAGCCCGCGACGATCACCGACCAATCGGGTATGCCGACGTGCTTGATGACCATCCCGAAGACGCTTGCCCATGGCTGGGAGTCATCGAGATCCACGCTCATGCGCAACGGCAAGGGCTGGGCCGGCAGTGCATCGACGCGATCGCCAAGAGGGCTCTCCATGATCTCGGCAAGCACGTCCTGCGTGCCGCCGTCGACGCGGACGACGACCGCGCCCAGACATTCCCAAGGTCCCTTGGCTTCCTGCCCGTAGGCACTCGCGAGAGATCATCCCCTCGAGGCCGAGTTCGCGTGATCGTCTACAACGTGCCACTCGTGGAGGACTCGTCGTGGCTCCACCCCCAATCTGGAGGTCCGACAATCATCCATCGAAGGCTCGGGACTGTTCGCGGTGAGACCGATCCAGGAGGGAGAGGTCTGCGCCGTCATTGGCGGACAGGTGCTGACCGACGACCAGTTCGCCCACCTCGCTGCCCGGAGGGATCGTTGGAGCGCCGCCGCCATCGACGAAGGACTCAACCTCGTCCAGGCCGAGCACGACCCCTTCGCCTGCGGTAACCACTCCTGTGATCCGAACCTCTGGATGGCCGACGCGACCACGGTCGAGGCACGCAGACGCATCGAGACCGGGCAAGAAGCAACCATCGACTATGCCCTCGTGACCGTGGACGAGGGATGGAGCATGGACTGCCGGTGCGGATCGCCTCTATGCCGGCGCATCGTGACTGGTTCGGACTGGCAGCGTCGCGACCTCCAGCAGCGCTACCAAGACCACTTCGCACCCTTCATCAACCAGCGAGTCCGTCGCGGGCCAGCGACCTGAAATCGCTGATCGGTCCGAGCGTAAGGGTGGTGCCCGGACACCGGCGGAGCCCGCCGTCGCTCCCGCTGGGGTCGACCCCGACGACCTAGGTGACTCCCGGTTCCCAAAAAAACGGCCCGCACCTGGCCGGAATGACTCCCGCGTCCCAAACCGAAGGACCTGATCGCTCCCGGAATGAGTCCCGTGGTGGGGAGTGCGGACCGCCGATGAAGCGAATAGGCGGTGGCGGGATGACGGTCGAGCCGGAGTAGTTGCGTGCCGGGCCAACTACTCAGCGGTGGCACCTCTTACGGCCCCAGCAATTTCGCCGAACAATCCTGCAATCAGTAGTTCGGCGAGTAGGTGGCGGGCGCATGCTCGCCCCTCTGTGACCCGCGCGCGGGGCATGCATGCACTTGGTGGGGGTGAGGAGCGATCTCAGGAGCGTGAGATGGATGAACGGGTGCCGCTGACCCTGTCGGTGACCGAAGCCGCGAGGCTGCTGGGCATCTCGCGGGCGTTTGCCTACGAGCTCGTCGCCCGGGGTGAGCTGCCCAGCCTGCGCTTGGGCCGGCGCGTGGTGGTGCCGCGGCGCGCCCTGGAGCAGCTGGTCGAGCGGGTCGAGTCCCAAGCGGTGTCGTCGTGATGACCGGCCATGCGTCCCCTCGCACACCGCGTCACCTCCCGACAGTCCCACACGCGCACGCGATCCACCGCGCCGAACACCCCAGGATGTCCGACCGCGCGCACTGACCATGACCCACCGAATCACCCCCGCGATCGCAACTACCCGAGGTGACGCACTTGCACCTGCGGTGCGAGCAGCGGCGGGAGTGATCGAGACCAAGGAGTTGAAGCGATGTTGAGTCTTGGCAAGTTGAGTCCCGGTCAGCAGGAGTACTACCTGCGGACGGTCGCGGCCGGTGCCGAGGAGTACTACACGGGCGCCAAAGAAGCACCGGGAGAATGGACGGGGCAGAGCGCGGCGCGCCTGGGCCTTGCCGGCGAAGTCGACGCGGACACGCTGCATTGGGTGCTCGAAGGCCGCGACCCGGGGACGGGAGAGCGGCTCACCAGGGCGCAGGGGGCACCAAAGGTGCCGGGATGGGACGCGACGTTTTGTGCGCCCAAGTCGGTGTCGCTGCTGTTCGCGCTAGGGGAGCCGGAGGCGTCGAACGAGGTGCGCAACGCCCACGACGCCGCCGTCACCGCCGCGCTCGAGGTGCTGGAGGGGGAGGCGGCGCGGTGTCGGCGCGGACGAGGCGGCACAGAACGCTATGACGCGGAGGGGTTCGTGGCCGCGGCGTTCCGGCACCGCACGAGCCGGGCTGGTGACCCGCATCTGCACACCCATGTTCTGGCGGCGAACTTGGTGTTCGCGCCGCCGGATGGACGGTGGTCGGCGCTCGATGCCCGTGGGCTCTACGGGTGGGCCAAGACAGTCGGGTATCTGTTCGAGGCGCAGCTGCGTGCCGAGCTCACCCGGCGCCTCGGCGTCGAATGGACGCCGATCACGAACGGCATCGCCGAGATCGACGGCATGCCCAAGGAAGTCCTGCGGGAGTTTTCGCAGCGCCGTCAGGAGATCGAGATGCACATGGCCGAGCGCGGCGAGACCGGCGCTCGCGCTGCCCAGATCGCCACCTATGCGACCCGCAAGGCCAAAGACATCGAAGTGGCCGCCGAGAGTTTGTTGCCCGAATGGCGAGCCCGGGCCGAACATCTCGGGCTCGACCGCGAAGCTCTGGCAAGCGTCATCCATCACGGCTGGACCCCGCAGGCGCCGCGCCCGCGGGTCCCGGATGCTGAGCTGCTATTCGCGCAGCTGGCGAGTCCGAACGGGCTCACGAAGGCGTCGGCGAGTTTCGGACGTCGTGAGCTTCTCCAAGCGATCTGTCAGGCGATGCCCGGGGGCGCCGACCTCCGCGACGTCATCGCGCTCGCCGATCGATTTCTGGCCTCGCGCCACGCCGTCCCGCTCGGTCCGTCACCGGGCCTGCGGAACTCGGATGTGATCCGCCGCGGTGACGGTGCCGTCATCGCGACCCATATCGACGAACTGCGGTGGACCACGCCTGAAATGCTGGCGACCGAGCATCGCCTCATCGACGCCGCGATCGATCGCCGAGACGACGGCGTCGGGGTCACGACCCGCGAGGCCCTCACGGCCGCGATTAGGACACGACGCTCACTATCGGCGGAACAGGTGCGCATGGTCCGCACCGTGACCGGCTCCGGCGCGGGCGTGGACGTCGTGGAGGGCGTCGCCGGGAGTGGCAAGACCCACGCCCTCGGTATCGCACGCCAGGCCTGGCAGACCTCGGGCTACGAGGTGATCGGCTGCGCGCTCGCTGCCCGCGCCGCCGCCGAACTGGAGCAAGGCTCGGGCATCCCGTCGATGACCCTCGATCGACTCCTCCGCAGTCTCGACAAGCCCGGCTCGCCTGGTCTGGATGCGCGCACGGTCGTGGTGGTCGACGAGGCCGCGATGGTCGGCACCCGCAAACTCGCGCGCCTCCTCGACCACGCGGCGCGGGGCCGAGCGAAGGTCGTGCTCGTCGGCGATCACTACCAGCTGCCCGAGATCGACGCTGGCGGCGCGTTCGCTGGCCTCGCCGCCCGCCTCTCGGCCACCAAGCTCGTCGAGAACCACCGCCAAATCCACGCCTGGGAACGCGCCGCCCTCACAGAGCTGCGCACCGGCGATCCCGACGCGGCGTTCGCCGCCTACGACGCGCGCGGCCGCGTCCACCACGCCAAGAGTGCGGCGGGCCTTCGCCAGCGGCTCGTCGAGGACTGGGCAGCCGCCCGCGCCCAAGGCAGCAACACCATCATGGTCGCGACGCGCAACACAGACGTCGATGATCTCAATCGCCGCGCTCGCCAGCGCCTGGCGGCCGCCGGTCAGCTCGGAGGCGACGAGTTGGTGCTCGGCGGCCGGGCCTTCGCGGTCGGCGACGAAGTCCTGGCCACCCGCAACGACTACCGACTCCCCGTCCTGAACGGCAACCGCGCCACCATTACCCGCATCGACCAGCACACCGGCACCATCCATGCCCGCCGCGGCCCCGTCTACGAGATCGCGTTCCCTCGTGCCTACGTCGAGGCGGGGCATCTCACCCACGCCTACGCGATGACGTTCCACAAAGCCCAAGGCATGACCACCACCGAGGCCTTCGTTCTCGCCGACGACACCCTGGATCGCCAACGCGCCTACACCGGCCTGTCGCGCGGCACCCACCACAACGCGCTGTACGTCAGCGAGCCACCCGACCGACGATCAGAGGAGCGTCACGCGCCCGAGGAGGCCAATTCCTACGTGACCGAAGCCCGCGAACGCCTCGGGCGCATGCTCGCCAAATCCATGGCCACCGACTACGTCGAACCAAACCGCCGACACGGGAGGGCTGTGACACGCGAAGAGCTCACCCGCCCGCCGCCCGCGCCCGATCTCGGATTGGACCTGGGCCCGTGATCTTGGCGCCTGACGGACAAGCGGTCACGTACGATCACCGGCTCATGGCGGTCATCGACGCCCAGATCCGCCAGCGACTCCAACAACACCCGGCCGGCCTCCAAGCCGAGTGGTTCCTTGCCCACGGCATGCCGGGCGCCGAAGTCCCAACCGACGACGACATCGCCGAGCATTTCGCGCGCGTCGCGCCCGGTGGCGCGCAAGGGCCGATCGAACGGTTCCGGTGGTGGACGTCATCCGAGTCGGCAGTGGCCGAGGTCATCGACGTCTCGATTGCCGACCCGCTGAGTGTGATCGTGACCTACCGCGGTCGAGACGAGCACCTCTACGACTTCACCTGTCGCGTCGACGCGTCGTCACTGCGTATCACCGAGGTTTCCTTCGCCCGCCACGCTGATATCGACATCGACGTGCGCGCCCTACCGACCACCGACCTGTCCGCGCACGAGCGGGCGGGCCTCCATGGGGTCTTCGACGCGGCATACGAACACGCTGATCACGACTACCTCGAAGACTCCCTGACCCGCTTCGACTACGTCGCCATGGCCTGGTCTGGCGACAACCCGGTGGGCTTCGCCCTCGCCGACTATCGAATCATGGACTTACCCGGACTCCCCGGCCAGCTGGTGACCCGAGGCGGCCTGGGGTGTGTTGACCCCGGCCTGCGACGACGCGGGACGGTGGCCGCCCTGGTCGCTGCCGCCGCTCACGCCGCCTGGCGTCCCGAATACGCCCAGCCGCGTCAGCTCTCGGCCGCCCGGTTCGCGCACCCGGCCACCTTCCGTTTCGCACGCGAGTGGCAAAACGGCGTCGTGCCCTGCCCGGGTGCTGTTCCCACACCCTGGCACCAACAGATCGGGACCATCGTCGCCGCGTCCCTTGGCGCCGCCGACTTTCTCAGCGACACCTTCGTATGCGTCGGTCCCGGCCGCCCCGTCGGTCAGCCGCTCGTACACATCGACGTCCACGAGCACGAATGGAGCCTCTTCGAGGCCGTCGACCGCGACCGCGGTGACACGCTCCTCGGCATCGGCTGGGTCCCAAACCCACCGCCGGGATGGTGAACAAGCCAGCGAAGACCGAGAGACAGTCGACACCTATTGCAGTTGCCCCGCGGCCCGTGGGAGTGATGCTTGAGGACGGCCGTCGTGTTTGAAGGCGCCGGCTCGGCCGCCGTCACGCATTTTCACTCGACCTCGCGGCCGCGCCGCCGCGGTGCCCGCCACGACGCTCGACGGCACTGTCAGCGGCCCGGCACCCGCATTCGACCGTAGGCCTCGAGCACCGACACCGCCTCGAGCGTATGGAGGCAGCGCCACGCCAGGTGACTGGCATCGCTCGGCGCCGCCCACGCGAACTCCCAGCCGCCGTCGTCCTGCTGGCCGGCAGCGAGAGCGTCGAGATGCCCGTCGATGGTGGTGTCGTCGAAGAGCGCGCGCCAGCAGCTCGACGGCGACGGCGCGAAGCGCAGGGGTGAGAGCCCGTAAGCCGCGGCCGGTTCCGTCTTGAAGTAGCGGGCGGACACCAGACCCGGGCCGACCCGCTCGGCGAGGCCGGTGGCCCGGTCCTGGTCGGGGACGTGTTCGAGGAACCGCAGCACGCTGAAGTACCTATGCGCGTCGTCGGGCGGCGACGCTTCGATGATGCGGAAGCACGTCTCGGTGGCCCGCTCGAGCCACGGAGACCGCATCCCGAGCGCGTGCATCGATGCCGCGATCCCCGCGGTGGCGGTCAGCGACGCCTCGTCGTCGACGTCGGCGTAGTGCGAGGCCCTGGGGAAGTCGAGGACGGTCGGCAACAGGAGCGGCACCATGCCGGCGTCGTCGGCGATCGACTGGAGGAAGCCGGGCGTTCGCTGCGCCGCCTCGGACGGTGCTAACCCGAGCAGACAGACGGTGCGCAGCGCGACGTCGACGTCCAGCGGCTGGCTGTGCGGCGTCAGCTTGTCGGGCTCGATGGCGTTGCCGTAGCCACCGTCGTCGTTGGCGTTCGCGTCTACCGCGCGCACGACGGCCTCGGACGACCCGCCCTCGAAGCGATGCTCGAACGCCCGCCGGTCGAGCAGCCGCCCGTTGGCGATGATGAACGCCCACCCCCGCTCGTACAACGTCTCACCTGTCATGCAAGGGGCGCTTCATCATTTTTGTTGCCCTGGAGCTGTGCGTGAACGCCGAAGCGAACACACCGCATGTCGGCCAGGCCGCGCATCGGGAGGCGGCGGACACGATGCAGGCGCTCTCGAGGATTAGTCCGCGTGGACTCGGCGTTCACTGAAATCCCACCGGTGTGCAAACGGTTACTTCAACGGGCCCAGTGCGCGACCTAACCCGCCCGTGGCGCTTTGCCCGCTCCCGCCTTGAGCATGGCGGTGAGATACCGCACCGGGTACCAGACGTGCCCGTCAGGATCGGCGATGGTTCCCGAAGGCGGCTTAGGCGTCGTCGCTGAGATCAGCAGGTGCGCGTGGGGCTCGGTAGATGCGGCCAACAACTGGTGGCCGGGCGCTGGGTCGGCATCGTTGGTGTTGGGGCCGGTTATGGGGATCGTCACCTGGTATGTGAACACCTTGACGCGCTTGCCGTTGACCTTGACGGTTGTTGTCTTGACCGAGCCCGCGTCCGCGGGAACCGATATTGCGTACAAGCTCTTCTTGCTGAGCTTCGAGACGGGCGGGGTGGCCTTCACCGCATCGATGCTCGCCACGAATCCCGATCCGCCGGGAGAACCGGACCTGGGGTCGATCAACCCCGCAGGGCAGTCCCACAGACCGCCAGACACCTCCTCCACCGCCTCCTCCGGGAAATCCAGCGGGTTGACGACAGGTTCACCGGGCGGGCTCGAACAAGAAGGGTCGGTTTTGGGGCCCCCCCCGCCGACGGCCGAGCGTGGATCGATGACGACCTTGTGGCCACTGATGGTGGCCGGAATGTAGTCGGCTGGCTGGTTCGACAGCACGGGCTTCCCGCCTCGTCTGTGTCCTGCGGTCACTCGCTTCTCGGGCGTCTCCAACAGCGCGACCGTGACGCCAACCGCGATGGTGATCGCAACGATCAGCGCGGCCGCCACGAGCGCGCTCGTGCGTCGCTGCCCGAGCCAGCCACGAGGCCGCGTCGGCGCCTGCAAAGCACGCGCGATCTGCCCTTCGGTGCCCGCCGCGCGGGCGCGGACTTCCTCGACCGTGATGGGCTCGGCGGAGTCCTCGATGAGATCGTGCACCTGCACTTGGAGGTCACGCATCCAAGGCCTCCAACGCCGCCCGGAGTCGAGCCAACCCGCGCTCGACATGGTTCTGGACCGTGGTACGTGCGGTACCGGTGAGGTCGGCGACCTCGCGCAAACTCCAGCCGAACCCGTGAACCAACACCACTGCAACCCGCTGGCGCTCCGACAGCCGGCCAAGCGCCGCCCCGAGGCCCGGCTCCACCCACGCCTCGCCGGAGTCGGGCCGGCCGAAGACCGCCCTGGTCTTGCGCGATCGTGTCCGGCTCTGGCCGACCCGGTACAGGTAACCGATCGGGTTCTTCATCGTCCGAAGCTCGCCCCAGTGCTCCCACGCGAACGCCAGCGCTTCAGCGGCGGCCTCTCGGCCCCGGTCGGGGCCGTACGCCGCGACCAGCGCCCGGCGCAGCCGAGGCTCGCCGACGGCAAAGAACGCACCGAACTCGACCTCATCGACCGCCAACGCCGCCTCGTCTCCACGGGCCCTTCACTAAGAAAGACCATTCACCAGGCCTCGTGTACCACCTTGAGGCTCGCGCTCACGTTGCCTCGCCACTCGGAAGGAACACACCGAATAACACTCACGGAGCCCGGCTCGACTAGCGCTAGATAGGCACGTCGGGGCTCTCTCCGAGCTGGCGACAACGGACACCGATTCGCCGTCGAGCGCTGTCGCCTCGTATTCCACGCGGATGGGCTTATCGCCGAGTGCGAAGGGAAAGGAGGGGATGACCATGTACGTGATGGTCGCACGCTCCGTATGATTCGCTCCGAATGCGCACTGTCCTGACAGTGCTCGCGGCTCTCGTCGTGCTCGCAGCGTTCGCGGTTGTCCCTGCCGGCGCGGTACAGGCGGCGAAAGTTGGCCCGTGCGTCGCGCCGTCGAACCGCGACTACGTGCCATACACGCCTGACGACTTGCAGCATGGTCCAACTCGCGTCGACAACGCCTTCGCCGTGCGCGTCTCCGAGGTCAAGTCGTATACCGCTGCGCGGTTCGTCGGCGGCGAGGCGGACGGCAAGATCGGAACGTGGGGCGTCAGCGCACCCCAGCCCGGAGTAGGCGGCCCCGCGTTCGGACTCGACCGCAACGCCCGCCGGTGGAGCATCCAAGGCCTCGACTTGCGTCTTGGTGTGATAGCGCGCAACTTCGGACTGCGAGCCTCGGATCCGGCAGCCAAGAAGGCGCGCCAGTGCGTTCGAGATGCCGCAGCGGGGCGCTAGCTCACGACAAGGGCGTCTGGAACCTTGAGAGAACGTCCGCGGACTTCTCACCACTCGATTTCCCGACGATGGTTGGAACGTCCGTTGACCGCTGAGAGCTCGCGCACGAAGGGTTCGGCTGGGACCACCGCTCCGCCCTCACGCAGCGCGATTGGGTTAGCGCCCTCGGCGCTTCGTTCGACGATCTCGATCGACGCGATGACCTGTGCCAGGAGTGATTTGTTCGAATCGGTGGCACCATGGACGCTCACGACGTACCGGATCCCGTTCTCGTCCCAATAGCCCAGAACGTGTTCAACATGCGCTCCCTCGCCGTGCATTATTTGCCGGTCAACTTCGGGGGTCCTCGGCGGGCAGTCGAGCACGGTCACTTCCCTTCCCTTGACCACGACTGTTCCGGCCGGAGCCCCGCCGGCGCAGGGACTGGGCGGCGCGCGGTCAACCTTGCGTGCCTCGATGATCATGTGATGAACCGGTGGAGACGATGGTGCGGCGTCGTACCCATCGACGTTCAGAAAGAAGATCCTGTCGAGCGTTTCGCCTCCACCCGCCATCCCGACGCACGGGCCGGAGCAATCGACCCGTTTGCCTTTGACGAGCGGCACCTGGTCGGACACGGAGCCGCGAAGCCGAGCGTCTCCGCCGCGTCCTCGCACTGCTGCCTGAAACCACGTGCAGGCGTCGCGAGCAGAACGCCGTCGATGACGGACCGAGCCGTAATCGAGGAAGTATCACGCTTCTCCATCGACGACCCGTCCCTGCCGTCGTCGCATCCGGCCGCAATGACAAGCGATGCCACCACGACTGCGAGGAACACTCCCCGTGTACGACGAGCACCGTCACAGCATGCGTGATCCTGCGCAGCGGTTCTATAGAAGAGCACACCGAACATGAGCGCATAACACCGGCCCTGCGGGCAAGGCTGAGCGCACCGAACGGCACTTAGGGGCACCGGACGGAGAAGAGCTGCCAGCTGTCGGGGACGCCTTTGAGCGTGTGGGTGCCCCGGTCGGTGAAGTCGAAGCCGGATCCGGCGAGGACGTCTTTGACGGTGCGGGTTGCGAGCACCTCGTCTGGGTCCGCGCGCGCACAGACCCGGGCAGCGATGTGCACGGAGAGGCCGGTGACGGCGTCACCGCGGAATTCAACCTCGCCCGCATGCATGCCGACCCGGGATTGGAGATCGATGCGGGCACTCACGTCGACGAGTGCGCACGCGCACCGCACGGCGTGGCTGGGAACAGGGAAGACCGCGAGGATCCCGTCGCCGGTCGTTTGCACGATCCGGCCGCCATGGGCGCTGGTGCGCTCGGCGAGGTCTCGTTCGTAGCGGCCGATGAGCTCACGCCAACGCCGATCGCCCACCTTGGCGGCGCGGGGGGTCGAACTCACCAGGTCCGCGAACACGACGGTCGCGAACCCGCGGTCGGGCTGGGACAGCGGACGCTGCCCGGTGACGAAGGCTTCCAACTCGATCAGCACCGGCTCGGGATTCTCGAGCATGAACGTCTGATCGGTGCCCTCGAACTCGATAAACCGAGCGCTCGGGATCTCCGAAGCCAGGTATCGGCCATGCTCAACCGGAACCGCAGTGTTCTGGCGGTTGTGCATCACCACCGTGGGCACTGTCACACGACTGAGCAACTCGCGCACGTCGAGTTCTTGAGCCATCCGCGTGAGCAGCATCGCTTGTGCTCGACTCACGCCGTGCTGTTCGAGTCGGGCGTAGAAGGCCTTCACCTCCGAGTCGCCCACCCGGCTCGGACTGAAGGCCTCGGCGAACATGCCGGTGCCGAGCTGATCGCCATGCGCCTCGATGAGTTGGTCACTGAAGGGCTGCGTCATCCCGTAGGGATAGCCGTCGCCCTTGATCAGTCGAGCCCAACCGTTGACGATGAACAGCCCTTCAGTCCGCTCCGGATAACGAACCGCGAACGCCACACCGACCCCGCCACCGGCGTGAAACGCTGAGAGGAACACCCGGTCGATGCCGGCGTCGTCGAGCACGGCAACCACATCATCGGCTTGGTCGTCGACACTCGGCGACTGGCCCGGCGGCAACGGATCCGACCGTCCAGTTCCCCGCTCATCAAGGACCACCAAGCGAGAAAAGCCAGCCACACGCTCCCAATACGCTCCACTCAGCGGCTCCTCAAGCGCCGCCAACCCAGGGATCGTGCCCATGAGCGACACCACCCCAGGACCCGTCCCGCGCACCTGATAGGCGATCTGCGCGTCGCCCCGGCGCGCGTAGCGGGTAATAATCTCGTCCAGCGCGAGCACCTCCTGAGGTCAAAGGATGCCACGCCCGAGAAGCAGCGCAGCGCTGCGTCACGGCCACGCACAGAACGTCACGCCAGAACGACGTTGGCGGTGAAGCCGTTCTGAGCACCTAACACTTCCGCGCGCCGTCGATCTCGGCGGATCGGGCAACGCTGTTGGCGGTCAAGCGTGCTCTGTCCTGATGTCGAGCGTTGACGCGATCACCGCGTCAAGATCTGAACGACGTCGTCGGTGTTCGTGAGATCTGCGAGTACCGCGTCAGCGTCCAGCGCTTCGAGCTGGCAGATGGGTATCTGACCGGTGGCGACCAGGAGGCAACGCACGCCAGCGGCTCGTGCGCAGGCTAAGTCTCCCGGCGTGTCGCCGATCACCCAGACCTCCCCCGGGAGGTAGCACTCACCGCGAAGCTGTTCGACACGTTCCAGTGCGATCGGAACCAGTTCGTTGCGATCAGCATGATCGGTGCCATACGCGCCGACCTCGACGTCGAAGAAGCCGGTCAGGTCAAAGGCCGCAAGCTTGAGAGCCGCGTTCGCCATCAGATTTCCCGTCACCAAGGTTTGGCGCACGCCGGGAACCGTGGCCAGTCGCGCGAGGGCCTCTGCGACCCCACCGATCACCGCGCCGCGGCGCCGCAGATCGGCTTCGGCGAGCGCCAGCAGGCGCTCGGTCTCGGCGACGGCAGCCGGCAGAAGCTCGGGAATCGCGTGTTCTGCGATCTCCGCGGCCACCAACAGCTCGGTCAGGATCTGCGGGTCGGTCTTCCCGTGCATCACCACCGGCCGACCAGCGATCGGCTTGCCCACCACCGCGGCGGCAGCCCGGTTGATCGCCTCGGAACCGACACCTCCACCCCGGATCAACGTCCCATCGACATCCCATAACAGGAGGCGTCCCATGCGCCCATCCTGTCCCGCCACCATGCGGACCTGACGTGATTACCCGCGAGGGCCTCCGCCAGCGACGAAGAGGCAGCGCACGAGCGTTCGTCGCACGAGCCACGCACGTACCGATCGCGGGCATGGTGTGATCACACACGCCCCGAGCGCCACGTACGGGCGCCGGGCGCGATCGCTCCGCTCCGCGCCAGCGATGCGACCTAACCGGATGCTCGATCGCCGGCGTTCGGCCGGATGGCGTGAGGGACCACCATGATTCTCCGGTGGCAGGCGTAGGTTCTCGGCGGTGAAGCATCCAACATGTCATCCAACGAAGTGCACGGAATCGAGCGTGCAGCACGAACTCGATGGACGTCGCGCCTAACAGAAGCGCAGGTCAGCGCCCTGGACGGACTGCGCGGACACATCGAGAGCGACTTCTAATTCGCATGGATCGAGGGTCAAGAACGTCACTCGTACTGGAGCGCTTCGAGGACTTGGAGGCGGCTGGTTCGCCAGGCGGGGAGCGCGGCGGCGGCCAATACGACGGCGAGTGCGACGGGGATGTAGACGGCGAGCGCCATGAGGTCGACCCGGAAGGGCTCGCGGAAGCCGACGAGGATGGGCACGACTTCTCGGAGCGCTGCGAGCATGACGAGGCTGGCGATGGCACCGAGGAGCGCGCCGACAATGGCGACGACGGCGGCTTCGGTGAGAGTCATGCGGGCGAGCTCGGCGGGTTTCATCCCGATAGCGGCGAGCTGGCCGAGCTCTCGACGGCGTTGCGCGCCGATGAGCAACAAAGTGGACAGGGCCGCAACGAAGGCGACAGCGAGCATTCCCCGCTGCAGAACCCAGAACGGGCTGATCTGATCGGTGACATTGGCGGAGATGTCGCGTGCCATTTCGCGCGGCGTTTGTGCTCTGACGTCGGGGACAAGGCGCGCGGCATTGATGCGGGCAGCGAGTTGCGTGTCGCTGAGTCCCGGTGTGGGGGTGACGAAGGCTGCCTGGGCGGGCTGGTTGCCGTACAGGGCGGTGAGCAGGTCGAGGGGCATCGTGACGCCGTTGCCATTGAAGTCGCCGTCTCGCCACACGCCGAGCACCGGCACCTCGGCGAAGCCGGTGGGCGTGGGCAGGCGGAGCTGGTCGCCTGGGCGCAAGTCGCGGCGGCGGGCAAGGGTGGGGCCGATGAGCACAGCACCGCGCTCAAAGGCTCGTCGGTCATCGCTGCCGTCGAGGATCTCGTACGGGAAGGAGGTGTGGTCGAAGGCGACGACGCCGATGAGAGCGTTGGTGGTGTGGCCGGTGAGCACAGCGGTGGAGCGATCGACGCGGGCGACTCCCGGAACTCGCGTCAACGCGTCGAGGACCTCAGGTTGGATGCGGGCGTCGATGTTGATCGTGTTGGACGGGCCGAGGGTGGAGACGCGTACGCGCCCGGCAGTGCCTTTGGTGATTCCGTCGGTGATGCCGTCGTGGATGGCGCGGGTGTAGCTGGCGGTGACGAAAGCGATCGCGATGGCGGAAGCGACAGCGAGGCTGACGACGCCGGTGCGGGCGGGTTCGCGCACGAGGTTGGCCAAGGCGAGGCGAGTCGACGCGCCGCCGCGCCGCGTGCGCGTGAAGAGTCGTGCGACGGCCAGCGTGACACCCGGTGCGAACGAGGCGATGGCGAAGCCCATGCCGCCGACTGCGACGAGGAACGCCAAGGGCCCGACGGTGGCCTGCCAGGGCTCGAGACCGCCGCCGAGCTGGGAGAGGTAACAGCCGGCCACGCCGGCCAGCGCCACCGCGACTGCCACGAGGCCGCGGCGGAGCCGCAGCGCGGGGGCGGTCTCGGCGCGCAGCTCACGGTCGGCGAGCTCGGACGCGACGTCGAGACGCAACGCTCGGCGCACGGGCACGATCGACGCCACCACCGCGACGCCAATGCCGACCACGACACCGAGGATCCAGGGCGCGGCGGTGGCGTGCACGGACACCGGGATGCCGACGAAGCGGCGGGTGAAGTCGGCCAGCGTCGCCGTGATGGGGCGGGCGATGAGTAAACCGCCGATGGTTCCCAGCACGCCGCCGACAGCACCGATCGCGGCCGCCTCGGCCAATGCCCCGCTGATCACCGTTCGGCCGGAACCGCCGAGCGCGGCGACGATGGCGAGTTGGCGTCGCCGCTCCTCCAACGACAGGGTCACGACGTTGTAGACCAACAGCGTGCCCAGCACGATCGCGAACAAGCTCAAGAGCGTGAACAACGGCAAGATCGCGCCCAAACCGACGGTGGCCTGGGGCGGGGCGTCGGTCGCGGCGACCACACCGTTGTGCTCGCCGACGACGCGCTCCAAGCGCGTCCGAAGCGCCTCGACGTCCATCCCGCGGCGTGCCTTCACGTAGATGGCATCGATCGCGTGGGGACGAGCGAACACGTCCTGCGCGGTCGGCAACGGCATGGCCACAACGTGACCGCCGTTGATCCGATCCAGGGCTCGGAGTGTGGACGCGCCCGCGAGGTTCACGTCGCCGACGTCTGTGCGCAGCCTCGCGTCGGTGCCCAGCCGGCGGGCGAGGCTCGGAGCGAGGGCCACTCGAGGCGCCTGCAGCGAGGAGCCCAACGGGCCGGACTGACAGCCGATGGGTCCGACGAGGCGCTCTACCCGACAATCGACGCCCAGCGCGACGACCGTGACGCGGTGGCCGTGACCGACGGCGATGCTCACCGCTTGCACGACGGGGACCGCGGCACCGACACCCCGGGTGCGCCCCACGCGCTCCAACACCGATTCGTCCAGCCCACCGCGAGCCGTTGCGCCGATCACCCGCAGGTCAGCTGATCCCCCCAGAGCCTGACCAAAGTCTCGGAACGACGCCGACACGCTCGTCGTGATCACCACGATCGTCGTGGCCAGCGACACGCCGGCGCCGACCGCGAGGGCTGCCAGCGCGGCGCGCACTGGCTCGGCACGCATCCGCCGCACGCTCAACAGCCGCAGGACGCGCATCAGACGAGCCGCCCGTCGCTCAACCGCAGTGTCCGGTCGGCGCGGCTGGCCGCAGTCGCGTCGTGCGTCACCATCACCAATGTCGCCGATGCCTCCCGCACTTGGCTGATGAGCGCGTCGAAGACCTCCTCGCCGGTCGCCGAGTCCAGGTTCCCGGTCGGCTCATCGGCAAGGATCAAGCCCGGTCCGGCCACCAAGGCGCGAGCGATCGCGGTGCGCTGCATCTCTCCGCCCGACAGCTCCCCCGGAAGATGCCGCGCCCGGTCCGCCAGACCCACCCGCTCGAGCAGCGCCGTGACACGATCGTCGTCTCGGCGGCCATCCAGCAGGAGCGGAAGACTCACGTTCTCGGCGACGCTCAAGGTCGGAAGCAAATGGAAGAACTGGAACACGAAGCCGATCTGTCGGCGACGCAACTCGGCGCGTTCACCTACCGAGGTGTCCGCAAGATCCCGGCCATTCACGCGCACTCGACCGCCGTCGGGCTGGTCCAACCCGCCCGCCAAGTGCAGCAACGTCGACTTTCCGGAACCGCTCGGGCCGACGACCGCCACGAACTCGCCCGACTCGACCTCGAGCGTTACACCAGCGAGCGCCACCACCTCCTCGCGGCCGCGATGGAACCGCTTCGAAACGTCGTCCAGCCCGAGAACAGGCGTTGCCTCCCCATCACGCGCCTTCGCAGTCGCCTGGGCGGCTTCGCTGTCAGTCGCGGCCATGCGCTCGGCTCCGCCCGAAAGACGATCGCCAGAGGCTCGACTCCGCTCGCTCACACGCCACCTCGACTGCCCATCGACGGAACTGCGCAGGACGAGCAGCCGGCATCCCGACTCCTCTCCGAGACGGTCGTCTGCCTCACCGTAGGTGCCAGGTCACCCGGGAAGCTCATTGAGCTTGCCGCAGAAGGCTTCGAATTCGCTGCGCAACCGTCTCTACACTCGAACACGTGCCGGCGGGCTCAAGGCCCAGGCCTGACCAGCAATCGATCCTCGACGGCAACGACCGCTTGTTCGTGTTCGACGGCGAGTGTGGTTTCTGCAGGAAATGGGCCGGATGGCTTGAGCACCGCGTCGGCGCAAACGCCCGCTTCCTACCCTTTCAGGGACTGGACGATATCGGTGCGTTCGGACTGACCGTCGAGGACGTGCGAAGCGCGTCCTACCTGATCGAAAGCGGTGCCGCGTATCGCGGCGGTCGCGGGTTCGCACGAGCAATGGCGCGCGGCCGAGGGACGTGGAGGCTCATGGGTCGGCTTCTGGACATGCCCGGAGTACGGCTCGTCACCGCCATCGCCTACCAGTTGGTTGCACGGCATCGACATCGTCTTCCTGCACCTCATCGGGACATCACCATTTGACCTGACGCATCCAGAGGCGCGCGATCATGTCCCGCATTGGTCCCGCAAACGGGGCGGGACTGGATCCTGCTCGATGGATTAACGTGCACTCAGTGGACGCTGTGACCTGCGGGAACGCGAAGAAGGCAAGCACGCGCAAGGTGCCCGGCCTGCTTTGCAAGCAGGGGGTCGTGGGTTCGAGTCCCATCGTTCTCCACCAACGGAGGTCCAGGTCAGCGGCCTGACGCGCCGGTCTCACGAAGGCCGGCGCTCTTCGCGAGCCGCACAGATCAGCGGCTCAAGGCATGCGGCAGAAGGGGCGAAACGGCCGCGTTATGCCCGCGGGGCGGATTCAATACCACGTCCTCCACCAGCTGTGGCGCTGACGTCGCGCGGTCATCGCCGCGTTGCCCTGGTCAGCGGGCGATGAGCGGTCCCGTGATCCGAAGGTGCCGGCGTCGACCGCGCCCCGGCTGCTCCGTCCCCGTGTCGAGGCCGATTCTTGGGCTTGATGCGCGAGCTCGCGGTGCAACCGAGGGGTCAATATCCAGGGTCGCGCGACACCTCCAGAGCCCTCTGTCAGAACGGCGCGCGCATGTCGTTTTCGCAGACAGCCCGCCGAACGCACGAGGGCCGATCGGACTTTCGACCCTAGACGGGCATAACCGCCACCTGCATACTTTCGTTCGGAGCGCATCCTCAAGCGGGTAGGGGTGGGACACGATGGGGCAGGGCATTCGCTCGACAGTCGCGCGGCTCGCGCGTCTCGGAGGGCTCATCGCCATCATTGGCGCGTCGCTCGTGGCCGTCGCGGGTCCGGTCGCCGCCGCTGACTTCACGGTCACAAACGGGAACGACTCCGGTCCCGGATCGCTCCGCCAAGCCTTCGCCGACGCGACCGCAAACCCTGGCGACGACCGGGTCATTGTCGACCCCAGTGTGAGCACCATCACGCTGATGACCGGCGCCGTGGTGCACAACCCGGCGGACAACGCCAAGCTCGAGGTCCAAGGCAACGGGGTCACGATCCAGCAAACGACGCTCGACGCGTCGGTCATCTCACATTTCAGCAGCGGAGCGTTGACTGTCGACAACGCAACGGTTGCGGGCGGTAACGGAATCAACGCCGCGGGCATTCTGACCGCTCCCGGCTCGTTGGTCCTCACGAACTCGACAATCCGGAACAACACCGGAACCGGGTTCGGAGCCGGTGGCATTAGCGCAAGCGGCGGGTTCGCCATCACCAACTCCACGATCCACGACAACACAGGTGGCGCCGGGAGCGGAGGGCCGAGTTCGATCATGGGTTCGACGATCAGGAACAACTCGGCCATCGTCGCCAGTGCCGGCGCCGCCGTGGGCGGCGCGTCGACGAGTTCGACGCTGAACGTGGCGAACTCGACGATCAGCGACAACTCGGCCACGGCCACCGGCTCAGGGTTCGCATTCGGGGGGCTCCTTGCCGGTTCCACGTTGACGGTGACCGATACGGCAGTTGGGGGGAACACCGCGATTAGTGCTGGTAGCCGGGCGGTCGGCGGTTTTGTCACCAACGGCACCGCGACCGTCTCAGGATCGTCGATCTCGGGTAACTCGGCGACCGGTACCAACGCGACTGGCGGAGGCGGCGCCGTCGGTTCCCACACCATCACGGATTCGACGTTCGACGGCAACACCGCCACGGGTAGCTCCAGCGCGACCGGCGGGGTTGGCGGCTCGCCCGTGACGTTCACCAACTCCCTGGCATCGGCGAACAGCGCGATCTCGGCAGGTGCGGGCGCTGCATTCGGCGGCGTCTCGAGTCCCGCCGTGAACGCAACGAACTCGACGGTGAGGGACAACAGCGCGAGCGCGGCCGGTTCCGGTCCCGCGATCGGCGGAGCCCTCGCGTTCTCCACCACCCTGACTGCGACCGACTCTACGGTCAGCGGGAATACAGCTAGCAGCGCGGGCGGCTTGTCGGTCGGCGGGGCTCGGGGTGATCGGCACCGTGACCCTTACGACGTCAACGGTGTCCGGCAACTCGCCCGTAGGAGTCGTTACATTCAGCGACGCGTCGGCGACGAATTCGACGATCACGATGAACACTAATGGTGGGCTCTTCGCCAACGACATCACCTTCGTGTACGTGACTGTCGTCGAGAACAGCGGAACGCAGGTGAACTCGACTGACAACGGCTCCGATGCCGGCTCGTTGACGTCCTTCGGGTCGATCGTGGCCAAGCCCACCAGCGGCGGGTCGAACTGCACGTTCGGGCCGTCGGGCACCACGACGTCGAACGGCTACAACTTCTCCGACGACGCCTCGGCTTCGGTGGGCTGCAAGTTCAACCAGGCCACCGACTTGGTCGGGCCGGGCAACGACCCGCAACTGGCCCCGTTGGCAAACAACGGCGGGCCCACGCAGACCCGCATGCCCTCGCCCACGAGCCCGGTCGTCGACGCCATCCCGACCAGCAATTGCAGCTTTGCCGGTGTCACCGTCGACCAGCGCGGTGTCACCCGCCCCGTCGGCCCCCGGTGCGACATCGGGTCGGTCGAAACCAAGGGCGTACCGCGCACCAAAGACGACTGCAAGGACGGCGGTTGGCAGAACCTCGTCGACGACCAGGGCCGACCGTTCAAGAACCAGGGCGACTGTGTGAGCTTCTAGCGACGGGCGGAAGGAACAAGGCGAAGGGCTGACCGCACTCTTGCGCGACGCTCACGACGCGCTTGCTCTGTGCCGCGAGTGCCCGCTGAGGAGCTTGTTCCCAGGAGACGCTGCTCGAGTGGGTCGGCGTCGCGTTCATCGTGATCGGAGTCCTGCTGATGTCGCTAGGCTCGCCCCGCGCATGACCGAAGCGTCGGCCGCCGACCTCGCGGTCGTCATCGTGAACTACGAGACGGGCGCGTGGCTCGAGCGCTGCCTACGTTCGCTCGAAGGTGCTCGAGGTGACGTGTCGGTCGACGTGGTCGTGATCGACAACGCGTCCGGCGACGGCAGCGCCGACGTCTCGGAGGCGCTCGGCGCGCGCTTGGTCCGCAACGATTCGAACCGCTACCTGTC
>WNFU01002746.1_pt1 | contig 31308 bp, 30 predicted proteins | sample 5400121 | NCBI WGS metagenome assembly WNFU01 (sample SAMN13153360, study PRJNA577476) | soil metagenome | isolation source: 100 cm soil or saprolite under grassland replicate 1 | place: USA:California | collected 2016-06-15
GCTGCCTTCCGGAGCGATTCGCGGCTCGTCAGCCCCGCCGCGGCCGAGACTTCCGCTTCCGGCACCGGCTGACTAGTAGAGCCGATGCGTGCAGGGGCTGCGGTCGTCGCAGTGGGAATCGGGCTCTCCGTGCTCGGCGAGGCCGCGGCGCAGACGGCCGTCCGCGGTTCGGGCGGGACGTGGCCCCAGTTCCACTACTCGCCCCGCCACCTGGGCGTCAATCCCGGGGAACACTGACGTAGAGCCGGAAACGCGCCCCGGCTACGGACCCTGTGGTCGAAGCGCGTGCCGAAGACGGAGGATGGGATTCTGAACTAGTCGGTCGCGGTGAGCCGGAACGCGGTGTACGTGGGAAGCGGCGACGGCCCGCTGTACGCATTCCGCCGGCGGGACGGAAAGCGGGGCTGGCGGACGAAAGTCGGGCTGCTGGTCGGGTCCTCGTCGCCGACCGTCGGCGCGGGGCCGTGTACATCGGCTCCGTCGCCTCCACCGCGGAGAGCGGCTATCTGTACGCGGTCGACGCGAGCTCGGGAAGGGTTCGCTGGCGCGCAGCCCTCCCCGGCGAGGGCGAACGGCATCGTCTACGCCGGGTCGAGGACGGGCCGGCTCTACGTGTTCCGGGCAAAGTGCGCGCGCGGCGGAGGGACCTGCAAGCCGCTCTATCGCAGCGCGCCGACGCGCGGCGGCGGTCCCTTCGCCTTCTCTCTCGCAGTCGCCGGCGGGAAGGTGTACTACGGCGCGTACACGAGAGTCCCGCGCGTTCGGGCTTAGGAATGAGGGGTGTGACCGCAGCGGCCCGGCAAAGCCGAGCCGCTGCTTCATCGAAGTGGAACGCGGTTTCCCCCTCGAGTCCCCCTTCCTTGGCTTCTTTGTGTGTCAATGAGCTGCAGAGGGTTCGCCCGGCTACGCTCTTCCAACATGCCCGAGTTCAAGACAGCGGACGCGTACGCGCCGACCGGCGACCAGCCGCAGGCGATCGGGACCCTCTCCGAGGGGCTGAAGGCCGGCGAGCGCTACCAGACGCTTCTGGGCGCGACTGGGACCGGCAAGACAGCGACGATGGCCTGGATCGTCGAGCAGGTCCAGAAGCCGACGCTCGTGATCGCCCACAACAAGACACTCGCGGCCCAGCTCTGCAACGAGTTCCGCGAGTTCTTCCCCACGAACGCCGTCGAGTACTTCGTCTCCTACTACGACTACTACCAGCCCGAGGCTTACGTCCCCCAGGCCGATCTCTACATCGAGAAGGACTCTTCGCAGAACGACGACATCGCCCGGCTGCGACTGAACGCGACTTCTGCGCTGTTCACGCGCAGGGACGTGATCGTCGTCGCCTCGGTCTCGTGCATCTACGGCATCGGCTCCCCCGAGGAGTGGCGCGAGCGGCTGCTGTACCTCGAGGTGGGAGAGGATCACGACCGCGACCTCGTGCTGCGGAAGCTGATCGACAGCCAGTACGTCCGCAACGACACGTCGCTCGGGCGCGGCCGCTTCCGCGTCAAGGGCGACGTCGTCGAGGTGCAGCCGGCCAACTCCGAGACCGCCTACCGCGTCTCCTTCTTCGGCGACGAGGTGGAGCAGATCACGCACTTCGACCCGCTGACCGGGGAGGTGTTCGCGAAGCTGGACAACCTCGCGATCTGGCCGGCCACGGAGTACGTGACCTCGAAGCCGACCATCGAGCGCGCCGTCGACGAGATCAAGCACGAGCTCGAGGAGCGGGTCAAGGAGCTCGAGTCGGAGAACAAGCTGCTCGAAGCGCACCGCCTGCGCCAGCGCACCGAGTACGACCTGGAGATGATGAAGGAGCTCGGCTTCTGCTCCGGGATCGAGAACTACTCGCGCATCCTGGAAGGCCGACCGCCCGGCTCGCACCCGTTTACCCTGCTCGACTACTTCCCGGAGGACTTCGTCGTGTTCGTGGACGAGTCGCACCAGACCGTCCCGCAGATCGGCGGGATGTACGAGGGCGACCGCTCGCGTAAGCAGACGCTGGTCGACTTCGGCTTCCGGCTCCCGTCGGCGCTCGACAACCGCCCGCTGCGGTTCGACGAGTTCCTGGACAAGTTGAACCAGCTCGTGTTCGTGTCGGCCACGCCGGGCCCGTTCGAGCTCCGGCACTCGACCCGCGTGGGGGAGCAGCTCATCCGCCCGACGGGAATCGTCGACCCCGAGGTGGAGCTGCGCGCGACCAAGAACCAGATCGACGACCTGCTGAACGAGATTCGCCGGCGGGAGGAAGTGGGCGAGCGCGTGCTGGTCACGACCTTGACGAAGAAGATGGCCGAGGACCTGACCGACTACCTGCTCGAATCGGGCGTCAAGGCGCGCTACCTCCACTCCGAGATCGACACGCTCGACCGCATCCAGATCATCCGGGAGCTCCGGCTCGGCGACTACGACGTGCTCGTGGGCGTCAACCTCCTGCGCGAAGGGCTCGACCTGCCCGAGGTGTCGCTGATCGCCATCCTCGACGCCGACAAGGAGGGCTTCCTGCGCGGGAAGACGGCGCTCATCCAGACGATCGGGCGCGCGGCGAGGAACGTGAACGGGAAGGTGCTCCTGTACGCCGACAAGCTGACCGAGGCGATCAAGGGCGCGCTCGAGGAGACCGACCGGCGTCGCGCAAAGCAGCTCGCGTACAACGAGGAGCACGGGATCACGCCGGAGTCGATCCAGAAGGGCGTCTCGGACATCGCCGAGTTCCTCTCCCTGGAGGCGCCGCACGTGCCTTCGAAGCGGCGGCGGGGGCGCGCCGAGGTGGAGGGCATGTCGAGCGAGGAGCTGGAGAAGCTCGTCATCCAGCTCGAGGAGGAGATGTTCGCGGCGGCCGAGGAGCTGCGGTTCGAGTACGCGGCCAAGCTCCGTGACGAGATCAAGGAGCTACGGCGGGAGCTCCAGGCACTCGCGCCTGCTTAGGAACTACTCCTTCTCGCGCTCGCGCGCGGCCTCCATCTCGCGGTCCCTCGCCCGTCGGTAGGCGAGCCGTTCCTTGATCATCCGGGTATTCCGCTCGAAGCGCGCCTCTTCCTCAGCCGTTGTTTTCCGGCGCCTCTTCTTCGCCATCCCCTTCCTCCAAAAGAACCTTGATCCGGTGGATATCGTGCCTGACGCCTGAGTCCCACTGGAACAAAGGAGCCGCCAAATGTGTCGCAACATCCGCAAGCTGTACAACTTCGATCCGCCCGCGACCAAGGAAGAGGTCCGGGACGCCTCGCTGCAGTACGTCCGCAAGATCAGCGGCTTCACGAAGCCGTCGAAGGCGAACGAGGAGGCGTTCGAGCGCGCGGTCGACGCCGTGGCCGAGACGTCGAGCCGGCTGCTCGCCCAGCTCGTCACGTCGGCGCCGCCGCGGAACCGCGAGCAGGAGGCGGCCCGTGCGGCCGCCCGCGCGCGGGAGCGGTTCGGAGCCGTCAGCGCGGCTTAGGGGCCCAGTCGACGCGTCCGGCCGGCTGGACGCCGGCCGTGGACTGGGTGAGGATCGCGTCCCTGCCGGTGCCGTTCGCATTCATCACCCAGATAGAGCCCTTCCCCGGCTCGAACGGGTCGCCGCAATCCCCTATGCAGCGGACGAACGCGATCTTCTTGCCGTTCGGCGAGAGGACGGCGCTCGAGATGTGACCGTGGCGGACGGACGCGATGACTCGGACTGCGGTGCCGTTTGGCCTCATCCTCACGATCGTGCTCTGACCCCGGACCGCGATCAGCGAGCTCCCGTCGCGAGCCCACGAAGGGGAGTAGTACTTCCGCTTCGACCCTCTCGTGATCGCTCTGTTGCGCTTTCCGTTTCTGACGATGAGGTCGCTGCGCAGGAGGCCGGTGCCGCTCTTAGCGTAGGTGACCCGGTAGAAGGCGAGCCGCAAGCCCCAGGGCACGTAGTCCGGGCCGTAGTTGTCCTGGACGCGTGACGCGCGCGCGACCACTCTCAGGTTGCCTCCGCGCGGGCTCATCGTGACGATGAGGTTGCGATTGTCGCTCGTATACTCGATCGCCGCGACCCTCGTGCCGCTTCGGTTCACCGACGGGCAGAGATGATCGGTGGCCCTGGGCTGGTCGGCCAGCTGCCGGCCGCTCCCGTCCGCCCTCATGCGGTAGATGTGCGACGGGGCCGCGGTGCTTCGGTCGACGCTGTCGAAGAAGATGCTCCTGCCGCCGGACGACCACCCGGGGCACTCGTTCCAGACCTTGCCCTGCGCGTGTGTCAGCTGGCGCAGTCCCTTTCCATTGGGGGCGACCCGGTAGATCTGGACGGTTTGCGTCGATGAGCCCACGCCGTCGAAGACGAGCGATCCATTCCTCAGCACAGAGGTCGAAGGCCCGCGCGCCGAACCGGCCGTGACGCCCGCGCAGAGCACCACCAGCAAGGCAATTGCGGCGGGCGTGATTTTCATCCGAGGCGCACTCTAGACATCGACCGCGCCTGAGCGCACAATGAGCCGATGGAGGCGCCTCCCCCTGCGGCCCCCGAGCTCAGCCCTGAGCAGCGGCAGCTCGCGCGCGAGCTTCATCGCCGAAGGCGGCGCCGCCAGATCATGGTTCGGCGCGCTGTCGCCCTCGGCGTGCCGATCGTCGTCGCCGCGGGCATCTGGCTGATCGTGTCCGCAACGTCGGGCGGCGGGCGGACGAAGAAAGCGACAGCGGCTGAGAAGGACGGCTCGGGTCAGGCCAAGCCTGCGGCGCTCATGGGGGCGATCAACCCGAAGGTTCCGGGGCTCACGACCTTCCGCGGCAACCTCACGCGCACGTACTACGGAGAAGGGCCCGTCCCGCGCCATCCGGTCGTGAAGTGGCGCTATCCACGGAACGGGGGGATGTGCGCGCGCTCGAGCGACGAGCACGGCACGGAAACCTGGTGCGGAGTGGGGTGGACCGGGCAGCCGAACGTCATCCGGCACGGCAAGGGCAGCATCCTCGAGCTCCGCTTCGGGGCATACGACGACCACTACCACTTCCTGAACGCCCGGAGGGGTGAGCCGATCCGCTCCGACCTCGTCACCGGCGACCTCGCCAAGGGATCGGCCACCTCGGACCCGGACGGCTATCCCCTCTACTACGCGGGCTCGCGCGACAACAACCTCCGGGTCGTCGCGCTCGACCGCCGCCATCCAACCGTCCTCTGGTCGATGAACGCCTACACGACGGTCCCCTACATCGTCTGGAACAACGACTGGGACGGCGCGCCTCTGATCGTGGGCGATTACCTGCTGGAAGGTGGAGAGAACTCGTGGTTCTACGTCGTGAGGCTGAACCGCGGCTGGGGCCCGGGCCACAAGGTGCGCGTGCGCCCGAAGATCGTGCTCACCGTCCCGGGTTGGGACTCCCAGCTCGAAAGCGATCGGCCCGACAAGGCCTTCTCGATCGAGAACTCGGTGGCCTTCGACCACGGCGTGGCCTATTTCGCCAACTCGGCCGGGCTCGTCCAGGGCTGGAATATCTCGCGCGTTCTCAAGGGAGGGCGCAAGGCGCATCGCGTCTTCCGTTTCTGGACCGGGGAGGACACGGACGCCTCGGTGGTGATCGACAAGGGTTATCTGTACGTGGCGAGCGAGCTGGAGAAGTTCAACAGCCGCTCCTCCGAGGTCGGGCAGCTGATGAAGCTCAACCCCAGGAAGCCGAACGACCCGCTCGTCTGGTCGGTTCCGGTGCAGGACGCCGGCTTCGACAACGCGGGAGGGATCTGGTCGACGCCGGCCCTCCACCGCGGAATGCTGTACGTCGCCACCAATGCGGGCGGCTTGCTCGCAGTCGACCGCCGCACGGGGAAGGTCCGCTGGAAGATCTCGCTCCCGGGGCCGACCTGGTCCTCTCCCCTCGTCGTCGACAACGTCCTGATCCAGGGGGACTGCTCGGGCATCCTGCACGCGTACGACGTCAGGCATCCAGCTCGATCGCCGCGCGAGCTGTGGAGGCTCGATCTCGGGGGCTGCATCGAGGCGACCCCGGCGGTCTGGCGCGGGATGATCTGGGTCGGGACGCGCGACGGCGCCATGTTCGGGATCGGCGAGGCGCCTAAGGGCTCAAAGGCTGGAGCCCGCGCGGGAAGCGGCGGATCGCCGTGAGCATCCAGCCCTCGTCGCGCCAGACGTAGGTCTCCACGGAGACCTCGGCCGCCGTCGCTTCGTAGACGAGTAGCCCGCGCGCCTCGCCCCGGCGCCGCGGCCGCGGCTGGCCCAGGCCGGGGGCGACCGAGACGGTCACGCCTCGAACCTCGCCGTCGACGACCTCGAACTCATGCCGCTCGCTCACGGCCACCTGGTGGATGTGGCCCCCGAGGACCAGTTCTGCGCCGGCGTCCACGAGGGCCGCGAGCACCTTGCTCCGCCTCGACACCGGTCGTTTTCGCGACCGCCACGGAGCGCCGATGAGCTGGTGGTGCAGCACGACCGTCTTGAGCGCCGTGGGGGGCACCTCCGCGAACAGCTCGGCAGTGCGGCGAAGCTGGCTTGCGCGAACGCCGCCGGACTGATGCCGCCACGGCCTGACCGAGTTGAGCCCGACCGCGAACAGCTCCTCCGAGCGGTAGAGCGGCTCCGTCGACTGCCACTGGCGCTCGAACTCCGAGAACGGGCGCGTGAACCGGGCGGGGACCGTGCGGGGAATGTCGTGGTTTCCGGGAACGGCGAGAAGGGGGCGTCCGAGCCCGCGCAGGAAGTCCGCCGCCTGCTCGTGCTCCGCGCGCTTGCCCCGGTGGGTCAGATCTCCGCTGGCGACTACGAGCGCGGGCTCGACGCGGTCGACCAGATCCGTCAAACCGCGCTCGATCAGCGCGTGATCGCCGCCTCCGAAGTGGAGGTCCGAGACGTGCAGAAAGCGGACAGGCACGACCGCGGCAGGCTATACACTCACCCCATGGCCGACGAGCCGACCGAAGTCTTCGACGACCTCTATCTCGGGCTCCGGGCGGGCGGCGCGCTGAGGAAGAAGCGGCGCGGCGAGCCGCTGACGAGCGAGGAGGAGGAAGCTCTCGGGCGCTGGCAGCGCCTGTCCACGGCGCGGAAGTCCTTCGCCATCGGAGCCTTTGCGCTGGGGACGTTCGGCCTCGGTTTCACGCTCGGCGGCCTCGTTTTCGCCCGCCGCCGTAGGGCCTAGCTCTCCGCCCCTCTCTGGCCCGCAGGAACGGCTGTTCCGCCGCAGAAGAGCGCGCCATGCTCGTCGGGGACGAGGAACGGCTGTGTCTGGAGGCGCGGCGCCACGGGATCGTCCTCGTGCGGCCGCTGGCGTCGGCAATCGTCCTCGCGCTCGGCGGGGGCTTCTTACTGACGCGAGGCTGGCCTTACCTGCTCGGGGGCGCGGCACTGCTCGCGTTGGGCGCTGCGACCGCCTTGCGGGCGGTATGGCGGTGGGAGCGCACGCACGTGGTGGTGACGACCGAAAAGCTTGTCGTCGCCCACGGGACACTGCGTCGTCGCGCCGCCTCCGTACGGCTCGCGGGGGTCGACGCGCTCGAGCTCGAGCAGACGCTCCTGGGGCGGATCCTCGGCTATGGGACGCTCGTCGCCGGCCCGCTCGAGGTGAGCTACGTCCCGGATCCGCGGCGGCTCTACCAGCTCGTCGAACGCCTGACTGGATAGCCCCGTCACCGAGGCGTCATCCGCGGCGAATCACCGTGGACGGAGCTCGGTTGGGTCGCGCCTGATCCGGGGGGGTGCTCGGGGGGAACCAGGCGGTTCCCCCGCGATGGAGGCGCCGACTTGCATGCACGGGCGGCGCCGTTCTCCGCTGTCCGAGCCGGATGCGATGCTCCACCGAACATGCGTTCGGTGGATACACTTGGCCCAATGGCGCAGGATGAACTGGTCGTCCACGGGGCGCGCGAGCACAATCTGAGAGACATCACCGTCCGCCTCCCCCGGAACGCGCTCGTGTGCATCACCGGGCTCTCCGGCTCTGGGAAGTCGTCGCTCGCCTTCGACACGATCTACGCCGAGGGGCAGCGCCGCTACGTCGAATCGCTCTCCGCCTACGCGCGCCAGTTCCTGCAGATGATGGAGAAGCCGGACGTGGACTCGATCGACGGCCTCTCGCCCGCGATCTCGATCGACCAGAAGACGACCTCGCGCAACCCGCGCTCCACTGTGGGCACCGTCACCGAGATCTACGACTACCTGCGCCTCCTGTACGCCCGGGTCGGCCGGCCCCACTGCCCCGTGTGCGGCCGCCCGATCGCCGGCCAGAGCCTGGAGCAGATCGTCGACCAGGTGCTCCGTCTGCCCGAAGGCACCAAGTTCACGGTCAACGCACCGGTCGTCCGCGACCGCAAGGGCGAGTACAAGGACGTGCTCGAGGAGCTGCGGCGCGACGGTTTCACGCGCGTGAAAGTGGACGGGGAACAGCGGCTCCTCGAGGAGCCGATCGAGCTGGACAAGAAGTTCAAGCACACGATCGAGGTGGTGGTCGACCGGCTGGTGATGAAGCCGGACCTGCGCATCCGCCTCTCCCAGTCGATCGAGACCGCCTCCGCCCTCGCCGACGGGCTCGTGGTCATCGACGTCGTCGACGGCGAGCCGCTCACCTTCAGCGAGAAGTTCGCCTGCCCCGAGCACGGCGTCTCGCTCCCCGAGCTGCAGCCGCGCATCTTCTCCTTCAACTCTCCGCACGGGGCGTGCCCGCGCTGCACCGGCCTGGGAGCGCAGCAGGAGATTGATCCCGACCTGCTCGTGCCGGACCAGACCGTCTCCATCGGAGACGGCGCGCTCGTCCCGTGGTCGGTCGGCAACTCCACGTTCTACGAGTCGGTGATCCAGGCGATCGGCGACCGGTACGAGATCGATCTCGACACGCCGTGGGGAGAGCTCCCGGAGGAACAGCAGAACCTGTTCCTGTACGGAACGAAGGGCGAGAAGGTCTATGTCCAGTACCGCAACCGGATGGGGAGGCGGCGCTCCTACATGCTCGCCTTCGAAGGCATCGTCCCCAACCTCGAGCGGCGCTACCGCGAGACCGACTCCTCGCAGCAGCGCGAGCGGATCGAGGAGTACATGAGCTTCCGCCCCTGCCCGGCCTGCAACGGAGCGCGGCTCAAGCCGGAGGTTCTGGCGGTCACGATCGGAGAGAAGAACATCCACCAGTTCACCCAGATGTCGGTGACCGCCGCGATCGAGTTTCTTGACGGGCTCGAGCTGACCGAGACCGAGGAGCTGATCGGCGAACGCATCATCCGCGAGATCCGCCAGCGCCTCACCTTCCTCGACAACGTCGGGGTCGGCTACCTGCAGCTCGACCGCGCCGCGGCCACGCTCTCGGGCGGCGAGGCCCAGCGGCTGCGACTGGCGACGCAGATCGGGTCGCAACTGGTGGGCGTCCTCTACATCCTCGACGAGCCGTCGATCGGCCTCCACCAGCGCGACAACGGCAAGCTCATCGGGACGCTCGAGCGCCTCCGCGACCTCGGCAACACGGTGCTCGTCGTCGAGCACGACGAGCAGACGATGCGCGCGGCCGAACATCTCGTGGACATGGGCCCCGGAGCGGGCGAGCACGGCGGAGACGTCGTCGCCGAGGGGCCGGCGCAGAAGGTCGCCCGTACGCGCGGCTCGATCACCGGAGAGTTTCTGTCCGGGAAGCGGACGATCGCGGTCCCGGAGCGCCGCGAGCACGAGAACGGGTCGTTCGTGGTGCGCGGGGCGACGATGCACAACCTCAAGGGGATCGACGTCGAGTTCCCGGTCGGGAAGCTCGTGTGCGTCACCGGGGTGTCGGGCTCGGGCAAGTCCACGCTCGTGAACGAGATCGTCTACAAGGCGCTCGCCAACCGGCTCCACCGCCTGCGCGTGAAGCCGGGAGCGCACGAGTCCGTCGAGGGCATCGAGTGCTTCGACAAGGTGATCGACATCGACCAGTCGCCGATCGGCCGCACGCCGCGCTCGAATCCCGCCACGTACACCGACATCTTCACGCCCATCCGCGAGCTGTACTCGCTCACGCCCGAGGCCAAGGTCCGCGGCTACAAGCCGGGTCGCTTCTCCTTCAACGTCCGCGGGGGGCGGTGCGAGACATGCAAGGGGGACGGGACGATCAAGATCGAGATGCACTTCCTTCCGGACGTGTACGTCCCATGCGAAACGTGCCAGGGCCGGCGTTACAACCGCGAGACGCTCGAGGTTCGCTTCAAGGGTAAGTCGATCGCGGACGTGCTGGAGATGTCGGTCGAGGAGGCGCTCCGCTTCTTCGCCAAGATCCCGAAGCTGCGCCGGCGATTGCAGACGCTCCACGACGTCGGCCTCGACTACATCAAGCTCGGCCAGCCGGCGACGACGCTCTCCGGTGGCGAGGCCCAGCGGGTGAAGCTGGCGAAGGAGCTGGGGAAGGTCGCGACCGGCCGGACGCTCTACATCCTCGACGAGCCCACGACGGGTCTCCACTTCGCCGACATCGAGAAGCTGCTCGAGGTGCTGCAGCGGCTCGTCGACGCCGGCAACACGGTGCTGGTGATCGAGCACAACCTCGACGTGATCAAGCAGGCGGACTGGATCGTCGACCTCGGGCCGGAAGGGGGCGAGGCCGGGGGAGAGGTGGTCGCCACGGGAACTCCCGAGGAGGTGGCCGACGTGGAGGAATCCCACACCGGGCAGTACCTGCGAAGCATCCTGCCCAAAGTGGCCGCCGCGGCTGCCTAGCATGCTCCTCTGCCCGATGGCCGTATAGTCGAGTAGTGGCGATCCGGGTCGTCCTGGCCGAGGACAACTACCTTGTCCGAGAAGGTGTGCTGCGGCTGCTCGAGCAGGAGCCCGACATCGACGTGGTCGCCGCCTGCGAGGATCTTCCATCGCTGGTGAAGGCCATCGAGGCCGAGGCGCCGGAGGTCGTTCTCACCGACATCCGCATGCCGCCCGGAAACGCGGACGAAGGGATCCAGGTTGCGGACCGGGTGCGCGAGACGAACCCGGAGACCGGCGTGGTCGTGCTCAGCCAGTTCGCCGCGCCCGAGTACGCGCTTGCTCTTCTCGAGAGCGGCGCGGATCGGCGTGGCTACCTGCTCAAAGACCGCGTGGGCGACGCGAGGCAGCTGTCGGAAGCCATCCGCGAGGTCGCAGGGGGAGGCTCGGTGGTCGATCCGAAGGTCGTGGAGGCGCTCGTGAACGCAAGGTCGACCAGGCGCTCCCCCCTCGACGACTTGACGCCACGTGAACGAGAGACGCTCGAGGAAATGGCGCAGGGCAAGACGAACGCGGCGATCGCAGCGTCACTCGTGATCACGGAGCGCTCGGTGGAGAAGGTGGTGCACTCGATCTTCCAGAAGCTCGGGCTCACATGGCAGGAGGACATCAACCGCCGGGTCAAGGCGGTGCTGCTCTACCTCGCCGAGCGGGAGGACTGAACCGGGACCGTTCCGAGCACCTTGGTACCCGCGCCCGGAGTGGACTCGACCTGAATGTTTCCTCCGATGGCGCCGAGCCGGTCCCGCATGTTCGTGAGCCCGGTTCCTGTGTCGTCTGCGGCGGGGTCGATCCCCGCCCCGTCGTCAGCGACTTCGAACCGGATGCCCCCGTCTTCTTCCCAGACGCGAACGCGCGCGCTGGCGTTCTCCCCGGCATGCTTGGCTGCGTTCTGGAGCGCCTCCAGACAGCAGAAGTAGACGGCCGCCTCCAGGCCGGCGTCGTACCGCCCGAGCTCTGTCGCATCGACGCGCGCCGGAATGGGAACGCGTCTGGCGGCGTTGGCGAGCGCCTCCTTGAGGCCTCGGTCCTGCAGTAGCGGCGGGTAGATCCCGTGAGCAAGCTCTCTGAGCTCACGCATCGCGTCTCGAATGGATTCGCCTAGCTCGTCCAGGATCGCCTTCGCCTTCGCCGCGTCGGAGTCCGCGAGCTCGCGGGCGGCGCCGAGATTGGCCGCGACCCCCACGAGGTACTGCTGCGCCCCGTCGTGCAGGTTGCGCTCGATCCTCCGCCGCTCCGCGTCGGCGGCGGCCACGATGCGAGCCCGCGACGCTCGCAGCTCGTCGGCCTGCCGCTCGAGCTCGACCACCTGGTGCTTAACGCGCTGCTCAAGCGTTCGGTTCAGCTCCTTGATCGTGTCGTGGAAGCGCTTGATGCGGAGGAGGGACTTCACCCGGGTGAGGAGCTCCTCTTGGTTGAAGGGCTTGGGGATGAAATCGTCGGCTCCCGCTGCGATCGCCTTGGTCTTCTCCTGGCCGATGCTCGAGGTGACCATGATCACCGGGAGCATGGCGGTCTCCTCGTCGCTGCGAAGAGCTCGGCAGACGGCGTAGCCGTCCATCCCTGGCATGACGACGTCCAGCAGGATCAAGTCCGGCTGCTCTGTCTTGACGAGCTCGAGGGCCTGCTCGCCGGACGTCGCCGGGACGACCTGATGCCCATGTGGGACGAGGACTGCCTCCAGAAGCCGCACGTTTTCCGGGATGTCGTCGACGACCAGGATCTTGCCGGCATCTTCTGCGGCCCTCTCCATCCGGAGACTATGAACCGCCGCGTCCAAGCTGGCAAGGGGGCGAGCAAGGCGCTCGAGACGGGGGGTAACCGGCCTTCCGATCTCCGGGGTACCCCTGTTGTTGCCGATGGCCACCTTAGACAGGATGCGCAGATCGTGCGAAGATCACCGAAAGAGGAGGGAGTTTTCCGAATGATCAAGCGAGCAGTGGTGAGCGCTCTTGCGCTGGCGTGTCTGGGGATGTCGCTGGCCGCCTGCGGAGGCTCGAGCTTGAGCTCTGCATCCGAGCAGGCGCTCCGACGAAAGACCGATCTCTACGCGATCAGCCAGATCGAGAGGACCTTCCACGAGGCGATATCCAAGAAGGACATCGGGGAGATGGTTGGCCTCTTCGCACCGAATGCGACCGGCACGTTCGGGCCCGGGAACACGGTGGCGGGCAAGGAGCAGATCCGGAAGGTCTGGCTGAACTCGGTTTCGTTCAAGCCCGAGACGCACTGGTTGTCCGACCATCCCGCGTACAAGCTGAAGGCCACCGTCGACGGAGACCGGGGCACGCTCCACTTCGAATGTCACTTCATCGACGTCGATACCGGAAAGGTTGCAGCGGTCACGGCCGGCAATCTGGACGTGGCGAGGATCAACAACCGCTGGCTGATCACGAACTTCGTGGGAAGCACGTCAGAGCTGAAGATCTGAGCGCGTGTCGCGAGGACACGTGCCGCAGCAGGAGACAGCAGCCGGCGCCGAAGAACGCCGGCTGCTGAGCCCGGCCGACAATCCGCTGGTCCGGGCCGTGGGACGGCTGCCGGCCGGCGTCCACGCCAAGTTGCTCGTGGCATTCGTGGGCACTGCATTGCTCGTGGTCGTCCTGGGCGTGCTCGGGCTTCGCCTGCTCGGGCAGTCGAACGAGCGGGTGGAGACGCTCGGAACGCTCCAGGAGCGAGGCTTTGCGTACGGCAAGCTCCGGAGCGACGCCCTCCACGTTCGCCTGCTGCTCGCCCAGAACGTCGGAGGGGACTACTACAAGGCCTTCCGCGGCTCGCATGAACAGGATCGGGCAGGCGGCTTGGCCATCGACCGGGCGATCACCAGCGCCGTCGCGCAAATCCCGGCGGCGACGTTCCCGGACAATCTCGGATTCCGGCCTCCTCAGGAGGACGAGAGGTACCTGCGGAGGATTCGGGCGACAGGTCGCCACCTCTCGACGATCATGCGAGAGATCGTCGAGGCCGGCCGAGCCGCGCCCGCACGAGTGCCGTCCCTTCGCACCAGGGCCGAGCTGGTTGCGATCGACCTCAACCAGCATGCCACGGAGCTCGCGAATGTCACGACCGCGAGAACGGAGGCCCTGATCGCCCAGAACGCGAGCTCGTACGCGAGCTCCCGGAACCTGTTCATTGGCGTGGCCGCGGGGGCGATCGTGCTGGCGCTCCTGCTCGGCTTCGTGCTCTCGTGGTCGGTGATCGGGCCGGTCCAGCGCATCGACGCGCGCCTGGCGGGAATCGCCTCCGGGGACTTTTCGCGCCGGGTCGAGGTGGCGAATCGCGACGAGCTGGGCGCCCTTGCGGGGAACGTCAACCGCATGAACGACGAGCTCCAGCGCCTCTACCGAGAGCTGGAGGCGGCGAGCCGCCACAAGAGCGAGTTCCTGGCGAACATGTCGCACGAGCTGCGCACACCCCTGAACGCGATCATCGGCTTCTCCCAGGTTCTGCGCGAGAAGCTCTTCGGTGAGCTGAACGAGAAGCAGGAGGAATACGTCGCCGACATCCTCTCCTCGTCCGACCACCTGCTCGCGCTCATCAACGACATCCTCGACCTCTCGAAGATCGAGGCCGGCCAGGTCGAGCTAGAGATCGCTCCGTTCTCGCTCCGAGAGGCCCTGGAGCGCGGCGTCGTCATGGTCAAGGAGCGGGCCATAAAGAACGGCGTCGAGCTCGGACTCGCGCTCGATGGGTCGGTTGGGGTCGTGGAGGCCGACGAGCGCCGTATCCGTCAGGTCGTCTTCAACGTGCTCACGAACGCGGTCAAGTTCACGCCCGCGGGCGGAAGCGTGGAGGTCCGGTCAGCCCAAGTGGACGGAGAGGTCCGGGTCTCGGTCGTCGACACCGGGCCGGGAATCGCAGAAGAGGACCACGAGAGGATCTTCGAGGAGTTCCAGCAGACGGAGATCGGCATCGAGCAGCGCGAGGGCACCGGGCTCGGGCTTGCACTCTCGAAGCGGCTGATAGAGCTGCACGGGGGGCGAATTTGGGTGGAGAGCGCTCCCGGCAAAGGCAGCACGTTCACGTTTGCCCTCCCCGTGGGGGCGAGCTGATGGCAGGCCAGGTCGTCCTCGTCGTCGAGGACAACGAGAAGAACATGAAGCTGTTCAGAGACGTGCTTCAGGCGAGTGGATACGAGACGCTCGAGGCGACAACCGGCGAGGACGCAGTGGACCTTGCGACAGAGCATGTCCCGGACCTCGTCCTGATGGACGTGCAGCTGCCGGGAATCGACGGCCTCGAGGCGCTCGCTCGGCTACGGTCCGACGACCGCACGAAGGAGCTTTCGGTCATAGCGTTGACCGCGCAGGCGATGGCGGGCGACCGGGAGCGGTTTCTCAAGGCGGGATTCGACGGCTACATCTCGAAGCCGGTGAATGTTCCCGAGTTCATCTCCGCCGTGAAGAGCCACTGTGGAGCAGACGATGGATAGGCGTGACGGCGCTGCCAAGATCCTCGTCGTTGACGACATTCCCGAGAATGTGCGGCTGCTCGAGGCCGTGCTAGTTCCCAAGGGGTACGACGTGGTCTCCGCCAGCAACGGACGCGAGGCGCTGGGGGTCGTCGAGGCGGAGAACCCCGATCTGATCCTGCTCGACGTGATGATGCCCGAGATGGACGGCTATGCCGTCTGCACTCACTTGCGCGAGAACGAGGACACGGCCGTCCTGCCGGTGATCATGGTCACCTCGAGCATCGGCCAGGAGAAGACGAAGGCGATCGAGTCCGGTGCGGACGACTTCATTCCGAAGCCCTTCAATCACCACGAGCTGCTTACGCGCGTGAAGTCCCTCCTCCGCATCAAGCGCTACCACGACACGATCAAGGAGCTCAACCGGACGCTGGAGCAGCGCGTGCAGGAGCAGGTCGAGGAGCTGGAGCGGCTGCGGCAGCTGCAGCGGTTCCTTCCGCCTCAGCTCGCGGACGCGATCGTGAAGTCGGGCGACGAGTCCGTTCTGCAAAGCCACCGCCGGCAGGTTGCCGTCCTGTTCTGCGACCTCCGCGGCTACACGAATTTCGCCGACGCCGTCGAGCCGGAAGAGCTGATGGGCGTCCTCGGCGAGTTCCACGAGGCGATCGGCCGCCTCGTCCAGCGCTTCGACGCGACCGTCGGCGGGCTCGCGGGTGACGGTGTCGAGCTCTTCTTCAACGACCCAATCGAGATCCCGGATCCGGCGCTCCGCGCGGTCAAGCTTGCCTGCGCACTGCGCGAGGAGATGCCCGGTCTTACAGAGCGTTGGAAGAAGCGGGGGTACGAGCTCGATTTCGGGGTCGGGATCGCGCTCGGGTACGCGACCTGCGGCGAGATCGGCTTCGACGGCCGCTCCGACTACGCGGCCATCGGGAGCGTCACCAACTTGGCCTCACGGCTCTCCGACGAGGCGACCGGTGGTCAGATCCTCATCTCTCAGCGTCTCTACGCTGAGGTCGAGGACGAGATCGAGGCTGAGCCGACCGGAGAGTACGAGCTGAAAGGTTTCCCCAGGCCGGTGCCTGCCTTCAATGTGGTCGCGCTCCGCGACCCCATCCTCACGGCCTAGCTTTCTCCTTCGCGCTGCCGTACGATTCGGCGGTCACATGTCTGCGGAAGACAAGCGAAGGCTGATTCTCGACGCTGCCGTTCGCGTGTTCGCGCGCAAGGGCTACCACACGTGCCGCGTGGGCGACATCGCCGAAGAGGCCGGCGTCGCGCACGGGCTCCTGTACCACTACTTCGATTCGAAGGAAGAGCTGCTCGAGACGATCTTCCGCGACACGTGGACGCTCATGCTCGACACGATCAAGGGCGTCGAGGACATGGGCGAGCCGGCACGCGAGCAGCTGCGGAAAGTGGCGGCGATCGTCCTGCGCTCCTGGCGCGACACGCCGGACACCGTCCGCGTGCTCGTGCGGGAGGTGACCCGCAGCCCGCACATCCAGCAGGAGATCGACGAGGTCGAGCAGGCGTTCGCGGCGCTCGAGCGCATCATCGTCAAGGGGCAGGAGGACGGAGATTTCCGGGCTGATCTCGACCCGCGCTTCGCCAGCTTCGTCTTCTACGGAGCGCTGGAAGAGGTCCTCACCGGCTGGGTGCTGGGACAGCTTCCTGACAGCGAGGATGACGTCGGGGTCGCGGAGAGGACCGTCGTCCAGACGATCTGCGACGGATTGCTGGCTGAGCCTGCTCGCGCGACTGCTTCGGCCTAGGCAGAGGAAAGGGCTCACCCGCCGCGTAGACGAGAGTGTGGCTGTTCGCTCTCAGAGCCTGTATACGGCGCTGCGCTGCTTCTGCCTCGGAGGATTCTCCATGCTCTCGCAAGAGGTGAAGGAGGGAAAGGAGATCCCGTTCGCCTTCGAGGAGCATGAAACGCGCGGCAAGCCGGCGTTGTACGAGTACCGGCCCCTGGTCCGCGGCTTCGTCGAGTCGCGCGCCGAGCCTCTGCGGCGCCGCACCGACGCGCGCCTGGCGATCGACGAGCTCCGGCGCGAGCCTGCAGCAGCGATCTTCGCGCGGGCCCATGCCGGCCCGAAGCCGTCCGAGGACGAGGCGCTCTTTCGCACCGTGCTCTTGCCGCTCCTGATCAAGACGACCGAGGCCTGCGGCGGGATCGACTGGGATGACCGCGCCTTCGACAGCGCGTATGCCGAGCTCGAGGAGTCCCTCTTCGGCGAGCACCGCGCGTACGCAGCCGTGGCGCCGCTCGTGGGCCTGTCGACGGGGATTCAGCTCGAGCTGGGAGCCGGGATCCGCGTCCGCGTCGCGGCCTCGGGCGAGCTCGCCGCCCACTGGCCCGAGGCCGGCGGGCTGCTTCCTTCGGATTTCGGCCGCGAGCCCGATCGCATGTGCGTACTCGAGCTCGAGCGTCCGCTAGAGGCCGGCGAGTCAGAGCCGCCCGACGCTCCCGGGGAGCTGGCAGACGCCGTCACCGCGCTTCGGCTCGCGACCGCCGCGCCGGTCGCCGCCGGGCCCGTCCTGTTCGAGCGGCTCGACTGGCGCCCGTTCGGGATCCGGCCCGTGCTCCCGATCGCGGCGACCCAGCCGGCCGGAGAGCCCTCACATCTCGACGAGTTCCGCGCTCGGCTTGCCCGCGACTTGCTGGAGCGCCTCGCCGCGTCCGACGAGGATCCCGAGTTGGGCGAGGCCCTCGATCGCTGGGAGCTGTCGCTCTTCCAGGGTGAGCCCTTCCGCTCGGAGCAGCTGCGCGAGTCGCTGGTCGCGCTCCTGGGCGGAACGGACGGGCTGTGGGCCGCGGCGGTGCGCGCCTCGCTCCTGCTCGGCGAGACGAGCCGCGACCGGGTGGAGCTGCTCGACTCGCTGCGCGAGCTCACCGGTGGCGAGCCGGCCGGCGAGGAGGCGGCCGAAGCGCTTCGCCGTGCGCTCGTCGAGACGGTGGCCCACGGCAACCGCGCCCGACTCGTGACCGACCTGGACGAGGCGATCCTCGGCCTGCGGCCGCGGCCCGCGGGCTACTTCGCGCGCGTCGCCGCTTAGATAAAGCCGGCACAGAATCGGCGCGATTCCGTGGCATTCCCGCCGCTACGCTCGTCCCATGGACGAGGCGCGCAAGGTGATACGGCGGCTGCGGCGGATCGAGCTCCTCGAGCAGGAGTGCGCGCCGGCGCCGGCGCTGCTCGGCGAGGTGCGCGAGCTGCTGCACGAGGCCGAGGACTGGGTCCGCGCCGAGCCGGGCGGGACCGAGCGGGCGGAGGACGCGCTGGACCGCTGTCGCAGAGCCGTGGACGCACCCTCCGCAACCCCCGTCTGAGCCCCGAAAAAGACCATCTTTGGGCCGAAAGGACTCTGCTACCCTGGCCCGAAGAAAGGAGCCCTATGGGGCTCGCGCGTCTTCTTCCGCGCCCGAACTTCCGGGCACCCGCTAAAGAGACCTCGGGAAACAGCTCGAAGCAGCCGGCCATGGGCAAGGTCATCGCATTCGCGAACCAGAAGGGCGGCGTGGCGAAGACCACGACCACTTTGAACCTCGCGGTCGCGTTCAAGGAGCAGGGGCTACGCGTACTCGCCGTCGACCTCGACCCGCAGGGCAACCTGAGCATGAGCCAGGGCCTGAACCCGGACTCGATCGAGCGCTCGATGTACGACGTCCTCGTGCACAGACTGCCGATCGAGGAGGTCATCGAGGAGCGTGAGATCGACCTCGCTGTCTCGTCTCTGGATCTCGCCGGCGCCGAGCTTGCGCTCTCGAGCATGATCGGCCGCGAGCGCGCCCTCGAGAAGGCGGTGGCGCCGGTCAAGGACAACTACAACTACGTCCTGATCGACACGCCGCCCTCGCTCGGCATCCTGACCGTGAACGCGCTGGTGGCGTCCACGAGCGTCATCGTCCCCGTCCAGTGCGAGTACCTTTCCCTGCGGGGACTCGTGCAGCTCGAGAACACGCTCAGCATGATTCGGGAGAATCTTAACCCTGAAGTAGAGATTGAGGGTATCCTGCCGACGATGTACGACAACCGCACGCTGCACTCGCGCGAGGCCGTAGACATCCTGAAGGAGAACTTCGGCGAGCTCGTGTTCGAGACCCGCATCCGCAAGACCATCCGCTACGCCGAGGCGCCCGTGAAGGGCAGCTCGGTGCTCGCCTACGACCCGACGGGATCCGCGGCGGAGGCCTACCGCGATCTGGCGAAGGAGGTGCTCAATGGCGCGAAAGCGCGCGAGCATGCGTGAGGGCCCGCTCGCCGAGCTCTTCCGCGCGACGGAAGCGGCTCAGCGCCAGGCGGAGCGGGAGGGCAGGCCGCCCTCCGAGCAGACGCCGGTCGAGCCGCAGGAGGAAACGGTTGAGCACCTCCCGCCGTTCGACGTCGTCGAGGAGCCGCCGGCTCAGCCGCGGATCGAGACGTTCCCGGAGCCCGCTCCGAGGCTGCACCGGTCGCGGCTGATGGAGCCCTCCGTCTACCTGGCGGTCATCAGGGTCGTCGGCGTCGGCGGCGCCGGCCTGAACGCGGTCAACCGCATGATCGACGCGGGCATCCCCGAGGTGGACTTCGTCGCTGTCAACACCGACGTGCAACAGCTCCAGACCTCGGACGCACCGACGAAGATCCACATCGGCAGCGAGCTGACCCGTGGGCTCGGCTCCGGGGCGAACGCCGAGCTCGGACGTCAGGCTGCGGAAGACGCCCATGACCAGATCAAGGCCGCCCTGCGCGGGTCCGACATGGTGTTCGTGACCGCCGGCGAGGGTGGAGGCACCGGCTCCGGGGCCGCTCCCGTCGTTGCGCGGATCGCGCGCGAGCTGCACGCGCTGGCGGTCGGCATCGTCACGCTGCCGTTCGGGTTCGAGGGCACACGGCGCATGCGCCAGGCAGACGAGGGCGTGGAGGCGCTGCGCCAGGCGTGCGACACCGTGATCGTCATCCCGAACGACAAGCTGCTCGAGGTGCTGGATCGGTCGACGTCCATGATCGACGCGTTCCGCGTGGCGGACGACGTCCTCCGTCAAGGCGTCCAGGTGATCTGCGACCTCATCACCATGCCCGGCCTCATCAACCTCGACTTCGCGGACGTCCGCACGATCATGACCGAGGCCGGGACGGCGCTGATGGGGATCGGCTATTCCTCCAGCGAGTTCCGCGCCCGCGAGGCTGCCGACCGCGCGCTGCGCTCGCCGCTGATCGACACCGAGATCGTGGGCGCCAAGGGCATCCTGCTCTCGATCGCCGGCGGCGACGACCTCTCGCTCATGGAGGTCAACGAGGCAGCCGAGATCGTGCGCCAGGCTGCGACCGACGACACCAACATCATCTTCGGCGCGACGATCGACGAGCGGCTCACCGGCCAGATGTGGGTGACCGTGATCGCGACCGGCATCGGCGGTTCTCGTCGGCCCGTGTTCGCGACCAACGGCACCGGCGACGAGACCCTCGAGCCGCCGCCGTTCCTCCGAGAGTAGTCGCCCGGCTGGCCGGGCTCCCGTGACCGCAGCGACCCGCACACGCCGGGTGGCTGCTTCATTCGAAAAGGAGGGCAAGCACGTGAACGCGGCACACTCAGCCCTTCCGAGCGGCTGCAGTGCGTGTCATTCGAGCTTTGAGAAATAGGCGGAGGAGGGCTTTGCCCTCCGCACGCCTGTTTGTCGTTTCCCCTCGAGCTCCCCTTCCGACGTGTCACGCGGACGGCACCAGCCGCTGTCGGACCCCGATTACGCGTGCGGCGCTCTAGTGGAGCACCACGCCTGACTAGCGCCCGGTGATCACGCGGACGGGCCTCCAGCGGATCGGACAGTCCTGGGTCGTCCCTGCAAGGGCGCCCAGCACGCGCTTGCCGCTGATCCCGAAGTTGAGCCTGATCCGTCCGGCTCTCCTCGCGGTCAGCCGGATCATGGAGTCGTTCCCGGGCTCGACACAGGTGCCCTTCGCGTGCAGGTAGGGCGAGTAGCGGACGGCCAGCCGGTAGCGCCCGCGGGTGGGCACCTGTAGCGTGATGCTCTCGCGGTGAAAGGCGAGCACCTCCGGCGATCCCGGGCCGGTGACGATGGGGGTCGCCGCCGGCATCTCGTAGATCGCGATGTTCCGCGTATGCAGGACACGCGGGAGGCCCGCGCGTCCGGTCCGGAGGAGCTTCGCCTCCCCACGCGCGCTGTAGTCCGGGGGCGCCTTCGTGAGGACGACATAGCGCACGCCGAGGCGGCGCAGCCATGCCCGGTACCGCCGCGGTCCCAGTGAGCTGTACAGGACCTTGTTCTCGGGAAAGTCGTCCTGCCGGAACCAGCCCCGGACGAGCGGAATGCCGGCGCGCGGCAGGTAGACAGCGGGCCAGTGGCCGGCCGTGTCGACGACCTCGACCCGGTATGAGGGCGTGAGGTTCGTCCGCAGGAACTTGATTGCGGGCCGCCAGTACGCCTGGCCCGCGGTCGGGTCGCTCCGGTTGCGCAGGAAGTCGCTCACGCGCGGAGTGAGGTTCCAGGCGGCGGCGAGCGCAATCAGGGTCAGGCAGACCGGTAAGGGACGCCAGCGCCGCAGCGAGAGGGCGAGGACGACGACGGGAACGGCGGCGTCTCTCAGGCGGAGGATGTTCGACCCGACCTCCGAGGGGATGAGGTAGGCGACGATGCAGGCCGCGAGATAGGCCAGGAACATCCAGCGGAGGACGCGCGCGCTCTCGACTGTCCACGTGATCGCCGCTCCCAGCACGCAGAAGGTCATCACTCCGAGCAGGCTCCAGAACGAGAACGGATAGCGCCCTCCTCCGTGGAAAAGGCGCCAGAGGAGAAGCTCGGCGAAGGCCGCGACGACGACGGTCGCCGTGGGGACGACCAGGTCGGACGGGCGCGTCCGCCGGGCGATTGCGATCGCCGCCAGGGTGATGACGAGCAGCACGAAAGCGAGCGGGCTGGCGGCGAGCGTCAGGATTGCCAGGCAGGCAAATCGGGCCCGCGCGTTCGCCTGCAGCGCCCACAGCGAGAGAAGCGCGAACGCGATTCCGAGCGCGAACGGGAAGGCGGCCGAGAGGACGACGCCCGCCCAGATGACCGCGAATGTCCGGCTCGACCAGCGGGCGGTCGGCCCCCACTCGCGGCCGATGACGACTGCGAAGGCCAATGCCGCGGTCGCGATCGTGGCGACGGCGAGCAGCTTGATCCCCAGCAGCGCGGCCAGCGGGTAATAGAGGGGGCTGTAGGTGATGAAGCTGTAGCGGCCCGCGTACCAGAAGTTGTTCCACAGCGCGAAGCCGTCGTGGAGGAAGAGGCCGCGCTGGTAGGCGTGGGCGGCCAGGTCGGTGCCGGGCGGACCGAGCCAGACGAGGAGCGCGGCCAAGGCGGCCGCCGCGCTCGCGTTGAGCAGAGCCTCACGCGTCAGAGGGCTTGCGCGCTTCACGCCTCGCATCCTGTCAAACCTTAGGGGCTGTTCGGGCCCGAATTTTGCCGGGGCATGAATCGGCACGGACCCGTTTCACACGCGTGCGGATTTCCCGGTTATGCTCGCAGTGGGGAGGAGGTTGGTGGCCACCGGGTCGACTGACGTGGGCCGACCCAGGGTTACGCTTGCCGCATGAAGGGCGCGATCGCCGCCGGGCACCCGCTCACGGCCGAGGCCGGCGCGCGCGTGCTGGCCGAGGGCGGCAACGCCGTCGACGCCTGCATCGCGGCCGCATTCGCCTCGTGGGTGGCCGAGAGCCCGCTCACCGGCCCCGGCGGAGGCGGGTTCATGCTCGTCCACCGCGCCCGCGATTCCTCCACGCGCGTCCTCGACTTCTTCGCGGCCGTTCCCGGTCTCGGACTTCGCCGGCAGCCGGGGCCCGAGATGACCGAGATCAACATCGACTACGAGCCCGGCGGTGGCACTCAGATCTTCTACATCGGGGCCGCCTCATGCGCGGTTCCCGGTATGGCCGCTGGGCTGGAGGAGGCCCACCGCTCCTTCGCCTCGCTCCCCTGGAAGACGCTCCTCGAGCCCGCCGTGGAGCTGGCGAGAGATGGCATCGAGCTGAACCGCTCCCAGGCGTACTTGCACGCGATCGTCGATCTGATTCTCCGTCACACCGATGAGGGCCGTGAGATCTATAGCCGTGACGGTGAGCGTCTCGCCGCCGGCGACCGGCTCGTCCAGACGGACCTCGCGCAGACGCTGGACACGCTTGCATCAGACGGCGCCGCCTCGCTGTACACCGGTGAGCTCGGACGCGCCCTCACCGACTATGTCCAAGAGGACGGGGGAGAGGTCACGTCGCGCGACCTCGCCGGCTACCGGGTGATCCGGCGCCGGCCCGTGCGCATCCGCTTCCTCGGCCACGAGGTGGACTCGAACCCGCCGCCCTCCTCCGGGGGCGTCCTGATCGGCTACGGCCTGCTTCTCCTAGACCGCCTCGGCCTCGGCGCCCACGGGAGCGCTGAGGCTATCGCCCAGCTCGTCGAGGTCATGCGCGAGCAGAACCGAGCGCGGCGAGGGTCCTTCACCGGTGATCTCTATCGCGGCGGGCTGGCCAAGCGACTCCACGAGGAGGGGTCGCTGGCCGAAGGCCTCGAACGCATCCGCGCGGGAGCGCCGGGAGCGGCCGAGCCTGCCGCTCCACGCGGGACGACCCACATCTCCGTCGTCGACGAGCGCGGAAACGCCGCATCGCTCAGCGCCACGATCGGCGCCGGCTCGGGAATCATCGTTCCCGGCACAGGGATCCACGTGAACAACATGCTCGGCGAGTTCGATCTCGCCGGCGCGACCCGCTCCGGGGCCCGTATCACGAGCATGATGGCGCCCTCACTCGTCCTTCGCGATGAGCGGCCGCGCCTCGTCGTGGGCAGCGCCGGACCGTCTCGAGGCGTGGGGCTACGACGTCCTCCGCTGGCGGCGACCGAACCTGTACTTCGGCGGCGCAGCGGCGGTCGAGATGCAGGACGAGGGCGGACTCGCCGCAACGGGAGACCCTCGCCGCGGCGGAGCCGGGATCGTCGTCGAGTGAGCGGGGACTACGTCGTCCGTCCGGCCGTTCCCGGCGACGCCGCGGCGCTGGTGGAGCTTGCCCGCGCCGTCGGATCCGAGCCCCAGGGCTGGCTGATCACCCGGAACAGCTGGCGCGGGGCGGGGGAAGAACGGCGCTATCTCCGAGCGCTCAAGCGCCATCCCGACGCCGCTGTGTTCGTGGCCGAGGCGCCGGAAGGCATCGTGGGCCGCCTCTCGCTCGCGCGTGACCCGCATCCCGCGAGCCAGCATGTAGCCGACCTGGGCATGATGGTGGCCGCGTCGCATCGCGGCCGTGGAATCGGCACAGCCCTGCTCGAGCAGGCGGTGCTATGGGCGCGAGACTCGGGAGTGGAGAAGCTCGAGCTGCACGTCTTCCCGCACAATCAGCCGGCCATCTCCCTCTACGAACGCTTCGGCTTCGTCCGGGAAGGCCTCCGGCGGGCGCACTACCGCCGGGAAGACGGCTACGTGGACGCAATCCTCATGGCGTACCGGATCGGGGGGGTTGACGGGGTTCCGGGAGCGTCATAAGGTCGCGCAGATGCGGCGATCTTTGGCTCTTCTCGCACTCGTCGTGCCGGCGATCTGCGTCGTCCCCGCGACGGCGACCACGGGCGCGACGGGATTCACGCCCAAGGTGCTCGGGGCACATGGAAAGGCACGTGGACGAACATCAGGTTCAAGACGACCGGCCCTCACGCTGCCGGACAAGAGCACGGCGACGAGCGTCATCAAGCTCAAGCGCCGCTCCTAGCGGAACCCCTGTTTCGATTCCTCGGGACCGGAAAAGCGGTCTCGGCGAAAGGAGGTTCTGCATGAGGTACGCATCGACCAGAGCAGCGCCCGTGGGCGGCTTTGGCCTGCTGACCGTCGTCTACCTGGTGGCGGGCGGCATCGTTGCGGCCACGCACCACTACTGGTCGAACCCCGACACGGTGAGGCGGATCGGCTCCGCGCTCCTGGCCACCATTCTCTGGCCGCTCGTCCTGCTCGGCGTCGACCTGCACATCCGCTAGGCGCTCTCGATCCGGAAGACCGGATGGTCCGCCGGATCGGGGAGCGCCTCGAAGAACTTCTTCGCCTCCCGGTCCCAGAGCGCTCGATACGCCGCGATGATCGCGGCACGTTCCTCGACGGGGACTTCGTGCGCGTGGAAGAACTCGATCTTGGCGCCGTGCCTGATCTCTCCGGAGCCCGCGGCTCGAAGGTTGCGAACCCAGTCCGTCTCGCCGCGAATCGCGACGAGGTAGCGCCGCCCCGAAAGCTCGAGAACGTTCACCGGCACCGTGCGCCACTCGCCGCTATGGCGCCCCCGGACCGCGAGCGAGGGCTTGAGGCGAAGCTTCATGAGCACGGGATTGCCGTCCCTCACTGGGCGTTCGCGGCCGGGCCGACGAAGCGGCAGCTCCGAAAGCTGCAGCGGGAGATCCACGGCACCGTGGTCACGGCGGGTGAGCACGGCTACGCCAGAGGCCGCCTGCTCGTCAACACGCGCTACGACGGCGTCCATCCGGACGCGATCGTCTACTGCGAGACCGCCTCGGACGTCCAGAAGACCGTTCGCTGGGCGCGCCGGCACGGGATCCACATTGTCCCGCGCTCGGGGCGGCACTCCTACGCGGGCTACTCGACGACGGGCGGCGTGGTCGTGGATGTGTCCCGAATGCATTCGGTTTGCGGGTTGCCCGGAAAGTTCGCGTCGGTGGCTGCCGGCGCGAAGCTGATCGACGTCTACTCCAAGCTCTGGCAACAGCACGAGACGATCCCGGCGGGCTCGTGCCCGACCGTGGGCGTTGCCGGGCTCGCCCTGGGCGGCGGCATCGGCTTCTCGAGCCGGAAGTTCGGCGCCACCTGCGACGCGATCGAGGAGCTCACGATCGTGACCGCGGATGGAAGGCGGCTGACCTGCAACGACCACGAGCACGCCGATCTGTACTGGGCGTGCCGCGGCGGAGGCGGCGGCAACTTCGGGATCGTGACCAAGTTCAAGTTCCGGACCCACCACGTCGGCAGCGTGTCGACCTTCTACATCAGCTGGCCGTGGCGGGATGCGGCGCGAGTCGTCAAGGCCTGGCAAGGCTTCGCGCCGCACGCCCCGCGGTCGCTCTTCTCCGTGTGCAACCTCTCCTCGGCCGCGGGCGGAACGCCGACGATCACGGCGTCCGGCCAGTTCTTCGGCTCGACGGGGGCGCTGCGGAGGCTCCTGCGGCCGCTGCTGAACGCGGGAACGCCGAGCGTCGTCTCGATCAAGCGGCGGAGCTACATGGACGCGATCATGTACTGGGCGAACTGCTCGTCACTTGCGCAGTGCCGCGTCCTCCCGCGCGAGACCTTCAAGGCGAAGTCGGACTACTGCCTGCATCCGCTGTCGAAGGCGGGGAGGAGGACGCTCATCCGGTGGGTGGAGGCGCGCAGCCGCATGGGCGCGTCGGGTGGGATCGCCGCCATCCTCGACTCATACGGCGGGGCGATCAACGCGGTGCCGAAGGGGGCGACCGCATTCGTCCACCGCAACGCGCTCTGCTCGATCCAGTACTACGCGGGCTGGAGCGGGTCGGCCGGCCACGCGAACCTCAATTTCATCGGCCGGTTCTACAAAGCGATGCGCCCGTACGTGTCCGGGTTCGCCTACCAGAACTACATCGACCCGGCGCTGCGGAGCTGGCCGCACGCGTACTACGGCTCGAACTACCCGCGGCTCACGGCGGTGAAGCGGAAGTACGACCCGCACAACGTCTTCCACTTCCGTCAGAGCATCCGGCGGCACACCTGACCTGCACGGTGGCAGGGTCCATTTGGCTCAGGGCTTCCGCATGGGCCTCCGTGGCAGCGCGGGAGGCTTCTGGTAGCCGATCTCCTCCGATTTGGGCTGTCCGTACAGCTCCGGATGGAGGTACTTGCCCTGCTCTCCCTTCGCCTTGGGAACGACCACCTGAACCGGATGCGCGTTTGCGAAACGGTCGTGCCGGATCCCCGTGACCTGCCAGGACACCTTCACCTTGGGTTGGTCGGTTTGGATCGTGAAGCGGTTGTGCGCGATCTCCCTGGTCACGCGAGCGTTCCAACCCTCCGTCCCGATGATGGTCAGCTGGTAGCGAAAAGTCCGATTCAGCGCCTGGAAGTAGCGCGGCATCTTGACGGTGGCAAAGCCCTGCCTCCGTCGTGACCACGCCGTCGTAGACGTCCTTCATCTGCGGCGAGATGACCGTCGAGTGCTGCAGGTACTTGTGCGCGGAGTCGAGCGGGTGGTCGATCTTGAGTGCGGCCCCGGCGCACGCCGCGCGCATTGCCACCAACGTCCCCTCCCCCTTGTACGGCGCCGCAAGCGTCTGGGGCCTCACGGCCAGCGGAAGAGAGCTCGTTCGCATCGACCCGGCAAGCAACACCGTCAGCGCCTCGATTCGCCTTCCCGGGCCGGCCGGCGTGCTCACGGTCACGGACAGCGCGGTGTGGGTGGGGGACGACGGGCCCGGATCCCATCTCTGGAAGATCGACCCGGCGACGAACCAGGTCGTGGGGCAGGTGAAGCTCGGCCCCGCGGGCGAGACCTTCGGCGACCTCAGCGCCGGCGACGACGGATCCGTCTGGGTTTCGCTGTTCGAGTCCGAACGCGTTCTGCGCGTGCGCCCAACGAGCTAGCTCCGCCCTCGATCGCTTCGCGTACTCAGACGCGGCCAACAGGGGCGGCAGGACTCGAACCTGCAACCCTCGGCTTTGGAGTCCATTCCCGGCAGGTCTGCCAGCTCCGGAACCGCATGGTTACGTGGTATCCGGTCGGCTCAGGTCGCTCGGATTCGCTCAAACGAGTAGCAAAACGAGTAGCACGAACCCCCGGTTCGGTGGCCGGTGGCAGGTCGCCTAAGAGATAGGCTCATCGAGCAGGGCGACGACACAACCAAGGAAAGGCAGCATGAAGTTTCTTCTCACTTCCAGTGGCATCAGGAACACGAGCATCCACGACGCGCTGGTCGACCTCCTGGGCAAACCGATTGCCGAGTCCAGCGCGCTCTGCATTCCCACCGGGGTGCAGCCCTTCCCCGGCGGACCGCTACACGTCTACCGTTTCATCACCGGATCAGCCCCCGGCCCCATGTGCGAATTGGGTTGGAAGTCGTTGGGAGTGCTCGAGCTCACCGCGCTACCCAGCATCAAAGAAGAGTATTGGGCCTCTGCGGTCCAGGAGGTTGACGCTCTGCTGGTTTGGGGCGGCAGTCCCTTGTATCTGTGCTACTGGATGCGGCAATCCGGGCTGGCCGACCTCTTGCCGTCGCTGCGGCGCGAGACGGTCTATGTCGGCACGAGCGGCGGGGCCATGGTGGCGACTCCCGACTTCGGAGGGGAGACCTACGACGACAGCGAACCGCTCACCGGCAGCGACAGAGCGCTGGGGCTGGTTGATTTCTCGTTGTTTCCGCACCTTGAGCGCGAGGACATGCCGGATACCTCTCTGGCCAACATAGAGAGATGGGCCGCCGGCATACCGGTGCCGGCATACGCGATCGACGATCAGACCGCCGTAAAGGTGACCGACGGCACCGTCGAAGTCGTTTCCGAGGGGCACTGGAAGCTGTTTACGCCCTAATGATCAGTCCGGGGACCCTGGGAAACGGGGCACCGTTCGTGTTCAGCTAGGAGAGCTGTGTCGTGAGGAGCGGCTGGTAGCTCGCGCTCGGGTCGGCTCTGCGCCAGAGCTCGATCGCCTTCGCCTCGGCCTCGGTCGACGCCTCGATCGTGTCGCGGGTCGGGCGCGTGGTGGCGGCTCAGTCCCCGGGGATGTCGGCGCTGAACACCCAGACATGGCCGTCTGGGTCGCGGAACGCCGCGTTCCGCACGCCCCAGGGACGGTCGATCGGACCGTAGATGATCGAGACTCCACGCTCGGCGAGTTCGGCGCAGAGGGCGTCCGCGTCGTCCACAAAGATCGCCAACAGAAAGCTCGCCCCCGAATCGGAATCGGCTAGGGATACCTGCCCGAGCATCTCCTACTCGGCCTCGCCGCGGGTCAGAAGGCGCAAGAACAGGTTGTCGAATTTGAAGATGACCGTGCCCTCTTCCTCGTCGGCCGCGGCGACCTCGAAAACGCGCTCGTAGAACTCCTTCGCACGCTGCTGGTTCTCGACAAACAGCGTGATCACGTTGACGGACTTGAGCGATTGACCCATCTCCTGAACCTCCGAATTGGTAGGACCGGGCCTGCCAGCCTACTGTCACTAGAGCGAAGTCAGGGGTAATCGCAACTCTGTAGTCGAAGGGCGTAGCCCGCCTGTGCGACAAGGTCCTGGAGATAACCCCGATTCTCTGGACCATCTGCAACTGCCTCCTTGACCGCTCCGCGCCGGAAGCGCCCGTCCTCGCGCTGCCCCGTTTCCACCAGGTAGAGCGCGAGCGCCATCGCGCGTTGCCCCGAGACTCAGGTGCGGCCGCGATGCGGGTCACGCGTCGGGGGATGGGCCCCCCTCCCCCGGCGGCTCCGACCCCGGCGGGGACATATCCGGCGAAAAAAAGGGCCGACTCACGTGCGGCCAACGGCTTTCCCGCGCAACCATGCGGGTCGGCGTAGCCTTATGGCGATGAGCGCCCTGCCGGAGCGTCACTGCGCGCACTGCGGGGCGGCTGCTCGCCTCGACGTCGAGGCCCGACCGGCGCTTCTGCGGCGACAGCCGCCGCAGCGCGGCGCATGAGCGCCGACGCGCCCAGCTGAGAATGTCTCGGCGCCGAGACCTTTTGACCATGCCGGCGGCGCGGAGCTCGAGCGGGCCGGGATCGACGACGAGGTCCGCCCGTTCCACGACGGCCGGCACACGTCGATCACGAACGCCGCCGCCGCTGGCGTCGCCCCGAGTGCTCTTGCAGGCCCGCGCGGGGCACGCCGACCTGGGGACGACGCAGCGCTACATCGACCTCGCAGGCGTCCTGTTCCGAGACTAGGCCGAGGCCGCCGAGGCCCGCATATTCGGCACGACGGCCGCCGAAACAAGTAGCACGGACAAGTAACACGAGCTCGTCCGCGCCCCTCTCCGCCTGATCAAAAGCCGCGCGTTCGTGGGGCTTTTCCCCAACAGGGGCGGCAGGACTCGAACCTGCAACCCCCGGTTTTGGAGACCGGTGCTCTGCCAGTTGAGCTACGCCCCTCGGTTCGAGGAAGCCATTGTACGGGCGGCCCGCGGAGCCGCCGCTGCCGCGATCCGGATGTTCACTGGAGCACAAGCGGGTGCAGGCCCAGGGGTTACAGTCGCCGCGTGCCCGCTCCTCAGCGCAGCGCGCTCGGCGCCCTCTTCATCGTGCTCGCGGGCGCGCTCGCCGGCGTGACCTACGCGGCCGCGCACGCGGCTCAGGACCGTCCCGGGCTGTACGCGGTCGCCGTCCCCGCGGGGGCCATCGCCGTCTGGCTCGCACTGCTCGGATTGCGGGCCTTGCGCGGATAACATCCTCCGGTCCAAACCCGCACACGAGGAGAACGCATGCCCGAGCTCGATCCCGCCAAGATTCGCAACGTCGCCGTCACCGGCCACCGCGGCACCGGAAAGACCTCGCTCGTCGAGGCGATGCTCTTCCAGAGCGGCGCCGTGAACAGGCTCGGCGCGGTCGAGCAGGGCACGACCGTCTCCGACTGGGACGACGAGGAGCAGAAGCGGCAGATGTCGCTCTCGGCCTCCCTCTGCCACGTCGAGTGGAAGGGGCGGAAGATCAACCTGATCGACACCCCCGGCGATCCCGGGTTCCAGGGGGACGGGATCGCTGCGCTTCGCGTGGTCGAAGGCGTCCTGCTCGCGGTGAGCGGCGTGATGGGAGTCGAGGTGCAGACGAGCCGGGCCTGGAACCGCGCCGAGGAGCTCGGCCTCTCGCGCGTCCTGTTCGTGAACATGCTCGACCGCGAGCGCGCGGATTTCTTCCGGGTGCTCGAAGGCCTCCAGTCGCAGCTCTCGCAGCACTGCGTGGCGGTGCAGATCCCGATCGGCGCCGAGCACGAGCTGACCGGGATCGTCGACGTCCTGCACATGGTCGCCTACACGAGCCCCGAGGGTGACCACGAGGGCCAGCCCACGGAGATCCCCGAGGACATGGCCGCCCGGGTGGCGGAGCACCGGGAGAGGCTCCTCGACGCGGTCGTGGAGACCGACGAGGGCCTGATGGAGCGCTACCTCGAGGGCGAGGAGCTTTCGGCCGACGAGGTCGCGCACGCGCTCAAGGACGCGGTCACGCGCGGGGAGGTCTTCCCGGTTGCGTGCGGCGTGGCGACGAAGAACCTCGGAAC
>WNFU01002058.1_pt1 | contig 31290 bp, 22 predicted proteins | sample 5400121 | NCBI WGS metagenome assembly WNFU01 (sample SAMN13153360, study PRJNA577476) | soil metagenome | isolation source: 100 cm soil or saprolite under grassland replicate 1 | place: USA:California | collected 2016-06-15
CCGTGGCTCGGTTTCGCGGCAATTCCGTGCTTGATGGAGTTTTCGACGAGTGGTTGAAGGATAAGGTTGGGAACGAGGGCGTCGAGAGTGTCGGGCTGCACGTGGAATACCACTGTCAGACGATCCCTGAAGCGCGTTTGTTCGATTTCGAGGTACTTCGACACGAAGTCGAGCTCCGATTTGAGCGTCGTCTCCTGCACGCCGACGGTCTGCAGCGAGAGCCGCAGCAGGTCGCTCAATCGCGCGATCATGTTGTCCGCCGCGTCGACGTCGCGGTGCATCAGCGCCGAAATCGTGTTGAGCGTGTTGAAGAGAAAATGCGGCTGCAACTGGCGCTGGAGCGCCTGGAGACGCGCCGCGACGAGATGCGTCTCGAGCTGACTGGCGCGGAGCGTTCGATCCTGTGCCTCACGCTGATACCACAGCGTGTACGACAGACCGATGATGGCCCAGTAGGTCATCATCTCCCAGTCGAAATTCAGGAAGAACATGCGCTGCGCCTCGATCCACCACGGGCTCGACGGCTCGTTGATGAGGGAAAAGATCGCGAGGCGCGAGGCGACCGTAAGCCCCACGTGCAGGAGCGTGGCGCTGAAGACGCCCGCAAGGTGCACGAGCGCGGACAGCTTCCACGCCCGGCGCTCGAAGGGAAACTTCCGGGCAAGCCAGATGATGCCCGGTGTGAGAATGGCCCACGAATACCAGTAACTGAGGTTGAGCGCGAGCAGCAGCGGAAACGAGGCGGGACGCTGCGTGAAGGTGTTGACGAAGTAGTACGCCTGAAAACCGGAGAAGAAGCCGAGGCCGGTCGCCACCGTAAAGATCACGCGCGGCCGAATGGGCACGTTGGCGAATTTCGTCCCTACGTTGGTCACAGCACTCGTCACTCGATTGGTCACTGGCGCCGCGCGCGAAATTAGCGGGCTCACAATGCGAATCGCGTACCGTGAGCCCATTACGCAAGTACGCCTGGCGCACACCGGTTGCCCCAGGGAATTCGTGCGGTACAGAGACGCATAGTGGTCGGCTGTGGGACGTGTCCAGGTGCCTGGGTGCGACAGGTGCGCTCGGGTGCGTCAGGTGCGGTGCGGTGCGCGGGTCCACAGGTGCGGTGCGCGGGTCCACAGGTGCGGTGCGCGGGTCCACAGGTGCGCGGGTCCGGCGCACCGGTGCGCAGGTGCGCGCGGATGCGCACTTCAACGCCCTGGATCGGCCTTCAGAAGAATGAATCCGAGTGGAGGAACGGTCACGCTCAATGATGCGGGAAAGCCGTGCGACGGCGTGTCCACGGCTGTCACGACGCCGTTCAAGACGTCGCTGCCGCCGTAGATTTCGGCGTCGCTGTTCAGCACTTCGCGGTACTCGCCAGCGCGCGGGACGCCGACATGATAGTGATGCCGGGGAACCGGCGTGAAATTCACCAGCACCACGCTGGCGTTGGAGTGGTCGTTCGCGAACCGCACGAACGAGATGACGCTGTTCTCGTGATCGTGCACGTCGATCCACGAAAAGCCACGCGGCTCGAAGTCGACTTCCCAAAGCGCGGAGTCCCACGCATACGTGCGGTTCAGATCTCTCACCCATCGTTGGAGACCGGCGTGACGGCCATCGCCGAGCACGTCCCACTCGAGTTGCGTGTCGTGATTCCACTCCCGCCATTGCCCGATCTCACCGCCCATGAACAGCAGCTTCTTGCCCGGATGGGTGAACATGTAGCCGTAAAGCGCACGCAGCGTGGCGTGCTTCTGCCACAAGTCCCCGGGCATCTTGTCGAGCATGGATCGCTTGCCGTGCACGACCTCGTCGTGTGAAAACGGCAGGATGAAGTTCTCGGTAAAGGCGTAAAGCAACGAGAACGAGATCTTTTCGTGATGGTATTTCCGATAGATCGGATCCTGCTGCGAGTAACTGAGCATGTCGTGCATCCATCCCATGTTCCACTTGTGCGTGAACCCGAGGCCGCCAACGTGCACGGGTCTCGTCACACCAGGCCATGCCGTCGACTCTTCGGCAATCATCGCCACGCCGGGATGCTCACCCCCGACGAGGCGATTCAATTCGCGCACGAAGTCGATGGCTTCGAGATTCTCCCGGCCGCCGTAGCGATTCGGCACCCACTGCCCTTCCTTGCGCGAGTAATCGAGATAGAGCATCGACGCAACGGCGTCCACACGAAGGCCGTCGACGTGGAACTCCTCAATCCAGTAGAGTCCGCTGCTCAGTAGAAACGATCGGACCTCGTGCCGGCCGTAGTTGAAGATGAGCGTGCCCCAGTCCTGATGCTCTCCCTGCCGCGGATCCACGTGCTCGTACAACGCGGTGCCATCAAATCGGGCGAGGCCGTGCACGTCCTTCGGAAAATGTCCTGGCACCCAATCGAGAATCACGCCAATGCCCGCGCGATGACACGCGTCGACGAAGTACTTGAAATCCTCCGGTGTTCCAAACCTGCTGGTCGGCGCGAAAAAGCCGATCACCTGATAGCCCCACGAACCGGAAAACGGATGTTCCATCACCGGCATCAACTCGATATGCGTGAAGCCCATCTCGCGCACGTACGGAACCATGCTGTCGGCCAGCTCGCGATAGTTCAGAAACGCGCCATCGTCTCGTCGACGCCAACTGCCAAGATGCGCTTCGTAGACGGACATCGGACGCCCGAGCCATGCGCCTTTCGCCGCTCGATCGCGCATCCACTCACCGTCACCCCACATGTAGTTTCCCGGGTCCCACACGATTGAAGCGGTGAGCGGCGGTTGTTCGAAATAACGTGCGCAGGGATCCGCTTTGAGGACGATGTGGTTCTGCGGGGTCACGATCTCGAACTTGTATCGATCGCCGATACCGAGGTCCGGAATGAAGATCTCCCACAATCCCGACGGCACGAGCGTGCGCATCGGATGCACACGTCCGTCCCACATGTTGAAATCGCGGACGATGCTGACGCGGCGGGCGCTCGGGGCCCACACCGCGAAGTGGACGCCTGAGCGACCGCCATGCCGAATTGGCCGCGCCCCGAGACGATTGAACGCTCGAACGTGGGTTCCCTCGGCGAAGAGATGCTGATCGAAGTCGGTCAGGACGGGACCATAGCGATACGGATCGTCGATCTCGGATGATTCGCCGCTTGGCCACGTGACCTGGTAGCGATAATCGAAACCGTCACGCGTCGCGCCCTCCACAAACGTCTCGAACACACCATCCTGATGCAGACGATCCATGGCAATCGCTCGACCGCTGGAACGATCGACGACCGCAATCGTTGCCGCGTGAGGTTGACATGTGCGGATAGCGAGACCCGAGACGCCGTTCTGCCGTAGTTGATGTGGTCCAAGCACGGAGAACGGGTCGGAATGCCGTCCTTGCACCAGAGCCGCAATCGTCGACGCAGGTAACGCGGCAGGAGCGGTGGACATGGCGTAGGAGGATTCTAATCGCGTGCCGCGCGTCAGGTATCAGGTATCAGGTATCAGGTATCAGGTATCAGGTATCAGGTATCAGGTCGAGGCGTCGTGCCGGTAAGATGGCGGAATGGCCACCTACGCAACCTTCAACACATCCGAAGGCACGTTCAAAGCGCACCTCTTCGACGAGAAAGCGCCGAAAACGGTCGCGAATTTCACCGAGTTGGCGGACGGAACCAAGGAGTGGACCGATCCGAAGACGAGACAAAAGGTCAAGCGGCCTTTCTACGACGGGCTGAGCTTCCACCGCGTCATCGATGACTTCATGATTCAGGGCGGCTGTCCGCTCGGAACCGGCACCGGGGGGCCCGGTTACCAGTTTGCCGACGAATTCGGACCGGGGCTTCGTCACGATAAGGCAGGCCTGCTTTCGATGGCCAATGCAGGCCCCAACACCAACGGCAGCCAGTTTTTCGTCACGCTTGCGCCGACGCCCTGGCTCGACAACAAGCACGCCATTTTCGGGGAAGTTGTGGAAGGCATGGATGTCGTCCAGCGCATCGGTAAGACGCGGACGGGCGCCCAGGATCGGCCCCTGAAGGAAATCGTCGTGAATTCCGTGAAAATTGAGCGGAGCTGAGACACACGGGCTGGTAGGCAGCTTGCAATAGGACGGGACATGACTGCTCGACTGTTCTCTTATCGGTACGTAACTCTCACCGCGGCGTTGATGCTCACGCTGGCTGCCGGCACAGCGCCGGCTCAGACGGCCATCACGCCTGACAAGAACAAATACTCACCCGCCGAGGACGTGCGAATCGGGCAGGAAGCGGCGCAGCAGGCACGCAGTGAACTACCGATGCTGAACGACCCGGCGGTCGACAACTACGTCGAAGGCATCGGCCAGCGGCTGGTCGAGGCGATTCCCCCGGATCTGCAGCATCGCGAGTTCCGCTACACGTTCGACGTCGTGAATCAAAAAGAAATCAACGCGTTTGCGCTGCCCGGCGGACCGATGTTTCTGAACCGCGGCATGATCGAGGCGGCACATTCCGAGGGCGAAATCGCGGGAGTGATGGCGCACGAGCTTTCGCACGTCGCTCTCCGACACGGCACCGCGCAAGCGACCAAGGCGCAGCCCTATCAGGTGGGCTCGATTGCCGGTCAAATCCTCGGGGCCATCATCGGCGGCACTGCCGGCAACGTGATCTCCGCCGGTTCGCAAATCGGAATCGGCACGTATTTCATGAAATACAGCCGTGAGTACGAGCGGCAGGCCGACTTGATGGGCGCGCAGATCATGGCGCGCGCCGGTTACGACCCACGCCGAATGGCGGACATGTTCCGGACCATCGAGCAGCAGAGTCGTGGCGGAGGCGGACCCGAGTGGATGAGCGATCACCCCAATCCCGGCAACCGCTACGAGGCGATCAATCGCGAAGCACAAACGCTTCGCGTCGAACGCAGCGCCGAAGACGTCCGCGCGTTCAACGACGTGCAGAATCGATTGAGTCGAATGCAACCTGCATACACGGCCGAACAGATTGCCCGTGGGCAGGTGCGGCGCACGGATCGGACGACCAGCGGTCGTGACTACCCAAGCCGCGCCGGCGGAACGGTATCGGTAGAGGCGCCGTCCAGCCGTTATCGGACAATGAATCTCGGCAACTTTCTATCGCTCAGCCTTCCCGACAACTGGGAGCAGCTGCAGAACGGCAACAGCGTAATCGTCGCGCCGCGAGGCGGGTACCTCGAAACGGGCAATCGCGGCAACACGAGCTTCACGCACGGAATGGAAGTGGGGCTCATTCCAAACGAAACGCACAACCTGGAGCAGGGCACCAACGAGCTCGTGGACGGCTTCCGCCAGTCCAATCCGGATCTCCGGATGGACGGCAACTACCGGCGGGACCGGATAGACGGGCGCAATGCGCTGACTGCGTATTTCACGAACACCTCCGACGTGACGGGGCAGCGCGAAGTGGTTGCGTTATCAACGGTGCAAATGCGCGACGGCAGCCTCCTGTATCTGATCGGCGTCGCACCAGAGAACGAGATCAACACCTACGATCGCGTCTTCCGGCGAGCGATAGAGACGGCCAGAATCAACGACCGGAGCGCGACACCCTACTGAGCAAGTGCGTAGCCACGAAACCACGAAAACTCACGAAAACACGAGATAAAAAAATCTCGTGATTTCGTGATCTTTCGTGGTTTCGTGGCAATCCGGATCCGCAACTCCCGCCACAGCCTTTCGCCCTTATCATGGCTGCGTATGCCGCCGAGCGCGACCGAGCTTCTGACACAGGCCAGCAGCGGCGACCCGCTCGCAGTTTCCAAGTTGATGCCCCTCGTTTATGACGAGTTGCGAAAGCTTGCCGCATCGTATTTGCGGCGAGAGCGGCCCGGCCAGACGCTTCAAGCGACGGCGCTCGTGAATGAAGCGTATATACGGTTGATTGCCGAGCGCGCGCACAACTGGCAGAACCGGACGCACTTTCTCGCCATAGCCGCTCTCTCGATGCGGCAAATCCTCGTCCAGCGCGCGCGGCGCAGGCACGCCGCGAAACGAGGCGGCGATCCCGAGCGCATTACGCTGGACGAACAGCTCGTGCCCTCGGCAGCGAATCGGCCCGGCGATATCGACGTGCTTGCCCTCGATCGCGCGCTCCAGCGGCTGAGCGCGCTGGACGAGCGGCAGGCGAAGGTCGTGGAGCTGCGGTATTTCGGCGGCCTCACCGTCGAAGAAACCGCGGACGTGCTCGGCATCTCCCCCGCCACAGTGAAGCGGCACTGGACGATCGCGCGCGCGTGGCTCCGGCGCGAGCTCGCTGGAGAATGAACGCCGCTGCCGACCGGTGGGCCCGCGTGGCCGCGCTCTTCGATGCGGCAGTTGACAAGCCGCCGGACGAGCGGGAAGCGGTTGTGCGCGCATCGCAAGAGTCTCCCGACATCCAGTCCGAGGTGCTTGGACTTCTGGCAACTCACGATGACGCCGGAGAGTTTCTCGCAGGCTCCGCGGCGTCTACGCTCGAAGACGCGCCCGCCCTGCACCACCCGGTCCTGCGTCTGGGCTCCGATCTCGGTCCTTATCGCATCGTCCGTACCCTCGGCCAGGGTGGCATGGGCATCGTCTACGAAGCTGAAGACACGCGGCTTCATCGTCACGTCGCGCTGAAGTTGCTGTCGCCGAATCTCGCGGGTGACGCGCGACAGCGCGAGCGGTTGAAGCATGAGGCACGAGCTGCCGCGCGGCTATCGCATCCCGGCATCGCGATCATCTACGCGCTCGAAGAGATTGACGATCAGCTCGTGATTGTCTCGGAGTATCTCGAGGGCGAAACGCTGCGCGCCGAAATGACGCGCGGGCCGCTTGGGCTCGAGCGAGCCGTCGGCGCGGGCACTGAAATCGCGCGCGCGCTGGCGGCGGCGCACGCCCGAGGCATCGTGCACCGGGATCTCAAGCCCGAAAACGTCATTCGGACGAAGGAAGGGCCGCTGAAAATACTGGACTTCGGCCTGGCGCAGTTCGAGCAGTCGGCCCGCGAGATTGTTTCGCTGACGCTCACGGAACCGGGCATGGTTGGCGGGACTCCTCCGTACATGGCACCGGAGCAGCTGCTCGGACAGGGAACAGATTTTCGCACCGATCAATTTGCGTTCGGCGTGATGCTGTACGAGATGGCGACGGGACGTCATCCCTTCGGCGGGCGGTCCTTGCCGTCGACCATCGCGCACATCCTTGCATCGCAGCCACAGCCGCTCGACGTGAGCGATGCCTTTCCGGCCGCGCTGTGGCCGGTCATCGAACGCTGTCTACAGAAAAGTCCTGCGGCGCGATTCGAATCCACGAGCGAACTGTTGGCCAATGTGGAGGCAGCTCGCGCGGAATTACCGGCGAGCTACGGCGAGACCTCGCCGACGCGGCCTTATGGCCGCGAAGGCGGGCCCGACGCACCCGACGCGCCTGCGTTCTGGTGGTGGCAATTCCACCAGCTCGCGGCCGCAGTGATCTACTGGGCGATGATCTGGCCCGCGTGGCATGTGCATCGCGCGATCGGGCGAGGCGGCCTGTTCTTCTTCTTCGCTACGCTGGCAGCGGTGGTGATTTCCGCAAACCTGCGACTCCACCTGTGGTTTTCGTCGCGCGTCTATCCCGACACCCTTGCGACCCAACGCAGTGATACCGCGTATTGGATCCGCGCAGCAGACTGCGCGTTCGTGGCCTTGCTGGTGGCGGGCGGTTTGATGCTTCCGGAAACGATGGCGGGATGGGCCGCGGTGTTGATTTCGGTGGGCATCGGCACGGCGGTGGCCTTTCTGATCATCGAAAGAGCCACCGCCCGCGCCGCATTCCGGGAGTGAGCCGTTACTTCTTGGCCGCCGGCTTACCCTGCACCATCACGGCCGTCGCGATCTTCTCCTTGCCCTCTTCTCGATACCGCACCGATACCTTGGAGCCGACCTCGGGATTCCCTTCCTTGGTCGTCGACGAGTTGAGCACGAACGTCATGTCGCCACCCTTTTTGCCTGGTCGCGTCACTACCAGGCTATCTGCTGTCATCGATTTCACCGTACCCGTCGTCGCGTGACTGGGTGCGGGCTTGGCCGCCGCGGGCTTGGCCGCCGCAGGCTTGGCCGCCGCCGGCTTGGCCTGCATCGCTGTTGCCGCAAACCCTGCCATCGGCACCGCCGCCAGCGCCGCCGTCACAACGACTGCCGTCATTACCTTGCGCATGAGCATCTCCTTGAAGCTGACATGTTGCCTGCCGCGACGAAGCTCGCGGACAGAACACCCGAGCGAAGTCGGGTTGCCTGTGCATCTGAACAAACGCAGGTGAGATGGTCCTTAACGGCAGATTAATTCTCGTTAATCGAGAGATGGGTCGAAGCGCCAAAGGCATCGAAGGCCGAAGGAACTGTCGAGCTTATGCCGCCGCTGAGAACAACGGCAGACGTACGGTGAAGGTCGTTCCCTCGCCGACACGACTGGCGACATCAATCGATCCCTGATGGCGCTCCACGATCCAGCGCACGAGGCTCAACCCGATTCCCACCCCGGTCGGCGCCGACGATCCGGCGGGGTCCACGCGGTAAAAGCGATCGAACACGTGTGGCAGCACGTCTGGCGCGATCCCGAGACCTGTGTCTGCAACTTCGATGGTGCCGGTGCGATCTTCTTTCCGGACGCGAACCGTGACTCGCCCCGAGCGCGGCGTGAACTTGATGGCGTTGTCCACGAGATTCAATACCAGCCGGCCGAGCCATGCGCGGTCGCCCGAGACCGTCACGGGGTCTCCGGTTTCGCACTCGAGACACACGCCTTTCGCCTGCGCAATGGCCTCGAGCTGATCGACGAGCGACACACAAAGCCCGCGCAGCTCCACCGCATCCTGAGCGATCGGGATTTCTCCCGCTTCAGCACGCGCCAGCATCAGGATCTGCGCGATGAGCTGTTTCAGTCGATCGAGCTCTTCCAGCTGGCTGGTCAACCGCTCGTGCGCGCCGGCGTGCGGATTCAGCAATGACATCTCGATCTCGCCGCGAAGCGCGGTGAGGGGCGTGCGCAATTCATGCGCAAGCGCGGCGCTGAACTGCCTCATTTCGCCGACCGCGTTTTCGAGCCGGCCAAGCGTCTCGTTGAACGCCTGCGCCACCTCGTCGAGCTCATCCTTCACGCCTCGGATGGGCAGCCGCTGCTGCAGGTTGGTGACATCGATCGCACGCGCAGCCGCAGCGACTCGCGACAGCGGCGCAAGCGCAGCGCCCGCGAGCCAACGACCCGCGACGATGGCTGCCAGCAAACCTGCTGGAACAGTCCACAGCATCAGCACCAGAAATCGGCTCAAGGCGGCGTCGGTCGCATCGAGCGACACGCCTACCTGCAGCAAGTACGTCGACGCCTCTCCTTGTGTGAGAACACTATTCGACAGTCGGAGATGACCGTAATCGGTACTCAGATCGCTTATGCGAGGCAGATCGCGAAAGGCTTGAACTTCAGCGGGCGTGAAACGCACGCCGCTCGGTTCAAGTGCGGCCGATTGCACCAGGAGTGCGCCGGTGCCCGCGTCGTAAATCTGGTAATAACGCGTCGCCGCCTGGACGAAGGCTACTTGATCCGGATCGTTGGCATCGAAAACAAGCCGCGGAGTGGCGCCGTCGAATCGCAGATATCCATGCAGTCCACTCGTCAGCTCCGCAAGGTTTGCGGTTGCGTCTTCGTCCAGTTGCCTCGCGATGACGCGATACGAAACGACGGCGACCGCCGTCAGCAGCACACCAAACACCGCCGCGTAGAAGACGGTGAGCCGGGTGCGCAACGACAGCGTCATGGCCGTACGTCCGTGAGTGCGTAGCCAACGCCGCGTACGGTCTGAATCAACGGCACCGAGAAGCCCCTGTCGATCTTGTTCCGCAGCGAGTTGATGTGCACTTCGACCACGTTGCTGACGCTGTCGAAATGAATGTCCCACACATGCTCGATGATGAGCGATTTGGGAAGCGGCCGGCCCGTGTTGCGCATCAGGAACTCGAGCAGCGCGTATTCCTTCGGCTTCAGCGTGATGGCGCGTCCCGCGCGCCGCACCGTTCGCTTCACGGTGTCCAGCTCGAGATCGGCCACACGAAGAACGTTCTCGCGCGGAGCGCCCCGCCGAAGCAGGGCGCGCAGTCGCGCCGACAGTTCCGCCAACGCAAATGGCTTCACCATGTAGTCGTCGGCGCCGCTGTCGAGTCCAGTGACGCGTTCTTCAACGGAATCCTTTGCGGTGAGAATCAGTACCGGGAGCGCTGGTTTGCGTGCGCGGATGTCGCGGAGCACCTGAAAGCCCGATCGGCCGGGCAGCATGAGATCGAGCACCACTCCGTCGTAGTCGACGACCGCCGCCTGCTCGCCGGCACTCGTGCCCTCGTGCAGCACATCAACGGCGTAGCCTTCCTGCTCCAGGCCGGTCTGAATGAAATGCGCGACTTTTCGGTCGTCTTCGATGACCAGGACTCGCATCGGGTCTCTCTTTCCTATATCAAAATGCTCCATGCCGTGGACCCGGGGAGATGCCACGGCCAATCAGTGACAAACGGCGTCAGAATGAGGGTCTATGCGCACTGCGATTGTCATCACAGGGTTGGTGGCCGCGCTGGGCCACGTGTCTCTGATGGCACAGCAGGCGGCGCCCCGCGGACGCCTCTATCGCGGCCCGCTCTATGCGAGCAGACCGGCCACGCTCATTGAACCTGAGCGGCGGCTGCCGCTGGAGTTCTCGAACAGCCGGTTCTCGCTCGGAACGCCCCAACCGCTCGGCCGACTCGGCCCGGCAAGGTTGGAAACCGCCGTGCGCTCCCTCACCCTGCGGACCGTTCGAGTGTCCGGCATCGTGCTGCGCATCGCTTTGGGCCCGACGGAACACGGAATGATCACGTTCCGCATGCGCGGACAAGCTGCAGACAATGACAGTCAGCCGTCGCCGGAGCGTCTCGTGCCCGGTGCTGCTGCCGCGCGGACTCTGACGTTTACGGTCGCACGCGAAGATCCCGCTCCCGGAATGCTCGCGCTTGCGCGCGACATCAACATCGTCTTCACGCTGGAGCGAATCGACAGCGACGAGGGACAGCCGCTCTTCGAGAATCCTCATGCCACCGAGCTCTTGTGGCAGGCACTCGGAAAGCCGACCCTGAGTACTCAGTGACATAAAGGCGCGTTTGCCGGTACGCTCCCGAGCATGTCGTTTCTCCGCCGGGAGCCCCTCGCGATTCTCCTCTGTTTCGCGCCGATCGCGCTTGCTCTCGAATCCTTCGCACCCGAACGGACGACGCTCGTTTTTTTCGCTGCGATTCTGGCCATCGTGCCGCTCGCCAGCTTCATGGGGTCGGCGACCGAGGAGCTCGCCGAGCGGCTCGGCGGCGGCATCGGCGGGCTCCTGAATGCCACATTCGGCAACGCCGCGGAGTTGATCATTGCCGGTCTCGCGCTGCACGAGGGGCTGCCGCATCTCGTCAAGGCATCGCTCACCGGATCGATCATCGGCAACGTGCTGCTCGTTTTCGGCGCGGCGGCGTTTGCCGGCGGCCTCAAGCATCCGGTTCAGCGCTTCAATCAAACCGCCGCCGCGCACGGCACGACGATGTTGATGCTGAGCGTGATTGGACTGGTCGTGCCGGCCGTATTTCACTCACTCTCGAAAGGCGAATTTGCCACACGGGAATTGCGAATGGATACCGCCATCGCGGTGGTGCTCTTCCTCACCTACTGCATCAGCATGGTGTTCACGCTGAAGACGCACCGCGATCTCTACGGAATCGCGCAGCACGCGACCGACGACCACTCGGCTCATGGCGGCAGCGTCCGCCGGCCCGTTCTGGTACTCCTTGGCGCGACCGTCGGCATCGCCGTACTCAGCGAGCTTCTCGTCGGCGCCGTCTCGGAAACCGCCACGAATCTTGGCATGTCGGAGCTCTTTGTCGGTGTGGTAATCATCGCGGTCGTCGGAAATGCCGCCGAGCATTACTCCGCTGTGACGCTTGCTGTCCGAAACGACATGGATGCCTCCATCAGCATCGCTGTGGGATCGTCGACGCAGATTGCACTCTTTGTGGCGCCGGCGCTGGTGTTTCTGAGCTACGCGATTGCGCCGCAGCCGATGGACCTCCTCTTTACCGTCTTCGAAGTGGTTGCCATCGGGCTCGCCGTCATCAGCATCGCGCTCATCTCACACGACGGCGAAACGCACTGGATGGAAGGCATTCAACTGCTTGCCGTGTACATCATCCTCGGGTTGGGCTTCTACTACTTGCCGGCACACATCTGATCGTCGATGATGTTCCCCATTCGTTGGCGACATCACATGACTAACGGCATCGAGATTCGCGCGGGACTGACGGACGCGTATGCAGACGTTTACACCCACCAGGCGCTGAGCGCACTCCGTGCGCTGGCGCCGCTCGACGTGAGGCGACAGCAGCTCATGCACGAGCGGATCGAACGGCGCGCCAAGCGCGCGCGTGAACGCCGCCGCCTGACCTTTCTCGACTCGTCCGCAACCATCGCCGGCACCGGAATCGGCGTCGCCGACGCGCGTGCGGGGAAGTTCGTCGGGAGCGAAATCCCGGTGGACTTGCGACGGCAGTGGATTCAAGGCACGGGGCCCGCAGCCAAACCAAACACGCCGGTCGAAAAAAGCATCCGCAATATTGCCCACGCGCTACTCTCCGGGGCAGACGGCTGGATGTTCGACGGCGAGGATGCGCTCGGGCAGGTGCAGACCATGTCGCTCGACAACCAGCGAAACCTCAAGCTCGCCATTCATCGCGATCCGGTATTTCTTCGCGCTGCGGAGCGAGTGTCCCAGGAGATGAACTCCTGGGGGGAGGGGTTCTTCGGCCATCGAATCGTCGACGACTGGCATCACCAGCTGGCCTTCACGACAAAAATCTTTCGACCGCGAGGATTGCATCTCGACGACCGCCACATCCGGCATGCCGACGGCCGAGGACTTGCCGCTTCGATCGCCGACGCCGCTCTCTTCATCGTCAACAACCATGCACGGTTGCAGGCGGACCACTCGTCGCTCGTGCTGTATCTGCCGAAGATTCAGACGGCAGAAGAGGCGGCGTTCTGGCACGAGCTGCTGCTGATGCTGGAGGATCACCTTGGCCTTCAACCGTCGTCAATCAAGACCTACGTGCTTGTTGAGCAACTGGAAGCGTGTTTTCAGCTCATGGAGATTCGCGCGGCTCTCGGGGAACGCTTCGTCGGGTTCAACACGGGCAGATGGGATTACATCAACAGCGTTGCTGACTCGATGGCGTGGGATGCCCGCTTTGTCAATCCCAACATCGATGCGATCACCATGACGTATGCGTATATGCGCGCCTACGAGGACCGCGTCCGTCGCGCCTGCAGCACGCCCGACGCGCGCGGCCGCTCTGCGCTGTGGCAGGGCGGAATGGAGCCGAACATTCCCGTCGGATCTGCGGAGGGTGTCGCCGCGGGCATGAAGCGCGCACGTGCGGGAGCGGAGCGCGAACAGCGCGAAGGCGCGAGCGGCAAGTGGGTGGCGCACTGGAAGATGGTTCACATCGTGCGGCCGGTGTGGGAATCGGTGAGCGAAGACAATCAGTTGGGGCGGCCGTTTCCTCCGCTCACGCACACGGACGCGGACGCGGGCGCGCTCCTCAAGCTCGAACCCGCGCCGCGGACGGTTCGCGGCGCCCGCGATCTCCTGAGCGTCGCGCTGCAATACGGCAACGCGTTCGGACAGGGCATGCAGGCCGCAGCACTGAAACCCGCGGACTTCTTTGGCAATGACGACGTGCTTTACCTGATGGAGGACATGGCGACCGGAGAAATTCGGCTGAGCATCTTGTGGGAGTGGCTGCACAAACAGGCAACGGTGACGGCTGATGACGAGATTGGCGTCAAGACGGGCGATCGCTTCACATCCGATCTCTTCTTCCGTCTGCTCGCCGAGGAATACGACAAACTCCGCAGGGCGAGCAACCGCGATGTCCACGATGATTCGAAGGACACCACCTTGCCGGTCACGCGAGAGATTGTTCAAGCCTATGTGATGGACAGTGAGAAGCTGCCCTGGTACGTCGATTTGCTCAACGTGACCCTCGGCACATACGACCTGGTAGAAGCGCGTCGACGCATCCGCCTCCTGGTTGATGCCTTCAAGACCGATGGCACGCGGATTACGGAGAACCTCGATTTTGCAAGCGCTCCGCAGGCGACCTGACGGCCCTGGCGTGCCAGTCATGGTGACGATGGCAGGATAGCGCCAACACACGAGCGATGATGGCAGCGCGCGTCACCGACCGCGTACGCTTTCTGACGGCTCTGACACTCGTCGCTGTCGGGGCTGCCGTCTTCGCCGTCACCTTTCGGATCTCTCTGACGGTTCTCTACCAATCGCTTTATCACGCGGACACTGTGGTGCAGGCCATCGCCCAACTGCCACGGTGGATGCGACTGCTCGTGCCGGTTTCAGGTGCGCTGATTGCGGGGGCGATCGCGCGCGTCACACCGGCGCAGGGCGTGAGCAACGTCATGGAGGCAGTCGCGCTTGGCAACGTGCGACTCTCGCTGAGGACTACCGCCTCGCGCGTGACGGCATCATGGGCCGCCATGGCCGGCGGCATGTCCATCGGCCGCGAAGGACCGTTGATTGAGTTCGGCGGTGCGCTGGGCGCTGCCATCGGGCGCCGACTGCAGACGTCGCTCGTTCACACGCGTGTTTTGGTGGCCGCGGGAACCGCGGCGGGCTTCGCCGCGGCGTATAACACACCGTTCGGCGCCGTCCTCTTCGTGCTCGAAACAATCGCCGGCATCGCCGCACCGGAGCTGCTGTTGCCGGGCATGTTCACGACGATTGTTGCGACCGCCGTGTCGCGCGCAGTGGTGGGTGCAGGACCGATCTACGGTCAGCGAGCCTTCGGATTGGAGTCGTATCTGGATCTCATCTCGTTTGCGGCACTCGGCGCTCTGGCCGCGGTCGCCGCGTTTCTCTTCAAGAAGATCCTGCGCTTTTCGGAGAATCAGTTCGAGCGACGTCCGCTTCCGCAGCCGCTACGTGCGGCCGCCGGCGGATTCGTTGTCGGCGCAATTGCCATGTGGCTGCCTGCGGTTGCAGGGAACGGATACGAGCCGCTGAACGCACTGCTCGATACTCCGATGCCGTTGGCCGCCGTTGGTGTGCTCCTGGCGGCGAAAGTCGTCGCCACCAGTGCCTCGGTTGCCTGCGGCGTACCCGGCGGCATCTTTACGCCGATGCTCCTGATAGGCGCGGCGCTCGGAACCGCGTGGTCAGATCTCGTGGGTCACGCGACGTCGATTACGTCGACCGCTGGAAGCTACGCGCTGGTGGGCATGGCCGCCACCACCGCCGCGAACATTCACGCGCCGTTGACGGCGGCGGTGATGATCTTCGAGCTATCGGGCGACTATCCCGTCGCGCTGCCCTTGCTCCTGGCGACGGTCGTCTCGACGTCGGTATCCAGGGCGCTCGGCAGTGAATCGGTTTACGAGACAGAGCTTCGCAGGAAAGGCCTCGGGTGGGACCTCACTCTCGAAGGGCGTCGAATGAAAAACCGCTGAGCACGGTCAACATGCCGCCACGGACGCGTCTGTCTCAGCGGCCGCGGCTTCGCGGGCCTGAGAGGACGCGTCACGCACGTCCCGCATAATCTGCCGTGCCCAGGCGTGTGCGTCGTGATTGCGAACTACGGCTCGCATGCGGCGCATTCGCTCGCGTTGTTCGCCGGACGAAATGGCTAGCGCCCGCGCCAGCGCCTCGGCCGCTGCGTTCACATCATGCGGGTTGACAATCACCGCATCGTCCAGCTCGTTTGCGGCGCCGGCAAACTCGCTCAGCACCAGCACGCCTTGTTCGTCGTCGCGTGCAGCCACGAACTCCTTCGCCACGAGATTCATCCCGTCGTGAAGGCTGCCCACGAAGCAGACGTCCGCGGCGCGGAAATGCCGGGCGATGTCGGCGGTCGAGTGGCGGGCTTCGGTCAGTCGGATGGGCTGATATTCGTCGGATCCAAACCGATCGTTGATACGCTCCATTGTCTGCGCGATGCGAAGCCGTGCCGCGCGATAGACAGCAAGCCGCGCACGGCTCGGCTCGGCAAGCTGCACGAACACAAAGCGTCCACGGAGCTCGCGATGCGTCTCGAGCAGGCGCTCGATTGCAAGGAACTTCTCTTCGATGCCTTTCGTGTAATCGAGGCGGTCCACGCCGACGCCAAGGAGCGTATGGCGGTCGAGATGCAGTTGTGCGCGAACGGCATCGCGGCATGACGAGATCGGTCCGACCGAGGCCCAGTTGCCCGGCCATTGAATGGACGCCGGATAATCTCGCACGAGCGCCCGCCGTCCGCGGTATGTGATGACGCCTTCGCCGAAGTCGATTTCCGCGCCCAGAATGCGATCCACGGTTTCGACGAAATTGAAGCAGTCGCAGGGCGTTTGAAAACCGAGCACATCGCTGCCGAGCAGCCCCTGCAGAATTTCGCGGCGCCATGGACACGTGGCGAACGTCTGCCAATCGGGCCACGGAATATGCCAGAACATCGCGACCGCCGCCGAACGCAGCCGCCTTCGAATCATCAGCGGCACAAGCCCGAAGTGATAGTCCTGGACCAGTACGATCGGCAGGTCGCCGACGGCCTCGTCCTGTACCGCGCATGCGAAGCGGTGGTTCACGTCGTGGTAGGTCTGGAAATCGTCGGCACGAAACACCGGCTGCACGTACGTGCGATGACAAAGCGGCCAGAGGCCGCTGTTGGCAAACCCGTCGTAGTACGCGCGTTCTTCTTTTTCTGAGAGCCACACGCGGCGCAGCCGGAACTGCGGCGCATCCGGAGGCACATGAAGCCCGTCGCGCTCCAGGGCCGTTTCACGATCGGCGCTGCCGGCTCCGTGTCCAACCCACACACCTGAACATTTGCGCAGCAGAGGCTCGACTGCGTTGACCACGCCGGATCCTGCGCGGCGAATCCGCAGCTGACCTTGCTCGTCGCGCTCGTGCGTGTACGGCTCGCGATTGGCGACCACGATGATCTGTTGTGCGTTTTGGCTCATCGGTTCCCTCGCTCTGTTTTGAAGTAAATCGCGTGCCGCGTGAGACCGGTATCGGGTCGATAGGGGAAACCGTCCGGAATCATAGGGGAGGCTTGGGAGCGGAGCTCGGCTGTTGTCAGGATTCACCCCGTCCCGTCTCGAGGGGATTGAGAAGCGAACGCGAAACTACTATGTTCGGGGGATGCGGTTTCGCACGTGGCCGATTGCCGCCATCGGGCTTGCCAGCCTGTTGCTGCTCGTCATCTTCTCGACGTTCACGGCCACCAACAAGGCCGAGGAGATCTACACGCGCCTCGATCAACTCAATTCGCACCAGCGCGAGGTTGAAACGAAGCTGCGGCAACTCCGCTCCGATGTGCACCTTTCGGGCATTTTCGTACGCGATTACCTGCTCGATACCGAACGCGAGCACGCCGAGGATTACCAGCAGCGGCTTGCGGAGTTTCGCCGGGCGAACCTGGCCACGCTGACGGAATTGCGCGCGCTGCTTGGCAGCGAAAACGACGTGCGCATCTCGAATCTCCGATCGCAGCTGGAGGAGTATTGGCAGACCTTCGATCCCCTGATCGACTGGACAATCGCCGAAAAGATCACGCTCAGCGCGCGCTTTTTGCGGCGCGAAGTGATTCCGCGTCGCGAGGCCGTGCTGGCCATTGCCGAGGAAATCGAGCAGATCAACAACGCCAATCTCGCCGCCCAAAGCGCTGAGGTCACGCGGCAGCGCGCGGCTTTCCGCGCCGAGCTCTACACGCTCCTCGGGCGCAGCGTGTTTCTCGGTGTCCTTGTGGCTGCCATCGCCGTCTTCAGACTGCGCGTCGTCGAGCGGCGGTCTGAAGAGCAGAAGCTCGTCGCGCAGCATGCAGAACGGCAGCTGCGCCAGTTGTCACAGCAGCTGGTCGCGACGCAGGAAGAGGAGCGCCGCAAGCTCTCGCGCGAACTACACGATCACGTTGGACAGATGTTGACCGCCCTACGGATGGAGCTCGGACGTATCGATCGACTGGGCGGATCCAGAGATGCACGGGTGGCAGCGCCCGTGGTCGAGTGCAGACAGCTCGTCGATGAAATGGTCCGGCTCGTCCGCGATCTCGCGCTCGGCCTGCGGCCCAGCATGCTCGACGACATGGGTCTGCAGCCTACACTCGAATGGCAGGCGCGTGATTTCTCGCGGCGCTACGGTGTGCCGGTGGATCTGCATGTCGAAGGTAATCTCGACACCCTCAGCGAGCCGCACCGCACGTGTGTGTATCGAGTCGTGCAGGAAGCGCTCACCAACTGCATTCGTCATGCAAGGGCGAGTCGTGTCGTGATCAACGTACATGCCAGCTCGGATGCGCTCACGCTTTCTGTCATCGACGACGGCGTTGGGGTGGCACCAACCGCCAGGCACGCGGGGCTGGGGCTACGTGGCATCGAAGAGCGTGTCCGTGAGCTGGGTGGACGCGCGGTGATCGAAAGCGCCCTCGGACAAGGCTCGACGCTGACGATCGAGCTGCCGCTCATGCAGACGGAGTCGTCGCTTGCGCGTGCTGCTGGCTGACGATCATGCCATCGTCCGGCGGGGACTCCGGAGCCTGCTCGAAACAGAGCCCGGCTTGTCCGTCGTCGCCGAGGCAGCCGACGGTCTCGATGCGCTGAGGCTCTGCGAAGAGCACGAACCTGACGTCATCATTCTCGACGTCGGGATGCCAAAGTTGAACGGCATCGAGGTTGCGGCGCGCGCACAGAAACTGCGGCGGCCGCCTCACGTCATCATCCTCAGCATGCACGCTGACGAGTCCTACATCATTCGCGCGTTGTCGGCGGGCGCGCGCGCGTACCTGCTGAAAGACGCAACGGACGAGGATCTGATTCCTGCCGTGCGCACCGTCGCAGCCGGCAAACCGTTTTTCAGTCCAGCAGTCGCCGGCGTTCTGGTCGACGACTACGTGCGGCAGCTGCAGACCCGGGGCTTGACCGACACCTATCATCTGTTGACCGATCGCGAGAAAGAGGTCCTGCAGCTCCTCGCGGAAGGCCGCTCCAACAAGGAGGTTGCGTCTATTCTCAATCTCGGGCTGTCGACGGTCGAAACCCACCGCGGCAACCTGATGCAGAAGCTCAATCTGCACAACACGGCGGAGATCGTGCTGTACGCTGTTCGTAAGGGCATCATTGTTTGACAGTCTTTGAGATAGCGGCAGCGGCCAGGGACTCACCGCTCACACTTCTGCTCGATTATGACGGCACGCTCGTTCCCATCGCGGCGAAACCGGAGCTGGCGACACCAGACGACGAGCTGCTCCAGCTCTTGGCCTCTCTCGCAAGGCGTGCACAGACCGACCTCCATCTCGTGAGCGGACGTCGTCGTCGGACAATGGATCGATGGTTTGGCGACCTTCACGTGTCGCTCTGGGCGGAGCATGGGTTTTGGTACCGAAACGGCCCCGCGAGTCGATGGGAGGCGGCCGCGGAGATTCCTGCGACATCGCTCGAACGGATCAATCCACTCTTCGAAGCAGCGGAAGCTTCGGCGCCCGGATCCTTCCTCGAACGTAAATCAGCGTCGATCGCGTGGCACTATCGACTCGTCGATCCGGCGATTGCCGATGCTGAGGCAAACAAGCTGCGGACAGAACTCGCCGGGGCGGTCGAGAACACGAGGCTCAGCGTGCTGGAAGGTAAGAAGGTGATCGAGGTCAAACTGCGGCAGGTCAACAAATCGCTCGTGGCAAAACGGCTCGCACAGAGGCTCGAGCCCGGGCGGTTGATGATTGCCATCGGCGACGATCACACCGACGAAGATTTGTTCTGTGCGCTGCCGCTATCCAGCGTCACGATTTCCGTCGGCCGAAGCGCCAGTTGCGCCAGGTATCAGCTCGCAAGCCACGTCGAAGTGAGACAGATACTGCGGTCGCTCCTCTAACCAACAGCGAGTCCTGACAACGAGCTCGAACCACTTGACGTCAGCCGTTGCGCCACGTATTGTCGCGGCACCGGGTCGTTTGATTTTTTGCAACTTTCTCTCAACGAGGGTGGCACATGACTTTGAAACGCTTCGTGTTTGGTTGCTGTTGCCTTCTCTTCGCACCCACGGCCTACGCGCAGGTCCAGACAGGATCGATCGTAGGCTCGGTCACCGACGCGAGTAATTCCGTCTTGCCCGGTGTTCTCGTGTCGCTCGCCGGCGAGCGACTGATCGGTGGCACGCAGACGTTTACGACCGACGCGACGGGCACCTACAGATTCGATCGGCTGCCGCCGGGCGACTATCTCCTCAAGTTCGAGCTGCAGGGATTCAAGACCGTCGAACGCGCCGAGATTCGTGTGAACGCGGCGTTCGTTGCGACCGTCAACGTCAAGCTCGAAGTCGGCAGCGTGAGCGAGACGATAACGGTCACCGGCGAATCGCCCACGGTCGACACGAAGTCCAACTTGCAGCAGACGGTGATGAGCCAGGACATTCTCGAGGGGATTCCGACCGGCCGCGACCCGTGGTCGCTGGCGAAGTTAATCCCTGGCGTGCAAGTCGCGACCTATGACGTCGGCGGCACGCAGTCGATGCAGCAGAGCAGCATGTCGTCGCACGGGTCCAACACCTCGGATGTGAGCTTCAACATCGACGGCGCCACGGTGAATTGGCCTGGCAGCGGCGGCGGTTCCACGATGCTGTACTACGACCAGGGCATGTTCGAAGAAGTGAACTACATGACCTCGGCCATCCCCGCGGAGCAGATGGCCGGCGGTTTGTCGATCAACATGGTGACCAAGACCGCCGGCAACGCGTGGCGTGCCAATCTCCGATATTCATTCTCGAACAACGATCTGCAGTCCGAGAATCACCTCGACATTCAGCGGACCCTTCCGACGTTTTTGGGCAACCCGACGCTGAAAACCTACGACGCCAACCTTTCGGGCGGCGGCGCCATCGTGCGCGATCGTGTCTGGGTGAACGGTACGATTCGCAAATGGATCGTCAACAAGCTCACCAACGCTCGCAACCTTGACGGCTCACAGGCGCTCGACGACAACGATCTGAAGAATTACTCCGCCAAAGGCACGATTTCGCTGACCACCAACCAGAAGCTGATGGTCTCCTACTTGTGGAACAACAAGATCCGCGGGCATCGCCGCGATTCGAACGACCTGATCCCGGACATTGCCGCGGTCCGTCAGACGAATCCGGCCTCGACGACGCAGGTGAAATACAACGGCATTCGACGCCGCCTCGTGTTCGAGTCGGGATTCAGCGTGATGGATGGTCAAACGAACTATTTGTATCAGCCCGGCACGCCGCCGGAGGCGATTCGACGAGTGGACAACTCGCTCGGCACGGCGGACTTCGCGTCGAACCGCGAGGAGCACCAGCCGAACTCGCGCCACCAGTTCGACAACGTCGTCTCATACAACGCCAGCCGATGGGGCGAGCATTTCGTCAAGGGCGGCGTTCAGTGGGGTCGGCTGTTCTACGAACAGGATTACACGGTGCAGGGGCACCACCACGTCGAGTACTCGAACGGCGTGCCCACCCAGGTGCGCCTGTGGAACACCCCCACGGATCAAAAGAACGTGGCGCACGTGCTCGGGTTCTTCGCGCAGGATTCCTGGTCGGTCGGACGGCGTTTGACGCTGAATCTCGGGATGCGGTTTGACAACTATACGGGCATCATTCCCGAGGAGTCCGCCGCCGGCGGCCCCTTCATCGAAGCGCGCACCATCGCACGCACCGAAGTGATGGATCAGAAGAGTGTCGTCTGGCGCACAGGAATGGTGTACGACCCGATGAGCAGCGGGCGCACGGCGCTGAAGGCGAGCTACAGCCGTTACGGCCTGCAGACGGGCATCGATCGCGTTACCGCGGTCAATCCGCTCTCACCAGGTTCGAAGACGTGCCCGTGGACCGATCCGAACGGCGATGGCAAATTCCAGACCTCCGAGATCAATTTCGCTCAGTGCTCCGCCTTCAGCGGCGGCATCAGCACCTTCTATGCCGCTGATGGCGTCGACTGGCCATACTCCGACGAGGTGACCGCCGGCGTCGAGCGGGAGATCATGAGAGACATGCGGGTGGGTGCGATGTTCTACTACCGCACCAACCGGAAACAACTCGGTGTTCGCAACATTGCCGTGCCCACGTCGGCGTATACGCCGTTCACCCTTACGATCCCGAACGGACCCGGCGGCACCGTCAGGAACCCCCAGTCGAGGACGGTGACGGTGTTCAACTTGGCACCGGCCCTCGTGAGCGCGCGGAATAACATCCGCGACAATGATCCCTATCTCGACACCGACTACCGCGGCATCGAATTCACGGCAGCCAAACGTTTCTCGCGGAACTGGCAGATGGTCGCAGGATTGACCATCGGCAAGAACGAGGGCGGCCTGAACGCGGTCACCGGCGGCGGACAGTCCGCCACGGCCGATTTGAACGACCCGAACGTCACCGTGTTCTCGCGGGGCATCATCGGCAACGATTCGAAGGTTGGATTCAGGATGTCCGGCAGCTATCGCCTGCCAGGCGAGGTGACGCTCGCCGGCTCGGTAGTGTCGAACACCGGATATCCGTACACCTCGACTTACGACGTCACGCGGCCCCTTGCTGCGATGCAAGGCGTCTCGCTGACGCGTTCGAGCCAAACCGTCTTCCTCAGCGAGCGGGGCGAGGAACGCCTTCAGACCGTGACCATGGTCGACTTGCGTGTGTCGCGGCGATTCCGCTTCGCGGGACATTCCTTCTCGCCGCAGCTGGATCTCTTCAACATCACGAACGCAAGCACCGTTGTCAGCGTACAGAATGCGGTGGGTGGAACGTACCTCGATCCGCGGGAAATCCTCTCACCGCGAATCGTCAGAGTAGGATTCAGCCTCGATTTTTAGTGAAGTGTTTCACGAGGGTTCCCTCACGGGGGTTCCCTCACGTACGTTCGTACACGGAGGTTCACGACGGTTCTATCACGAGCGTTCGCTCACGTTGGTTCACGACGGTTCTTTCACGGACGTTCGGTTCTCGCGCGACCGTTCACCGGCACACGCGAGAAGAACGATCGGGAAAGAAAGTCGTGAACGTCCGTAGGTGAACGTACGTGAAGGAACGTACGTGAACCCACGTTTAGGAACGTACGTGAAGGAACCGGCATGAAGGAATGTTCGTGACGCCTGTCAGCCGCGCGATCCGGCAACCGCGGCCGATTCTCGCGCCATCGGAATCGTGACGGTAAACGTCGCGCCGCAACCTGCTCCCTCGCTCTGCGCCACGACGCGCCCGCCGTGCAGCTCCACCAGACTGCGCACAATCGCGAGGCCGAGGCCAAGTCCCCCGTACCGGCGCGATGTGCCGCCGTGTTCTCGGCCAACGTGGAGTGCCTGATCACGCCCTCGGCGTCGACGACGGAAATTGACGTGATGTCCGTAAGCCCCGCGCGTGCCGAGGCAAGACTCGGCGCCCACTCCGAGTCCGAAGCGGCCGGGCCCCCGATCCGGCCGCTATGGATTACCAGCTGCCGAAGCGAAGCGTCTCCGGCGGCAAATGCCTCATTGATGTACTCGGAAAGGATGAGAGCGAGGTTGGCCGCGCGCGACTCGGCAGCCGTCAGAGTCTTTGTCCGCGACCACCATAGGTCGGCGATTCGGACACCGCCGACAATCAGCAGGGCGCCCAGGGTGATCCCGCCGATTACTATTTTGCGCACGTGAGAGCGACTCGACTCGCGGAGTGCATCGAGTCACAAAGTATACGCTGCTGTCTATAGAGCGCTCGCCCTCGTGATGCGCTGCAGCGGCGTACGCAAGATGCGGGGTGAGAGGTCGAGCCGGAATGGAGGCGTTTTCTGGAGCCGCCACGGCAGCGGCGGCGGAGCTACGCGCCCCGCCACCGCGCCGCGGATAACTATCGAGGAACGACAGCCAACTTGTTGTCGATCTTGTAGGTTGGCGCGTGCTCGCGCGCGATCTGCTCCGCCTTGGCCTTCTGCTCGGCGGTTGGCACCGAGCCGCGCAGCACTACCGTCTTCGTATCGGCATACGTATCGACGTCGATCGCGCCGGCGTCAATGGTCTTGTCGGCAATGATCGCCGTCTTCACGTCCACCGTCTCCATGCCAGCTTTGGCCTTTGCGGTGTTCTGCTTCGTATCCTGTACGACCCCGCGTGCGGTATGCGAGCAGCCGAGTGCGGCCATCAGCAGGGCCGTCGTAAGCACCAGCCGAACGTTGTTGCGAATCCTTAACATCGATGCACCTCTTCAAGGACGAGTTCGTCTGCAGAAGTGCAAACGGCGCACCAGCTCAAACGCCGAGCTCGGTCATCCGTTGCTGCTGCCACCGCTCCACATCGGACGAACTCATGGAGTCTCCGTGGTGCAGTGTCCAATTGAGCGCAGCTATTAGGTCGTCGGCTGCTTCCATTCCGACCGCGAGGCGGATGAGTCGGTCAAATCCATTGCGGCGGAGCTGATCGGGAGGCGTGAAGTATTCGGAAACCGTTTTGTGATGGTTGACCTTCGTCGCGAGGCCATCGAACGAGAGTGCGTATCGCACAATCGTCGAGGTCGCGAGAACGTCCGCGTAATGACGTGTGCGTTCCTCGTCGGCACCTTTAATCCGAAATGAGAGCAGCGATCCGTAGCGAACGTATTGCCTTCGAATAACCTCGGTGTCCGGGTGGCTTGGAAGGGACGGATGGAATACCTGGCTGACCTTCGGATGGACACTGAGGAATTCAGCAACGCGACTTGCGGTCGCTGAGCGCCGCGCGTGGGCCACATCTGCGTTCGAGAAACCGCAAAGAATGGCCGTCGCGCGACGCCAGTCGAGAATGCCGCCGCGCATGGCGAGCAAATCCATGACGGAGTTGGCAAAAGCCGAATCGCGAGTCGCGATGTAGCCCCAGAGATCGGTGTCGCGGCCACCAAGCGCCTTCGTGCCGCTTGCGACGACAACGTCGACGCCGTAGTCGAGCACTGGTTTCGAGAATGCCCAGGGCGTCGCGATGGTCGAATCGACAATCAGTTTGATGGCCGCCGCCGTTCCACGTGCCGTTCGAACCACCTCGCGCAACATGTCGAGGTCCTGCGCGCGGACGAGTGGATTCGTGAACGTTTCGGCGAACACAAACTGCGTCTCCGGACGAATCGCCGACTCGATCGCCCTGGCATCGCCGTCATCGACCATGGTGACTGAACCACCGACCCGCGCGGCCAGCCATTCGAGGTACGTTCTGGTCTTGTTGTAAACCTGTCGCATCAAGACCGCGTGACTTCCCGGCGACATGAGCGCGTCGAACACCAGCGCGGTGGCCTGCATGCCCGAATCGCAGACAAGCGCCGAGCTCGCCTGCTCGAGATCGCGAAGACGTCTGATCAGTTTTTCGGTGGCCGTTGTTCCGTACCGCGCATAGAGGTGCGGCAATTGCGACCAGCAGCCCTCACCGCCGAACAAAAACGCGGCCTTTGCTTCCTGCCACGCGATGGCTCTCGACGAGCCGAACAGATCGAGTTGGACGGTAGGCTCCTGGGGATTGAGGTACGGCAAGCCGGTGCGGCGCGCCTGCGCGTCAAGCGCGTCGTGCAGTTGACGCGTCTCGTCGCTCATCCGCTCGAGAGGAGGCCGCTCGGCCGGACAGCCTGCAGCATCCAACCAGGCGCCGACGCCGCTCACTCGAAAACCCCGAGGCACAGACACTGCTCGACCCGGGCCAACCGCGTCACGGCGTCAATCAGCCTGGCGATCTGTTCCTCCGAACTGGGCGACACCATGAATCCGAGATGGACCTGTGTCTCTTCGTCCCTGCTGGCGCGATTCTGCACCGTCAGTCCAAACCGGCGGATGAGGCTCTCGATGCGGCGCTCGAGACCCGGATGCGGCCGGCCGATGACGCGCAGATAGTGACGGCGCAGCGGCGGTGGAGCGGCGGTGTTTGCATGCACAAGCGGCATGGCGCGCGGGAGCGGCCAGCCAACTGAGTTGTCCTGCGCGAGATCGATCAAGTCGCCGAGCACTGCGGTCGCGGCGGGCAACGCGCCAGCCCCTTTTCCAAACAGACTCAGGTCCCCCGACGATGCACACCGTAAATACACGGCGTTGTATTCCTCTTCGACCGACGCGAGGAGATGCCACGACGGGAGCAGCAGCGGCTCGACGGCGATGTCGAGCGCGCCGTTGACGCGCGCGGCACGCGCGATGAGACGAATGCGGCAGCCCATCGCCTCAGCGAGGTCCGAGTCTGCGGGATCGATTTCGCGAATGCCGCGGACCAGAAAACTGTCAGGTCGCACCCATGCGCCAAACGCGCGATAGGCCAGAATCGAGAGCTTGGCGGCCGCGTCAGCGCCGTCGAGATCTTCGGCCGCGTCGCCATCTGTCAGGCCGAGCGCTCGTGCTTCGCGAAGCGCATCTGCCAGCGAGAGCTCCGCCTGCTCGTAGCGGGTCATCACGAAGTTGCATGTCGCGTTCAGGATGCCCGCAAGGCTGTCGATCTCGTCGGCGCGATGACTGAGATGACGAAGAATCGGCAGCGCCGCGGCGGCGGCCGCCTCGCAGTACAGCGGCGTCCCGGTGCGTTGCGCGAGCACGCCGAGCTCGGCGAGCTTCGAGGCCAGCAGCGTTTTGTTGGCGGTGACGACAGGCTTACCCGCGGCAAGAGCGGCCCGCAGGATTGGTTCCACTTCCATGCCGCCGGCCAACTCCACGACAACGTCCACGTCAGGGTCACTCACGAGCTCCAGCGCGTCGGTCGTCTGCGGGATCCCGGCCGCGCGCGGGGCGCGATTCTTGTGGATATCGCGGACGGCAATTCGCGATACGCGGAAATGAACGCCGTATCGATCGACGACGGCGTCACGCTCCCGCTCGATCATCTCCAGCAGGCCAGCGCCGACCGTGCCGCATCCGACCAGCCCGATGCGCAGCTCACGCACCGGTTGGACGCCTATCCCATCAAAGCGCGGACGCGACGCGAGCCCCACCTCACCGCCAAACGCGCCGGCTCCCCTCAATACATCGGCCAAACGTTCCTGGTCTGCGAGAAAGGCATCGTGACCATACAGCGAGTCGAGTTTCCACAACGACGACTGCGCGCCGACCGCCTGCAGCTCCCGATGCAGTTCAACCTGCAGCGCCCATGGAAACAGCATGTCGCCCGGCACGCCAACCACAATCGTCTCGGCGGTGACTCGTTCGAGCGCTGCCCGTGCGGCTCGAGGACTCTCGCCGATCGCGGCGCGATCGATTGCTTCACTGAGCAGGAGAAATGTCTTCACGGGAAATCTCTCCGCGAAGCGTCGTCCGTGGTAGTCGAGATATTCCGCGACGGGTGGCCGCTCCAGTCCCGGCACGAGTTTCCCGAATCGGGTGTCGAGCTCATCGCGGCCGCGGTACGTGAGCATGCCCATCTGCCGCGCGCGGCTCATGCCCGTCGCCACATCCCCGCTCCTGATGCCGTCGCGAACCAGCTCGCGCTGCAGGTGGCGAGTGGCCGTGCCCCAGCCGTCCGGCCGCAAACCGCCCGAGATGACGATCAGCTTGCCGCAGCGCTCGGCGTGGCGCACGGCAAGCGCAACACCGACCATGCCTCCAAGGCTCGCGCCCACGAAGGTGACCGGCACCGTGCAGCCGCAGCCTTCAAGCCAGGCGGCGAGCAGATCCGCCAGACCAGCAATCGAGAGTGCCGGAGGCGAGGATGCGTCTTCAAACTCGCGCCACGTGGAACCGTTTCCCGGCCAGCTCGGACAAAACACCGTGTAGCGCGCGGTATCGATGAGATCTGGCGCGCCGAGCGCCGGCCACCATGCCTCGCGACCGGCAGCGGGATCGGTGCAGCCGTCACCGAATGGAAAGGGTGAAGCAGGTTCCCAAGGCTACACCGGTTGAAACGGCGTCAACCAGAGTACACAATACACGCCTCCCAAGCCGATGGCCCGTACCAGTCCGGCCGATGCGGGTAACGTCGTACGGTTTGGCGTCTTCGAGCTCGATACGCGTACCGGCGAACTGCGCAAGCACGGCGTCAAAGTCAAATTGCAAGGCAAGCCGTTTCAGCTCCTCCACGCGCTCGTGGAGCGGCCTGGCGAAATCGTAACGCGCGATGAGTTGCGCCCGCGGCTCTGGCCGTCGGACGTGGTCAGGTCGTCGAGGGACCGACAATGAGCTCGGGCAAGAGCTTCCGCGCACGTTTTAACTCGACGGGTACATACGAAGTCACGTGCCGGATTCACCCCACGATGCGCGCGACGGTGATCGTCGAACCGTAGTGACGGGGCTTCAGCCCCGCCGTCAGGCGGCGGCCCGGAAGGGCCGCCACTACATGCGCAGGGCCTACGACGTCGGGCGCCGCGTGACGATATTCGCAATTCCTCGGCCCTTCATGAGCTCGTTGAGCGCGCGCAGGTCTTTGCCAAGGAGTGTGTCGAGATCGGTCTGATGCTTTCGCAACCGCTCTTCGAGCGTTTTCTGGACTTCGAGCTGCTGATTCGTCGGCCTCAAGTCGGTGCTCGCCAGACCGCTAGCGAGATAGCCAAGCTTGCTGAGGAGCTGTGACCCCCAGCGCACGGTATCCTGACCGCGCCCTGTCGCGCGCAATTCGATCAAGTTCTTTTCCACTTCGATCAGCTTGCGATCGAGCTCCAGCGCCGGTTGCATGATCTCCGAATCCTCGAGCACCTGACGAAGCGCGGTGATCTGACCGCGCACCAGCTCGATTGAATTCAGCGCCTCTGATGCCGAGTCGATATCACGTTTGAGTTCCGTCAGCACCTTCATCTGCTCTTTGATCTCGGCCTCGCTGCCACCGGAGTTCGGATCCCTGCGAACTTCGAGGGGCGCCGTCAGCTGCTTGCCGCCAACGTTCAGCCGTACTGTGTATGCACCTGGCGGCAGCAAGATCGACATGCGTCCAACACCCGACGGCCGCCAGCCATCAGGACCAACGCGAACGTCCGGCGCGTAAAGCGGGCTCGTGCGCAGCCGCGTTTCCTTCGTCGGCTCGTCTCGAAGGTCCCAGTAAATGCGATTCAGTCCGGCACTCTTCGGCGCGTTGAGCGTCCGCACGACCTGATTGCCGCTGAGAATCTGAACGTTGACCGCGCCCGCCGGTTCCGCTTTCAGGTAGTAGTTGATGTCTGCACCGTACGGCGCGTTGTCACCGACGGTGGGATCGTTCGGCGAACTCGCGTCAGACGTGATCTCGCGGAAGCGATACGCCGCGCGCGGGGCAAACAGGTGCGCGTCGGCCGCGAGCGTTTGCGGCGTCAGCTCGCGAAGCGGCGTGATGTCGTCCATGATCCAAAAGCCGCGGCCATAGGTCGCAATCACGAGATCGTTGAAGTGTTCCTGGACGGTGATCCAATAAACGGGCGCGTGCGGCAAGTTGTTCTGCAGGGTCTGCCAGTTCTCGCCGTCGTCGAACGACACGTAAATGCCGTTTTCGGTGCCGAGATAAAGAAGGCCGCGACGGACGGGGTCTTCCTTGATGCAGTGCGCGTAGCTGAATACCGACTTCGGAATCCCGTTGGTGATCGCGCGCCACGTCTTGCCGTAGTCCGTCGTCTTGTAGACGAACGGATCGCGGTTGTTGACCTGATGCAGATCGATCGTCACGTAGGCAGTGCCCGCGTCGTAGCGAGAAGGCTCGATGTTGCTGACGGTGCCCCACGGTGGCAGATTCGGGATGTTCTTCGTGAGGTTGACCCAGGTCTTACCGTTGTCGCGCGTGAGCTGCACCTGACCATCGTTGGTGCCTGCCCAAATCTGGCCGCGCTCCAGACGCGATTCGGCAATCGCCATCACGACGAACGCGTACTCGACGCCGATGTTGTCGCCGGTCAAGCCGCCTGAAAACTGTTGGCGAGTTTTGTCGTTCGTGGACAAGTCGGGACTGATCACCTCCCAGCTCTGGCCCCGATTCGTGGTGCGATGCACGTGCTGGCTGCCGACGTACACGGTATTGCGGTCGTGCGGCGACATCGTGAGCGGCATCGTCCAATTGAAGCGGTACTTGAGATCGGCCGGCGGCCCGTTCAGTTGCTCCGGCCAGACTTCGACGTTGCGCGCCTGGCGCCGGCTCTCCTCGTAGATCGCGACGATTCCCCCCACACTGCCCGATCCCGATGCGCTCGACCAAATGAGATTCGGGTCGACGGGATCCGGCGTGGCCCATCCGCTTTCGCCGCCCGCCACGGTGTGCCACATGCTGCGCGGGATGCCGCCGGCGATGCCGCCTCCGCCAAATCCACCCAGCCGGCTGTTGCTCGGACCGCGGTACGACGGTCCGTCCTGCTTGTTGCCGTACACGTAATAGGGAATCTGATTGTCGACAGTGACGTGATAAATCTGCGCATTGGGCAGGCGGTTGCGGTACCAGGTGCGGCCTCGATTCAGGGAAATCGAAAACCCTTGATCGTGACCCACAATCATGCGGTTCGCGTTCGTCGGATCGATCCACATATCGTGGTGATCGCCGCCGGGAGAGCGCGTGTTCGGCTGTGCAACGAGCGTTTCGCCGCCGTCGAGCGAGACGCTGTAATTGGCCGTGAGATAGTACGTTTCGTTGTCGTTGTCGGGAGCGACGAAGATGTGCGAGTAGTAGTGCGCGCGACCCATCGCGTTTCGGTCGTAGCTCACAACGCGCCAGTTCTGACCGCCATCGTCGGATCGGAAGACTTGACCGCGATCCGTCTCCTTGCCGTTCAACGGAATGCCGTCGCCGGTCTCGATGAGCGCGTACACCCTGTCGGGATTGGAGGGCGCGACGGCCACCTTCACCTTGCCGACGTCATGTGTGGGCAAGCCACGGCCGCGAAGCCGCGTCCAGGTCGATCCGCCGTCATCTGATCTGAAGAGACCGCTGCCGGGCCCGCCGCTCTCGCGTCCCCAGGTCTTGATATCGAACTGCCACATGCCCGCTAAGAGCTTTCGCGGATTGCGCGGATCCATGGCGAGCTCCGAACAGCCGGTGTTTTCATCGACGAACAACACCCGCTCCCAGTTCTTTCCGCCGTCGGTCGTGCGAAACACGCCGCGCTCCTGCTGCGGCCCATATGCGTGACCGAGCGCGCAGGCGAGAACGACATCCGCGTTCTGTGGGTGAATGAGGACGCGTCCAATACGCCCCGTCTGATCGAGGCCCATACGCTTCCACGATCGACCTGCGTCGGTCGACTTGTAGATGCCGTCCCCGATGGAAATGTGACTGCGGATGCAGGCCTCACCAGTGCCTGCCCACACGGTGCTCGCATCCGACGGCGCAACCGCGATGTCGCCAATCGAGTGCGCGGGCTGGTCGTCGAAGACCTGCTCCCACGTCATGCCCCCGTCGGTGGATTTCGCGATG
>WNFU01001649.1_pt1 | contig 31283 bp, 11 predicted proteins | sample 5400121 | NCBI WGS metagenome assembly WNFU01 (sample SAMN13153360, study PRJNA577476) | soil metagenome | isolation source: 100 cm soil or saprolite under grassland replicate 1 | place: USA:California | collected 2016-06-15
TTGTGCCATCGTCTATGTGATTGCCAGTATCGGTTGTGCCCGGAACGATGGTTCCTGTCCCCACGGTAAATATGTAGTTCGGTGTGCAGCTTGGCGATGCAGTAGGTGTAGCCGTAGCCGGCGCTGTAGGTGTAGCCGTGGCTGTAGCTGTAGCCGTAGCTGTGGCAGTAGGCGTGAATGTAGTCGTGGCTGTAGCCGTGGCGGTGGCAGTTGCTGTTGGAGTCGCTGTTGCCGTAGGCGTTGGTGTGGGCGTTCCACATTGTTGCGGGCTGAAGTAGCGCCCTGCATTGGCAACGATCCTGGGTAGCTGGCCACTGTAGTTGTCGGAGGCGTCGCCGAAGTAACCACTAATGCCCACCGTCCGCCCCTTGTAGGCCATCATGATCGAGCCGTCGTTCCATGTGCCAGCCTGTGTTGCCCCGCTAGCCAGAGTTACTGTCGAGCGGAAGAGAGATTGCAGGGCGGTCACCCCATCGCATAGTGGCGCGAACGTGCAGGTCTGGAGTGTGCCAGTGGTGAAGTTGAGGGGGGCTAGATCGTTGAATGGCGAGTCGTTGGTAATCCAGGCGCCGCCGATAGAAGTCCCGGGGCCAAACCAGTCGAAGTTCGCGGCGATGACGATGCCACCACCCGCGATGTATGCATCGAGGTTGTTACCCAGCGTGGTCGCGTCTGCGTATCCGCAGTTCGAGAACGCGAACACTATTTCGTACTGTTGCAACTGGGCCAGCGTGGGCGTGCCTACATTGGCATCGAAGAAGTCTGCCGCGATGATGCCAGGTTCGGCCAGCAGACTCGCTCGCAGATTATTTTCGGGGTCGCCGCAGTCGGCAGACACGACGAGCACCCGGTAAGCGCCAATACAAGGCGTCCCAGTTGGCGTTGGCGTCGCGGTTGCTGTTGGAGTCGGTGTTGGAGTCGGACAAGGTTCGTAACGGACCGCGGTGCTGTCCGGGATTGAGCCTGGGCCAAAGAAGTACTGAAAGCCGACAGTGCCGGTTTCGTTCTCAATGCCCGCCGAGCCGTCGGAGCCGTCATTGTTGGTGTGAACGTAATGGAACTCAATAGCGTTGGTGCCTTCGTACAACTTCGTCTGGAACGTGTAATCCGGCGCGGAGCCGCAGCAGTTAGGAACAATTTTATATTCCGCAATGAAGACGCGGCTACCCGGCGCGCCAATCGTCTGATAGAAGACCCCGCCTCCCGCGCCGGCGCCTGGCGGATAGAGGTCATTCCAAAACGCGGCGATCACACCGTCAGGAGTGCCCGCCGTTGGTATCGAGGCACCTTGGCAACAGCCGTTGTATTGACCCGGCAAGACGGTGAGGAAGCCATTCGAGCTGACATAAATGTCCGTGTAGTTCGTACCGAAGTAGTTAAACGTGAACCCAAGCGGGATGGCCCCGCTTACCTCGTCATCGCCAAGTGGGAGGAAGGTCCCTGTCCCGTTGATCTCGGTAAAGTTGAATGGCGGTGTGCTCTGCACATAGGTCGAGCACGGCGTGGTTGTAGGCGTTGGGGTCGGAGTTGATGTAGGCGTTGCTGTTGCCGTAGCTGTCGGCGTTGGGGCAAACGTCGCCGTGGCCGTCGGCGTCGGCGTAAAGGTGGCTGTCGCCGTAGCTGTCGGCGTTGAGGTAGCGGTAGCTGTAGCCGTAGGAGTGGGAGTTGGTGAACCAGCTGGACAGGCCCCTGGCTCGGAGAGGACGACGCTATCGACCCTCCAGCCCACGCCCGCGGTGCTGTTATCGCTGCCCATGCGCCAGCGCAGCACGATGTTCTGTCCGGCCGCGGCAGACGGCAGGTTCACAGTCGTCGTGATAAAGCCAGCCGATATGCCCCCCCATGCCGAACGTCCACCGAGTGGGTTGGCATGCGTAGCATCTATTGTCGCATTATATCCGCCAGTGACGAAGCTGCCACCGGCAGTAATGATATCGGTGAAGGCGCCACCGCCGATGCTGATCTCCAGCACGCCGCCGTCAAAAAAGGTAGTAGTACCCTCGAACGAGTAATTCTGTCGGAAGGTCAACTGCGCGGCAGGGCTCGTGATGGGGATGGATGGCGAGTCGAGCCGCTTGTCGCTGACCACATTCGGATCGTTCACAAACGCAGCGTTAGGCAGTGAATCGGCAACCGGCGTCGGCGTTCCCGAATTCGAGGTGACCCAAAGTATGCCATCACCAGTGATCGCATTTGCAGCAACCCACCCGGGAGGCAGCACCGGTGGGGTCACACCGTCAAAGTTCTCGCTGAAACCGGGCACTAAGAGTCCGACAACGGTTACGGAGGCCATGGCGTTGCCGCTACCGGCGCCGGGACACCCGTTAGCAATGGTGAACGAGGCCGTGTTGCTAAGGGTTGAACCGCAGGTGTCGATGGTGGTATTGCTGATCACGTGGGCCCGCGTTGTCGTGCCGCCCGCGAGGGTGGTTGGGCTGTAAACCAAGCTCTGATTGGGCGGGCTCCCGCTGACCGACCAGCCGGTATCGGTATTGGCGGCATCGATCGACCAGTTGACGCCGGGCGCGGCAGGGAGATTATCTGTGAAGGTCAGGCCGGTCGCCGTAAACGAACTATTATTGGTCAGCCTGACCGTGAATCCGATCTGGGAGCCGCTAGCCACGACTGGGGCATCGGCGGTTTTGGTGATGCTGACGTTGGCTAATGACGGTCCGCTGTAAGGGGTTACTTCATCCGCGCCGATGTCAGGCATGCAGGGGTTCCGCAGATCATTGTCAAAGTCGTTGGCGATCCCACTGATGGGCCTGGCTGCGGCAACGCAGAGGCTGGCACCCTGTATGTGCAGGTTAACAGTGGCGGCAGTTCCATTCGGATTAATAAACAGCGGATCGACGGAGATGCTGTTGGCATCCTGACCTGTTCCCGCCTGCCAGTTTCCTAGAGTGCAACCAGTGACCCCAGGGGCCGATCCCACGCAACCGCCAACGCCATTGGCATAAAGATCGTTGTAATTTGAGGTGACGCCGGCAAGCCCACTTAGTGCAATGGCATAATTCACGGCACTGCCGGAGGCGTTACTGCGCGCGTTCCAGAAAATGTTATCTAGATAGTTGCGAGTGCCGGCGGTCACGTTGCTGACAAACCCGAAGGTAGTGCTCGCTGAAGCCACTCCAGTGCCGCCCACATAAACGCTGTTGTAGTACAGATTGTTCGTGCCGGCGACTTCGAACATTCCGTAAATGGCATATCCACTCGTGATGGGGGCTCCCGCCGCATCCACGCCCAGACGTACCATGTTGTTCTTATAAGTGCCTTGTCCTGCCACGGGAAGAATACCGACCAATTGAGATGTAGTCGCGGAAGAGGTGATCGACAGCGAATGAACAAAGTTTCGTTCCACCACGTTCGCCGTCGTAGCAGGGAACTGGCAGTAGAGCGCATAGATTGAATTGCTGGCTGCGCCGGAATTGTTGCTCAGAGAATGAATGACATTTTGGGAGATCGTATTCGGACCGGCGGTTCCCGTTCCCGTCAAAACCATGCCGCTGGTTACGATCGTAGCTGCGAGGTTGGAGTTGCCTGAGATGTTTTGGATAATATTTCCAGTTGCGGAAAGGTTTGCGAGGCTGTTCTGAATAGCATACATGGCATAGCCACCAATCAGGAAATCAGTGATCGCACCGGCTCCGCTTCCTCCGATTTGGTTGTTAATCAGTGTCGCCGTCGCAACCGAAGATGTATTAAGGAAAATTCCCCTGAACCCGCCGGTGCCCGTCCCCGTTCCATTGATCGTAATCGCCCCGATACTGTTATTCGAAATCGGGTTGGAGCTGGAGCTGAAATCGTAAATTGCATAGAACGCCCCGGTCGCGCTTTCTGTGAAAGTGATCGTTGACGAGCCATCGAGGCTCCCGATCTGGTTACCAGTAATGGTCCCTACGTCGTACCGGCCCGACGCCAGGTATATGCCACGGAATGGCGCGGTGGTACTTGTGCCTGTGCTTGCCGTGCTCTGATTTATCCCCGAAACTATATTCCCCTGAACGCTGGTTACCCCCGCCGTGGTGCCAGTAGTGAAATCCAGTCCGACGAATAAGTTTGTGGATCCACTTATCGTTGTTATCCCGGTGCCGTTAGCCGCGCCGAAGCCGACCGTATTTCCGGTGACCGTTTGGTTAAACCCACTCGTTGTCACTAGGATGCCAGAATATTTCAGGGCAGTACTCGTGAAGACGCGCGGCGCGGTCTGGTAAATCCTGTTGTTGGAGACCGTTGTAGCAGCGGTGTTGGTCTGGAGATCGATACCGGCAACGGACGTCGTCGCGTTGAAGAAGTCGAAGATATTGTTGTTGTCGATGAGATTGCCGGTGTTGTTGTTTGCACTGGCTGATCCAAGCGACATCACGCCTTTGGTCGGCAGGTTGGCGCCGGCCGGGCCAATAGCGTTACTCGAAATTGCGTTATTGCTGTTGGCTCCGCCCGTTGAGGTGCTGATCAGAATGTTGCCGCCCGCAACGGTCGTGCTCGCTGTGGACGAACCCAGCACCGAGCACCTTGTAACGGTGTTGTTTTGCGCGCCGTTAATGAGCCGAATCGTGCTCGTGCCCGCGGTCGCCGAGACGGTCGTGTTCGAAATCGTCAGTGAATTACCGCCCGAACTTAAACCATCAATGGTCACGTTGTCCGCGCCGTTGAGATCGATCAAAGGGCTGCCTGCCACAATCGCGCCGGAGACCGTTCTCACTCCGGTTGGCGTGATCAAAACCATGGTATAGGACGACGGCCCCCCGCTCGCGTTCAAAACCGCCGATAGCGTCTCGGTGGTGTCGCCGCACACGCCAATGTTGATTACGCCGGTGTGTGTTCCGAGGTTAATTGCATCAAACGCTTCTTTCAGCGTTGCGTAGTCGGCGTTATTTCCGCTGTTGGTCGCTTCCACTCTGATGTTGCCGGCACCACAGGTGACCTCCGGCAGTTGCAAAAAATATTGATCCTTCGACCCTGCGCTGGCGAAAGCGGACGATTCGGCGGGCCGATACGTAAGATCTTCCGGATCCGGATTCTCCGTTACCGGGACTTCTGGCATTTTCGTAACGTCGTTTTTCGGCGATGCACCTTGCAAATCCGGATTCGCCGCTATCGCTAGTCCTGATTTGGATTCGGAGGAGTTAAAGCTGGAGTCCAATACGATCGCTGGCTTAGCCATGCTTTGCCTGGCAGTCCCGCGACTGCGGGACTGCGCCAGCGCAAATGGAATCGCGCAGACGCCTAGAAGCAGAAGCAGGTAAAACGCACTTCGAATCAAATGCGCTTTGATGGTGGGATTAATTTGCTTTTTCATGGGAGTTGTCCGGGTTGATGTGGAGGCCGCGCCGCGATATGCGCACGCCGCGCTACGGCGTGATCGCTTTGTGATGTCTTCTCGGGGGTGGGCTTCAGAAAAGTTCCAAGTGGAGCACCGCTTTTATTGAAACGCCGAAAACGTGTCAATACTATTTTTACAAATTTATTAAGAATTTTTGGCGTGTGGTAGCGGGGGTGAACGCTGCGCCTAAACAGATCTTGTAGTCCGTGCCGCCCTACATCCAGAACACTGTAGCCGCTTCGCTGCTTGCCACGCCGAAGCTGCCGCGAAGGCGGGTGCGAAGCGCTCCGGGGCGGGAGTCGCGGTTTCGTCGCCCACAGGGCGACGGCTACAGGGATGATCTGGCTACGGCGCCGCGTTGGCGTGCCTCGCAGGTGTAGCTGGCGTCGTTGACGCCGGCCGGGATCATCGATGCCGGCTACAACCGATGACGGATCACCGATCACTTCTCACCGTCACGTCAGTGACCGTCACGGCCGCGGCCCCGGTGTGGGACGCGGTCTGGGCGTCGGCCCGGATCGCGGGGTGGGCGTCGGCCTTGGCGTAGCGGTAGGAGTAGCGCTCGGCGTAGTAGTTGCCGTGGCTGTCGGTGTTGCGGTGGCAGTCGACGTAGCTGAGGCCGTCGTTGTAGCCGTGGCTGTCGGTGTAGCCGTAGGCGTTGGCGTTGGGCCACCGGCTGGCGATACACGAACGAAATAGACATCTTGCTCGTGTTGTCCCCTGCTCGGGTTGAAATTGAAAGTGGCGGAGTAGGCGACATCGCCTCCTGTGTTATCTGACACGATCGTGATGTAATCGCCTATCTTGTTCTGGTTCGGATAGCCTTCGAATGGAGTAAACGCGGTGCTCACTGCCACATTGGGCGACCAGGTGACGCCGCCGTCGGTGCTGTAGGAATAGAACAACTGCGAGTCAGTGTTATTGGCTGCGTTGCGTGTATCAAACCACACACAGTCGATGCGTCCATTCGGGGCGACCGCAAGCGTGCCGAACCAGTGCCACTTGTTAGGATTGATTGGATCGTCGTTAATTCGCTGTGGCCCGCTAAAGCTTTGGCCGCCATTGGTGCTGCGGGCGAACATCACGTCCGTCCCCCCACCGCCGAACGGCTCCACGCTGGCGAGCATGTAAATGTTGTCGTTAGTGGGACCGCCGGAGCGGTCTACTGCCAGGAAGCATTGCCCGGCTAGTCCGCCCGGGTTAATCCCGCCGCCAAAAACCAGGCTGCCGCCCAGGTTCACCTGAGTGCTTTGGTCAAACGTTGGCGTCACGGCCGGGTTCTGCGCGTTGCTCGAGCGAATGCACCAAAACGGGCTGCTAAAGTTGGCTGCGCCACCAATAAACAGGTTACCGTTGGAAGTGACATCCAGTGTTCCCCACACCGGCGAACTCGGGATAAAAATGGGACTGATCCAGGTGACCCCGTTATCGGTCGAGCGGCTGAACTGTCGCCCACCCCAATTGTTGCCACCGGTGCTCCAGGCTTGGTACAGGAAACCATGCCCCATTCCGTTGGTGGTATCTATTGTGAACCATTCCTTATCGCCCCCGGTCACATTACCGAATGTCAAGCGCGTCCACGCCTGGCCACCATTTGTCGAGCGCCAGATATCGTCATAAAAATTCTCCCGAAGGCTCAGGTAGAAGAAATTGCCTGTCTCATTGGAACCTAAAACCGGGTCGCTGCGGAAAACATTGTTTTCCAGCACGCCGGGAAAGGTCCAGTGGATGCCGCCATCAGTAGTGTAACCCCAGCCGCCCTGCCGAAAGTTCGATGAGACACTGTTGAACTGCCGCCAGCCAATTGTCATTTTGTTGCCATCCGTCGGGTCAACGGCAATCGATGGCTCGTTGGCGGCGTCGCCAATGATGTTGTTCCCAGTGTTATCGACGTTCACCTGGTAACTGACAAATGGACCATACTGCGAGATCATGCGTGGCCCACTCTCGAGCCGGTAAATAAACGCAGGGGGGTTATCGTATTTTTCGAGTGGCTCGGTGGGAAGCGGCTTACGTGTAGAAGTTTGTCCCGAAACGGTGGCAATCGATGCGAGTGAGACGAGCAAAATCGACAGGCTGTTGGCTGATATCGTGGAGAATCTCATAAGATGTGAAGTGGTTGGAGCATTGAAGCGTTAAAGCGCACGCGATTCCTGATTTCCGATTCGTCCCGAATCGCCGCGCTGGCGCGCTTTCCTAATCCAGAACAGCAATCGTGTCGAGAATTATCTCCGATTAATGGTGACTAGACTGAAACTTGAAGATTCGCACAGCGCACGCGTTGGGAGATTTTTATTGTAGCCGCCTCGCTTGGTCGAAGCGCGGCCACATGCCAGCACCGAGGGTAGAGCGCAGTAGCTACGGCCGGGGTCGTGGCGTGGGGCGCGGCCTCGGTGTCAGCTCAGATCTCGGCGTCGGCGTCGGTCTGGGAGTAGCAGTAGCTGTTGCCGTTGATGTGGCTGTAGGAGTGGCCGTAGCCGTGGCTGTTGCTGTAGCTGTAGCTGTCGGTGTAGCCGTAGGCGTAGGCGTCGGGCCGCCGGCTGGCGATACCCGCACGAAATAGACATCTTGCTCGTGTTGTCCCCTGCTCGGATTGAAGTTGTAGGTGGCGGAGTAGGCGACATCTCCTCCGGTGTTGTCCGACACGATCGTGATGTAATCGCCTATCTTGTTTTGCTGCGGCCACCCTTCCAGAGGATTAAACGAATTGCTTACCGCAACGTTAGGCGTCCAGGTAACGCCGCCATCGGTGCTGTAAGAATAGAATAACTGCGAATCAAGGTTATTGGCGGCATTTCGTGAATCCAGCCACACAGCATCAATCCGACCATTCGGTGCCACTCCGATCGTGCCGAACCAGTGCCATTTGTTAGGGTTTACGGGATCGTCGTTAATGCGATGCGGTCCACTGAACGTTGCTCCGCCATCGGTGCTGCGCGAGAACATCACGTCCGTGCCATTGCCGCCGAAAGGGCTAACGCTCGCTACCATGTAAATGTTGTTGTTAGTCGGGCCGCCGGAACGATCGACAGCAAGGAAGATTTGGCCTGCGAGTCCGCCTGGATTCACGGTGCCTCCAAAAACCAGGCTACCGCCCATGTTCACCGTTGTAACCTGATCAAAAGTGGGTGTCACAGCCGGGTTCTGCGCGTTGCTCGACCGAATGCACCAAAAACTGCTTCCTGAATCCCCGCCGCCGATGAAAAGGTTTCCATTGGAGGCCACGTCGAGTGTCCCCCACTGAGGAGAGTTGGGAATACTGATCGGAGTCTGCCACGTCGCACCGCCATTCGTTGAACGACTGAACCCGCCAAAGTCGCAAGCGAAGAATTCGGTCCAAAACTGGTAATGGAAGCCGTGACCCATGCTGGTGGGCGTCCGATCGACGGTGAACCATTCCTTATCGCCACTGTGAGCCCCGCCATTCGGTGAACGGAGCGCCCACGTTTGTCCGCCGTTAGTGGAACGCCAGATATCGCCACAAAAATTGTTCACTAATAGGCTAAGATAGAAAAACGTCCCGGTCTCATCGGAGTTTGTTACCGGGTCGCTGCGGAAGACGCCGTTATCCAGAGGGCCGGGGAAATGCCACGTAATGCCGGCATCGGTGGTGTAGCCCACGCCTGCTTCGCGAAAATTCGAAGTCCAGGTATCGAACTGTCTCCAGCCGATCGCAATTTTATTGCCGTCTGTTGGGTCAACTGAAATTGACGGCTCGTTTGCCGCGTCGCCGACGATGTTCATGCCGTTTGCATCGACGTTCACCTGGTAACTAACAAAAGCGCCATGCGGAGAAATCATTCGCGGCGAACTCTCTAGCCGATAAATCTGGGCAGGCGGAGCCATCTCGTATCTTTCGAGCGGCTCCGGGAATCGGTCTGCGGGTGCCGTTTGGCCTGAAGCCGTCGAGAGCGAGAGTATTGAAGCGACAAAAATCAAGAGGTTGGCTGAAGCGGTAGAAGATCTCATTGAGTGGGTTGAAGTGGTGAAGTGTGAGGCGTTTAACCGGCAAGCGACTTGCAATCCCGAACCTGGAATCCCTGATCGCCACACGACGGGCTTCCGTAATCCACAACAACAAAGTTGTCGACAAGTATTCTGCGAGTCTTTGGTAACAAGATTGAAACCTGATTTCTTGGCACAGCGGTGGAAAGGTCGCCGCGGCGACTCCTCAACACATTGAGAAAGCCCCTTCGCCGCCTGATATTTTGCGTCTCCGGCGACACACTCTGCATCGTCTTCGGAGAAGCCGATCTACCTCTTAGCTCGATACACTTTGGTTCCTCTTCCGTTGGTGGCGCAGGCAACCCAACGACGATCGCGCCGACCGCTAGACCGCACGGCTCGCAGAGCCGTGGCTATAACTATTCACCTCTCACCAATCACTTCTCAGTGAGGAATCACGGCCGGGGCCATGGCGTAGGGCGTGGCCTCGGCGTTGGCTCAGATCTTGGCGTCGGCGTCGGTCTGGGAGTAGCGGTAGCTGTTGCCGTTGATGTGGCGGTAGGAGTTGCTGTTGCTGTAGCCGTGGCGGTTGCAGTAGCCGTGGCGGTTGCAGTAGCCGTAGGCGTTGGTGTTGGACTAGCTGTAGCCGTCGGCGTGGGTGTAGGCCCGCCCGATGGCGATACCCGCACGTAATAGACATCTTGTTCGTGCCCGCCCACGGCGTTCGGATTAACGTTAAAAGTCGCAGCGTATGCCACATTGCCTCCGGTCGCGTCTGAAACGATGGTTATGTAATCGCCTATCTTTTGATTCTGTGGAAAGCCTGCTTGCGGGTTGAATGAACTGCTCACCGCAATGTTAGGCACCCATGTCACGCCGCCATCCGTGCTCCAGGAATAAAATAATTGCGAATCGATGTTGTTCGCCGCGTTTCTTGTGTCATACCAGACAGCGTCCAGCCGTCCATTGGGCGCTACTGAAAACGTGCCAAACCAGTGCCACTTGCTTTGAGGCGTGGGATCATCGTTGATGCGATGCGGCGCACTGAAGGTTTGGCCGCCGTCGGTGCTACGCACAAACATAACGTCCGTCGTGCTGCGCCCGGGCGGTAGCACGCTGGCAAGCATGTAAATGTTATTGTTAGTCGCGGTCCCGGAACGGTCTACTGCCAGGAAGGCCTGTCCACAAAGTCCTATTCCATTTATCCCGCCCTGAATAAGATCGCCACCCATGTTGAGCGGCGTAACCTGATCAAAGGTGGGTGTCACGCCGGGGTTCTGGGCGTTACTCGAGCGAATGCAGTAAAAGGTGTTCGACTCACCGCCGATAAACAGGTTGCCATTGGTGTCCACGTCTAGCGTTCCCCACTGGGGAGAATTTGGAATACTAATGGGGGTCTGCCAGGTAACTCCGCCGTCGATTGATCGGTTGAATCCTCCGAAGTCGCATGCAAAGAAATTAGTCCAAAACTGGTATTGAAACCCATGTCCCATGCCGCCAACATTCTTGTCGATGGTGAACCATTCTTTGTCGCCACCATGCGCGCCTTTCTCGGGTGACAATAGCGACCAAGATTGGCCGCCGTTCAATGAATCCCAGACATCGTCGCAAAAGAACGAGAATCCGTCCGACCTCAGACTGAGATAGAAAAAGTCTCCGACCTCATTGAAATGCAACACCGGATCGCTACGGAACAGGCCCGCCTGCAAAACTCCGGGGAATGTCCAGTGCACACCGGCATCGGATGTATAACCCCAGCCGGCCTGTCGGAAGTCGGAGTTAATGGTGTCGAACTGGCGCCAACCAATCGCCATCTTGTTGGAATCGGTTGGATCAACTGCAATTGAGGGCTCGTTCGCGGCGTCGCCAAGAATGTTGTTGCCGTTTGCATCGACGTTCGCCTGATAGCTGGTGAACACGCCGAATTGCGAGATCATACGCGGTGAAGTTTGTATTCTCTGAGGAGGCGCAGGGGGCATATTCTTGGATGTTTCAAGAGGCTCGTTCAGGGGCAGCTTGCGTACGGGCGACGGTGTTTGTCCCGAAACGCTTGTAAGCGAGAGTATCCAAGTTAAACCAAGGAACAGACTTGCGGTTGAAGCAGTAGAGGATCTCATTGCGTCGTTGAAGGGTTGGAGCGTTAAAGCTGGAGGCGATCCACGGTTCACGAATTTGAAAACCCTGAAATCGCCGACCGCGTTTCCCGTAATCCAGAACGGCAAAGCTGTCGAGAAATATTCCGCTAATCTTTGGTAACAACATTGAAACCTGATTTCTTGGGCACAGCGGTGAAACGGTCGCCGCGGCGACTCCTCAACGCGTTGAGAAAGCGGCTTCGCCGCCTCATATTTTGCGCCTCCGGCGACCCGCTCTGCATCGTCTTCGAAGAAGCCGCTCTACCTTTTAGCTCGCTACGCTTTGGTTCCTCTTCCGTTCGTGGCGCAGGCAACCCAACGACGATCGCGCCCATTGCTACACCGCACGGCTCGCAGAGCCGTGGCTATAACTATTCACCTGTCACTAATCACTTCTCAGTGCGGACATCACGGCCGGGGGAGTGGCGTGGGGCGCGGCCTGGGCGTTAGCTGAGATCGTGGCGTTGGCGTGGGTCGGGGAGTAGCGGTAGCTGTTGCCGTTGACGTGGCCGTAGGAGTGACCGTAGCGGTAGCTGTCGCCGTTGACGTGGCCGTAGGAGTGGCTGTAGGTGTAGCGGTTGCTGTAGGCGTAGCAGTTGGCGTTGCCGTTGGCGTGAATGTCGCCGTTGCTGTTGGCGTGGCTGTGGCTGTGGCTGTTGCTGTTGGACTAGCTGTGGGTGTCGGCGTCGGTGTGCCACCGCCCGATGGAGATACGCGCACGTAATAGACATCTTGTTCATGTTGCCCTCGGTTCGGGTTAAAGTTAAACGTGGCCGAATACGCCACGTTGGCGCCCGTGTTGTCTGATACCATCGTGATGTAATCGCCTATCTTGTTCTGGTTCGGATAACCTTCGAAAGGATTAAAGGAATTGCTCACCGCCACGTTCGGAGACCACGTAACTCCGGCATCAATGCTATATGAATAAAACAGCTGCGAGTCCGTGTTATTCGCAGCGTTCCGGGTGTCATACCAGACAGCATCGAGTCGCCCGTTGGGCGCGACCGAGAATGTGCCGAACCAGTGCCACTTGTTTGGATTAACCGGATCATCATTGACCCTGTGCGGCGCACTGAAAGTCAATCCCCCGTCCGTGCTGCGGACGAACATCACGTCGGTCCCGTTGCCGCCGCTCGGGCGCACACTGCACAGCATGTAAATATTGTTGTTAGTCGCACCGCCCGACCGGTCAATCGCGAGGAACACCATTCCGCAAAGGCCGCCGGGATTTACCGTGCCGGGATAGACCAGGCTGCCGCCGAGGCTAACCGCGGTGTTTCGGTCGAAAGTTGGTGTCTGACCTCCGATCTGCGCGTTGCTCGAGCGAAGGCAGCGGAATGCTGTTCCCCCGCTCCAACCACCTATAAAAAGGTTACCGTTGGTATCCACATCGAGCGATCCATAGATGGGTGAATTGGGAAGCGTGATCGGCGACTGCCAGGTCGTCCCGCCGTTTGTAGAACGCTGAAATGCCGCGGCGGTGAAAGCGCAGTTAGCACCATCGTATGCCTGGTATTGGAAGCCGTGGCCCGGGCCGTTGGTTTTATCAATGGTGAACCATGCCTTATCGCCGCCCGCGCTTCTGTCGGGCGACTGTTCCGTCCAGGTTTGGCCGCCATTTGTTGAGCGCCACAGGTCATCGCAGAAAAATGACTGTTGAACGTTCGACTGAAGACTGAGATAGAAAAAATCTCCTGTCTCATTCGACTGTGTCACCGGATCGCTGCGGAAAACGTTATTTTCCAGAACACCGGGAAAGGTCCACGTGATGCCGGCGTCGGTAGTGTAACCCCAGCCGCCCTGCCGAAAGTTAGAAGTGACATCGTTGAACTGTCTCCAGGCGATTGTCATCTTGTTGCCGTCTGTGGGATCAACCGAAATAGCGCACTCGTTCGCAGCGTCGCCAACGATGTTCTGGCCATTCTGGTCGACGTTGACCTGGTAACTGGTGAACACGCCGAACTGCGAGATCATTCGTGGCGAAGTCTCCATTCTCCTAGGGAGAGCAGGCGGGTTATCATACTTCTCCAGTGGCTCGTTTAACGGCGCCATGCGGACAGGCGCGAGCTGGGCTGATGCTCCAGGCAACGCAATTAGCAGGATCAGGAAAGGTAAAAGGCGGGCATGTGAAGCTGTGGAAGATCTCATTGGGTGGTTGAAGTGGTAAAGGCTGGAACGGTCGCGATCTAAGATTCACGAATCTGGAACCGCGGAATCGCCCCGCTTCCCTTAATCGAGAATCGTGAGCTTGTCGAAAATATTTTGCCAGTGTTTGGCAACGAAATTAAAACTCAGATTTTTGCTGTAGCCGCCTCGCTGGACGTTCGTCGCGTTGGTCCCGGCACGGCGACACAGCGCCGTGGCTACAACCTCAGTCGCCGAGGAGGGCGACGTTATCCCTACGGCCTCGGCCGGGGGGTGGGACGGACCCTCGGCGTCGGCCCAGCTCTTGGCGTCGGTGTCGGCCTGGGAGTGGCAGTAGCTGTAGGTGTTGATGTCGCAGTGGGCGTAGCTGTCGCAGTAGCGCTAGGAGTAGCAGTAGCTGTTGCAGTCGCTGTAGCTGTAGCCGTTGCCGTGGGCGTAAAAGTGGCTGTAGCCGTAGGCGTAAATGTAGCCGTCGCTGTTGGCGTAGCTGTGGCTGTGGCCGTTGCTGTCGGACTAGCTGTAGGTGTCGGCGTCGGTGTGCCACCGCCCGATGGACTCACCCGTACGTAGTAAACGTCCTCCTCGTGTTGATTCAGGCTCGGGTTAAAATTGAAGGTCGCCGAATACGCCACATTGCCGCCGCCGTTGTCGGACACCATCGTAATGTAGTCGCCTATCTTGTTCTGCTGCGGCCAGCCTTCGAGAGGATTAAACGCGACGCTGACTGCGACATTGGGCGCCCATGTAACGCCTGCGTCTGTGCTATAAGAATAGAACAGCTGCGAGTCGGTGTTGTTGGCGGCGTTCCGCGTGTCGTACCAGACGGCGTCGAGGCGCCCGTTAGGCGCTACCGAAAACGTGCCAAACCAGTGCCATTTGTTCGTCGTGGCATCGTCGTTGACCCGGTGCGGCGCGCTGAAAGTTAGGCCGCCGTCGGTGCTGCGGACAAACATGACATCTGTTCCGTTGCTGTAGCTGGGCGGCCGTACACTGGCCAGCATGTAAATGTTGTTGTTCGTCGGTCCGCCCGAGCGGTCCACCGCCAGGAATACCTGGCCTGTAAGCCCTACTGGGTTGATCGATCCGCCAACCAGACTGCCACCCATATTGACTGTCGTGATCTGGTCAAAGGTTGGTGTCACGGCCGGGTTCTGTGCATTACTGGATCGAATACACCAAAAGCTGCTGCCGCCACTGCCGGCGCCAATAAAAAGATTGCCGTTGCTGGCGACGTCGAGTGTTCCATATCTGGGGGAGTTGGGCATACTGATTGGGTTCTGCCAGGTAACGCCTTCATTAGTGGACCGGCTGAAATTTCCGGAGCCGCTGCAACTGAAGCTGGACGTCCAAATTTGGTATTGGAATCCGTGACCGGTGCCGTTGGTCCTGTCAATCGTGAACCACTGCTTGTCGCCCCCACCTGCCAGTCCATCGGGTTGCAGTTCCAGCCAGGATTGGCCGCCATTGGTTGAGCGGTAAATGTTGTCGCAGAACGTCTGTAACAGGCTGTTGTAGAAAAACGCTCCGGTCTCATTCGAGTATAACACCGGATCGCTGCGGAAGACTCCTGGTTCCAACACGCCGGGGAAGGTCCAATTGAAACCACCATCGGTTGTAAAACCCCAGCCGCCCTGCCGGAAGTTGGAACTTACGCTGTCAAACTGCCTCCAGCCGATTGTCATCTTGTTGTTGTCGGTGGGGTTAACCGCAATCGAAGGCTCATTGGCGGCGTCGCCGACAATGTTCTGACCGTTCGCATCGACGTTCGCCTGATAGCTAACGAAGACACCATACGGCGAGATCATCCGTGGCGACGTCTCCAGTCGGAAAATGTACGCCGGCGGCATATCGTATTTTTCCAGTGGCTCCGCCGTGTTCAGGGGCCATGTCTCTGCTGACGCGGTGGCAATCGATGCGATCGAGGCGAGCAAAATCGAAAGGGGGTTGGCTGATACCGTGGAGAATTTCATAAGTGGAAGTCGTTGAGCATTGAAGTGGTAAAGCGCGCTTGATTCCTGATTTCCGATTCGTAATCCCAAATCGCCGCGCTGGCGCGCTTCCCTAATCCGGAACAGTAACCTTGTCGAGAATTAATTGGTGACGAGACTGTAACTTGAAAATTCGCACAGCGCACGCGTTGGGAGATTTCTGTTGTAGTCACCTCGCTCTGTCGAGGCGCGACCACATGCCAGCACGGCGACAGAGCGTCATAGCTACAACCAGATCACGGCCGGGGGCGCGGCGTGGGGCGGGGCCTCGGCGTCGGCTCAGATCTCGGCGTCGGTGTGGGTCGGGGAGTAGCAGTAGCTGTAGGTGTGGATGTTGCCGTAGGCGTAGCTGTAGGAGTCGCGGTAGCAGTAGCAGTAGGCGTTGTCGTGGCTGTTGGAGTTGGCGTCGGACTGCCGCAAGGCACGACCGTAGCTGGTGTCGGCTGGGCGCACGGCGGGCTTGGGCAGACGCGGACGTAATAGACGTCCTGCTCGTGCTGACCTCTATTCGGATTAAAGTTGAAGGTAGCCGAATACGCCACGTTGCCGCCGGTCAGGTCGGAAACGATCGTGATATAATCCCCTATCTTGTTCTGGTTCGGCCAGCCTTCCTGCGGATTAAAGGCGTCGCTCACCGCTACATTGGGCGACCAACTAACGCCGGCGTCCGTGCTGTAGGAATAAAACAGTTGCGTAAGGAGATTGCCTGCGTCATTGCGCGTGTCGTACCAAACCGCGTCGAGCCGGCCGTTGGGCGCCACTGCAAATGTGCCGAACCAATGCCACTTGTTTTGATGGTTGACATCATCGTTGACTCGCATCGGCGCGCTAAAGGTTAGCCCGCCGTCGGTGCTGCGGACAAACATCACTTCGGTGAAAGCACTGCCAGGCGGCTGCACACTTGCCAGCATGTAGATATTGTCGTTCGTAGCTGTGCCCGAATGATCGATCGCGAGGAACAATTGTCCATCCAATCCGCCTGGATTGATTCCACCGCCTACCAATTCGCCACCCATGTTTACCGCGGTGTTTTGGTCGAAGACGGGTGTTTGATTCCCATTCTGCGCGTTGCTCGAACGGGCGCACCACTGCCCGCCGGCGAATGCGTCTTCGCCGCCGACGTAAAGGTTGCCGTTGCTGTCAACGTCTAGCGTTCCGAATTGCACGTTGTTAGGAATATTGACCGGTGTCTCCCATGTGACCCCAGCGTCAGTCGCGCGGTTGAACATCCCGAAATCACAACCGGCGGTGTCCCACGCCTGGTATTGAAAGTAGCGCCCCGGGCCACAAGTCTTATCAATCGTGAACCATTGCTTATCGCCTCCAATTGCGCCTTGCTTGCCAGAGATTAGCGACCAGCTTGCGCCGCCGTTCGTGGAGCGCCACATGTCGTCGCAGAAGAACGAGAAGCCGTCCGATCTGAGACTGAGGTAGAAGAAATTTCCGGTGTCATCAGAAGCGGTTACCGGGTCGCTGCGGAAAACGCCGGGTTGCAATACGCCGGGAAAGGTCCAGTTCAAGCCGCCGTCGGTCGTAAAGCCGTAGCCGCCTTGCCGGAAATTGGATTGCCAGTTATTGAATTGTCGCCACCCGATTGCCATCCTGATCGGGTTGTTGGGATCCATGGTGATGCAAGGCTCGTTTGCGGCGTCGCCGACAATGTTGTTGCCAGCCGCATCCACGTTCACCTGATAGCTGGTGAAAGCGCCATGCGGCGAGATCATCCGGGGCGAAGTGTCCAGCCGGTAAATGTACGCCGGCGGCATATCATATTTTTCCAGTGGCTCGTTTGGACTGGGCTTCCACGTTTGCGCTTGTCCGAAAGCAACCGTGGCTAGCCAAGCTAGCGAAACCAGCATGCCAGCCGAAAAGCTTTTGTTCATGGCTGTCTATCAGCGAGCACGAACTGTTCTACATCACATCAGAAACCAGCTGTAGGGGAAGCTGCCCAGCTTCCCCTACAAAACTGTTTCTAAACTCACTATGGTCTCGGCGGCGGCGTGGGACGCGGCCTCGGCGTAGGCGTAGACCTCGGGGTCACAGTTGCCGTTGCCGTCGCCGTGGCCGTCGCTGTAGCTGTAGCCGTAGCTGTAGCTGTGGCCGTGGCCGTCGCTGTAGCTGTAGGTGTCGGTGTTCCGCCACTCGGGCAGGTGTAGGTCCGCGAGCCCGGTGCTGGTGGGTTAGCATTGCAGAAGTCCTGAGTAAAAGCCCCTGCGGCACCCTGTACCCCCGAGACATACAGTTGGTCGCTACCGGGCTGGATAGTGCCAAAGATGATGTCAAACCGCTTGTTGGGATTATTCTCATACAGCCGTATCTCGAAATTCGCCGTCATGTTATGGTCGGCGAAATACACTGTGCGCCATTCGATGTTAAAGATGCGATTGGGCGCGCTGCCTGACACGGAAGTAAAGATACCGCAGCCGCTGGCGAAGTTTGAACAACCCTCGCCCACTACGCCGGTATGAAAGTCAGACCAGGCAAAAATGGTGTAGTCGAATGGGCATATATTGGGCGGAGGCGGCAGACAAGCTGCCTGATAACCGCCTGGCTCGTTGATACACACGAAATCGAGGCGCCCATTGGAACTGACATTCACGCCGTTATAGGTCTGATTGTACAACGAGAAGGAGAACGGCAATGCGACGAAGGTATCGCCGTCATCAATATGGTTACCCGTATCGGTGGTCCCCGGAACGATCGTGTCCGTGCCTGTCGTAAACGTGTATTGACAGCCTGCAGGGGTAGGAGTTGGCGTCGGCGTAGGAGTTGAACTCGGCGAGGCCGTTGGCGTAGGACTTGGCGTTCCGCCGGCCACATTAAACGCGCCGATTCGCAATCGCCATCCGTTCACGCTGGTCGTGGGAATGTACTCGTTGACATACCAGAAGTCCTGGTCATTGCTTGGATCGACGGTCATGTCAGTGTAATCCCCCCAGCGACTCGCTGTCCCGGTTTGCGAACCGGTCCCGTTAACAATCGAGGCTTCGCCGAGGGTCATTTGGCCCGGCGGATCACCTGCATGTCGGCCGGTATAAAACACGCTCGGGAACAGTGATGGGTTCGCGTTGTTCGAGGCGCTAAAACCCAAGGCAATGTCTCCTAGTGAGTTCATGGCAATGCTGCCAAACCAGCGATGAATCCCATCGGTAAGACCCGGCGCATACGTGCCTTGCTGGAAAATGACCGGGCTGCTATTGGGACTGCGAAGTTCGTACCAGCGAATGCCTGACACTTCGCCGTTTGGTCCTGTGCCGGCAGACACCGATTGATTAGTGACCAGCGATTCGTGCGTGCCAAAGTTGCGATATGCAAGCCGAAACAGCGGCCGCTGCCGATAGCCCTGATGATCGAGTCGAACAGCGGTACCCGGTTGCGGAATACAATTGCGCGTGCCGCCGCATAAGGCCAGGATCGAGTTAAAAGGATCCGTAGGCAGGGTGTTAGTCAGCATGAAAGTTGAATTTCCAGGAGTCATTGGATCGTAATGAAACTTCCAAATATTCAACGCATCCTGTGGCGCGCCATAAGGGCCGTTGTTATCCTGTGAGCCCACAAAATAGTTGGGGCTTCCTACTGGCGGCGGTGTCATCCCGTCGAGATCACTTGGTAACAAGCCGTCTCCGACCACGTATGCCGGGGTTGGCGGCGCCAGAAAGCCAACTATTGTGGGATTGGGATTGCCGATCAAAGCTTGCGCGCGGTCCAGCGCGTACGCACCGACACCGACAAACGCTGACCCTCCTGCGAACTCGCGCGTGCTAAAATAGTAAGCGTCCGGCCACATGCCAGCTTTCGGATAATCCGGAAAATTATTTCCACCGCCGGTGGCAATAGCCCAACGGTAATAAGTTCCCAGCGGATCGCTCGTCGTTGAAAGCGCTACACACTCCAGATATGGCGCAGACGAAGTAAATTGCGAAAGCAACCAGCGATCGGCCAACTGGTCGTAAAGCACAACGGGATCGCCGGCGTTTTGGGTTTGGCAGCCTCCGCCAAACCCCGCCCACAGTGTATTGTTCGCCGCAGGACCAAAGAGCGATACCCCGCTCTTATTGAAGATTTGATAATGCAGATTGGACATCGTCACAACATGATTCGGACCGACCTCTCCGTTTGGGTCGGGTGGATAACAGCCGCAAAGATTGCTGTTCCCATCGAAGCTGATGATCGGATTCGGTATTCCAATTTTACCGAGCACCCGCTGCACAGCCTTATCGGGCACAACCGGACCGACAGGTCCGAGCGGAATCGGACCCTCCTCTTCGTTCGCGCGCAGCGTGCATTCTTTTACCGGCAACGGTTTCATACTGCGCATCGGCGGTGAAATGTCGAATTTCACTACCGGCAGGACACCTCGATATTGCGCGCGCACAATGGGCTGTCCACCCGCTGCCGGACCTGATTGCCCAGACGGCGTTCGGGGCTGCGCAACCAGGGCAATTGTGACTGCTGCAAAGCAGAGCAGAACGCCGACGAGGAGGCGAAGTTTAAAGAACCCACCTTCGCCGAGGCTACGGCGGGCGGGTGCTGATTGGGAAGCGGATTTCTTTTTCATTGGATGGAGTTTGGGCTGAGTGGGGTTTTCGCTGGCGCGCTACAAGGGCGCATCAACGTAGTTTTCTCGGGTGTGGTTAATTTCCCTTGTTTCCAACAGTGGAACGCCCTTTCTACCTGAATCGGGGGAAAGGTGTCAACACTATTTTTGTCTTCGTTTTGGCAGCCCATTTGCGCCGGGCGCCAAAACGCAGCGGGCGATCAGGTTGACTTTCTACAGACACCTGTAGCGGCGGCCGTGTCGGCTGCAAAAAAGCATTGGTTCTGTAAGCCGAGGTGTGCCCGCTACAGAGCAAAATTCGCAGGCGACACGCCCGCCACTAAAGTGACACTCGCATGCGGCTGCGGGTCAGTGTGGCCACTCCTCGGGATCACCTCTCACTTCTCACGGATCACCAATGACCGATCACCGGAAATTTCGCTCCGGCGAAAATTCCTAAGGTCTCGGCGGCGGCGTAGGATGAGGTCTCGGCGTTGGTGTAGTCCTTGGTGTCGACGTCGGTGTAGGTGACGGCGGTGGCGTTACAGTCGCTGTAGCCGTTGCAGTAGGTGTAGCTGTCGCCGTTGCCGTTGCCGTAGCGGTAGCTGTTGCTGTCGCTGTTGCAGTAGCCGTTGGCGTTGGTGACGGCGTTCCGCACGGTGTCAGGGTATAGCTTTGACCGCCGGTAGCCGCGCCGCCTGTGCCGTTGCAGAAGTACTGGATAAAAACGTTGTTGTCCTTCTGCACTCCCGCTGTGGCGCTGGTGTTGCCACCACTCACTGTGCCGTAGATCACGTCAAAGCGAGTCTGCCCCTCGTACAACCTCAGCTCGAAGTTCGCACTGCCACTTCCCGGGAAATACTGCGACCGCCACTCAATGTTGAAGATGCGGTTGGGAGCAGTGCCACTTACCGATGTGAAGATGCCGAACCCACTGTTGACCAAATACAGGTCGTCCCAGTATGGAAAGATGGTGTAGTTGTGGGCGGTCCAGGGCAGGCAGATGTTCGTAAACGTCGTATCGGTAGTCACAAACTGGGCGTTGCCGTTGGACGACAGATTGACCGAGGTGAAGACCTGGTCGTACAACGTGTAAGAGAATGGTAACGCGATGGTGGTTACCGTATCATCCCCGTGATTGCCGATGTCTGTCGTGCCTGGCACGATACTCCCGCCGATCTGATTGATCGTGTATTGGCCCACGCACGGTGTCGCCGTTGGCGTCGGTGAGGGCGTTCCCGCCCCACATGCAGAAGGTGTACCCGTTGCTGTTGGCGTAGGACTGGGCGATGGAGTTGGTGACGGTGTGCCTACAGCGGCGGCGATATCGACCCGGCCCCAGCCATACACGTTGTTTGGCGGACCGGCCGCGCCGCACTGCGTGTTAGCGATATGAACAGCCGAGTTATTCAAGGCGTCGCGACTGGCGGTAATCTGGTGCCGCAAGCTTGGAATGGCGCACCACAGCAGGGCCATGGCGCCTGAAATATGCGGAGTCGCCATGGACGTGCCGCTGGCAGTGGTATATGCATTATCGCCGGCATTGCTCGCCGAGCGCGTGCCCGTGCCAGGAGCAGTAATATCGGGCTTGATACGGCCGCTTCCATCGACAGTGACCGGGCCGCGACTGCTAAAGGATGCGATCGTGTCGGTGCCGGTGTTTAATGCTCCAACCGTATAAGACGCTGCATAGATTGCCGGTGGATCTGACACACTGGAGCAACCTGAACCGGAGTTACCCGCTGCGACTACCATCATGATGCCTGCAGCAGCTTGAGCTTCAACGGCAGCTTGCAACGTGTTAGCCGAGCAGCCTTCTGAAGGAGGACAACCCCAAGAGTTGATGGTGATATCAGGTGCTTTAGTCGGGTCGCCCTCGCTGGGTGTGCAGTTGAACGGGTAAGGCGCGAGGAAGAACTCCATGCACTCGATGTATCGGGCGGGTGTCCCGTCACCCTGGTCCATGTTCCGGCAACCGATCCACTTTGCACCGGGCGCCATCCCGATCTGGTTACCCATGCCATCGTCACCGATTGCGGTGCCGAGGGTGTGGCTACCATGGAAGAAATCGTCGCAAGGGAACGGCGAATCGTTTCCGCAGGGATTGCCACTGCTGTTATGGATGGAGTCATGCCAATTGTAATTGTGATTGGCGTTCACGCCGTCCCAGCCGCGATAGTGAGGCTTAAGCGCGTTATGCGTCCAGCGATTGCCGGTATCGGCGCTGGCAACAACGATGTTTTGCCCCGTGAAGCCCAGCGCCCATACTTGGGGCGCGTGCGTGTAATTGATCCCTGGCTCGATTGTTTCCGGACGCAGGAGGAAGGGAGGCGTTTTGTCGACGGGGCCAGGTTGAGGAAGGTCATTGTGGATACGCGGATTGCCTTCCACCCGCGCCACTTCCGGCCGGGCCGCCAACGCCTCGGCAACCTCGCGGTTACCCTTCACCAGAATTGCATTAACGATGTAAAAGGATTGATGTTCGATGCTGCGTTCGCGCAACCATTGCAGAACGGGTTCCTGGGTGGTCTGAGCCTTGTTCAATAGAGTGTCATATACGTAGCGCCCCTTCTCTGCCTTGCTCTGGAAGTTGGCGGCCTGGCTGAGGTCGGCCTGCTCAGCGAGCACGACGAAAAATTCTGCCTGCTGACCATTGGCAGTATGTTCCATCACCCACGGCGCGATCTTGTTCGCCGCAGCGAATCCGTCCATTTGCAGACGGGCCTGGCCTGCCGACGTCCGTGGTTGTGCTGAGGCTTTGCCCAGAGCAAGCAGCAAAATCGTCACTGCCGCGAAACAGAGCAGAACGCCAAACAAAACACGGAGTTTGAAGAACCCGCCTTCGCGAAGGTTACGACGGACAGAGTGAAACGCAGATTTCTTTTTCATTCGATAATAATGGTTGTGGTTGAAACGACCGGAGGCATAACGACACGAGTTCGCTTCCTGCCCCTGATATTAACTTCCCTCGGTTCCAAGAGTGGAATGCCCTTCTTACCTGAATCACCGAAATCGTGTCAACACTATTTTGAGGTTTGGTGAAAGCTCTTCTGAACGGAGAGGTTTCGACGAGGACGCCGGAACGTGCACGCTAAGCCGCGTGCGCTCCCCAGAAACCAGCGCTACCCTAAACGGCTCGGGTCCGTGTTTAACCGATATCTCCGCTGCCGGCTACAACCGATCACCGGTCACCGATCACAAAAAAACTCTCGGCTCGGTAAAATCTATGGCCGCGGCAGAGGCGTGGGACGCGGCCTTGGCGATGGCCCCACTCTGGGTGTTGGGGTCGGTCGCGGCGTGGCTGTTGGAGTGGCCGTCGGCGTGGCGGTCGCTGTCGGAGTAGCAGTGGGCGTTGGCGTTGGTGTGCCCCCGCTCACCGCGGCGAAAATATCCACCCGACCCCAACCATACACATTATTTGGTGGACCCGCGGCGCCGCATTGAGTCGAAGCGATGTGGACAGCCGAGTTATTCAACGCATCCCGGCTCGCAGCAAGCTGGTGTCGCAGGCTAGGAATAGCCGACCACAGTAAGGCCACTGCGCCCGCGATGTGGGGCGTGGCCATGGATGTGCCGCTGAAATTCGCGTATGAACTATCGCTGGCGTTTGTGCACGAACGCGTGCCCGTGCCAGGAGCAGAGATGTCAGGCTTAATTCGGCCACTTCCGTCAGCCGTCACTGGCCCACGGCTGCTGAATGCAGCAATTGTATCAGTTCCCGTGGTCAATGCGCCGACCGTGTAAGTCGCCGCGTAAATGCCGGGCGGGTTTAGCACTGTAGAACAATTCGGTCCCGCATTTTGTGCGGCCGAAACCATCATGATGCCAGCAGCGGCCTGAGCTTCAACGGCGGCTTGCAGTGAGTCCACCGAACAACCTTCTGAGGGTGGACAGTGCCAGGAGTTACTTGTGATGTCAGGTGCTTTGGTCGGGTCGGGATCGCCGCCGCCGATCCGCGTCGGAGCAAGAAACCATTGCATGCACTCGATGTACGTGGCTGGTGTGCCATTACCCGCGTCCATGTTGCGGCAACCGATCCACTTTGCGCCAGGCGCCATCCCGATCTGGTTACCCATGCCGTCGTCGCCGACCATGGTGCCGGTGGTATGCGTCCCGTGAGCGTTGTCATCGCAGGGGAAAGGCGAATCGTTCCCGCAAGGATTACTGACGCTGTTATGAATGGAATCGTGCCAGTTATAATCGTGATCGGCAACCACTCCGTCCCACCCACGGTAATGCGGCTTGAGCGCGTTGTGGGTCCAGCGTTGGCCGGTGTCCGCATCGGCGACCACAATTTGCTGTCCTGTGAACCCGAGCGCCCATACCTGCGGCGCATGCGTGTAATTGATGCCCGGTTCGATTGTTGCGGGTGTTGCGGGTCGCAGAAGATGCGGAGGCGCTTCGTCGATTGCCTCCGGTTGAGGAAAATGATTCTGGATGTGTGGATTGCCTTCTATCCGCGCCACGTCCGGCCGCGCCGCTAATGCTTCAGCAACCTGTCGTGTTCCCGTAACCAAAATTGCGTTGATAATGTAGAACGAACTGTGCTCAAGCCCACGTTCGCGCAGCCATTGCAGGATCGGCCCCTGGGTAGTCTGAGCTTTGTTCAACAGAGTGCTATACACGAAACGCCCCTTCTCGGGTTTCGTTTGCAAAGAGGCGGCAGGGCCTAAATTTGCCTGGTCAGCCAGCACAACGAAAAATTCCGATTGCTGACCATTGGCAGTGTGTTCCATCACCCAAGGCGCGATCTTGCCTGATTGAAACGGCCGGGCGACGCCGCCGGGCGCGGCTAGCGCGGGTTGCCGCGAGGAGGCAATCGCTCCCAGGACAGCGCCAAAAGCTGCCAAAAGAAGTAGTGAAGAAAAAACGCGCCGACAGCGCGACGGCGTGAACGTGGAAGTCCGAGGTAGGTTTGTAATCATTGGGATTGCCGGTGGTTTGAATTAGCTGATTGTGAACGGAAACTGAAACCTGGTTTTTAACGTAAAGCGCGGGGCTTTGTCAAACCTTTTCGCGCGACTCTGATCCTTTGGGACTCGCCCGGGAAACGACATTGCCTGCGCTATGCGCGCAACGTGGATGTTCCCCCCGTTCCATCCACAAACAGGAACTCGCGAGCTTTTGCTCGCGAGTTCCCGAATCTAACCAACCAAACGCTGGCGCTTATGGGCGTGGGCCTGGCGTGGGACGCGGCCTGGGCGTCGGCGTAGACCTCGGCGCCACAGTCGCTGTCGCAGTTGTCGTTGCCGTTGCCGTCGCTGTCGCCGTCGGTGTGAATGTTGCGGTTGGAGTGGCCGTAGGACTCACTGTCGGGGTAGGCGACGCACAACTGCCCAACCCGTCGACCGTGACGGTATAGCTTGGGCAGCCTCCACCTTCGAAGAATTCCTCGACCACTACCCAAATTGTGGCGTTGCCTGGCACAGTTACCGAGTAGGACGAGCCGAGGTTGCTGTCTGCCAGGTAATTCGTGCACGAGTTGTTTGGGTCGACGCTGCCCAGATAGACCTCTGAATAGATGCAATTCGGGTCACTCAGCGTAAGCGTGATGCACACCGGGCTGCTGGACGGGTTGTTCAGCTGGTAAGCGTCATAGTGGAAGTCGCCGATCAACTCGCCGGGACACGCAGGCGACACGGCGCAAGAGCTAGCGGCTCCGTTTACGCTGTTGTGCGTTGGCTCGGTACCGTCAATTGACCCTTGTAATATTACTGGCCCTGGTGTGCAGCTGGGGCTTCCTGTCGGAGTTGCTGTAGCTGCAGCTGTTGGCGTCGGACTAGCTGTAGGCGTTGGAACTGGTGTTCCGCACGGCACGACAGAAACCTGCACGGTGTCGTAGTAGGTCGTGTTGTCCACACCGCCCTGCACCATTAGCTTAACGCCTGCCCGGCCGCCTGACGGTGCTGCCGCCTTGGTTACAACTGGGTTGCCGTAGCTCCAGCTATTCGCGCCGATCTGATAGATTTCTACCGATACCGGCAGCGGCACTCCTGTGAAGAAGGTCGCGTCGCCACCCATTACGGCATAAAGCTGGTCGCCAAGCGGGGAGCTCATCAGCTCCTCACTGGTGCGCGCCGTCTGAAGCGGGGCCATCGTTGCCCAGGTGTTCGCAGCAAAGTCGTAGCGATAAAGCGTGTTAACCGTCACCCCGGCAATCCCACCTGCGTAATAGGCATAAGACGTGCCCAGGCTTGCCACCGTTGCCCGGCCATAGGTGATCGGGACAGGCATCGGCGCGCCGGGGGACCAAGTGTTGGCAGCTATGTCATAGATCGTGACCGTACTTTGCGGGCCGGGGTTACCACCAAAATTATAAACCTTATTATTGAAAGCCACGTTTTGGCCTGTCTGCGGAGCCGGCAAAGGCGCGCCAGTACTCCACGTATTAGTGGCGATATCGTAGATGGCGTTCTCGGTGATGTGGACGCCAGCCGCAAAGCCACCGGGAACGTATATCTTTCCGTTCCAGTAGGCTCCCTGGATATTGCCTTTGGCGGTTGGCATGTTAGCGAGCTGTGTCCAGGTTTGCGTTGCGGGAGTCCAGCGCCAGAGGTCATTGAGGAAGCCGCCGGTGGAGGTCTGGCCGCCGTAGACGTAAACGAACGCGCCATCGCTGCATCCACCGGCACGATAGCGAGCCGACGGACCAGGGGTGGCGGTGCTCCAGGGCCCTGGAGTGCCGCAGCCACCCTCCGGAAACAGCGGCGCTCCCAGATTCTTGACCACGGCAGCGCCGCTAGCGTCGGTGGCGCCGCTCGCCAGCGCGGCCGCCTCGCGCGTATGAACGCTCGAGAGGTGTCCCTGGATCACGCCAGCAGGGGCAAAGTCCGGGTTGGCCGGAACGGCATGGGTCGTGGAAATGGTCGAGCTTAGCGAGGTCAAATTTGGGTGAACGGCTGGTCTGGCCACAGTTCCCCTCGCAGTCCCGCGACTGCGTGACTGCGCCAGCGCGGATGGAATTGCGCACACGGCCAAAAGCAGAAGCAGGTAAAATGCGCCTCGGATAAGATACGCTTTGATAGTAGGATTAATTTGCTTTTTCATTTGGTGTTGTCCTTTCGACTCAATTCCTGAATTGCGAAATTACATTTGAGCGGGACAACTCTTTTACTTCGGCGCCCCAAGCGACGTCAATACTCTCATAATAATTTTGCCGCCGGTTACATAATCAGCGAGTTTTTTAGGTGGAGTTGTCAGCAATCGTCTGAAAACTTCGCGTCGTACGCGCTGACGGAGCCCGCAGTGCCGGAGTGCGGGAAACTCGCGAACTTTTGCTCGCGAGTTCCCGAATCTAACCAACTAAACGCTGCAGCTTATGGGCGTGGGGCTGGCGTGGGACGCGGCCTGGGCGTCGGCGTAGACCTCGGCTCCACAGTCGCAGTCGCCGTTGCCGTGGCTGTTGCAGTTGCCGTCGGCGTAAACGCAGCTGTAGCAGTAGCAGTAGCAGTAGCCGTTGCCGTCGCAGTAGCCGTAGCCGTGGCCGTTGGTGTCGCGGTTGGAGTTGGGCTTTGCCCGCCACAGCCACCGTACGACTCAACTGCGGTGGAGCCACCGCCTGCGGCGCCACCACCTACTACAAAGCCACGAGCGTTGAACAGCGCTGCTCCAGGTCCCTGGTGATCTACGCTGTACGGCGGCCCCGCTCGCCAGCTGTTGGTGCCCGAATTGTATATCCACACCTGCTGGTTGATTGCCAAGCCCAGGCAGCCGACCACCCACAGTTCATTGTCGAGGACGAACCCGTTATCACTCTGGCACGTCCCGCCCGTCGTAGGTAATGGAGGAATGGTCCGCCACATGTTGGTGGTTGGGTTGTATGCGAAAGAAGCGCCTGGCGCTGTCCCGCCGCCTACCACGTAGATTTCGCCATTGAACAACACACCTGCCACGTTGCCTTCCCCTGCGGGCATCGGCGCGCCTGTGGTGTAGCTGTTCGTACCCGGGTTATAGATGTACACCTCAGTGTGACCTACGCCTACAGGATTGTAACCGGCGATCACGTACACCAGATTGTTAAACGCTACTGCTGCCACGCCAGAGCGTGCCGCCGGCAAAGTCATGCCCATGCTCCAGGTGTTGGCTGTCGTGTTATAGATCTGCATCGTATCGAGCGGGCCGCCGAAGTCTATGCTGTTGAATCCACCCGGCACATAGATGTTGGTGCCGACAGCCGCTGCTCTACCTTGCGCGTGCCGTACGGGGATAGGAGCCTGGGTCGTCCAACTGGTGCCGTCGAAGCGCTCATTTACAGTGGCGTAATCGGTCCCATTGAACCCGGTGATGGCGTACAGATTAGAGCCAGCCACGGCCGTGGCCGGGTTGCGGCGTGCCGTGGTCATGGGCGGTTCGTTGCGCCATCCCGGTGTGCAGCTAGGCGATCCTGTGGGCGTTGCTGTAGCCGTTGCCGTCGGAGTCGGACTTCCTCCCTGGCAATTAGCCAGCCAGTTCCCCGCATTGACTATCACCTTTCCCCAATCTCCGCTTTGGGTGGCAGCGGCGCCGACATAGGCTGTGACACCCACAGTCGTGTGCCCGCCGCTCACCGGACGGTACGCCACGAGTGAGTTGCCGAGGTTGTTCTGCGCTACCTCTGTCGCTCCAGCAGCCAGCGTGACGATGTTTGCGAAGTCGCTGTTGAGCATGGTGACACCGGCCATCAGCGGGTGCGCGGCATTATGGGTGCCCAGTGTGAATGGATTGAATTGCAGGTTCGTCGAGTAGTTGTACGGGTTGTAGTTGCCGCTTACCCATCGACCGTTGACTCCGTACGGTTGGCCCGGGCCGTAGAAGCTAAAACCGTACTGCACAACTATCCCGCCTCCATCCACGTAGTCGGCCAGGTTATTACCAAGCGTATCCGCGTCGAGGAATGGAGAATTGCTAAAAGGCACAACGATTTGATATTGCTGAAGCTGCCCCAGTGTCGGCGTGCCGGCAGCGGCGTCGAACAGGTCAACTGCGACGACATTGGGTTCGGCCTGGATTTCTGATTGCAATTGAGTAGGTAGTCCTTCGCTATCGGCATACGCTATGAGCACGTGGAACTGGCAGCCTCCCGGGGTTCCAGTGGGTGTGGCTGTGGCCGTAGCTGTTGGCGACGGACTAGCTGTAGGTGTTGGCGTCGGGCTTCCTCCTCCGCAGGGGACATTCCCACAGGGAAGCAGCGAAACCTGCACGGCGTCGTAATAGGTAGTGTTATCCACACCGCCCTGCACCATTGCCTTGCCGCCTGCCTGCCCTCCTGACGGCGCCGCCGCCTTGGTTACCACCGGATTGCCGTAGCTCCAAGTATTGCTGGCAATATCATAAACTTCCACTGATACAGGCTGCGGCACACCTGTGAAGAAAGTCGCGTCGCCACCCATTACGGCGTAAAGATTGCTGTTATCTGGAGAGGTCATCAGCTCCTCACTGGTGCGGGCCGTTTGAAGGGGAGCCATCGTTGCCCAACTGTTCGCCGCAAAATCGTAACGATAAACGGTGTTGACCGTGACCCCAGCGATGCCGCCTGCGTAATAGGCATACTGGCAGGCCGCCGTTGCGCGGCCGTAGGTGATAGGAACCGGCATGGCCGCGCCGGTAGACCAGGTGTTAGTGGCGATGTCATAAATCCTGGTGATACTTTGAGGTCCGGGGTTGCCACCGAAATTGTATATCTTGTTATTAAAAGCCACGTTTTGGCCCGACTGCGTTGCTGGCAATGGCGCGCCAAGTGACCACGTATTGGTAGCGATGTCGTAGATGGCGTTCTCGGTGATATGGACATTACTGACATTGTAGCCGCCGGGGACATAGATTTTTCCGTTCCAGTACGCGCCTTGAATATTCTGTTTGCCAGTCGGCATGTTGGCCAGTTGTGTCCAGGTCTGCGTTGCCGGGTTCCAGCGCCAGAGGTCGTTGTACCGACCACCAACCGAATCGCCACCGCCGTACACATAAACGTAGGTTCCATCGGTGCATCCACCGGCACGGTAACGAACTGCAGGACCAGTCGTGGCCGTGGTCCAAGTCCCGGGAAGGCAGCCGACGCCAGTCGGAAACATTGGCTTGAGCAGATTGTTGACCACGACAGCGCCGCTAGCGTCGAAGGCGCCGCTCACCAACGCACGAATACCCGGGGGCTGCCCCAGATTGATCCCAGCAGGTGCGAAATCTGGGTTGCGGTGAAGGCTGTGATTATTGGGATTGGCCGACGCTAGCGAGGTCAAATTCTGGCCGACCGCGGGTCTTGCCACAGTTCCCTTCGCAGTCCCGCGACTGCGCGATTGCGCCAGCGCGAATGGGATCGCGCAGACGGCCACGAGCAGAAGCAGGTAAAATGCGCCTCGAATAAGATGCGCTTTGATGGCGGGATTAATTTGCTTTTTCATAGTGTTGTCCTTCTTCGAATCCTGATTTTCTCGGATACAGGATTATATTTTGGGAGCGGGACACTCTTTTTGCTCAGAAACGCGGAGAAATGTCAAGACCTTTTTCTTAACAGTTTTTGAGGTTTTGACAGAAGGAACCGAAGGTAACGATGGGCTGGTTTTTGAGGCGCAAATCGAACCTTTGTACCAGACGTCTGTTCGCTTGGGTCTGCGCTCGCAAAACTCTACGAGTGAGTGCGCTACTGAATACCTTCGCGTCAATTCGCCGTAGGCGACTTAATTCGCGAGATGAAAAGCTGCAGGGGAAGCTTGTCAGCTTCCCCTACAAACTAATCACGAGTCACTTATTACTTCCGCTACCGACTACGGACGAGGCGTTGTACGCGCTGAGGAAACCCAATGCAGGAGTGCGGGAACTCGCGAGTTTTGTCTCGCGAGTTCCCTCAAATCACGGACACGTCGTATGGCACCCAGAGAAGTCTAGCCAGGACATCCCGCCTTGGGTTAGACATTCAGCGCAAGTAAGCGTCACGGTCTTGGGAAACCCGGTGCAGTTAGAACTATCATAGCAATTGCTCACATGCGGCGGCGGCGTCGGACGAGGCCGTGGCGTCGGTGAAGGCCGCGGCGGTACGGTCGCAGTCGCAGTTGCTGTAGCAGTTGCTGTCGCAGTCGCTGTTGGCGTAAACGTTGCTGTCGCAGTCGCCGTCGGAGTGAATGTGGCAGTTGCTGTCGCGGTCGCTGTCGGAGTGAATGTGGCCGTTGCCGTCGCAGTCGGAGTGAATGTGGGCGTAGCCGTAGGCGTGCCGCATGGACCGCCGCCGTTGCTGCGAC
>WNFU01005501.1_pt1 | contig 31252 bp, 29 predicted proteins | sample 5400121 | NCBI WGS metagenome assembly WNFU01 (sample SAMN13153360, study PRJNA577476) | soil metagenome | isolation source: 100 cm soil or saprolite under grassland replicate 1 | place: USA:California | collected 2016-06-15
TAGCTGGTCTCAGAGGATGATCAGCCAGACTGGGACTGAGACACGGCCCAGACTCCTACGGGAGGCAGCAGTTAGGAATTTTGGGCAATGGGCGCAAGCCTGACCCAGCAACGCCGCGTGGGTGACGAAGGCCTTCGGGTTGTAAAGCCCTTTTCTGAGGGAAGATAGTGACGGTACCTCAGGAATAAGCACCGGCTAACTACGTGCCAGCAGCCGCGGTAATACGTAGGGTGCAAGCGTTGCCCGGATTTATTGGGCGTAAAGGGCGCGTAGGCGGTTCGGCACGTCCGTTGTGAAATCGCCCGGCTCAACTGGGCGGGGTCAGCGGATACGGCCGAGCTGGAGCAAGCTAGGGGGCAATGGAATTCCCGGTGTAGTGGTGGAATGCGTAGATATCGGGAGGAACACCAGTGGCGAAGGCGGTTGCCTGGAGCTTTGCTGACGCTGATGCGCGAAAGCGTGGGGAGCGATCCGGATTAGATACCCGGGTAGTCCACGCCGTAAACGATGCGGACTAGGTGTCGGGGGTATCGACCCCCTCGGCGCCGCAGCTAACGCATTAAGTCCGCCGCCTGGGGACTACGGCCGCAAGGCTAAAACTCAAAGGAATTGACGGGGGCCCGCACAAGCAGCGGAGCGTGTGGTTTAATTCGATGCAACGCGCAGAACCTTACCTCGACTTGACATGCATGTGGTACCAACCTGTAAGGGGAGGGACCCGCGAGGGAGCATGCACAGATGCTGCATGGCTGTCGTCAGCTCGTGCCGTGAGGTGTTGGGTTAAGTCCCGCAACGAGCGCAACCCTTGTCCTTAGTTGAATTCTCTAAGGAGACCGCCGGTCTAAACCGGAGGAAGGTGGGGATGACGTCAAGTCAGCACGGCTCTTACGTCGAGGGCTACACACACGCTACAATGGCCGGTACAACGGGCTGCCAAGGGGCGACCTGGAGCTAATCCCACCAAAGCCGGTCTCAGTTCGGATCGCAGGCTGCAACTCGCCTGCGTGAAGTCGGAGTTGCTAGTAACTGCTGGTCAGCACACAGCGGTGAATACGTTCCCGGGCCTTGTACACACCGCCCGTCACGTCATGAAAGTTGGATACGCCTGAAGCCACTGGCCTAACCCGCAAGGGAGGGAGGTGTCGAGGGCGGAGCCAGCGATTGGGACGAAGTCGTAACAAGGTAGCCGTACCGGAAGGTGCGGCTGGATCACCTCCTTTCTAGGGAGCTCTTCCGTCTTTGTCTGGCGTTGCGCTACGTCAAAAACGGACAGCTTACCAGGTCGATTACTCACCGAGGTAAGACTGGATCTTCCGACCTCTCTTTATTCTCCGCAGATATTCTCTGCTCCACTCTCCTCTTCGTTCAGGTCACACACAAGAGCGGTCCGAGCGCACAAGCCGGATCGCTCTTTTTGCACTTCTAAGAACTCTCTGCCGGGGCCACGCCTAAGCATCTGCGGCGGGCGACGCCTTCGCCTAAAAAGCGACTCCTGGATGCGGAGCGCCTTTCTCTCGAAGCTTAGTCTTGAAGCGGAGCGCGGGGGGTTCGTGTTAGCGTTGCTAGTACCTCTATGCAAGGTCTTTCTCAACTACGCCGCGGACGCAGCATGGCCTCGCGGAAAAAACGCCTCCACCTGCGTAAACGGCAGCCGCGCTACGCGGGCAACAGCCTGCGCTCGGCTTTCCGCGCCGCGCCGCGCAAGCCGCGCCCGAGCCAGCCGTATCTCGGCAGCAACGTCAACATCGCCGACCTGCTGCGTTAAATGAACGAGGCCGCCAATACGGCGGCCTCTAGCCAATCACGAGTCTCCTGCCCCAGCCTCCGATGTGCTGCTGGGGCCTTAGCCATCCACCTGCCAGCGGCAGTGCAGGGTTATCAGCTTCCCGAAGTCAGAATGCATCGCTATGCGAGCACCTCCTTCCGGGCGTTGGACACAGCCCTGAGTGATTCGTTTCCTTTATACCGCCTATCGATCGTTAACGCAAGTCTCAGAACCGTACACTTGTTCTGCAGAGCGTGACGACCACCCTCGAAACGGCCGCCAAGCCGCAACTCCTTCTGACTCGCAGGGCGGGCCGCATCGCCGACGAGCTCGAGCGCGCCGCCGTCGACGGCTGGCTCATTTACGACTTCCGCGGCTCCAACCCCGCCTTCGGGCGGCTCCTCGCCTCGGCCGGCCACTCCACCCGCCGCGCCTTCCTCTTTATCCCTCGGCAGGGTGAGCCAAAGCTGCTCATGCACCACGTCGACGCGGGCAACTTTGCCCGACTGGGCATCGACGTCCAGCCCTTTAGCGGTCGCGAGGACATGCTCGAGCGACTCCGCGAGCTGCTCGGCAGCGCCCGCCGGGTCCTGATGGAGTACTCGCCGGGCAACGCCATCCCGTATGTCAGCCGCGTCGACGCGGGCACGCTCGAGCTGGTGCGATCCCTGGGCATCGACATCGTGTCGTCGGCGGACGCGCTCGCGTCGGTCGTCGCCGCCTGGGATGCCGCGGACGTGCAGAGCCATCAGCGCGCCGCGCAGGCGCTCGAGCGCTCGAAGGACGGGCTGTTCTCGGCGATCCACAGCCGGCTGGCGCTCGGCGCAACCTGGACCGAGTACGACGCCCAGCAGCACCTCGTTTCCCTCATGGAAGCCGAGGGCCTGGAGTTCGATCATCCACCCATCGTCGCCGTGGGTCCCCATGCTGGCGATCCGCACTACGCCCCCACGCCCGAGCTGGCGCTGCCGATCGAATCGGGTGCTCTCGTGCTGGTCGACCTGTGGGCGCGTGAGAAGCAGCGACCCGACGGCGGCCTGGGCGCGTACGCCGACATCACCTGGATGGCCACAGCCGCCGATCGCCCCTCGGACGAGCACCTGGCCGTGTTCGACATCGTGCGCTCGGCACGCGATGCCGCGGTCCAGTTCATCGAGCAGCGAGTGGCGGCGGGCGAGCCTATGCAGGGCGGCGAAGTCGATCGGGTCACGCGGGCAACAATCGACACCGCTGGCTATGGCGCGGCGTTCACGCACCGCACCGGGCACTCGCTAGGCTGGCACGGCGCGCACGGCGACGGCGTGAACATCGACGACTTCGAGACCCACGACACGCGCCTGTTGCGACCGGGCGCCGCGTTCTCGATCGAACCTGGTATCTATGTACGAGACTTCGGCGTGCGCAGCGAGATCAACGTCGTGATTACACCGGGCGGCCAGGTGCGGGTCACGACGCCGCCCCAGCGGGCGCTGGTGCCGCTGACCTTGTCGGGCTCTGTTTAGCGAAACATGTACACTCTGGCACGCTCTGTGCAAATGACACCCCGCCGCGCGGCGGGCAAGTGAGGTGAGCACTGTTATGAGCACGACGGCAAAGCCGCAGAAGACGATCCTGGTGGTCGAGGACGACCCCTGGATCAGGTCACTGATGGCTGATCTGCTGGCGGGTGAGGGCTATTCCGTTGTGCAGGCATCCGACGGAAAAGCCGGCCTCGATATGGCCGAAGAGTCCGACCCGGACGTCATCCTGCTCGATCTGGCCATGCCCGAGAAGTCCGGCCTCGACGTGCTGCACGAGTTGAAGAGCAGCAAGCCGACGCGGGACATCCCGGTGATCGTGGTCAGCGCCTACGCCATGCTCATGATGGGCAGCGACGCGCGCCGCGCCGACGGTGTCATCCAGAAACCGTTCGATCTGGCCGACCTGCTCGCGCAGGTAGAGCAAGCCGCCACCAAGCGCCGCCAGACCGCAAGCTAACCCCTCAACTCCCCGTTTCTAACAAGTTATGCGCTCCTGGAGTGGAGCGCGGTGGCATGGGATGTGCTTTTCGTAGCGCCAGATGCGCAGCAATGTGTCGCACTGGGAACGCTCGGCGGGCGAGGACGAGCACATCGGGCTGGTGATGCTGGTGGTGCTGATCGGCGCCATGATCTTTGGCGCGTTCGTCTTCTTCCAGCTGAGCGGCGGGCTGCGGCCGCCCGGTATCGACGTGCTCGGCGCGCGCAGCGAGGCGGCGCAGCGACCCGGTTCGGGCTATCAGCCACCGGCCCCGCAGGCTCAGGCGCAGGCGCAGGCGCAACCCGCCGTGGAAGCGAAGCCAGAGGCACAGCCAACTGTCCAGCCAACCGCCACCGTGCAGACAGGCGTCGCGCACGTGGCCCACACCGATGGCGTCGGCGTCGTCCTCAGATCCTCCCCCAAGGACAGCGACCGCATGCCGCGTGGCTTCATGGACGGCACCGAAGTCACGGTGCTCGAGCGCCAGGGCACCGACTGGGTACGCGTCCGCGGCCCGAACAACCAGGAAGGCTGGATCCCGGCCAAGTACCTGGATCAGTAGAACGCGGGCATCACCTCGTCGACGAACAGCCGCATATCGCCTGTATCGGGGAAGCCGGCGAAGACCATCTGGAACAGGTCGAAGCCGAGCGAAAGCAGCTCTTGCAGATGATCGATTAGTGCCGCGGGCTCGCCAGCGAATGGCGGCGACTCTCCCTGAAGCTTCGCACCCGCCCACTGCTCGGCTTCGGCCTTCGAGCGGGCAAGATAGACCGTCTGCGTGATGGTCTTGCGCAGTGTCGCCGGATCGCGGCCGACCGCCCGGCAATGGTCCTCAAGGACCGACAGCTTGTGGCGCAGGACATCGGTGGGCCGCATCACCGAGTTCCACCAGTCGGCATACTCGGCCACCGCGCGCAAGGTGAGCTTCTCGCCATCGCCGCCGATCATCAGAATCGGCTGCGGCCTGGGAATTGGCTCGCACACCGCTTCTGCGAGCTGGTAGTAGCGGCCGGCGAAGCTGGCGGGCGTGCCCGACCAGAGGGCCTTCATCACCTGGATGCCTTCGACCATCTGGGCGATTCGCACGCTGGCCGACGGGAAGTCGTAGCCGTAGGCGCCGTACTCACCCTCGTGCCAGCCCGCGCCGTAGCCGAGGATCAGCCGGCCATGGCTGAAGGCCTGCAGGGTGGCGGCCATCTTGGCCAGCATGGCCGGTGGTCGATACGAGTTGGCCATGACGATGGTGCCCAGCATAGGCCCGGGGTAGCGGGCGGCGGCCCAGGTGAGCTCCGTCCAGCATTCCATGCGGAACGGGGAGACGCTCATCAGGTGGTCCGAAAACCACAGTGAGCTGAAGGACTGACTGGCGACGTCGAGGACCGCGCTGAGGTCGCGCACGAAGGTGGCTGCATCAGGGGCGAAGCGCTCGATACCGCGCAGCCCGGTGGGCGGGTTATAGCCAAAGTCGATACGTTGGCGGGGCACGCGGTTAGCGTACGCGGCCTTACGTGGTTTCAGGAGAGGCGGTTAAATCGCGCGACCCGCCTGTGGGTGCAGGCGGGTCGGCGAGCGGGGCTTTTGGCGGGTAACGGCGGCGGGAAGGGGGGAACCGACTAGGTGCACCTGGGCGGGGGCACCTCCGCCATATCCGCCGAGGCCCCTACGAGCGAACTCCAGAGCCGCGGGCAGGGAACCGGTGGGTGGTAACGAACTCCTGAACTCGCTCGCTAATCCTCTGCTTCAGCTGCGTGACCCGGTCAGCTGAGACGTTTCGGGCTTGCGCCATCTGATCGATCTGGTCATTGGCGGTCTTGACGATCGTGTCGACCACGGTCTGGGTCTGGACCTGGTGCGCCGCAGCAACCTCCGCTAGCGTCTTGCCATTCAATTCGTTCAGCAGGGCGGCGCGATCCTCCTTGAACAGGCCAGCGACCGCATCGGCTTCCTTACCGAGGAACCCGCCGAAGCCGCGCTCGAACGGCACGCGACCGAAGCCGGGGCGTCCACCCGGGCCTGGCCGGAAACCCGGCGCCGGTCGCGTACCGGGATCGGGCAGCCCGACGTCCTTGCGCGCGTCCTGCATGGCCTGCCGCAGCTGGTCGACGGTGACCTTCAATCGGCTGGCCAGCGCCTGCTCGTAGCGCTCGCGGAAATTCTGCTGTTGTGTATTCGGAGTCGGCGTGGCCTGGGCCTGAACGACCGTGACACCGACGGCGGCAACCCCGAGGACGACGAGAGCGCCGCCCGCGACAATGAGTTTCTTGACGGACCTGGACTGCATAAACGTTCGGGGCGTGCCTCCTACTGGCCTCAGTATGGCCACGACGTATTAAGGCGGAGCTAAAGTGGCCTCAGAGATTCGTAAACCCATGACGACCCACGCAGCCCTCGCAATCAGCTTCGAAGACGTCCGCCAGGCGGCGGCCCGCATCCGCGGCATCGCCAACCGCACCCCCGTGGCGACGTCCCGCACGCTCGACGACCTGGTAGGCGGGCGAGTCTTCCTGAAGTGCGAGAACCTGCAGCGGGGCGGCGCCTTCAAATTTCGTGGCGCCTACAACCGCCTGGTATGCCTGTCCGAGGAGGAGCGAAAGAGAGGCATCGTGGCGTTTTCTTCGGGCAACCACGCGCAGGGGGTTGCCCTGGCCGCCCGCGAGCTGGGCATCGCGGCCACCGTAGTCATGCCTACCGACGCGCCGCAGCTGAAAGTCCAGGCGACCGCCGGCTACGGCGCCACGATCGTGCGCTACGACCGCTTGACCGAAGATCGCGAGGCGATCGCTCGCGGCCTGGCCGAAGAACGCGGGCTGACGCTGGTGCCCCCATACGACCACCCGCTGATCATGGCCGGCCAGGGCACGGCCGCGCTCGAGCTGATCGAGGATACGGGACCGCTCGACACCCTGCTGGCTCCCATCGGTGGCGGTGGCTTGCTGAGCGGCTGCGCAACCGCGGCGGTGGCACTGAGCCCAGAGATACGCATCTTCGGCGTCGAGACCGAGACGTCCGACGACTGGGTGCAGAGCCTCGCGGCGGGCCATCCGGTCCGCATCCCGCCGCCCGACACCATCGCCGACGGCATCCGCACACAGCAGCCAGGCGCCCTGACCTTTCCGATCGTCCAACGGCTCGCGCAAGGGGTGATGACCGTCTCCGACGACGAGGTGAAAGTCGCGATGCGCTTCGCGCTGTTGCGCCTCAAGCTGGTCGTCGAGCCCACGGGCGCGGTGCCACTGGCGCTGGCGCTCTCGGGCCGCCTACCGCTGCGCGGTCAGACGTTGGGAATCATCCTCTCGGGCGGCAACGCCGACCCGCGGCTCATCGCCGACCTCATGCTCGGGTAGAGCACCACCAGGACACCCACCGCTGACACCAGCCCCATGACCGTCGCGGCTTCCGAAAATCCATCGCGGTAGCCGAGCGCGGGCACCGCGGCCGCGGCCAGGCTGGCCTGCAGCACGCCGCTGGAGATGCTGACACCGAGGGAGTGGCCGAGCTGGCGGGTGGTCTCGACCATGCCCGAGGCGAAGCCACGCTGATCGGCGCCCACCGACGACATCACCGAGGTGTTGTTCACCGCCGTGAACACGCCCAGCCCCGCGCCGAGGATAGCGACCATCGGAAAGAGGCCCGCGAACGGCAGGTCCGCGCCGACGCGACCCATGATTGCCAGTCCGCCCGCGATCGCGCCGATCGACAGCACACCGATTGCAGGCGAGCCCGAGCGGGCGTACAGCCAGCCGCCCAGGCCTGAAAAGACGATCAGACTGATCTGCATCGCCACCATCAGCTGCTGCGTCTGGGTCGGCGAGTAGCCCTCGCCGCGCTCGATCAGGAACGGGATCAGCAGACTCGTCGCGAGCATGCTCGAGTGGGCGATGCCGTTGGACACCACGCCAGTGCTGAGTCGCGCATTGGCGAGCACGCGCAGCTGCACCAGCGGTTTCGGGATGCGCAGCTGCCGCCACACGAACAGCGTCAGGAAGGCGAGGGCCACGAGATGCATCGTCAGGTGGTACGGCGCACCGGCCTCGAACGTCTCGGGCCCCTCGTGCAGGTGGTTCAACCCCAGCAGGAGGAAGCCGAGGGCGCCGAGGAGCAGCACTCCGCCAAGCCAATCGATGTCGCGCAGATGCGTCCGCCGCACCGACGGCAACCCGACCGCGAACAGCGCAATCGCTCCGCCCATGACTGCTGGCACGACAAACGTCCAGTGCCAGTCCGAGTACTGCACAAGCGTGGTGTTGGCCCACGTGCCCGCTATCGAGCTGACGCCCGCCGATACGGTGAGGATGCCTACCGCCCAGGCCAGTCGCGGGCCACTGAAGACCGTCGCGATGATGGCCAGGCTGGTGCCGAACAGCATCGCGGAGCCGAGGCCCTGGATCGCACGAGCCGCTATCAGAGCCTCGAAGCCTGGACTGACGGCCGCCACCAGCGAGCCAAGCCCGAACACCAGGCAGCCCAACCGAAACACGTTACCGTGGCCGAATGCATCCCCGAGACGCCCGGCGATCAGCACCAGGCTGACAAGGAACACGAAGTACGCGTTCATCAGCCAGCCGGCGCGGGTCACGTCGATCGCGAGGTCCGCGATAATGGTCGGCAGGATCGACGACACCGGATTCATCGCCCAACTGGCGAGCAGATAGCCGCTCGAGACCACCGCCAGAACGCGCACAGGCGAGCCGACAGCCACCTTCGAGCGAACGGCGCGGAACGGAATCGAGAGACTAGCCACTGGTATCAAACATGGTAAGCGTCGGTGTCATTCCGAGGCCGCAGCCGAGGAATCTCGCGTTGTTGAGCCGAGATGCCTCGCAAGCTCGGGATGACAGATCACTCGTCCGGTTCGCGCAGGTCCGTGCCAAGCTCCAGCACAGCCCGCAGGTTCTTGAGATAGCTGGCCCAGGCGCGCGCGCAACTGACGTACAGCATGTCCCAGTCGTCGCCTACTCCAAATCCATAGTGTTCGACCTCGAGGGTGGTCTTGCCACCGTCCGCGAGTTCGGTTCGGACCACGACCATCGTCTCGGGCAGCGGGTCGCCCTCCATCTGCCAGCTGAAGCGGGCGACTGTCGGCGGCTCGCACTGGACGAAGCGACCCACGAAGCAGCCATCGGCCCAGCACAAGCGCAGCTCCCCACCCACACGCGCCTCGACTGATGCCTTGCGACACAGCCACGCCTCGGGCTTCCCAAAGAACGCGTCGAAGACCGCTTGCGGTGGTGCTGAGACGGTGGCCTGGTAGACGAGTGGCGGTCGTGTGCGTTCAGGAGCCACTGGCCCCTGGCCCCTGAACACTGGCTCCTGCATGGTGCTCCCAGCCGATCCACTGCGAGCCATCGTCCCAGACTTCTTTCTTCCAGATCGGCACGACTTCCTTCAGCCGGTCGATTGCGTACTGGCTCGCGGCGAAGGCTTCGCCGCGGTGCGGCGCCGAGATAGCGATCACCACCGACGCCTGGCCGATCTCCAGCACCCCGGTGCGGTGCACGATGGCGACACCGCTCACGGGCCAGCGCTCCTTGATCTCATCGCCGATCTCGGCCATCAACTTCTCCGCCATCTCCGGGTACGCCTCGTACTCGAGGTGGACCACCTCGCGACCGCGCGAGAACTTGCGCGCGACGCCGCGAAAGACGATGACCGCGCCGTCGGCATCTGTGCGCACCGTGGCTTCGAGGGCGATCTCGTCGATCGGCCCCTCGACGATCTTGTACAGCGAGCTAGCCACCGCTGACCGGCGGGATGAACGCCACCTCGTCACCTTCGTGGAGCTCGACGTCCGTTCCGACGTAGGTCTGATTGACCGCGATCATGCCCTTGGCGGCCTTCAGAGCGGGGATGCGTTGCGCAAGCAGCTCCAGCAGCTCCCCCACATGGGCGCCCGTAGGCAGCGGCGTCTCGAGCCGTGCAGTGCCCGCGGCCTCTCGGTAAGAGGCGAAGAGGCGCACATGGACAGAAATCTGCTGCGCAATCTCGGGCACAGCGTGGAGTATAGGCTGTCATAAACGCTGAACCAGCGGTGTTTCTTAGGCTAGATGGCGACGCTAACGGAGATGACCGAGACGGTGCCTGCACCGGCGGATCGCTTCGAGACACTGTTCGGACGCTTCTTTCCTGAGCTGTATTCGCTCGTGTACCGCGTCTTGGGCGAGCGCATGGCCAGTGAAGACATCGTCCAGGAAACGTTTCTCAAACTCGCAGACGACGCGCAGTTGCAGCACCGCCCCGACCCGGAAGTGGGCGCCTGGCTCAGACGCGTAGCCCTGAACCTCGCGTTCAATCGCGTCCGCGGCGACCGCCGAGCCCGGGCGCGGCTCGAACGTGTGGGGCGACTGGAGCTCACCGATGATGAGGCCGCCGAGAGCCCGGCGGTCTTGCTGCTGCGCGTAGAGGAGCAGGGCGAAGTGCGGCGGGCGCTGGCCGAGGTTCCAGAACGACAGCGCGAGTGCCTGCTGCTGCGCCATTCCGGCTATTCGTACGCGGAGATCGCGGCCACGCTCGGCGTGGCAGTTGGCTCCGTTGGTGTGCTGCTCGCCCGAGCCGAGCAGGCGTTCCGTGCCACATACCGGAGGCAAACTTCATGAATACATGTCCAGAACGAGGTGTGTGGCGAGCTTGGCTCGACCACGAGGAGTACGATCCGCGGCTCGATGAGCACCTTGAGTCGTGCTCGCTGTGCACCGACGTCGTCGCCGATATCCGCGAGACGGCGGCCATCGCCAGTCACGCGGTGCGCAGCGTCGGCCAGGCTCACCTGCCATCCGCCGAAGACACCGCGCTGGCGCGCGAGCGGCTCACGTGGCGGCAGCGGCGCGCCGCCGTTGTTGCCGAGCCGGCCGCGATTACGGCCACCCAGGAGGCGCAACCCGCATTCCTGTCCCGAATCCCGACGCCCTGGCGCATCGCCACCAGCGGTCTCGCCGCGGCGATGCTGCTGACGGTGGTGGTCGCGTTCACCGACGAGGGTCGCACGGCGACCGCCGCCTTCCTGGCGCAGTTCCGCAGTCAGCAAGTGGCCGCGATCGAGGTCTCGCCACAGTCGCAGGCCGAGATCATGCGCACGTTGAACGCGCTCGGCAGTCTCGGCACGGTCAAGACCCCCGCGGGCGTGGCTTCTCGCCCGGGCGGACCACCGCCTATCCCCCAGCCTCGGACAGTCGACCTTGCGGAAGCCAGTCGGCTGGTCGGCTTCGCACTGCAAACGCCAGACCCCGCGGCGCTGCCGACTGGTCTGGACAAGACCCCTCAGGTGCAGGTCATCGCCGCCAACGAGATTCGCTTCACCTTCGACAAGGCCAAGGCGAGTGGCTACTACCGCTCGACCGGCCATCCTGAAGTCAATCTGCCAGATAAGTTCGACGGCGCCTCGCTGGTGGTCTCCACACCCGCTGCCGCTTTGCTGCAGTACAGTGCCAAGGACAGCCACCAGGCTTTGCTCATCGGCGAATCCGGCGAGCTGGTGGTGAACGTGGAGGGGAAAGTCAGCCTGGACGAGCTGCGCGACTTCCTGCTCAGCCTGCCCGGTCTGCCCAAGGAGACGACCGATCAACTGCGGCTGATCCGCAACTGGAACGAGACACTGCCGATCCCGATCCCAACCGACAAGATCAACTGGCGCTCCGAACGCTTCCACGGTAGCCCGGGCCTCCTGCTGAACGACAACACGGGCGTCGGCTCGGCGGCGATCTGGCAATCTGGCGGACACCTGTACGGCGTCGCCGGCTCGTTGAAAGCGACCGACTTGAAGCGCGTGGCGGATTCACTCGCGGTCCGCTAATGGGTATCGGGTGCCAGGTGTCGGGTGCCAGGTAAGGCTCCAGCCGCGGTGCCAACTCCGACACCCGAGACCCGAAACCTGACACCTGCGATTGAAATCCGCCACCTACACAAGGCCTACGGCCGCAAAGTCGCGCTGCATGACCTCGACCTGACGGTTCAGCCAGGCGAGGTCTTCGGCTTCCTGGGACCGAACGGCGCGGGCAAGACCACCACCGTCAAAATCCTGATCGGCCTGGTGCGACCAACGCGCGGCGAAGCGCGTATCTTCGGCCAGCCGGCGGGCCATCCCGAAGCGCGCCGCCGCATCGGCTACCTGCCCGAGAACTTCCGTTTTCACGACTGGCTCACCGGCTCGGCGCTGCTGGATTTCCACGGTCGACTGGCACGCCTCTCGCCCGAGGCGCGACGCGAGCGTATCCCGCGGGTACTCGAGACCGTCGGACTGGCCGGGCGCGGTCAGGACCGCATTCGTGCCTACTCCAAGGGCATGACGCAGCGCATCGGTCTGGCCCAGGCGCTGATCCACTCGCCGGACCTGGTGCTGCTGGACGAGCCCACATCGGCACTCGACCCGGTCGGTCGACGTGAGGTGCGTGACCTCATTCGCTCGCTCGCGGAGCGGGGCATCACGGTGTTCTTGAACTCGCACCTGCTGAGCGAAGTCGAGATGGTGTGCGATCGCATCGCCATCGTCGACAAGGGCCGCGTCGTGCGCAGCGGACGCCTCGCCGACCTCGTGGGCGGCCTGCCCGAACTTCGCATCACCCTGGACCGCGTCGACGACTGCCTGCTCGACCTCGTGCGCAGCCACGGCGAGCTACTCGCGGTGAACGGTACGACGCTCACGCTAGGCGTCGCTGAGTTGGAGCTTGCACCGCGTCTCGCCGAAGCGGTCATCACCGCTGGCTACCGGCTCTACGGCCTGGTGCCGTCGCACCAGTCGCTGGAGGACGTCTTCCTTAGCCTGGTTGACGAGACAAGCGACCGCTAACCTCGAGCCACGCCACTTCGGGCGGGCAGCGGAAGCGCAGCGGAATGGTGTGGCCGAGGCCCGACGTGATGTGCAGCAAGCCTGCGCCGATGCGCTGAAAGCCAGCCGCGATCGTGATCCGTGAATCGACGCGATGCGTGTACGGGGCACCGATGAGTGGCAGTTTGACCTGCCCACCGTGGGTGTGCCCAGCCAGGATCAGATCGGCGCCCTGCGCATGTGCTTCAAAGGCCAGGTCCGGCTCGTGGATGAGCGCCAGGCACGGCTCGTCCGCGTTCCGACCGTCCATAGCCTTTTCCATGTCCGAGTGGCCGGCCCACGCCGAGTCGACGCCGGCGATCCACAGCGACCTGCCGTTGTCGGTCACGCGAACACCCGCGTTGTGCAGCACCGTGAAGCCCGATTCCTCGAGCGCGACGGCCATCGCGTGCGCTTCCTCGTCGCCGTCACTGCGGAGCTGCGGAGCAAACATGTGCAGCACTGATTCGATAATGGTTCGCCAACGCGCGCGCTCGCGTCGCAGGACCTCGGGCAGAGGCGCGTTGTGCTCGTGGTTGCCCAGCACGATGAACGTCCCCAGGCGTGGCTTTGGCTGCCGCAGCAGGTCGATCAGCAGGTTGATGTCGGCCACCTTTTCGCACACATCGCCGGTGACGCACACCAGATCGGGCTCGAGGCCTGCGAGCGCGGCCCGCTGGGACTTGAGCAGCCGTTGGTCCGAGCGGCGCACGTGCAGATCGCTGATGTGCACGATCGACAGCTCCGGCCACGGCTCACGCACGCCGACGCGATGGCGTCGGAAGACGGGCCGATACGGCTCGCCGAGCATTGCATACCCCAGCGACAGCAAGGGCAGCAGCAACGCGAGCAGCAGGAAGAGCACGAGCGATTCTAACGAGTTGCAGGTTTAGTTTCAGTTGACCCGGACGTTACGAATTCGTCAGCGTCACAAACCGCCGTCGGGCGGTGTTTTTCAATAGCAGAGATGCGCGCCGCCAACATCCTCGAGATCGCGCGCTTCACGCTGCTCGAGGCGATCAGCCGGCGGCTCATCCTCGCGGGAGTAGCGATCAGCGCCGGCTACCTCGGGCTGTACACGCTTGGCTTCCATTTCGCCTACGACAAAGCCCTCGAAAGCTCGCCCACCGCCCAATCGCGCCTGGCCCTGGGCGTGGCCTTCGCCATCCTCACCCTGTTTGGCGTCTACGTCGTCAATTACCTGGCGAGCTTCCTCGCCCTCTTCCTCTCCGTAGGCGCCGTCTCGGGCGAAATCGATTCGGGCACGCTCCACGCCGTGTTGGCCAGACCGCTTGCGCGCAGCGAATTCATCCTCGGCCGCTGGCTCGGCTACGGAGCACTCGTGTGCGCGTACGTCGTCATCATGGTGGGTGCGGTGCTGCTGATCGGCCGAACCATCGCCGGCTATGAAGTACCCGACCCGTGGCCGGCCATGCTGCTGATGCTGCTCGAGACCATGCTGCTCCTGACGATCAGCCTCTTTGGCAGCACGCTCATGCCAACCCTGGCCAACGGGGTGATCGCGTTCACGCTGCTGGGCCTGGCGTGGCTGGCCGGCATCATCGAGTTCGTCGGCCGCCTGCTCAGCAACGCGTCCGACAACACCGGCTCGGCCGCGATGCTCAACATCGGCACCGCGGTCAGCCTGCTGATCCCCAGCGACGCCCTATGGCGCGGCGCCAGCTTCTACCTCGAGCCACCATCCGTCGTAGCCGCGATGGGCATCGCCCGCGCAGGCATCCCCTTCTTCGCCATCGCCCCGCCGGCCACCGCCTTGATCATCTGGTCACTCGCCTACGTCGTGGTGGTGCTCGCGGGCGCGGTGCTGGCATTCTCCCGTCGCGACCTGTAATCGTCATGGCGTGCAAGCGCTGACCTTCGAGCACGTCAGTAAGCGCTACCGCCCCTCGGCTCCGCCAGCCCTCGACGACGTTTCCTTCGCAATCGAAGAAGGCGCACGCACGTGCCTGCTTGGGCCCAACGGCGCGGGTAAGAGCACCTCGATCCGCCTGCTCGAAGGCGCCCTCAAACCATCTCAGGGCAGCATCAGCCTGCTTGGCGTAGCTGTCGACGACAACGAGTACATCAACGCGCGGCAGCGCACTGGCATCGTCCCCCAGAACCCAGGGATGTACACCGACGTCACTGCTGCCGAATACCTCGCTCTGGCTCGGGCGCTGTACGGCCGTGGCAACGTCGATATGGTTGTGGGGCTGCTCGGGCTGCACGAGCATTTGGGAAAACCACTCGCGGAGCTCTCGGGTGGGTTCCAACGCCGTATCGTGCTCGCGTCCGCGCTGCTGGCCGACCCCGATGTGCTCCTGCTGGACGAGCCAACGGTTGGCCTCGATCCAATCGCCGCCCACGACGTACACGCGTTCCTGCGTGAAGCGATGCAGCGCCCGGGCAGAACAACCCTGCTGTGCACCCACAACCTCGCCGAGGCGGAGGCCCTGTGCGATGACGTCATCATCCTGCGCGATGGGCGCGTGCTCGTACACGCGCCACTGAGTGACCTGCGGCAGAGCACCCATCCACGTCTCCGATTGGAAGCTCGCCAGGGACAGGCCGCGCTGCTCGCGGCACTTCGCCAGCGCGGTCTGGATGCCACCCCCGACCCAGACGGCAACGGCGTCTTCGCCTTGCTCCAGCAGCCGGAGCTCGAAGCACCCGACCTGCTGCGCGCGCTCTTGAACGACGGCCTGGATGTCTCTACGTGCCAGCCAGTTCGAGTCACCCTCGAGGAGCTGTTCCAGGACCTGGTGCGCGGATCGTGAGGCGCCTCGGACCATTGCTCGGGAAAGAGCTGCGCCAGGTGCTGCGCAGTCGCGGCGCGCTGCTGTCCTCGACGCTGTTGCCGCTGCTGCTGCTCGTCGTGACGCCAGGCATTCAGTACTACACGCTGGTCATCGTGGCCACCCCGCAGACGCTGCGCGGCGCGGCCGCGGTCGAGCCATCACCTTTTGGTCTCAGCGACGATCCGAAGGTCGTCTTCAGCCAGGTGCTGCTGCCGCTCTTCGTGGCGCTGTCCGGACTGATCGTGCCGTCGGTCGCGGCGACGTACACGGTGGTTGGTGAACGCGAGCGCCGCTCCCTTGACCTGCTTGGCGCACGACCGCCATCTCCAGGATCAGAATCGCCCTGCTGTTCGGACTGCCCGAGGGGGTGCGCTTCTTCGTGCTCGCGGCGGTGTATCTGGCCGGCGCGGCAATCGCGGTCGCCATCGGCCTGCGGTGGCTCACGTTCGAGCGCTACTTGCTGTAGGGGACTGGTGCTCCCGAAGTGGGCCGCAGGCACACGCAGTTGGGCATATCCCTGTGCATAAGTGCGTTTACGCCTGTGAATAACTCCGCTCCGCGCTCCGCGCTACGGGACTTAGCTGGCCGGGACGTTCAGGTGGCCCGCCCAGTACGTCCGGCCCTATGAGTCATACCTCTGCGCAGGCGACCATTCACGCCATGTCCACGAACGATTCGTGCCGCTGCAGCCTTCACCAGCAGATTGAAGAGCGCCGGCTCGCGATGCGCCGCCATACCTCCTACCGAACCCTCGCGCTGACCATTCTGGGTCCCACTGCCCCGCGCGAAGACACCGCCCTGGCCGCCGCGCTGGCCGAGCACGCCAGGTTGCTGCGCCCAGCCAGCAATATCACCAAGCTCAGCGACTACCGCGCGGCCTGACTTACCTCCCTCTCCCTCTGGGAGAGGCTTAATCAAGGGGTGAGGGCTAGCTCTCGGCAGTCAAAGCTGCTGGCATCGCCACCGACGCCGCGCCCAGCACCTCCCGTACTCCACGCACTGCGGCGCGGCTCGGCCCGTCGCGGGCGATATCTGCCGCGACCTGCTTCATCCCGTGCAGCACCGTCGTGTGATCGCGATTGAGCAGTCGCCCGACGTCCGGCGTCGACAGGCGCGCGTCCTCGCGCAGCAGGTACATCGCGACGTGCCGCGGCACGACCACCTGCTTGTTGCGACTGCGCCCCTTGAGGTCGTCGACCCGCACACCAAAGAACCGCGCCACCGCGAGCAGGATCGCGTTCGGCGTCGCGCCATGGCTCGTCGGGCCAGGCGCCACCAGGTCGCGTAACGCCTGCGCGGCCATATCGACGGTCACCGGCTTTTGCATATGCCGCGCGTACGCGAGCAGGCGATTGAGACTGCCTTCGAGCTCGCGGATATTGCTCTGCACCTTCTGCGCGATGAAGTCGACGACGTCCGACGGAACCGCGCCGAGCACCGGTCCGATGAGTTTCGAGCGCAGGATCGCGACCCGCGTCTCGAAGTCCGGCGGCTGGATGTCGGCGATGAGTCCCCATTCGAACCGCGAGCGCAAACGGTCTTCGAAGATCATCATCGCCCGTGGCGGTCGATCGCTGGACAGCACAATCTGACCGCCCGAGTCGTGGATGGCGTTGAACGTGTGGAACAGCTCTTCCTCGGTGCGCTCTTTGCCGGCGATGAACTGCACGTCGTCGATCAGCAACACGCGTGCGCGACGGAACTTGAAGCGGAAGTCGTCGGTGTGCTGCCTGCGGATCGATTCGACGAACTCGTTGGTGAACGTTTCGGACGAGACGTACACGACATCCATACCGCGCGCCACCACCGCGTGGCCGATCGCGTGCAGCAGGTGCGTTTTGCCCAGTCCGACACCGCCGTATAGAAACAGCGGGTTGTAGGCGTGCCCAGGGTCGTCGACCACCGCCATCGACGCCGCGTGCGCCAGCTGATTGGAGGGCCCGACGACGAAGCTGTCGAACGTGTAGCGCACGTTGAGCGGCGAGCCAGCGGGGTGCGCCCCACCAGCTCTCTCGCGCGCGGGCGCCGGACGGCTCAGCTCCAGACCGTCGAGCAGTGGCGACGGTCGCGGCTTGTGATCGCGCTGCACGCCCGTTTCGGAAGTACTGGCGACGAATTCGACCCGCACCGGTGCGCCGACGACGTCGGCGACCGCGGTATGGACGGCCGAGCTGAACTTTCCTTCGAGCCAGGGGATGTGAAAGGGATTTGCGGCGGAGACGCGCATGACGCTCGCGCCGGGGTCGTACGCGAGGCCGAGCGTGCCTCGCAGATAGGTGTCGAAGTGCGCGTCGCTGGTCTTCGACTGGAGCTGGCCCAGCACCTGTTGCCAGACCTGATTGGCTTGGGTGGCCTCCGGGTGCGCGCTCGGGCGAGGAGTGGGAGCCGTCGCGAAGGCTGGCATGACCATTGGCAGGGGCCTAGTCTAAGGACATCCGCTGCCCGTCGCCGGCTGGTAACGGTTCCCGAAGACCCTGGAAGTGAGCGCCTGACGGCGCCTGCCGGCGGACCGTGACGCGGGGGTGAGCGGTGTGTGATCTCGTGACATCATGGGGTTGGTGACGCCCGCCCGGCCCACCCGCACACTGGCCGCGGACGACGCCGGCATCGCCCAGGCAGCCAGCATTCTCGTGGCCGGCGGCCTGGTTGCATTCCCCACCGAAACGGTCTACGGCCTCGGCGCGCACGCGCTCGACCCCGTTGCTGCCGAAGGCATTTTCACCGCGAAAGCACGGCCATCCGACGATCCTTTGATCGTGCATATCCTCTCGCTGGAGCAGCTCGAACGCATCGCGCAGCACGCCCCGATGGCTGAGCGTCTCGCACGCACTTTCTGGCCCGGTCCGCTCACGCTCGTCCTGCCGAAGCTCGCCCAGGTACCTGACGTGGTCACGGCTGGCCTGCCGACCGTCGCCGTCCGCGTACCTGCCCATCCCGTTGCCGCCGCGCTGCTGCGCGCGTGTGACCTGCCCCTGGCGGCACCCAGCGCCAACCTCTTCGGTCGACCGAGCCCCACCCGCGCCCAGCACGTCCTGGACGATCTCGACGGCCGCATCGACGCGGTGCTCGACGGCGGCGCAACCGCGCTGGGCGTGGAATCGACTATCGTCGACCTCTCTCGCCCGCAGCCGCGCCTGCTGCGCCCCGGTGGCCTGCCAGCAGAAGACATCGAGGCAGCGCTGGGTATGCCACTGCTACCTCCCTTACCCGCCACCCGGCCGGCGGCGCCGGGCATGCTGCCGACGCACTACGCACCGCGCACGCCGCTCACACTCGTTGTGGGCGAGCCGGGGCGCGCCCGCGCGCGGCTGCGCGAAGCAGTCGCGCACGCACTCGCACGCGGCCAGCGTGTGGGCGTACTGCAGCTCGAAGACGATGCTGAGCTTGCTGGCGCAGCCGTCGAGTGGGTGGGGAGCTACGCAGACGCGACGGGTTCCGCGCTGAGACTCTTCGACGCGCTGCGCAAACTAGACCAGCGCGGCTGCGATGTCCTGTTCGCGCGTGAGCTCGCCGAGCCCACGTCCGGCCTCGGTCGTGCACTAGCTGACCGCCTGCGTCGGGCGGCAACTCGGGTGATCGATACCTGATAAGGACTTACAATCGCCGCCAACACGGCAATGCGTCTCTCGCAGCGCGCCGACTATGCCGCCCACGCGATGGTGGAGATCGCGCGCTGGTACGGCGAGCGCCCGGTCCACGCCACTGAGATCGCGCAGCGGCAGGGCATCCCCGAACCGTATCTCGAACAACTGCTGCTCGCGCTGCGCCGCGCTGCGCTGGTGCGTAGCTACCGTGGACCGGGTGGCGGCTACACCTTGACCAGACCACCCGCTGCGATCAGCCTGGCCGACGTCGTCGCCGCCCTCGAAGGCCCGTTCGTACCGCCCGAAGAGGGCCTGCACGATGCCGAGGGCAACGACTCCGACCCGCTCACGTGCCCCATCCGCGACGCCTGGCACCTCGCCACAGCGACGATGCGCCGCATCCTCGACGGCATGACACTCGAAGTCCTGGTGGACCGCCAGCGCGAGATCGACACCAAGCGCGCCGCGCAGGCGGCCGTGGAGGCTGGCGCAACGCAATAAGGCCACGCCCCGCGCATCTCCCGATCGGAAAATCGAGATGCGGCGGCGGGCGTGTGGTGGGTCCCACCCATCACGGTGCGTTAAACTACGTAGCATCGGTTATTGCGTTTCAGCGTTCAGAAGGAGCGCAGTCGCGCCGATGCTTGGAGCGGGAGCCTGAGGGCTCTATCCAAACGCTGTGTCGACAACTTTTTCTGAACCATTCCATACAGCGAGCCGTAACCTCGCCGGCCAAATATGCACGCAACCACCAACAGTGTGTCCGCGTGCGGGCCATTCGGTGGACCTGTGAGGGTGGCCTCGGGGGATCCTGATCCGCACATGCCGAACATTGCCGAATTGAGCGAGCCGCCTATGACGTCCGACGGTGTGCTCCGCCGCACGCGCAAGCGACGAGACGACCTGGCGAACGTGCTCGAGAAGCTCGTCTACAACTTGCGCTGGTCGTGGGACCCGCCCACGGTCGATCTGTTCCGTGCCATCGCCCCCGAGCCCTGGTCGCGGACCCACAATCCGGTCGCCGTGCACAAGGCGGCTGGTCCAGACGCCCTCGCCGAGCACGCCGAGAGCATCCTTGCTCGTGGCGCTGAGCTCGAGCAGTACTTGAATCGCCCTTCGGCGCTCAGCGGCGTGCCCCGCATTGCCTACTTCAGCGCCGAATTCGCCATTGCCGAAGCGCTGCCGATCTACTCGGGCGGCCTGGGTGTTCTGGCTGGTGACCATCTAAAGTCCGCCAGCGACCTCGGCCTGCCGCTTATAGCCATGGGCCTCCTGTACCGCTATGGCTATTTCCGGCAGGTCATCGACGAGACCGGGTACCAGCACGAAGCCTATGACCGGCTCGACAACGACGCTGTCCCACTGATCCCCGTACTGGACAAGAACAAGCACCCGATCACGGTCGAAGTGCCCTTCCCGGGCCGCACCGTGCACGCGCGCATCTGGCGAGCGCAGGTCGGCAAGGTGCCGCTCTACCTGCTCGACACCGACCTCCCCGAGAACCGCGAGGACGACCGCTGGATCACCGGCCACCTGTACGGCGGCGACGAGGACACGCGCATTCGTCAGGAGATCGTTCTGGGCATCGGCGGCCTGCGCGCGCTACGGGCGATCCTGCCGAACGACGCGCAGCCGGAAGTCTTCCACATGAATGAGGGGCACGCCGCGTTCCTGAGCCTCGAGCTGGCGCGCGAGCGTCTGGCGGCCGGTCAGGCGACCGACTACGACGAGGCGGCGCTGCAGGTCTCGCCACACCTTGCCTTCACGACACACACCCCGGTGGCCGCGGGCCACGACGCCTTCCCCTCGGACATGGTAGAGGCGTACTTCGATGGCTACCGCCAGCAGCTCGGCTTGACCCATGAGCAGTTCATGCAGCGCGGTCGCCACGATCGCGACCAGCACTGGGAGCGGTTCAGCATGACCGTGCTTGCCCTGCGCAGCGCGGCCCGCCGCAACGGTGTCAGCCAGCTGCACGGCAAGGTCAGCAAGGAGATGTGGGGCGGCATCGGCATCACGCTGAAAGACGCGCCGCCGGTGGCCGAGATGGAGGCCATCACCAACGGCGTGCACACCGCGACCTGGATCGGGCCTGAGATGAGCGGTCTGTTCGATCGCCAGCTGGGCCGCGATTGGCGCACCCTGCCTGACCTGCGCACCAACTGGAGCGCTCTGTCTACGGTGGATCGCTCGGCGCTCTGGTCTGCCCGTACCGCACAGCGCGCGCGCCTGCTCGAGCGAGTCGATGCGATGTCCCACCACGAGGGGCTGGGTGGCCTGCACGCGGACGTCACACCCGACAAGGCGCTGGTCATTGGGTTTGCGCGCCGGTTCGCAACGTACAAACGCGCTGGTCTGATCCTGTCGGACCCTGAACGGCTCGTGCGACTGATGGATGGTGGCAATCGACCAGTCGTCGTCCTGTTCGCGGGCAAAGCGCATCCGCGCGACGATCCCGGCAAACTGCTCGTCCAGCGCATCTTCCATGCATCACGCGACGAGCGCTTCCGCGGCCGCCTCGTGTTCTTGCAAAACTACGACGTGGAAATCGCCCGCCTGCTCGTCCAGAGCAGCGACGTGTGGATGAACACGCCGCGGCGACCGCAAGAAGCCAGTGGCACCAGCGGCATGAAGGCCACGCTGAACGGCGCGCTCCATCTGAGCGAGCTCGACGGGTGGTGGGACGAAGCCTACGCGCCTGGTCTCGGCTGGGCGCTCGGGGCTGGCATCTCGGACGAGCTCGCCGGCGAGGCCCACGATGCCGCCGAAGCGCGCCAGCTGATGGATCTGCTCGAGCACGAGATCGTTCCCACGTTCTTCGACCGCGATGGGCATGGCGTACCGAACAACTGGCTAGAGCTGGTGACCAGCTCCATCCAGATCATGGCGCCCGACTTCAGCGCGCAGCGCATGGTGCGCGAATACGCCGAGCGGTTCTACGAGCCCGCCGGCGCCGCCGTCGCTCGCTAAGCCCGCACGCTCATCCTGAGCTAAGCCCGCCCGCTCATCCTGAGCCAAGCCCGCCCGCTCATCCTGAGCCTGTCGAAGGACGGGCGGGCTACTCGGCGAGCAAAGCCGCTACCGGCAACACTCCAAACACGTCACGCAGCGGCAGGACGGTGTTCCCGCCGCCCTGCGCGATGGTGTCGAGGACTTGCCCGCTGAGCACATCGCGATAGCGCGCAGCGGCGGGCACGTTCAGCCAGTCGTCGCGCCACACCTCGGGCCCGATCGGCGGCTGCATCGCACCCCGCAGCAACGTGGCAGTAAGCACCGGCGCCGCAACCACAAGCGTGCGCGCTTCCGCCGAGCGCGCGAACGCGCACACGTGCTGGTGCTTGTGCGCGCGACCCCCGGTGCGCAGTGGCGTGTAGCCCCCACCCACGAACAGCCCGGGCGTCTCCCGCCGCAGACACAGCACGCGGTGTGTGACCAGCATCTTCAGCCGGCCATCGTCGCGCTGCTCGAGCAAATCTCCGTGCAGCTTGCCCAGCTGCCGTTTCCGAAGCCCGAAGTCGACCGGCCGTCTGTTGTCAGGATCGACCAGCGAGAGGTCCCACAGCTCGTTGCCCTGGTAGATGTCGGCGACACCCGGCGAACCCAGCTTCAGCAACGTCTGCGAAAGCGAATTGAACACGCCAAAGAAGGCGACTTTTCGCTGCAGCTCCGCAAAATCATCGAGGAATGCGCGAGAGTCCGACGGGTCCAGCACCGCGTGCAGCCACTGCAGGACCGCCTCCTCGTAGGCGGTATTCGGCGTAATCCAGCTGGTGTGGACCTTCGCTTCTTTCAACGCCTTGAGCGCAAACTCGTCGATCCGGCGCGCAAACTCCGCGTCCGGACCAGTCGCGGGCCACGCGCCGAGCAGCGTCTGGTATAGCAGGTACTCCTCGTTGCGGTCGGGCGCCGCGCGGCCCTCGACCAGCACCTTCTTGCGGCCGTTCAGTCTGGTCCAGCGCGTGAGCGCGCTGCGCCACTCGCGCGGCAGCTCGCTCAGCACGTTGATACGGGCGCGAACGTCCTCGCTGCGCTTCGTGTCGTGGGTTGAGGTGCCCAGCAAAGACGCCGGCCACTCGCGCAGCCGATCCTGATTGGTGCGATGAAACGCGGTCAGCGAGCAACCAAACTGGTCGGGATCACCGCCCACTTCGTTGAGCGAGATCAGGCGGTTGTACTGATAGAAGGCGGTGTCTTCGGCGCCCTTGGCCATCACCGGCCCGGTGCTCTGCTGGAAGCGCGCGATGAACCGCAGCCGATCGGCGTCGCCGCCCGGCTCGAGCAACGTTTCGCCGACGAAGTCGAAGATCGACGGATCGGTACGCGGGTTGCGCCGCTTCGCTTCGATCACCGCCTCCCGAATCACGGCTCGATCGGCATCGGACATGGCGCCCGTGTCGGGATCGATGTAGGTGCGGTAAACGTCGAGCGCCGCGATCACCTCGCGGATGACAAAGGTCAAGCCGTTGAGCGTGAAGTCGCGGTGTCGGCGGTCACTCACGGCGATCCCCTTGAGCAGGTAGGCAAGCTCGTTGACCTCGCTGGCCAGTGAGATCAGCATGACCATCTTGCGGGTCGAGTTGACCAGATCGTCGAAGCGCTGCGTGCCCTGACGCAGGAAGCGGAAATAGATGGTGTTGAAGAAGCGCTCGTTGTGGCGAGCCACGAAGAGTCCATTGAGGAGATTCATGAACTCGTAGCCCGTGGTGCCACTCACCGGCCAGTCGGAGCGCAGTCGCTCGGCGCCGAGCAGGATCTTCTCGATCACGACGTAGAACTGCCCGTCGGCTGGCTCGGTCCCGAGGGCGTGCAGGCAATGCTCCTGCAGCACACGAAAGTAGCGTGCTGGGTCGCGCAGACCATCCGGATGATCGATGCGCAGCCCCTGGATCTTGCCTTCACGGAGCAGCCGCAGCAGCAGCCGATGCGTCTCCATGAAGACGTTGGGGTCCTCCATCCGCACCGCGGCCAGCTCGGTGATGTCGAAGAAGCGGCGGTAGTTGATCTCCTCCGCCGCAACGCGCCAGAAGCACAGTCGATACGTCTGCTCTTCGATCAACGCGTCGAGTCGGTCGAAGCTGCCTGGCTCCCCTGGCCGGCCGTTGAACACAACCAGGGTCTGCTCGAGTTTCGCGCGAAAGATCGCAGACGCCTCGTACAGCGCGCGAATGCGGCGCTTGGCGATCTCCTTCTCGCGGTTGCGCTCTTCGATCGCGGCCGGGTTGCTGATCTGCCGCGGTGGCAGGTGGCGTAGCGCGGTGATGATGCTGGCCAGCTCGAGGGAGTGGCTGTGCCGCCGCCCGAGCTCATCTTCCAGGTGCTCCAGGATGGGCTCGAGCAACAGCGTGTAGCTGTCCGGCGCCACGGGAAAGCGCTGTTCGTAGTACGTGATGACAAAGGCGCCGTCGATGTAGCTCAGCTGCAGCTCGCCGTTCTCGAGCACCTTGCCGTACTGATCTCCCAGCGTTGGCACGATGAGCTTTGGTCGAGTCAGGCCGGGCACGCTGAGCGGAGACCAGTTGATGTCGAAGAAACGCCCGTACACCGAAGCGGGCCCGTTCTCGAGCACGTCCAGCCAGCGGAAATTGCCCGGATCGCCAATGCCCATATGGTTGGGCACCACGTCCACGAGCTGGCCCATGCCGAACCGATTCTGCTCGGCGACGAGCGCCTCATAGTCCTCCTCTGAGCCGAGCTCAGGGTTCAGCGAGCTCGGATCGGCGACGTCGTAGCCGTGGGTGCTGCCCGAGCGGGCGCGCAGGTACGGCGAAGCATAGACGTGACTGATGCCCAGATCGTGCAGGTACGGCACGAGCTTGGCCGCGTCACGAAACGTGAAGCCCGCGTGGAATTGCAGTCGGTACGTCGCCGTCGGCAGCGGCGGAACCTCGCTCACGAGTCGCGTGCGAAGACCGCCGCGCTGCGCGGCTCGACCACACTCCCGCTCGCGCCATCGCTACTCAAGAGGCACTGCCAGCCATCCTGGTTGACCTTGTATGACGTGTCGCCAAAGTTCGCCACGAGCAATCGCTCCGAGCCTTCGTGCCAACGCCGCACTCGCAGCACATCTCGAGTAACGGCCTCCGCCGAAGTGTGTTTCCGCGACTGATCGGCGAGAACCGCGTCATCGCGCCGCAGCCGCAGCATCGCTCTGTACAGCTCCTGGACGGCACTGTGCTCGGCCTCATCCAGCTTCAGCTTCGATGCCAGGAACGTGGACTCTGCCTGCGGGTCGGGGACGTCGGTGAACTTCGAGAAGGCCTTGAACTCATTGCGGCGTCCTTCGGTGACCAGTCGCCCGAGCTCAGGATTGTGGTCGGTGAAGTACTGGAACGGCGACGAAGCACAGAACTCCTGGCCCATGAACAGAAACGGCGTTTGGGGCAGGAACAGCAGCAGCATCGACGCCACCTGGTACCGCTCGAGGTCGAGGCGGTGGTGCAGGCGGTCGCCGAGCGGCCGGTTGCCGACCTGGTCGTGGTTCTGAATCGTGTACACGAGCTGCCGCGCGAGCTCCGTCGGTGCGGGTTGGCCGCGCAGCCACCCGCGCTGGATGCAGCGCGCCACTTCTTCCAAGGTACCGGCAAAGTGCGCGTAGTAGCCTTCGTGATCGCCCGCCAGGTAGCGGCGCAGCGCGTGGTGAAAATCGTCCGCGTACACGGCATCGATGCCGAGGCCGCCCTCTGCCACTGGCCGCAAATAGCGGGCGTCGTTCTCGTGTGATTCGGCGATCAGGATGCCATCCCGCGCTCCCGCCCCGAGCTTGCGCGTTTGGTTGAGCGGGATCCCATCGAACACCTCCGAGAGCTCGGCGAGGATGTGCTTCGGCGATTGGTCGTAGATGGCGTGCGTGGCATCCAGGCGGAGCCCATCGACGTGGTACTCGGTGCGCCAGTAGCGCGCGTTGTCCAGCACCAGGCGTCTCATCCACGGATTGTCAAAGTTGATCGCCTCGCCCCAGGGTGTCTTGTAGCGGCCGGTGAAGTAGTCCTTAGCAAATGCCCTGAGATAGTTCCCGTCGGGGCCGAAGTGGTTGTAGACCACGTCCTGGATGACGCCCATCCCTGCCTGATGTGCGGCATCGACGAACCGCTTGAAGCCGTTTGGGCCGCCGTACACATGGCTTGGCGCGAACCAGTCAACACCGTCATAGCCCCAGTTGCGAGAGCCCGGAAACTCGCCGATCGGCAGTGGCTCGAGTGCCGTGATACCCAGCTGTTTGAGCCGCGGCAATTGCTCGATCGCACTTTCGAACGTCCCCGCGGGCGTGAAGGTGCCGAAGTGCAGCTGATAGATGACCAGGCCATCCATGCCGATGCCCGGCCAACCCTGGTCGCGCCACTTGTACGCGTCGGGGTCCACAACTTCAGATGCGCCGTGCGGACCGTCAGGCTGGCTGCGCGAGTACGGATCTGGATACGCGGCCTCGTCGTTCACGCGGAACCGATACCTGTCGCCCGCCTTCGCCTGCGCGACCATCCCCTCCCAGACGCCGTCTGCCCCCGCGGTGAGCGCCACGCCCCGCTCCCCGATCTCGACATCAACCGACCGCGCCGCTGGCGCAGAGACCCGAAAGCGCACCCCCTCCTGCAAGAGCAGCGCCCCCATCTCCAAGCGCCAGTCCGAACGACTCAAGCGGCGGCCGATGCGCAAGCCATGTGCCACATCAAGAGTGAACCCATCGGCCCGCACGTGCGAGCGGCGATACTGTCCGTAGCACACGCATGGTGCAGCTCGACGATTACTACGGGCCAAACGCCGGCTATGTGGCCGAGTTGCTCGAGCAGCAGGCCGCGGCCCAGGCGCCCTTGCAAACGCTCACACCGCAAGATGGGCAGCAGTTGTCCCAGGCCGCGGCGGCCGCGGCCCTGGCGCAAGGCATCCGGCTGTTCGGCCACCGTGGCGCGCAACTGGATCCGCTCGGCTCCGAGCCGCCAGGCGATCCGCAGCTCGATTACGGCGCCCACGGCCTGGACGAAGCCACGCTCCAACAACTGCCGGCCACCGTCGTCGGCGGCCCAATCAGCCACGACGACGACATCAAGACCGCGGCAGACGCCATTCACCGCCTGGAGCAGATCTACTGCGGCACGACCGGCTACGAGCTCGCCCATGTCGGCGATGCGGCTGAACGCGTCTGGCTCCTCGAGGCTGTCGAGGAGCAGCGCTTCCGGCCCCCCAAAGACCCCATCGACGAGCGCGAGCTGCTCGACCGGCTCACCGAGGTGTCGGCGTTCGAACGCTTCCTCCACCGCGCCTACCCCGGCCAGACGCGCTTCTCCGTCGAAGGCCTGGGCATGCTCATCCCGATGCTGGACGAGCTGATCGCGGACGCGGCCCACTTCGGCACCCGCACGATTCTGCTGGGCATGGCCCATCGCGGACGCCTCAACGTCCTGGCGCACGTTCTGGGCAAACCGTACGCCCGCATCCTGGGCGAGTTCGAGGGCCGTGAGCCGACCCGCCGTGCCGTGGCCTCCGAGAGCACCGACGAGGGCTGGACTGGCGACGTCAAGTACCACGCCGGAGCCCGCCGCGCCTACCACTCTGAATCTAGCGGCACCGTGAGCGTGGTCATGGCCCCGAACCCCAGCCACCTGGAGTTCGTGAACCCGGTCGTGGAGGGCATGACCCGCGCCGCCGACGAAGACCGCCGTCCGCGCGGCAAACCGCGCCAGGACGAGGCAGCCTCGCTGTGCGTACTGATCCACGGCGACGCCTCTTTTCCGGGCCAGGGCGTCGTCTCCGAAACCCTCAACCTGTCACGGCTGCCCGGGTACCGCACCGGCGGCACGCTGCACATCATCGCCAACAACCAGCTCGGCTTCACCACCGAGCCCGGCGACTCACGCTCGACGCTGTACGCCAGCGATCTGGCCAAGGGCTTCGAGATACCCATCATCCACCTGAATGCCGATGACGCACTGGCGTGTCTGGCGGGCGTCCGCCTCGCCGTCGCCTACCGCGCGCAGTTCGCCAAAGACGTCCTGATCGACCTGATCGGCTACCGCCGCTGGGGCCACAACGAGGGCGATGATCCCTCGTTCACACAGCCGCGCATGTACGGCGTGATCAGCAGCCAGCGGACCGTGCGGGAAAAGTTCGCCGCCGACCTCGTCGAGCGCGGCGTGGTGCAGGACGGTGAGCCCGAAGCGTTCTTGAAAGCCGGCCTGGACGAGTTCCAGCGCATCCGCGAGAGCGTCCGCCAGCGCGCCGACGGTCGCGCCGAAGACCTCAACGGCCAGGTCAGCGCTGCGCCAGCGGCCCCACCCACGGCCACCACCGTTGATTGGGACACGCTCAAGCAGCTCAATCACGCCCTGCTGACGTTTCCCGAAAGCTTCACCGCGCACCCCAAGCTGGACCGCGCCTTGCAGCGCCGCCGCGAAGCCTTCGAACGCCCAGACGCACCCGTGGACTGGGCGCACGCCGAGACCCTCGCCTTTGCAACCCTCCTTAAAGACGGTGTCCCCGTGCGCCTGGCCGGCCAGGATGCGATTCGCGGTACCTTCAGCCAGCGGCATCTCGGCTTCTACGACGCGCGCACCGGCAAGCCGTATGTACCACTGGCCGAGCTGAGCGATGCGCATGCGTCCTTCGAAGTGCAGAACAGCCCCCTGTCGGAGGCCGCGGTGCTCGGCTTCGAGTATGGCTACAGCGTCCAGGCGCCCGAGGCACTGGTGCTCTGGGAGGCCCAGTACGGCGACTTCATCAATGGCGCTCAGGTCATCGTCGACGAGTTCGTGGTCTCCGCCGAGGCCAAGTGGGGGCTGCGATCCGGGCTGGTCCTGCTCTTGCCGCATGCATGGGAGGGACAGGGACCCGACCACTCGAGCGGCCGACTCGAGCGCTTCCTCGAGCTCGCCGCGGAGGACAGCATCCGCGTCGCCAATTGCACCACCGCCGCCCAGTATTTCTGGCTTCTACGGCGACAAGCGGCCAGCCTCGGCCACAACCCACGGCCACTGATCGTGATGACGCCTAAGAGCTTGCTCCGCCATCCACTGGCTGCCTCGCGCTCGGTGGACCTCGTCGAGGGCCGCTTCCAACCTGTCCTCGACGACGCCAGTGCGCGCGAACATCCGTCCCGCGTGCACCGCATCGTGCTGTGCAACGGCCACGTGTGGGCCGACCTGCAAGCCGATGATCGCCGTGGCGCCGCTACAGAGAGCGTGGCCGTAGTGCGACTCGAGGAGTTGTACCCATTTCCCGCTGACGAGCTCGCCGACACGCTGGGGCGCTACCGCGAAGCCGCTGAGATCGTCTGGCTGCAAGAGGAACCCAGCAACATGGGCGCGTGGCCTTTCGTCATGCCACGGCTGGAGGCGCTCGCGGGAAACAAGAGCATCCGCTACGTCGGACGGCCCGAGCGGGCCAGTCCAGCCGAGGGCTGGAGCGAGACCCATCGCGCCGAACAGCAACGCATCATTTCTGAAGCTCTCGAGGGAGTCCCGAGCCATGCCCACTGAGGTGCGCGTTCCCGCGCTCGGCGAGTCGGTCGTCGAGGCCACCGTCGGCGCGTGGCTCAAGCGCGAAGGCGAACAGGTCGAAGCCGGCGACACGCTGGTGCAGCTCGAAACCGAAAAGGTGAACGTCGATGTCGCCGCCGATGCGGCTGGCGTGCTCGGCGGCATTCAGCATCGCGAGGGCGACACCGTCCACCCCGGCGACGTCCTCGCCACACTCGACGCTGCCGCCCGTGCCTCCACCGATGCGAGTCCGTCAACCGCGGCCGCTGAACCTGCTGCCGATCGTGCTCACGCCTCGCCAGTCGCGCGCCGCATGGCCGAGGAGCACGGCCTCGACCTCTCCTCTATCCAGGGCACCGGGACCGGCGGCCGCGTGACCCGCGAAGACGTCGAACGCCACGTTGCGCCGACTGATGGGGCGGGCGCACCGCCGGCGCGCCCGCCGCAAGTCGCGCCATCCGCGCCGGCCGCGGCGCAGGACAAGCGGGGCGAGACGCGCATTCGCATGACCCGCCGCCGCCAGACCATCGCGCAGCGGCTGCTCGAGGCGCAGCGCACGGCGGCCATGCTCACGACGTTCAACGAAGTCGACATGACCGCGATCATGGCCATCCGCTCCCGCCGCCGCGAGGCGTTTCAGAAACGCCATGGTGTTGGCCTCGGGTTCATGTCGTTCTTCACGCACGCGGTCTGCTCGGCGTTGAAGGAGTTTCCGAACCTGAACGCTGAGATCCGCGGCGAGGAAATCGTCCAGAAGCACTACTACGACATCGGCATCGCCGTGGGCGCCGAAGGCGGCCTCGTGGTGCCCATCGTGCGCGATGCCGATCGCAAGAGCTTCGCCGACCTGGAACGCGAGATCGCCGCGTTAGCCGAAAAAGCGCGCACGAACACGTTGACCCTGGATGATCTGCGGGGCGGCACGTTCACGATCACCAACGGCGGCGTTTTCGGCTCCCTGCTGTCCACGCCGATCCTGAGCCCGCCGCAGGTAGGCATCCTGGGCATGCACAAAATCCAGCCCCGCCCCGTGGTTTTAAACGATCAAGTAGTCATCCGCCCGATGATGTACCTGGCCCTGACGTACGACCACCGCATAGTGGACGGCCGAGAAGCCGTCCAGTTCCTGGTGAGAGTCAAGGAGTTAGTCGAGGACCCCACGGAGCTGCTCTTGGACTAAAAGCCCCTCTCCCTCTGGGAGAGGGGTTGGGGGTGAGGGCTAGCTAATGAACCCAAACTTCAGAGCCGGCGACAGAACCGTCCACAATCTTCAGCGGGCCAGAGAACTGCGCCGAAACGCAACAGACGCCGAGCGTACCTTATGGCGCCTGCTGCGCGACGAAGCATTTGCAAAATGGAAGTTCCGACGCCAGCACGAATTCGGCCCGTTCATCCTGGACTTCTTCTGCGCCCAAGCGAACCTCGTGGTAGAGGTTGCTCGTGGTAGAGGTTGACGGCGGCCAGCACTACTCCGACGAAGGCGCAGCAGCCGACGAGCAGCGGACTCACGTTCTCGCGCTGAATGGCCTCCGCATCCTGCGATTCACCAATACCCAGGTGCTGATTGAGCGGGACGCGGTTGCTGAGGCGATCAGGCTCGCGCTGACTGGGAGCTAGCCCTCACCCCAGCCCTCTCCCAGAGGGAGAGGGAGAAGTCGCCTGGCCCTCTCCCAGAGGGAGAGGGAGAAAATCCAACTAGTCCCAGGCGATGTTGTCCCAGGCGATGTTGTCCCAGGCGATGTTGTCCCAGGCGATGTTGTCCCACGCGGTCTGGTCCCAGGCGATGTTGTCCCACGCGATGTTGTCCCAGGCGATGTTGTCCCAGGCGATGTTGTCCCACG
>WNFU01004897.1_pt1 | contig 31250 bp, 22 predicted proteins | sample 5400121 | NCBI WGS metagenome assembly WNFU01 (sample SAMN13153360, study PRJNA577476) | soil metagenome | isolation source: 100 cm soil or saprolite under grassland replicate 1 | place: USA:California | collected 2016-06-15
GCCGGCAAATTGTTCTGGGGAATGCCTTTCAGCGGCCCGATCGGTGTCACAATCGTGGGTGTGACCGGCTTTTCAATGAGCAGATCACGCGAAATCAGCAGCGTTTCGGTGGTAAATATTTGCGGAATCGTCTGCGGATCGAGAGCCACGTAGCCTCGCCCTTTGCCATTTTTGGCGATGTCCGCCATCAGCTGAACGTTGGCATCGTTGCCGACGGAAACCGTCGAAACCGTGATCCCCTCATGCGCCATCCGGGTCACGAGTGCCTGAAAGTCCGCCTTGTCGGTAAGTCCATCTGAGAGCACGATGACATGTTTGATCGCCGCCTGCTTGGTGGCGATGACGCGGTGCGCTTCGACCATCGCCTTGTAGAGGTCGGTGCCGCCATCGGATTGAAGTCCAGCGAGCCGTTCGGAAATCCACTCGCCTTTGCCGACTTGGCGAAAAGGCAAAGCCCAATCCCAATTGGCATCGAAAGCCAGGACGCCGACCTGGTCCGTCGGATTCATAATGTCGGCGGCGGCGATCGCCGCGGCTTTGGCGAGATCGAGCTTGGTGCTGCCTTCCGAGCCGGCGCCCATGCTGCCGGACTTGTCGATGACGAAAAGCAGCGCCACATGGGGCATCTCGAGACGCGCCGGCGGCCGCATATCGACGGGAATAATGCGCTCGAGCGGCGTGCGAAAATAACCTCCCGCGCCGTAACTTTGCGACCCGCCGATCACGAGCAAGCCGCCACCGAGGTCGCGGACATATTTCTCGATGGTCTCCATCTTGGCGTGCGTGAGTTGAAAGGCGGGAACGTTGTCGAGCACCAAGAGATCGTACGCCGAAAGCTCGGATAAAGAGAGCGGATGAGCGTCCGCCGCCGATTCCACGACTGCGTAGCCCTGCACTTGCAAGACGCGGGAGATCACACGCTGGCTTTCCTTGTGCGCCGACAGCAAGAGTACCCGCGGCGGCCCCTTCACTTCGACCACGCCCTGCAACAAATTGTTCTCTGCCAGCGTGTCGTCGGGCGACTCGATGAGCAGTTCGTAAGTATGGTTGCCGCGCGCTCTCAGGCTGTCGCGAAAAATGACCGGATTGGTGCCTGCTTTTAAATGAATTTCCTGCTCAGCATGCAACGACCCATCGCGCAGCAAGCGAATGCGCGCCGACGCCTCGCGCAAACTTTCAATCGCTCCGCGAATTTCAAATCCCTCGGCGCTATCCACTTGGCGCGGCAAGACAAGATCACTCAGGTAGATTTCATTGCGCCCGCGCGACAGACTGACGGGCAACGTCCAGACCGAAACCTCTTGCGCGCGCAATAGCGGAATCACGCGAGCGGTTTCGTTACGGTTTTCGTTGCCGTCGGAGATCAGGAGAATTTTCCCCTGGCGGCCTTCGCCGACCTGCGCGACCGCTGCTTGGAGCGCCGCCTGGATATCAGTCTCGTCACGATCCAAGCGCGCGCTGAAGTCGCTCATCGGAACCTGCTCCCGCGGCAAAGAATCCCACTCCGGCGTGCGGGCAAAAGTCAGTAGCCCGGTGCGTGTCTCGGGTCTTTGAAACCGCTTGGCGGCTTGGAGAACCTCCTGCGCCTTCTCGCGCCCTTCTTGGCCGACGCTACGCGACAGATCCACGCCAAGGATGACATCCAATGCGTTGGTCGACTTGAAGATTCGCGGATTCACCAGGGCCACCACCAGTGCGGCCAATGCAACGCTGCGAATCATGATCGGGTACGTTGGCATTCCTTGTCGAAAAGCTAGGAGCAGTTCGAGTGCGAGCAAAATAAGGACGATACCCAGAAGCACCGGCCAGAGGGAAAATCCGCTTTCAGCAACGCTGGTAGACTCGGGTCCGCCCTTAATAGCTGCGTTGAAGTTAACCCTCGGCAGAATTTGTGACTCGGTTTCATCGAGAAGATTGATCGCGAAGCGACCTTCTCGGCTGGCGCTTCGGAAAGTGTAAAACCCCGTCTGCCAAGTGTCGGCGAACATCAGCGGGCTCGAAGCCACGGTGAAATTCTCTTTGTTCCCCGAGGGCAGGACAATTTCGATCGCGTCGTCGCTAACCGGCAAACGAAGCGCGAACGGCGTGCCGGCCTGGGCGCTCTGACCGGGAAATTCAACGCGCTGGGGCTGCAGCCAGCCGAGCGCGTTGTGCAACAAGACCGGAAACGCAACCCTGAGCGGCAGATCCGACGCCATGAGGTCGAAACCGATAAACAGCACGCGGAGCTTGCCCTTCTCCCAAGCGTAGAGGAGCGGGTTGTCCTGCGCGCGAGCCAGTACGATTCCTTCACCTTTGACCGACACGCGCAGGGCCTCGTGGATCCTCAGGTCTCCCAGACTGATGCCTTCGGTGATCGGGTGTTTTGCAATCGGCGAAAGGATTCGCGGATTTTGAACTTTACCGTGAATCTCCAGCGGTAGATTCGGCGCAACGGTGTTAATGAGGATAAAGTTGCCTTGCTTGAGCGCCGGCGGGATCACACGATCGAAAATAACCACATCGAATTGATCGCGTGACTGCGCCAAATCCTCTCCCCAGCGCGGCTGCGCGGTCACCTGCACATTTGCGAAGAATCGCAACAGGTTACTCAGATAGGGATTTCCCGGACCGATATAAAGTATCCGCACTGGGGGCGCATCGTTGACGGCTAAATAAGCTTGATTGTCGGTGGCAAAGTCGTCCGCGATTTCCAATCTGGCAATCAGCGCCCCGCTCAAGCTGCCATCGTAGGGATAGATCAGCACCCGCCGGTCATCGGCGCCGATTTCGATTTCTTCGCGAATCAAAGTTCGTTCACCCAACGAGAGCACCAATGGGATGCGCATCGCCCTGTTCGTGTAGTTTCTCACGTGCACCATGATTTCCACCGACGACGGATGCTCGGGATGGCGCCGCACTTCGAAGCCGACGATGCCGACATTGTCGTTGCCGCCGTCAACTTTGATGAATCGGAAATGCGTCGTCGCTTTGGCGTACTCTTCGGCGCCCGCGAAAGCGCCGTCGCTAATCACTACGACGCGATCCGGACTGCTGCGCTTGAGAAACGCATGGGCAAAGAGAATCGCTTCTTTCACGCGTCCGGGCGCGTCCGTGGCTTGTAAGTTTCTTCCGAGTTCGCGCAGCCTGCGTTTATCGGCGGTAAAGGGCGCCAACAGTCGCGGCTGCGCGCCGCCGCCGATGACCATCATTTTTTGCTCTGATGTTAGCTCATTCACCAACGACAGAAATTCCCTGCGCGCGGCGTCGAATCGAGAGCCGCTTTTGCCTTTGGCTTTCATGCTGGCGCTAAGGTCGACGACCACGACGATATCGCCCGAGAGCGCACCGAAGTGACGCAATGATGGATCGGCCAGGGCCACGATCAAAGCCGTTGCCGCGAGCAGTTGGAGGATGAGGAGAAGATTCTTGCGTAGAAGCCAGCCCAGGCGAGTACCCAACGGCCGTTCTCTAAGTACGCGCTCCCATAGAAACAGCGCCGTCGTGCCGATCTTCAACCCTCTGGGTTTAAGACTGTGGAGAAACAGAATGAGCGGGAGCGCCCCAGCCAGGAGCATGAGCGCGGTTGGCAGTCGCCAGAGCATAACTCACGCCACACTGCTCGCCTGACGCAACGTCCGCAAGACAAAATCGTCGAATGGGACCTGCGTCGACGTGCGCAGATAATCAATCTGCCGGTTAGCGCACACCGTTTCTATTTCCTTGAAGTATCCCGTCAATTCCGCCTGAAACTGTCGCACCAAATCCTCGTCGAGAAAGAATTTCCGCTCGCGTCCGCCTTCGACGTCGACTAATGCGACATCGCCCCAGGGCTTGGGGTGAAGCTCTTGTTCATCGACGATGTGAATGACCAACAGCTGGTAGCGTTTCGCCGAAAGCTCTTCCAAGGCCGCGCGCCAGCCGGCAGGATCGAACAGGTCGCTGACAATGACCACGAAGCCGGGATGAGGAAAGAGATTCGTGAAAGCGTGAATCGCCGCCCGCAGGTTGGTCTCGTGGGCACAGGAAAGTTTGGTGAGAAAGCTGAACAGGCTGAGAATCTGTTTCCTACCCCGTCCGAGGGTCAACGGCGCGTGCAGACGCTCCGAAAACGACGCGCCACCGACCCGATCGAGATTTTTCAAGCCGATATAGCCGAGCGCTGCGGCGACTTTTTTGGCATAGTCGATCTTCGCCGGTGTTCCCTCGGCCATCGACCGGCTCGCGTCGACCAAGAGATAAATATTCATTTCCTCCTCGGCGGTGAATACTTTCAACAGCAGCCGCTCGAGGCGTCGGTAAATATTCCAGTCGACGTAGCGCAGGTCGTCGCCGTGTTGATAGCGCCGGTAGTCGGAAAATTCCAAACTGAAACCCTTGCGCGAAGCCGTATGCTCGCCTCTGGCTCCTGCCCAACTCAGTCGCTTGGCGATCAGATGGAGCCGTTCGAGCTTGCGGAGAAACTCAGTGTCGAAGAAGGTTTCGGGTGCCAAGGATTGAGTGTCGAGTGTCGCGTGCTGATTGTCGCGTGTCGACAAGACAACTTCTTCTCTCTTCCCGTCACTATTTTTGTTGGCCCGAGCGAAACTACGGATCTTTCGCTTGGCACGACGAAGAATACTTGAGACGACTTCAGCGATACGTGTGGAGCTTTTTCCGAAACTCGACACTCGGGACTCGACACTCATAATTTTCTACGCGACCTCCGGCACCTGCGTGACGATTTCATGCAAGATCTTTTCCGCATTAATGCCCTCGGCGTCTGCTTCCAAATTGAGGATCAACCGATGGCGCAAGCTCGGCAGTAATGATGTGCGAATGTCTTCGAAGGACACATTCGGCCTGCCGGCCAAAAGCGCGCGCGCCTTCGCCGCCAGGATCATGCTCTGCAGCCCGCGCGGGCTCGAACCATAGAGGACAAATCTTTGCGCCAATCCGCCGGAGCCGTTGCCCTGCTTCTGCTGCGGGTGCGTGCTCATCACCAAACGCACCACGTAGTCCTTCACCACCTCGGCAAGGGGGACTTCCCTGACCCACTGGCGCATTTGCAGGATACCCGGGGCGTCCAGGACTTCGCGCGGCGCGGCAGGCGGCGCGGCCGTGGTTAGATCGGCGATGCGCGCCAACTCTTCACGGCTCGGAAACTGCAGTAGCAGCTTGAAAAAGAAGCGGTCCACCTGCGCCTCGGGCAGCGGATAGGTTCCTTCCATCTCGATCGGATTCTGTGTGGCCAGCACCATGAAGGGATTTTCCAAGCGATGAACCTTGCCGCCAACGGTGACGCTCTGTTCCTGCATCGCTTCCAACAGCGCCGACTGCGTCTTTGGCGTGGCGCGGTTGATCTCATCGGCCAACACGATATGCGCAAACACCGGCCCACGCTGAAATTCGAAGACTTTGCGTCCCGCCGGGTCGTCGGTGAGCATATTGGTGCCGGTAATATCCGCCGGCATGAGGTCGGGCGTGAACTGAATGCGCGAAAAGCTGAGATTCAGAATTTCGCCGAGGCTGCGCACCATCAGAGTTTTACCCAGGCCTGGCACGCCTTCGAGCAGGCAATGTCCGCCGCACACCAGCGCGATGAACACCTGGTCGATTAACTCTTGGTGACCGACGATCACACGCGCCATCTCAGCGCGCAACTCGTCGAATGTACGTCGGGCGATGCCGATGCGCTGTTCAATTTCCTCGACAGATTCCATGATGCCCCCGATGACTGGAGTTATGGAGTATTAGAGTGATGGAATGATGGGTTAATCCCCCCAAAACTCCAATACTCAACACTCCATCACTCCAACCCGCCTTGGCTCATTTTTTCGTTTCAGTCGTTCCCAGCGACATAAAATAATTCTTAATCGTTTCCTTCAAGCCTTCCGGCACACGCTCGGAATTCAGTTCCTGCTCCGCCTGGCGACGGTAAGAAGCAACCACGTCGGCTTGCGAAAGTCCGCTCTTGCCAGGTGTCGGTTTGCCTTTGAACACGATTCCGCTGCTTTCGCCCTCGCCCAGCAAGCCTTTGACTTGGGTCGAAGCGCCGGCGCGATGTTCCGGCAGTGAACGGTATCCTTCGTCTTGTTTTCCCGGCTCCTTGCCGGGCCGGTTGCTTTGGTTCTTATCCTTTACGCCGTCGGCAGGTGATTCTTCCTCGTCTTTTTCTTCGCTGCGCACTTGGTTCTGACCCTTATCACCCTGGCCTTGTTTCATCATCTGCTCGAGAAATTGCTGGGCATCCAAAAGCGCTCGTCGATCCAACTCGCCGGTGACCTGTTTATCCATCTTATCGAGAAATGACTTGAGCTCATTCTGCGTGAGCCCTTGACCGGCGCGCGGCTCGCGCGCCAGTTGGCGCTGGAGTTGTGGCAGCGTCGCCAGTCGTTCCATCCACTGCGGCGCCAAATCTTGTACCTGTTTGCTGGCGTCGGGAAGCTGCGTGAAATCTCGCGCCGCTTCCAATTCTGCCTTCAGATCTTTGAGACTTTGCTGGCTTTCGGCGGCCGAAAAGGAATCTTTGTCCGCCCCTGACTTTGTCACGGCCTCGAACTTTTTGGCGACGCCGCCGGCTTCCTTTTTGACTTGCTCTTCGGCAGCTTTCGCGTCGACGCCTTTCTGCGCGACTTTTTCCAGCTCCTGACCCATTCTCAGGCTCTCGCGCAAGCCTTCGTTCTTGGCTTTTTCCTGGAGCTCGCGGGAAAACTCGCGGAGTTTGTGCGCCAGTGTCTGCGGCGGTGAAGTCCTGTCCTTGTCAAAAAACTGCCGGTCGACACCGAGCCAAAGCAGCATAAACCAGAGTCCCAGAAGTGGCAGCGCCAGATAGGCCGGCCAACCCCAGCGCCGCGGAAATAGTCTTCTCGGCTCGACTGAGCGTAATCTCTCCTCAGCTTGTTTCAGCACCAACAACGCGGCGCCACCGGCTTCCGCGCGGGTCGATATTTCCCAGGCGGTGATGGCGCGTTCGTCAAGCCGGAGCGTTTTATCTAACCGAACTAGTGTCCGCGTTGCGTCTTGGCGCTGCCAGCGCCGTTGATAAAACGCCACTGGCGCGAGCCCGACAAATAGCGCCGCCGGCACCAGCCACCGCAGCGCGCCGTTGGCTAGATAGACATGCAGCGGCAGGAGCAGGATTGCCAGCGTCCACGAAATGCAAAAGACCGCGGCGAAAATTTGCTCGTGCCGCTTGCGCCGCTCCCAGCCGATCAGCTCGGCGAATTTGCTTTTGAGTATTTCTATCTCAGTGCTCAAAATAGCGGCTCCCGTTTAAGCGCCCAGCGGTGCAAGGCGTAACCGGCGCCGCCGAGCAATAAATGATAAACTACGTGAACGTAGAGCCCCGGCCATCGGGCGCCGAACAGGACGAGCGGCGGCACCTCTTGCCGGCCCAAAAAGGCCAGCACAAAAGCCACTGGATTTAGCGGCAAATAGAACAACGCCGAAAGAATCACCAGGCAAATAAAAAAGCTCCGAATAAAAACTTGCCGGCTTTCAATCCGGCGCTCCCAGAGCGCCAATGTGGCCAGTCCCCAGACGCCATAGCTCAAAGCGTAAAACGGCAAAAGCAAAAACGTCACGGCGATACTCGATAACGGTGTCCGGGCGATTGCCCCGGCCCAGACCAAGAACGGCGCGCAAAGAAGCACGGAGAAACCAATATGCACCACAAGAAAATAAAGTTGCGCCCGGCTGATCGCGGCGAGCGGCTGGCCTTGGTCGCGACGCCAATGCTTGAGCGGACGAAAGCGCCAGGGGGCGAATTCTTGATTGGCCACCCGCAAAGCAAAATAGACCACCAGCAGCAAAGCGGTCACCGACGACACCTTAAAAAGACTTGCCGAACCGCTCCACGTCTGGGCGTCCAAGGACGGCACGTACAACGACAGGAACTCCACCGGGGCGAGAATGATTAAGAGGTAGAAGTAGACGGCGAACCCATGGCCTTCGCCGAAGTACACTTCGATGCTCTCGTGCCAGACCGGATTGTTTCTCATTCGTCTTCCCCGCTGGTCAAAGGAATGATCGCGCGGAAAATCGCGTAGCCTTGCGCTTGAATGCGCGAATCCTCCACCCGCACGCGCGGCTCCGGGTCTTTTACCCAGCCGAAGAATACCGCCGCGCCGCCGGCCCATCTGGCGTCGGCGTCGCGCGGAAAAAATGACGAGTGAAACAAAATATCGCGGGTCTTGTCCGGAAACGTCACTTCGCGAAAGTTCAACGTGTCGGCACGCTGAACCGCCGACTCGTTTTGCCCGTTGGCGCCGGTGAGCGGAAAAATCTTGCGCCAACTGGCGCCGCGCGGAATCGCTCCTAGATCGAATCGTTTTCCCGGCACCAAGAGCCAACAGTTGGTGAGGTCTTTGGCGCTTTGGTTATCGACTTGCAGCGCCAGTTTGTCGCCCTGGGCCTCTAACTCGGCGCGCATCGGGAATCGGTCGACATGGCGCATGCGGAAGAGCCGGTAGTCCCATTCTCGTAGCGGCATCCGGTAATGGCTCGTGCCGCCGCCGTCCTGGATGACCACGGCTTCGTCCATTGTTTCTTGCGTCCGGCTAGAGACCGGCGTGAGATCGATCCAACCGCGCTCCATCTGCAGGTCATAGTTGCGCAGCTGCGTCGAAAACAGCGCCAGATTCGCCTGCGCCTCAACGAAGCCGTCGCCGCTGCTCTCGAGCACGGTTGATGACAGAAGCACGCCGTCGGGAATATTGCCGCCGTGGCTAAAATGGACGTAGCCCAGCGCCGTACCGGCCGTAACGAACATCACGAACCCGATCAACAAAATTCGCGGCGCCAGCCGTTTGCGTTGCCATAGCCATGCGAGTACGCCGATGCCAAGGAGATAGCCAGCCATGGCGATCAATAGTGAGCCGGAAGGCACGTAGGTCGATAGAAACGACGGGCTGACAATCAATTGGGCAAATACTGAATCGTTCCACTCGGTGCGAAGCGCCGGCTCGTCGGTGCCGATCGGTGCAATAAGAGTTTGCAAAAATCGCGGCAAGCCACTCCACTGTGACAACGGCGGCCGGCCGACGTCGAGGGCCAGATAGAGGATGCGGCCGCGCCCCCGGCTCGTTTCCACGAGTACCGGGATTCCGTCACTTTCAGCCAACGCCTTGCCGTGCACGACGCGCGACGTCTGTGCCCAAACGCCGGCGAGATTTACCGACCGTTCATCCTTGTCGGCATGCGGCACGAATGAGATCCGCTTGGCGCCGGTCACGCGCACGGGTAGAAAACGACTGATGGCCGCCTCCTGGTACAGCGCATAATTGAGACTGCCAATAATCACCATCCTGCCCCCAGCCGTGAGCCAGGTATCCAGCGCAAGCAGCTGAGAGCGCGACAGATCGCGCAGGGACTGGTCGTAGAGAATCAGATGGGACACGCCGAGCAGTGCTCGGGGATCCGCAGACAATTCGCCCGGCGAAAGCGACACCAATCGGCTTTGCGCCGAAGCGGCTAACGAGATCGGCGGCAGCCCGCTGCTTTCACTCATTAGCAACAACACCGGCGCCGGGGAGAAATAGCGGCGCAAATCGAGCTCCCGCGAAGTCCTACCCTCAGCGCTGGAAAATGTGATGGTCAGTGGACGGCTGATGAAATCAGGATCGACAGTCAGTTGAACGGTTTTGCGCGCTTGTGCGGCGAGAAAAACCTCGCGCCGATAATTGACCCGATAGGGAGTTCCACCCTTGGTTGCGCCGCCTTTCCATACTCGGACCTCGAGAGTCCCTTCGACTGGGCGACCCGTGTTATTGAGCGCAATCTCCAAGGGAAACGGTCGTCCAAGTTGAAATACGCCATGAAAACCGACCTCGGGATCAATGACAATCTCTGCGCGGACAAAGGACGGGGCAAGAATAGCGATGACAATGGCAGAGAAAAGCATGAGCGCCGAGAATATCCGCGCCCATCGGTTGCGTGTTGGTTTAGGGTTAGCGAAGGGCCGCTGCCGATTGAATCGCCGTGGCGGGAGATAAACTCGCGCAGCCTTTGCGGCTGAAAGGGCCATGGTTCCTGTCCATAAAGGCCCGCCCCACTGGCAGCGATCTAATCGACGTATTCAACGCTGAGAATATCAAAAGTACGGACGCCGGTGGGGGTGTGGACCTGAACTTCGTCTCCCTCGCTTTTGCCGATCAAGGCGCGTGCGATGGGAGAGCTTATGGAAATCTTGCCGTTCTTCGGTTCCGCCTCATGATCGCCGACGATTTGGTATACCACCTTGTCGCCCGTCGCACCATCCGCCAACGAGACCGTCGCGCCGAAGACGACCTTGTCTCCAGAAAGTTTGGATACGTCGATGACCTGCGCCCGCGCGACCTTGTCCTCGATTTCACGGATCTGCAAGTCGAGCATCGATTGGCGCTCCTTGGCGGCATGAAATTCGGCATTTTCCGAGAGGTCGCCGTGGCCGCGGGCTTCTTCAATTTCACGAATGTTCTTCGGACGCTCGACCGTTTTTAGGCGTTTCAACTCTTCCACCAGAAATTGGTAGCCTTTGCTGGTCATCGGCACGCTTGCGTCTGCCATATTCTCAGCTCCTAGTAAATAAAAACCCCCCGGAATCGCTCCCGAGAGGCCTTCAAAAAATCTTTGGAGTTTCCGCTGTTAAAGCTAGGATAAATGTATCATCGCTGCCGGCTAATTCAACTCCCGGGACAGCTCACGGGGCCCGTCGAAGCAAAGCCGGAGCGCGCAGCGACCATGCCGACCGCCGCAACGATCCGTGGGTGATTTACGACTGGAGGACATTCGGGCCATGCGTTGCCTAGCGCTTTGGCGCCACCGCCGCCGATCTAACTACAAACTGAGTTACGGAGTAATAGTAATCGATCTGGATCGGACGTTATTGCTTTCGTCGACCTCCGCAACCGCGCCCGCCGCGTCAGATACGGCGAGTAAAAAGTACTTACCGGGGGTCGTACCCAATGGAATCGTAACGGTCGTCGATCCGGCGCTCTTCCCTTTCGCTGCTAGTGCGCCAACGCTTCGGCTGCCAAGCAGCACATCGGCACCGTCAAAAATTGCGTCGATGGAAAGATAGTAACCCGTGGTGGATCCACCCGCGGGTACCGCTGCTTTATTGCTGGTCGTCTCATCGATAACGACGTTGGCGCCCGCGGCGGCCGTCGATGGCCCGCGCAGCGCCTGAACGAACAAGTCGGGCTGAGTCACATTTAGAGCCCGCGCCTTTGCGTTGTTTTCCTTAGTTTCGGCTACCCCACTATCCGCGTCGGCGACGCCGACGATGAAATGCCGGCCGAGCGCCGTGGCCAACGGGATCGTCACCGTGGTTGATCCCGCACTGCTCTGCTTGGGCGACAGCGCCGGAATTGCCCGGCTTCCCAACGACACATCGCCGGCAGCAAATTTCGAGTCCGTGGACAGAAAAAATCTCGTCGTCGAGGCGCCCGCGGCGACCTTTCCGTTGTTGAGCGTGGTATCATTCACGACAATGGCAGAGCCGGGAATTGCCGCGGTCACGGTGCTGATAGCTTTGACTGCTAGATCGGCCAATGTGACCGCGGTCTGCGCTCGCTCAACGTTGTTGCTCGGATTGGTGTCCGTTTCTGCCAGGGATACACTCGCGGTATTTGTCAAAGTTCCGATGGCAGTCGTGCCTACGACGATGATCACCGTCGCGCTCGCCCCATTGGCCAAGCTTCCCAGGTCGCAGACAATGATACTCGTACCCGTGCAACTGCCCGCGCTAGGTGTTGCCGAAACCAAAGCTACGGCGCCGGGCAACGTATCGGTCAATTCGACATCAGTCGCGATATCGGGGCCGTTGTTGGTTATCGTCATCGTATACGTCACGTTTGTACCAACGGTCACGGGATCGGGTGTATCGCTCTTAGTCACGCTAACGTCCGCGCAAGTGGTCACGCAAAACTTTGCGACGAAGACATCGAAGCCGAGATTTTGTATTCTATCGAGTTCGCCCTTGATTGGAAAATTCCCCTGATTGGAGTTGGTCTCGCCGGTAAGGTAAACGGCGCCGATTCCATCCAGTGCGATGCCCTTGCCCCGATCGTCACCGCTCCCGCCGACATAACCGGCAAAGCCGAGGCTCCCATCGCCGTTAACCTTCGCGACAAAGGCGTCGACGCCACCATTCTGGCTCAGGTCAGGTCCCACAGAGACCGGGAAGCTCGCCTGGGTCGAACTGGTTTCCCCGGCAATAAAGGCTTCGCAGTTCACCGCACAGCCCGGCGTGAGCGCGATGGCGTTGCCGCGATCGTCTGACGATCCGCCGATGAAGCCGGCGTAAATCAGCGCGCTGCCCGCGGAATTAATTTTCGCCACGAAAGCATCGACACCACCCCTCTGGATTTGCGCCGGCCCTGGCAGTCCAGCAAGCCCGTTCCCGTCTGGAAATGATGCTTCGCTGGAGTTGGTTTCACCGGTCACGTAGGCGTTATTAGCCCCGTCCACTGCGATGCCGTTTCCTCTGTCGTCACCGACACCACCGAGGTAACCGGCATATTCCAGAGCTTGGCCGTTGGCCGCCACGCGCGCGACAAATGCGTCCAGACCACCGTTCTGAGTATTGTCGAAGGTGGCGAGCCCGCCGAGTCCGCCGAAACCGTTACCATCGGGAAATGACGCGTCAGTCGAATCGGTCTCGCCCGTGACGTAGGCTCGATTCGAGCCATCCACAGCGATACCGGTCCCTCTGTCAGTGCCAAGTCCGCCAATGAATCCCGCGTATTCGAGCGACGCGCCATCCGCCGCCACGCGTGCGACGAATGCGTCGAGACCACCGTTCTGAGTGTTGTCGAAGGTGGCGAGCCCGCCGAGCGCACCCAAACCATTACCATCGGGAAATGATCCGCCAATCGAATCGGTCTCGCCGGTAACGTAAGCTCGATTCGAGCCGTCGACGGCGATTCCCGTGCCGCGATCATTGCCGAAACCACCGATATAGCCGGCGTACACGAGACTCGTGCCTGAAGCGTTAACTTTAGCGACGAAAGCATCGGACAAACCATTGTGGGTTAGATCGGGCCCGGCAGTCACCGGAAAGGTCGTTTGAGTGGAATTGGTTTCACCGGTGATATAAGCGTTGCCGAGAGAGTCCACGGCAATCGCGTTGCCTCGATCGTCGCCCGATCCGCCGATGAAACCGGCATACAATAAGTGGTTCCCAGTCGGATCCACCTTCGCTACGAATGCGTCCAGTCCGCCGTTTTGGCTCACGTCGGGCCCCACGACCGTAGGAAAATTTAATTGCGTCGAGTTGGTCTCACCGGTAACGTAAGCGCTGCCGTCGGAATCAACGGCGATGGCGTTGCCGCGATCATCCCCCGAACCTCCGAGAAACCCCGAGTAGACCAAAATCACGGGATCGATCACCAGCGCTTTGGAAGGATCATAAGTGCCCACATTGAAGCCAAACAGGTAACCGGCATTGGCTTGTGAACTGAGAGTATAGTTGGTGGCTACGTCGACAGCCCTGCCATTGAGTTCTTGGTACGCGATCGGCTTGTCGTCATGGAAGTCTTCCAGAGCCGTTTGCACCAGGAGCCTGCCCTCCAAATCTACGGAAACCGATTCAGCTCCACGATAACGTAGTCTTATCTGCGTCGGATCGGCACCAGGTTTGACGACAAACAGGTATTTAAGCCGATCGACCGAACCGCTGTACACGAGATCGATACCGGGCCACAAATCGCGATAGGCGAGCCGATTATAGGTCTTGAGTCCGGTTGCCCAATCCTCTCGGCGACCTTTGAAATAGCTGAAGCGCGCCGTCGATAACTCTTCCCCGACCGGCTTGACCGCCGGATTAGCACCGACGAAGTCCAACTTGATAATGACTCGGGAAACCGAACTTTCGCCGAGCGCGTCACTGCTTGCATTGACCCGCGCTAGGGCCGGTTGCGGCGATTGCTTTGGTAAAGCTCTACTCAGTGCCATCGTCACGCCTTCGGAGCCAAAATAAAAAATCTTGTTGGCGCCGTGCACATAGTAAGCAACCCGCGCGTCGACCTGCCCGCGATTCTCGATGAAATAAACAGGAAGACGGGCTTTCGCGACGCGCACAGCAGCGGCTCTGCGTTGCCCTGCGGTCGGGACGGTGGAAGCCAGCGGCATCTCACTAGCGGCGCCGGCGAAAAGCGCCGGCGGATCAATGAGCAAGAGACAAACGACGCAACCGGCAGACCAGAGCCATGCAGTTTTCAGCAGCAGCTTATGCAAAATCTTCATAATATAAGGTCACCCTTCCTGCGGGATGGATGAAGTGAGATTGGTCAGCACGCAGCCCGACCCGAAAATCTTCGGCAACTAAGACTACGCTCGTTTAATCGGCCCGAATACATGGCAACTCACGCCGTGACCGTCGGCGCTAAAATCCAATGGCGGCTCGGTTTGGTCACAGATCGCTTCGCGGTAGGCACAGCGCGGATGAAAAGTGCATCCCGACGGCGGATTGACTGGACTCGGCACGTCGCCCTGGAGCACCACCCGTTCCTTTTTTTTGCTGATGTCGGGCATCGGCACGGCGGAGAGCAGCGCGCGCGTGTAAGGGTGTTTCGCGTCCCGATAAATCGTCTCGCTGTTGGCGATCTCGACAATTTTACCTAGATACATGATCGCCACGCGGTGGCTAATATGTTCGACCACGCGAAGATCGTGGGAGATGAATAAATAGGTAAGGTGCATCTTCTCCTGCAGCTCCTGCAAGAGATTGATAATCTGCGCCTGGATGGACACGTCGAGCGATGACACCGGCTCATCGCAGACGATGAATTTCGGACTGACCGCCAAGGCCCGGGCGATACCGATGCGCTGGCGCTGCCCACCGCTAAATTCATGCGGATATCGGTCGTAGTGATCTTCGCGCAATCCGACTTGATGGAGCAGCTCCATGACCCGTTCGCGTTTGGCTTTGCCTTTGGCGAGCTTGTGAATCTCCAATCCCTCGCCGACGATGTCGCCGACCCGCATGCGCGGGTTGAGCGACGCATAGGGGTCTTGAAAAATGATCTGCATCTCGCGCCGCATATCGCGCAGGCCGCGCTGCGACAGTGACAATAAATTCTTGCCTTGAAAGATCACCTCGCCGCTGGTCGGTTCGATGAGCCGGAGAATCGTTCGGCCCAAAGTCGATTTGCCGCAGCCCGACTCGCCGACCAGGCCCAACGTCTCGCCCTCGTGAACGGCCAGACTGACGTCATCGACCGCTTTGACCATTGCTTTGCTGCGCGAGAACAATCCCTCGCCGACCGGGAAGTATTTTTTCAGGTTGCAGATTTCTAGCAGGCTCATATCGTCTGAAACAGTTCGAGGAGCGAAGATTGAGGATGGATGGACGATCGCGATCCTCTCCTCTATCCTCTATCCTCCTATCCCCTCCTCGGTCCTCGATTGCTCCCGCGTTTCGGTATGGGGAAAATAACAAGCCACCGTATGTCCCGGCTCTTTCTCTTCCAGTGGCGGCTCGGTCTGTGCGCAAATTTCCTGAGCTCTTGGGCAACGATCGCGAAACCGGCAGCCACTCGGCAAGTGGAGCGGACTCGGCACCATGCCCGGAATCGCATCGAGCCGTTTTTTCTTTAGCCCTCCGATCCCCGGAAGGGAATTGAGTAAACCCACAGTATAGGGATGAAACGGCCGGTTAAAGATCGCCCGGGTGCTCGAGCGCTCGACGATTTTGCCCGCATACATAATCGCCACGTTGTCCGCCTGCTCGGAGACCACACCCAAATCATGGGTGATCAGCAACAGCGCCATGCCGCCGATTTTCTGCTGCAGCTCTTTTATCAATTCGAGAATCTGTGCCTGAATCGTCACATCCAAAGCCGTAGTCGGCTCGTCGGCGATCAATAAACTCGGATTGCACGACAGCGCCATGGCGATCATGACCCGCTGGCGCATGCCGCCGCTCAACTGGTGCGGGTAGGAGTCGACGCGCGACTCCGGATCAGCGATCTTGACCAGCCGCAGCATGTCAATGGTTTTCTGTCGGGTTTCCCTTTTGCCCAATCCCTGATGCAGCTTGATCGCTTCGCCGATCTGGTTACCGACGGTGAATACCGGATTGAGCGAAGTCATCGGTTCCTGAAAGATCATCGAGATCTCGTTGCCGCGGATTCTGCGCATTGCCTCGTTGTTGAGCCTCAAGAGGTCGCGCCCGCGGTAAAAAATCTCGCCCCCGACGATTTTTCCCGGCGGCGACGGGATCAAGCGCATGATCGACAGCGAGGTCACGCTCTTGCCGCAGCCCGATTCGCCGACCAGGCCGAGCGTCTTCCCCTCGCCAATTTCGAAGCTGACACCGTCGATGGCACGCACTTCTCCCTCTGGCGTGAAAAAGGAAGTTTGAAGATCTTTGACCTGGAGTAAATCAGGCATGATGGGAGCGACCGCGCAATTTTCTTAAGTCGTTCGGCCTCCACGGACCCGGCTCAACATGCGCGGGTCGAGAATGTCGCGAATAGCATCTCCCATAGCATTAAATCCCAGCACTGCCAACATGATGAGCAGTCCCGGAAAGATCGCTACATGTGGATGCAAGCGCAAATACGGTCCGCCGGCGCGCAACATGCCGCCCCAAGTCGGCAGCGTCGGATCGACGCCAAGACCGAGAAAGCTCAAACTCGCCTCGGCCGTAATCGCCCGCGCCAAGCTCAAGCTCGAGAGAATCAAGATCGGCGCCAGTACGTTGGGTAACAGATAACGCCACAGAATACGCGTGCTGGTCGAGCCCAATGAACGGGCCGCAACGACGTACTCGTTCTGTTTGGCTGAAAGCACGGCACCGCGCACGATCCGTGCAAACTGCGGGATCCCGCCCAAACCGATGACGAAAATCAGCGCCGGAATACTCGGTCCGACAATGGCAAGGATCAACAGCGCCAGTAACGTCCGCGGAAACGCATAGAGCACGTCCAGGCAGCGCATGAGCAGATGATCGAATGATATGCGCGCGCCGTAAATCAAGCGCGACAAGAGATCGCGGCCCAATTCATCCGTGCCCAACCAATGGCTCCAGCTTCTTAGCTCGAAAATCTTGTCGGGCTCCACTTGAATCGGGTCGTAGGGCGCGATGAGCGGCGCGACCAGAGCGATCAAGCCGATCGCCAGGCTAATCACGGCGCCGAACATGCGGAGCCCATTATGAAGAAACTTGCGATAGCAGGTCCGCCACAGGTTCTCGCTGCCGCGTTCGAATACGGCGATATCGATCGTCGCTTCAGCCTTCATTGGCCGCTCCGGCAAATTTGATTCGCGGGTCCAAATAGTAATAGAGCGTGTCGACCACCAAATTCACCAAGACAAACAGAAACGCGACGATCAAAACGCAGCCCTGCAGCATGGGATAGTCACGATACTGCGCCGCTTGAAAGGCCATGCGCGCGATGCCCGGCCAGGCGAAGACGACTTCGATCACCGTGCTCCCTTCGATGAGCCCGACGATGGAAATGCCGATTTCCGTGACCACCGGGATCAGCGCGTTGCGCAAGGCGTGTTTGTTGATGACGAGAAATTCTAGCAAACCCTTGGCGCGCGCCGTGCGCACGAAGTCATTACCTAATACTTCGAGCATGCACGAGCGCGTCAAACGGCAAATCGTCGCGGCATAGGCGCTGCCCAGAACGATGGCCGGCAAAACTAAATGCTTCACATCCGGCGGCGAACCGCGGCCCGAGGCGGGAAGCCAATCCAAATAAAGCGAGAAGACCAGAATCAACATCAGCGCCAACCAGAAATTGGGCACCGACACGCCGAGCAGCGCGCCGATCATGCTGCCCTGATCCAAGCGCGAATAAGGTTTCACCGCGGATAGAATACCGGTGGGAATGCCGATCACCAGCGCGACGATTAAAGATGCCGCGGCCAAAATAAGGCTTGCTGGAATCCTCTCGAGGATCGCCGGCAAAACCTCCTCGTGCGTGCGCACCGAGCGGCCGAAATCGCCTTGCAGTACGTTCTTCAGATACTTGTAGTACTGGACGTAGAGCGGCTCATCGAGCCCGAGATACTCGCGCATCGCTTGATAATCTTCCTGATTGAACTCCCGCTCGCCCAAAAACGCCTGGGCGGCGTCGCCGGGAAGGAATTGTAGAGCGAAGAAGACCAGTAGCGAACAACCGATCAGCACCGGAATCAGCTGCGCCAGCCTATGGATCAGATACGCGAGCATTTAAGAAGTTATTTATCCAACCAGACTTGTCCCGCCGGCGTGTGTAGGTGAGGATCGCCGCTCTCCATCATGATGATGCCTTTTACTTTCTTATTGGCGCCGTGGAAGTAGACTTCGTGATAGTAGGGCGCGGCCGGCAGGTCGGTCATAAGAATCTTGTCGGCGGCCTGATACAACTTCGCGCGCGCTTTGCGGTCTTCGGTGGATTGCGCCTTACGGATGAGCGAGTCGTACTCTTTGTTGACGTAACGCGGAATATTAAAGCCGTCCCGCTCGATGAGGCCGACGTCTTTGGTCGATCCGAACATGCGCGCTTGGTACAGCGGGTCCATTCCGGGTCCGCCGCCGCCGGCGAGGGTAATATCGTAGTTGCCCGAGTCGCGGTCGCGCAGCCACTGATTGGGATCGACCATTTTGAGATTGATCTTCAAGCCTGCCGCCGTGTAAGCCGCGTAGTGGAGATTGGCGATCTTGACGTAAACATCGCGATTGGGGCTGACGTAAACCAATTCAGGTATGGATTTGCCCGCGGATTTCTCGACTTCTTTAATCAACTGTTTACCCTTCCCCACGTCGTATTCCGGAAACAGTTTTCCGATCGACGGATCGTTGGCCCACAGCGAACCCGCCATGAAGCTCTTGGCTCGCACGGCTTCGCCACGCAACACTTCGACGTTCTTGTCGAAGTTGACGACCTTGGTCAATGCCTCGCGAAATCGCCGATCGCTCATCGGCCAATTCTTGTTGTTGTAATACAATTTGATATCGCGAAAAGTACGGAGCGCGGAGAACAATTGCAGATTTTGGTCCTTCCGCACGATCGGCAATCCCGCGCCAGTGATCTGCTCGGCGAGATCGATGTCACCGCGCTGCAAAGCGATCAACCGCGCATCGTCGTCGAAGATAAACTTGAACACGATGCGGTCCACCAGCGCCTTCGGCCCCCAATAATCATCGAAGCGTTCGAGAGTAATGTGGCTGCCCGATACCCATTCTTTGAACTTGAAAGGCCCCGTGCCAATTGGAATCGTGCCACTTTTGCCGAGCATGAACTTGCCCGCCGCCTCAGGTGGAATGATGCCCGGTAACCCCGTGTCACCGCCGGTAAACGCCGTGACCATCATCGGCCCGGGCTCGTCGATGGTGATTTTTATTTTATAACGATCGAGGATTTCGACGTTTTTGATTTTGCTCATCGCCTCGAGATTGCGCATGCGCGGCCAATCTTTGGGCGCTTCCGTGCTGCGCCATTCGATGTTGGTTTTTACATCATCAGCGGTCAGCTCCCGACCATTGTGGAATTTCACTCCCTTGCGCAGATGAAAAATATAAGTGGTCGGATTGGGCTGTTCCCATTTTTCCGCCAACGCAGGACGAATGTCGCTCATGTTTTTACCGAAGACGGCCAGACTCTCGTAAACTTCCGGGAACAAGAGAAATCGCCGGCCGGGATAACGCGCATCGAGGCGATCCGGCTCTTCTTTGAAACCGATCGTCAGCGTGCCGCCCCGTTTTGGTGTCTGCGCCGAGGTTGCCGAGACACATCCGGTGAGAATCAGCACGCCAACGAGAAGAAATAGCCCCGCGCGCTTCATGATTGCCTCCTGATTCGATGAACGAAATCCAAAAGCTGGCGGATATTACGGTAGTGGTTCAGTTTGCGAAAGATCTCTCACTTTGTTCGAGATGACACATGGCTTATGTAGTTGTCATTCCGAGCAAGGCGAGGAATCTTTCTCGATTTTAAGAGTCATGGTGGATTGAAAATGAACCACTACCGATATTACTTTTAGCTTGAAGTTAATGTCAAGGTAGAGTAGACGACGGTTCAACAAGGCTTCAACGAAAACGCTTTGAACGGCTTGAACGCATGGAACTGTTCAAATCGTTCAAACAGTTAAAGACAAAAGGTGATTGACCGACAGAGGAGAGATCCATGGGCCGGATAAAAAATTTGGATGAAATAAAAGCGATGGTTCGCGAGCGCACCGGCAAGCGCAATACTTTTCGCCTCGCCAAGCGGGAAGACGTCGAGTCGGTATTGGCGAGTCTGACGAGCAAGGATCCCGAGCTCTGGGCCAAAGAATGGTCGCGGGTCGCAATACCTTACGAAGAACAAGCCGCGAAGCTCGAGCAGGCAGGCAAATTCAAAGAGGCCCGTCAAGCCTATGTCCAGGCCTACGCTTACTATGCCACCGGCCGTTATCCCACGCCACATACGCCGGGGAAAATGGAATGTTTCCGTAAGAGTCTCGAAGTCTACGAGAAGGCTGGTAAATATTTTGAACCGCCGCTGGAACGTGTCGAGGTTTTATTCGGCGACAAGAAAATCCCGATTTACGTGCGTGTTCCTCGGGACGGGCAAAAACATTCCATCGTCATCAACTTCGGTGGCATCGATTCTTTCAAAGCGGAAAGTTACGAATACGACGAAGGGCTCAACAGAGCCGGCATGGCGAGCTGCTCAATCGACATGCCCGGCGTCGGCGAATCTCCGGTCAAAGCATCGCCGACCGCGGACTCAGTGTTCAGCGCCGTTATCGATTACTTGGAAAAGCGTCTCGATGTGGACCCGAAACGAATCGCCATCATGGGCCGGAGCTTCGGCGGCTACTGGGCCGCCAAGATGGCTTACGTTGAAGTGCAGCGTTTGCGTGCGTCCGTTGTTTGGGGCGGCGGCGTGCACTATTTCTTCCAGGAAGATTGGCTGCGCGAGTCGACCAACGCGGAAAGTTATCTGATGGATCACGACATCGCCCGTTGCCGGCTCTTTGGTGTCAACAATCTTGATGAGCTGATGAAACCGTGGTCGGCGCTCTCGCTCAAAGATCAAGGTTGGTTGGATAAACCTTCCTGCCCGATGCTGATCGTTAATGGCAAAAACGATCTGCAAACGCCAATCGATGATCTGTACATTCTTCTGGAGTATGGCACGCCCAAATCCGCCCGCGTCTTCCCCGGCGGCCACATGGGCCAGACGCCACAGACTTTTCCAACGATTGTGAATTGGCTGAAGAATGAGCTGAGTTAAATTCGATCCGCAATTCCGCACCCAGGGTCGCAATCACGACTAAGATCGCGTAACCTTCTCAGATTACGCGATGCGTGGCTTGTTCAAGCTGATTCTATTTCTGATCCTCGCGCTGCCGCTGGCTCTCGCCGGAGTGGTTTACCTAGCTGTCGATTCAGCGCCGAACATCAATCGCGCCGCGGAAATCACACCTTCAAATATCGAGCGAGCCAAACGCATCCTCGATCAGAATGACCCGCGCAAATTGAAGCCCGGGGCGCGCCGCACGATTTCCGTGAGTCAAAACGACCTCGACCTTGCCGTCAATTATTTGGCGCGTCAGTATGCCGCGGGAGGCGCTCGGGTGCAATTGAAACGTGGCGCCGCCGACATCGGCGCCAGTCTAAGACTCCCAATGATTCCCTTGCCGATCTATTTAAACTTCGAAGCGACGTTGCTGGAAGATGGCGCGTTGCCGCGATTTGCGGTTCTGCGGGTGGGCAAGATATCGATACCGGCTTGGGCGGCACATTGGCTGATCCCACGTCTTTTCATGCTGGCATTCGGCGACGCAGACCTCCGATCGTTTAGCAACGTCATCAAGAAGGTCTCGGTGAATGAGTCGAGAATAGCGCTGACTTATCAGTGGCAGGCCGATTTGCCGGATAGACTTCGAACTGTTCTGCTGCCCACCGAAGAGCGCGAGCGTCTGCACATTTACCAAGAGCGCCTGGTTGCGGTGAGTCGCTCGCTGAAAGCCAAAAACATATCACTGACGGAATTGCTCGTGCCGCTGTTTACCCTCGCGGCAGAGCGCTCGACCGATAATAATGCCATCGCGGAAAATCGCACGGCGATTTTGCTGCTCACGCTCTATATCAATGGACTAGGCATTGAGACGATCCTGCCGGACGCCAAAAACTGGCCGAGCCCGGCAAAGCATGGCGTGTTGCTCAATCAGCGCGATGATTTTCCCAAGCACTTCATAGTCTCGGCGGCACTGTCGGCCAAAGCCGGCGGGCCACTCTCCGACGCCGTCGGCATCTACAAGGAAATCGACGACTCCCGTGGTGGCAGTGGTTTTTCGTTCAATGATATCGCCGCCGACCGCGCCGGCACGCGCTTTGGCGAATACGCCGCAAACTCCGTTTCAGCACGAAAGCTGCAGCAACGGTTGCGTGCGCGAGTAAGCGAGAGAGATCTCATGCCAGTGACGGAAGATTTGCCGGAGTTCATGCCGGAGGCAGAGTTCAAGCGTCGATTCGGCGGCGTTGAGGGTCCTGAATACAAGAAGATGATGGCCGACATCGAGCGTCGCATCGCGGCGCTACCGCTCTATCGGTAAGCGCGCTTTAAGCGTACATGCTCAGGTTCGACCCGTGTCTCGTACAGAGCAGTTCAACGGTTTGAACTTTTTGAACGGCTTAGCGTCACCGCTATTTCTGAAATTGCTCCCTCGGAAAATTCGCCGTCGCCATCACGCCGCCGTCGACGACCAGCGGATGGCCATAAATAAATTCAGAATCGTCGCTGACTAAAAACAAGGCGGCCTTCGCCTGATCGTCCGCTGTTCCCAAACGTCCAGCGAGATTTTGAAACGTCCGGCTGCCGGCAACGTCATCGTCGTAACCCACCGGCGAGCCGGACCGGTTAGGTACGACGCAGTTGACGCGAATCTTGTAAGGAGCAAGCTGCACCGCCATGGCGCGGGTCATGTTGATTACGCCGGCTTTGGCCGCCGCGTAGGCGATACCGTCATGACGCCCGATCATTCCGGACGTCGAACCGAAGTTGACTATTTTTCCGCCCCGTCCCTGTTGCACCATTTGCTCGGCGACGTACTTGGTCACCAGGTACGGACCCTTCAGACTGACCGCGATGACCTTGTCGAATTCCTCTTCGGTGCTGTCAAAAAGATTGGCGTGATCCGTTAACGCGGCGTTATTGACGAGAATATCGATACCACCGAACCTGGCGGCGACTTTTTTAACCATCTCCTTCACGTCTGCTGATTTTGCGACGTCGCACAGAACCAACATCGCTTCCTGCCCCGATTTGTTGATCTCGTCGACTACGCTTTGGCCGCGCCCTTCGTGCATTTCGGCCACTGCGATTTTAGCACCCTCCGTTGCAAACAGTTTCGCCATCGCCTTGCCGATGTTTCTACCCGCGCCGGTGATGAGCGCTACTTGTCCTTTGAGCTTCACGTGTTTTGTTCCTTTCCGAGAGGCTTTGTGTGCCAGAGCCTAGTCCATGCGCCAATATCAAATTTTGAGATCTTCCGGCGGAGTCGCCGTGTAGACATCGAAAGTGTTCAGCGTGCAGGCCAACATCGCATAATAGCCGATGGTCGCGGTGAGCTCGACCATGCCCTTTTCGCCGAAGCGGCCATAGATCGCCTGGAACGTCGGCTCGCTCACCCGATGGGAGTGGATCATCTCGCGCACGAAGCTGACGATCTGCGCCTCTTCAGTGGAAAAATTCTCCGCGCCCTTTTTCTCATAGACGGCGCGAATGGTTTCCAGAGGTATGCCGGTCTTTTGACCATGATTGATGTGTGCCGCCCACTCGTGTTTGCATTCGAGCTCCCGCGCCGCCACCAACGCCGTGAACTCAACGACTTTATGATCCAAGCCCGATTCAAACCGAACGTAACTGCCGAGATGCATGGTGCGCTGCGCCATCTGGGGGCTGTGCAGCAGCGCCAGCCACGGTCCGCCGACGACGCCGCGGCTTGCAGCGATCGATTCATAGACTTTCTGATCTTCCGCGGCCAAGTCTTCTTTCTTATCAATAGTAGCAATGCGTGCCATGTGGCGATCTCCAGTCTTCGTTCTCCGGTCGTGATTATGAGAGTTTCTCTTTAAGCCACTTAGTGACGATGTCAACCACTTCATCGTTGGACTGACCCCTCTTCCTTCCCATGTGGCCGGCACCGGGGATGATGCGCAGATCCTTCGGGCTGCCGTGCTCGGCGAGCAGGTAGAGATCGCTGATCGGGTGCTGGTCATCTTCCTTGCCGTTGATGCAGAGCAGCGGTGCACAGGGCTGGTCGATCAACTCCTGTGTCACCAAAGATAAAGTGGGAGCGATCTCAAGCGTTTCTTCGAGTGTTTTGACTCTGAATATGTACGAGCGCGCGTCGAGCAGGCTCGCCGGCCCCATGAGATATTGCGACGCCGTTAACGTCAAAGCCGGCCTGAGCCATTCTTCTTGAAACGTTCGATGCACTCCCGCGCCCCAGTTCACCGCGCCGCGCAGCCGCTTTGGTTCGGTATGGGCGAGCTTCGCCGCCCAGTAGCCGCCGAAGCTGCCGCCCATGCAGGCGATCCGTTGGCCGTCGATGTCGCCGCGGGTTTCGAGATAATCCATCGCCGCGGAAAAAGTTCGTTCGGCGTGCGGATCGTTACCGAGACACGGATTTTCACCGGCGCCCGGCATGTCCATGGTGAAACAAGCGAGACCCATATTAAGCAAGACGTCGTTATTAGTCCGGCGATCTTCTTTCCAACCGTTGACGCCGCCCCAGTGCATCACCACTGGAGGACGATTGACGCCTTTGGGCAGCTGCAGGTAACCGACGACCTTCTTTCCTTCGAAGGGAATCTCGATCCGCTCCAGCGGCGGCTCCATCGTCGGCCCGGCTTTTAGGAAAGTTCTGAGCGCGCCCCTGTAGCAATTCATTTTTTCCGAGCTGCTCGGCACCGGATAGCGCCCGATGCGGTAATATTCATAGGCCAGATAGTAGGTCTCGCCGGCCGCTTTTTTCTCCCCTTGTTTATCTTGCTCTTCGGCGAACGCTTCATACTTCAAACCGAACTTGCCCCACTCCCTGCCCCAAAGATCGGCATCGAGACTGGTGAGGTTTTTGACCACCTGTTCGACGTCTTCTTTTTTCACCCGCTCGAACGGATTGACTCGCCCGGCGCGATTTAAAATATCGGTTTTGATCGCGTCGAGAGATTTTTCCGCCATAACTTTTCTCCTCCTAAGACTTCGCGCCCGGTTCGCTTGCCAGCGCCTTCAGCGCCGTCTTGTAAAACCGCTCGTCGATGAACTGTTCCGGTTTGAAATTCGGTTTTTCCTTCAACACCGCGAATTCCAACTCGGCGCGCTTGTAGAGCCCTTCGGGGCTGAGTGCCGGAATGTACGCGTCACGCATCAAGTCGTACAGTGAAGCGGCGACGTCGCGTTGATCCAACCTGCCGTTCTTCATGATGATGTCAATGCTGCCCTCGCGGTTGGCGCGAATCCAATACAGCGCTTTCATCACCGCCTTCACCATTCTTTCCGTCATGTCCGGTTCCGTCTGGACTTGCTTGGCCATCGCCTGCAAGGCGCTGAACGGAACGTTTTTGAATTCATCACCAAGGTAGACCAGCCGTTTCATGCCGGCCTTCAGCAGTGGTCGATCGGTCGGCGGCGCCATCAGCGCCGCGGCGGCCCGGCCTTGCATGATCGCGATCGCCTTCCCCTCGTTGTCGGGAATGTTGAGGTATTCGGCAAATTTTTCGTTGTAACCATGCTTGGCGAACAGCGCCTGAAGCACGCTATAGGTCGAACCCCCGAAGGTCACGGCAATTTTCTGTCCTTTCAAATCTTCCAACCTTTTGATCTCTGGCCGCGTGATCAAGCCGAACGGAATCTGGTTAAAAATTTGTAGGAGCACGCGAATCTGTTCGCCCTTAAACATCGCTTGCATGGACGGGCCGAAGGCGGAGGAATAATGCACGCTGCCTGACACCAGCGCCTGAACGTTCATCGCGTTGCCGCGCAGCACCACGATGCTCACGTTGGTGAGGCCCATCTCGTCGTAGAATTTTTTCTCCTTGGCGACGACGTAAGCGAGATGCTGCACATTGCCCGGACCAGGCAACGAAATGTAGATCGGCTTGTTGATTTGTGCGCCGAGCGGCGTCGTCGACGCAAACAGCGCCAGCATGAAGGCGAAAATGCTCAATCGCTTCATTGACAATTCTCCAACCAGAATTTGTCGCTAAGCTGGAACCGACTTAACAGAAATGGCGCGACTAGCGCAAGCCCCGCAGGCGCGGATCGAGCACCTCGCGCAATCCTTCGCCGACGAGATAGTAGGCAAGAACCGTAATGAAGATCGCAAATCCCGGAAACACCGCGAGCCACCAGGCAAACGTCGTAGTACTCGCCTCGTGCAGGATGGAACCCCACGTCACCAGCTCGGCGGGCACGCCGATGCCGAGAAAGCTTAGAGCCGATTCTATAAGAATCGCGCCGGCGATGCCGAGGACAACGGAAACGATCACCGGCGCGAGTGCGTTGGGCAGGATATGTTTAAACATAACTTTGCGGTCAGAAACTCCAAGAGCGATCGCCGAAGTCACATAATCCAGGGTTCTGATACGCAAAAATTCGTTCCGGGTAAAGCGCGCAATGCTGACCCAGCTAGTCATGCCAATAATGGCCATAGTGAGAAAAATGCTGGGCGGAAGAAGCGCCGCCACGGTGATCAACAGGAAAAAAGTCGGAATCGACAACATGATCTCAAACACACGCGAGATGACGAGATCGATCCACGAGCCGAAGTATCCGGCAATGGCCCCTAGAATAACGCCGATGATGACGGCGATACCGACGGCGACAAATCCGATCGACAGCGATACTCGCGCGCCGTGAATCATGCCCGCGGCGATGTCTCGCCCCAACTTATCCGTGCCGAACCAGTGTTTATCCGACGGCGGCTCGAGCGGTTCCAGTAAATTGATGTTGGTCGGGCGATAAGGATTGGGCGGAAAAATCGCCGTTGCGCCCTCAAGCTTTTTAAAATCCACGTTCAGAAGCTCCGCCGGCCAGTGTCCGAGCCTGGCCGCGACGATGTAACTGCGAAAAATCGGAAAATAAGTGTTGCCTCGGTAGTTCAAATAATACGGTTTGTCATTGGCAAGAAAATCCGCGAAAAGCGCCATAAACGCGAGAAGGCAAACCACGTAAAAACCCGCATGGGCGATCGGGTTGCGTCTAAATCTTTTCCAGACATCCGACCAAAGCCCTCCGGCGGACTCGACTGCACTCAATGGCGCCTCTGCCGCGGAAGATTTGAGAGACGCGTCGAACGACTCGGTTGGACTCATTGTTGTCGCTGGCCGAAGGCGATCCTTGGATCTACCGCGGCGAGAAGAATGTCTGAGATCAAGATGCCGATCAGCGTGAGCACGGAGCTCACGGTAAACAATGCCAATACGGTCGGGTAGTCACGTGATAGAACGGACTCGAAACCCAACTGGCCCAAGCCGGGAATGGAAAAGATCGTTTCAATGATCACGCTGCCGCCGATAAGACCGGGTAAAATCGACGCCAGGATCGTCACCTGAGGAATCAACGAATTGCGCAGCACGTGCTTGTAAATAACCAATCTCTCTTGCAGACCCTTGGCGCGCGCCACCTGCACGTAATCCTGGCTCAAGACCTCGAGCATGCTCGAGCGCATATATCGTGACAAACCTGCCAAACCGTCGTAGGAAAGCAAGACGACCGGCAGAAACAGGTGCCACGCGTGGTCGGTGATTTTCCTCCAGATGGACCAATTATCGGAAAACGCGAGAGACTCAAGCCCGCCCGGTGGAAAGAGGTAGTAGAAATCACCGCCGCAAATAAACACAAGCGCCATCGTCGCGGCCCAAACCAACGGAACAGCAAAAAGAATGAAGGCAAGCAACGTGGTCGCCTGATCGCCGAAAGAGTTGGCATGGGTCGCGGAATAAATTCCCAGCGGGATGGCGACCAAATAAACCACCACGATAGACCAAAAGTTCAATTTAACGGTTACCGGCAAGCGCTCCGCGATCTTGCCCCACACCGACTGGCTATCCTTGAAAGAGTCACCAAAGTCGAGGGTGAAGATATTCTTTATCCAGACCGCATACTGGACGTAGAGCGGCTTGTCGAGACCGTACTGAGCGCGCCATTGAGCCATCGCTTCGTCCACGGCCCCGCGCTTTTCGAGCGAGATCCCCGCGCCTCCCGCAGCGCCAAGTCCTCCGGCGGCGCGGAGCTCGGCGGGATCGCCGGGAGCGAGGCGGACGATCAAAAAGCCAACGAGTGTGATGCCGATGAAGGTTGGAACGAGCAGTAGCAGGCGCCGGAAAAGATAAGCCGTCATCGTTGGTCCGCGTCAATTGGCGATCATCGGGCTGGTGTATCTTCGGTTGCCGGCGGCAACCCACCACTCGATCGGCCGCAACCCTGCCGGTAACACCCGAACGTTTTCGAAACGCCGCTGCACCGGCGATACCCATTTCTGCATAAATAAGAACGTATACGGCTGCTCGTCGCTGAGGATTTCCTGAAACTCGCGGTAGAGCTGGATTCGCTTGGCCTCATCGAATTCGTGACGATACTGCTCCAGAATTTCATCCACCCGCTTATTCTTGTAACTAATGTGATTCGAACCTTTGTTCGCCGCCTGCGATGAATGCCAGACTTGAAAAGCATCGGATTCACTGACGGGCATTTGCCAGCCGCCAATCATCGCGTCGAAATGATGATTTTTCGTGTCGTTTAAGAAGATCGTCCAGTCGAGTTCGCGGACGCTCGCCCGGATGCCAAACTTCCTGAGTTGGTCTTGAAGGATGAGGGCGATGCTTTTTCGCGTCGCGTTGCCCGAGTTGACTTTGATTTCGAAGCGGAGCGGAACTTTCTTGCCATCGATGACCTTGTCCAAAACTCCATCGCCGTCGGTGTCGCTCCAACCTGCCTCGTTTAAGAGCTCCAATCCCTTTTGCGGATCGAAAGGAAAACTCGCCAGATTTCTGTCGTACTCGGGGCGGAAAAAATAAATCGGACCCTCGACAACTTCTCCCAGGCCGAACAGAATCGTTTTTACCATCTGCTTGCGGTCGGTAAAATAAGTCATCGCCCGGCGAACCCGCTTGTCGGAGAATATAGGATGATCGTTGTTCCAGCCGATGTAGGTATAGGTCGGCGAGGGATACTCATACTTTTTAAATTGACTTTTGAATCTCTCGCTGCTGGTCCCACGAATATGCTGGACCGGCTCCAACCGCTCCATAAAGTCGATTTCACCGCTTTTCAGCCGGATTAACGCTGCATCGTAATTGTTGACGATCCTAAATTTGAGCCGATCCAAGTAAGGCTGATCGATTCCGGTTTTCCCGTTACCCCAATAGTGAGGGTCTCGAACCAACTCGACTTCCTGGCCGGTTTTCCACAGGTTAAATTTATATGGACCGCTCCCCACCGGATTGCGGTTATAATTCTTATTGAAATCGTCCGCAAATTTCTTTACAGGTTCGCCTAGTTTTGTCGGATCCCGCAAAAGATCGGTAATCGTAACTTTGCCGAGCAGGTTTTCAGGATCGTAGTAATGACGCGGCATAATCGTGATACCGCCCAAAACGCTTTCGTTCAAGAAATAAGGCTCCTTGATGACAAATCGGATCGTGTACGGATCGAGCAATTGTGCATCGATCAGAGAATCGAAATACACGCGCAGAAAAGGCGCATTCACCAGTGGGCATTTAATCGCTTTCGCGCTGAAGAGCACGTCTTCGCCGGTGAGCGCACGCCCGTCCTGGAAACGCGCATCGCGCCTGATCTTGAACGTATAGGCGCGCTTGTCGCTGGAGATTTCGGGACGGGCTTCGGCGAGTGCGGGAATGAGTTCCAGCGTTTTCGGGTCTCGTGTGAGCAGGCTTTCAAAAACATAGCCCAGAACATCGGCGGATCCGGCGTCGTTGCTGGTCAAAGGGTTGAGTTGCTCGGGATCGCTAAGCTCGTGCAGAACCAGCCAATCACCCGTGACCGGTTTGCCCGGTGCTTTTGCCTGGGTTGCGGGCGCTTCGTCGGATATCTTGACTTCAGTTTTATCGCCGCAGCCGAGCAGCAATAGCAGCGGAAGCATCCATGGCCAACCGCGGGGAAGCATGGCTCAACTGCCGATCGCCTCGATCGGCACTTCCTGAGCATGGGCGGGTTTTTGTTGAGTGAAAAGCTCGGACGGGATCTTGCCGTTGAGCTCGGGATCCTGATAGCGAATCTCGAGTTTCTTTTTCTGTAACGGAGCCTCGATGCTAATCTTTGACGGGAAGAGCCCCGCGGAAGTCGAGACATAATCCGAGAACCGGGCGCTCAATTCGACAGCGCCGCCAGCGTTAAAACGTTCCCATTTTGTCGGTACGGGCTGCTGTGATTCGAACGCGAGTGCATCCTTCTTGCGCCCATCCGGCGAGAATATCAGAGTGTTTCCATCTTGTTTCCAGGGTGCCGACGGCTCCACGGGCGGCAAGCCAACCAAGAGCGAGGTAATTTCATCGAGCTCCAACGGTATCTTCGTGTAGCGCAGTAAATTTTCCTTGGAGCGCCGGCCGCGCACGAACACTCCCTCGCGCGGGTGATAACCGACGATTTCTTTGTCGTTGGCGGTGACAATGAGAATCGCGCCGAGGTAGCTCAGGGTCTCCAAGCGTAAGCGATCCGGCCGTTGGATGACCACCGCTTCTTGAAAGCCCTGTTTGCCGTCCGGGCCGGCATAGTCGACCTGTGCAAGTGCGCGCAGCGAGCGGAACTGCTCGCGCCGTTGCGTGAGCGACTTGATCATTTCGCTCGACTCCCACTTTGGCGCGGGAAGCTGGGGCTGCGGCGGCGAGACCGTCGCGCAACCGGTCAGGCCGAATACGACTGCCGCCAGAATAGTAAATTTGAATGACTGAAAGGCGCCGGCCAATGGCTGCTTGGGGGACGGAGTCAAACTTTTTTCTCCAGGCGCTGGATCTTATCGCGGATGCGTTTGATCTGGTCGGTTTCTTTGGTCCGTTTCAACGCGTCGCGATAGCGCGTTAAGGCGTTATCGGGCCTGCCGGCCTTTTCGTAAGCGTCACCCAAGTGCTCAATAATCGTCGGATCATCGACGGTGATCTCGACCGCGCGCTCAAGCTGCTCAACGGCCTTGGGATAATCGCCCTTCTGATAGTAAACCCAGCCCAAGCTATCGATATAGAACCCATCGTTGGGTTGAATTTTGAGCGCACGCTGAATCAAGTCTTCGGCTTCCTCCAGTTGCACACCCATCTCGGCCCAGGTGTACCCGAGATAATTGAGCGCAGCGGCATTTTTCGGGTT